>OQVL01000530.1_pt1 | contig 20604 bp, 17 predicted proteins | sample 1691501 | NCBI WGS metagenome assembly OQVL01 (sample SAMN03418253, study PRJEB22391) | human gut metagenome | biome: human-gut; feature: organic feature; material: feces | host: Homo sapiens | place: Tanzania | collected 2013-01 | reverse complement strand
CCATTCCATCAGCATCTTCATTTGCCAGTCCTTGTAGGGTTTGTAGGAATCGTGTATCATCTTTGCATCCAGCATATAATTCCTGCAATCTTGTCTTTCTTGAAACAGTTCTTTTTTTCTCTTTTTCTCCTCCTCGTGCCATTTCAATAAATATTCTTTCTGGCTCACATTTCATTACTTTTTTTATTTCTTCTGCAATCTGTATCGTCTGCCATATTGCACGTTTATTAGATGGCGACACGATTAAATCTTTGACTGTATTTTCATAATTGATTTTCCCTACATCACCTGCTTTTTCCGCAATATTAACACAATTTTCACATTTGTTTTGTTGCTAACGGCGGAAAAGCACATTATAATATATCTGTTGAACCGTTTGTAACCGTAAAAAAGAATTTTATCGCTCGAAAGGAGCTTTTAATAATGTCATTTTCCATGTTTAATCAGGACATAGGTATCGACCTCGGTACCGCAAACACCCTTATTTTTTCAAAAGGCAAGGGCATAATCATGCGCGAGCCTTCCGTTGTTGCGGTGGATACCCGCACCGACACCGTCCGCTATGTCGGACAGGAGGCAAAGGATGTCATCGGACGCACCCCCGGCTCTATCGTAGCCGTCCGTCCGCTTAAAGACGGCGTTATCGCCGATTTTGACATTGCCGCAAGTATGCTCCAGATATTCATCAAAAAGGTTTTCAACAACTCCGTTTTTGCAAGACCGAGAGTTGTTATCTGCATTCCCTCCGGCGTAACGGAGGTAGAACGCCGTGCGGTTAAGGAAGCTGCCATGAAAGCCGGCGCACGCCATGTATATTATTCATCTGTATGTGTTGGCAAGGGGTGTTAGTCCTCGTCTGTATCGTCAACTATATGGAAGTCCTCGTCGCTCTTCTCTTCTTCCTCCGGCATGTACTCGTTGAAGATGTGTACAAATACCAGTGAGCACAGATAAGCGTGAAGTCCTGCGACACATATGAGCATAAGACCGAGCACGGTGGAGCTGAAATAGCATCCCGCTGCGATCGCTGCCGTTATCGCAACCATGAGAAGTGTCCATGGAAGATTCTTGATGGATATGAGGAATGCGTTCTTGATGGTCGTTTTGACTGTGTTCTCAAACTGCGCCTGAAGTGGGAATACATACAGGACAGTGAATAGGTAGATCAGTGACATGATGGTGAATATGATCATCATACTCTTGATGTTCCTGCTCACGGCGAACCACATGTCAAATGCACACAGGACACCGGCAAGCAGAGCCAGAACTCCTATCCCTGTAGCCTGTTTGAAATTCTCCCTGAAGCTCTTGAAGAACAGCTTGACCACGCCGCCCTGACCGTTTCTGATGCATTTCATGGTGGTGTAGTAGAGTGCTGTGGTCGATGCACCTATCGTGAGGATTGGCAAGGAAGTCAGCAGCCACAGAAAATGCAATATTACTATATCGCACACTATGGTTAGAAAATTCATGATAGGATTATCTGTCGATAATGATCTGTTCAAAATAAAATACCTCTCTTTCTGTATCCAAAAAATATTACAAGTCTAAGCCATCAGATCTTCCTTTGTAAGGGTCTCAAGTGTGGCTACGTCAATGTTGTCCATGGAAACTATTCTGGTGGCCTGCCTGGATATGGCGGATTCCATAAAGTTACGGACTTCACGGGCGTTGGCAAATGTATTGTCGTGATGTGAGGCTTTGTCGTGCCAGTATTCTGAGGCGTATGCGTGGGCATCATTGTCCAGCTTGTATTCCTGCTTGGAACACATGCTCTCGAAGATGGACATAAGCTCGTCCCCGGTGTAATCCTCAAATGTGATGAATTTGTTGAATCTGGAACGAAGTCCCGGGTTGGAGCTCAGGAACTGTTCCATGAGATCCGGGTAGCCGGCAACTATGACTATGAGATCATCTCTGTGATCCTCCATAGCCTTGAGCAGCGTGTCCACTGCCTCCTGGCCGAAATCGTTCTCACCCTTGCCTGCGGTGAGAGTATAAGCCTCATCTATAAATAAGATCCCGCCGAGGGCTGATTCTATGACCTCGGTTGTCTTGACGGCTGTCTGACCGATATATCCCACAACAAGTCCGCCTCTGTCGACCTCGACAAGCTGTCCTCTTGACAGTATGCCCAGACCCTTGTAGATATTTGCAAGAAGTCTTGCCACCGTGGTCTTTCCTGTTCCCGGATTGCCGGAGAATACAAGGTGGAGAGATACGGACGGTTGTTTCATGCCGTTTTTCTCGCGGAGCTTTTTGATCTTCAGAAGGTTTACGAGGTTGGTGATGTCCTTCTTCACGCTCTCGAGTCCGGTCATGGAATTCAGTTCCTCGAGAAGAGTGTCCACATCCTTGATGGGTTCAGTCCTTTCGGAAGCTGTCGACTTAGCCGGAGTCTGTGAGACTGGGGAAGCACTCTTTGGGAGTGCGTTGTACTTGTCGAGCAGTGGACTTGGATCTATGGCGTACAGGTTCATGGACTTGAGATATTTGTCGAGCATGAGGCAGTAGCCTGTGAGCCTTGCTATCTCGTTGTCGTCAGTCATGTCGTTGCAGGCGATGAATTCCTGGCCCATGAGCTTGAACATTCTGACGTAATCTCTGGAACGGTATACTGCTCTGGGATTGACCTTTGCCCGGGCCAGATCGCCCTGTACAAAATATGTAAGGGATCTAGGTGGTGTCACGGCAAAATCCCCGGTTGTTCTCTCATATTTGAATGTGCGGAATTTGTCTGTTGTAAAGTGCTGGTTCAGGTATTCGCGGACAAATTTTATCTCCAGGGTAAGTTCTGCCTGGTCGGCGCTGGACAGATATGCAAGAAACTGAAGCAGGTCAAACTGAAGCATCTCTCTTGTCTTGAGTCCTGTCTTCTGGCGCGCACCGTAGCCGTCGTTGTCCAGCGAATCGGCATAGGAATAGCAGTTGTCCAGTTCGGCTTTTAGTGAGTAATTCATAAATTGTTCCCCATCCTTTCCATAAAGCACATAATTATATCTATTGTAAAGCCTTTGGCCCATGTAATCAAATAAAGTTTTGCCTGGTTAATCCATTTATTGTGTCATATTTGTATTTTGTATGATAAAATAGCAGTTATATGAGCAAAATTCACACCAAAAGGTGACAAAAGCGACAGGAGACAGACGATATGAGATTCAGACCATGCATAGACATACACAATGGACAGGTAAAGCAGATAGTTGGAGGCAGTCTCTGTGATGAGGGTGACAGAGCAGATGAAAACTTTGTATCACAGAAGGACGGAGACTTCTTTGCTGAACTGTACAAAAGCTATGGACTTAAGGGTGGTCATATCATACTTCTCAATCCTGCGTCCAGCGAATACTATGACGCCGATGTGAGACAGGCACAGCTCGCTCTGGCTGCATATCCGGGAGGACTGCAGATAGGCGGGGGAATAAATGCTGACAATGCACAGCGGTTCATAGATATGGGTGCGTCACATGTCATAGCCACATCATTTGTGTTCAGGGATGGAGAGATCAACTACGACAACCTGAAGGCACTTGAGAAGGCTGTGGGCAGAGAGCATCTGGTGCTGGATCTGTCCTGCCGGAAGAGGGACGGAGAGTATTATATTGTCACTGACAGATGGCAGAAATTTACAAATGTAAAGGTGGAGGAGGCAACGCTTGACCGGCTCTCGGAATACTGCGACGAGTATCTCGTTCATGCGGTGGATGTGGAGGGCAAGGCGTCAGGCATAGAGACCCATGTTGCGGACATGCTTGGAAGATGGGGAAAGCTGCCGATGACATATGCCGGAGGTGTGGCATCATTTGACGATCTGGAACAGCTCAGAAGTCTCGGAAGGAACAGGATAGACGTGACCATAGGGAGTGCACTGGATATCTTTGGGGGACATATGGCGTTTCAGGATATTATAAGGTTTATGGAGGGTTAATATGGCAAAGATGAGAAAGGCGCTGGCCATCGCGCTGGCTGCGGCAATGGGTATGTCCATGCTGGCAGGCTGCGGTGATCAGAAGAAGGGCGATGCAGATGTGGTCAGTTCGGCAGAGAAGACGGAGGCTGAACAGACTGAGGCAACGGAGGAGGTCACCACGGAGGAAACCACCGAGGCGACGGAGGAGAGCAGTCAGGTGGCAGACGGAGATGTGCCGATAGACCTGAACTTTGACGACAATGATACAGATGGATGTATGACATATTTCAATGGCGGACAGGCTGAGCTGCTGAATGAGAATGGTGAGTTGTGCCTTGATGTGACATCCACAGGCAAGCTGGACTATGCCAATCAGATATATTATGACGGTTTTGCGCTGAATAAGGACTGTGTGTATGAGCTGTCATTTGATGTGAGAAGTACGATAGAGAGAGGCCTTCAGTATAGAATACAGATCAATGGAGGTGACTATCACGCATATGTGATGGATCAGGTGACTCTGGGAACAGATATCCAGCACGTGTCAACCCAGTTTACTATGAGTGAGGAGTCAGATCCGGCTCCAAGACTCTGTATGAATCTGGGACATTTCGATGGAGTGGGCGATGACAGCACTCCACACAAGGTATACTTTGACAATATAAAGCTCACGGTTGTGGATGCGTCAAACGCACAGCAGGTTGAGTCAATCCCTGAGCCAAAGATAGTCAATATCAACCAGATTGGCTATAAAAAGGATGCACAGAAGATGGCAACAGTTACAAATGAATCTGCACAGAGCTACGATGTAATAGATGTGGCCACGGGCAAGTCGGTGAAGAATGGACAACTTGGTGACTGGCATTATGATTCGGGTGCGGATCAGAGATATACCATCGTGGATTTCAGCGATGTGAATAAGGAAGGAACTTACAAGATCCAGCTGGACACAGGTGAGGATTCCTATGAGTTTCAGATAGGCGACGGAATATATGATGATATCTATAAGGCATCTGTGCTCATGCTGTATGATCAGCGATGCGGAACTGCTCTGGACAGCAAGGTCGCAGGTGATTTTGCACATGATGCATGCCATACAGGCATGGCTATAGTGTATGGATCAGACGTGGCAAAGGATGTAACTGGTGGCTGGCATGATGCGGGTGACTATGGAAGATATGTGGTTCCGGGTGCCAAGGCTGTGCAGGATCTGCTTCTGACATATGAAGATTCAGAGACTGCAGCAAAGGATGATTTCATAGGAATTCCTGAGAGCGGCAATGGTGTGCCTGATATTCTGGATGAGGCCAGATATGAGCTTGACTGGATGCTGAAGATGCAGGATGAGACAAGTGGTGGCGTATATCATAAGGTCACAGGTGAGGTATTCCCTGAGACAGTACTGGCGGTTGATGAGACCGCCCAGATGATCCTGTCGCCTATATCGGTGGCTGCTACGGGAGATTTTGCGGCAGTCATGGCGAAGGCTTCGGTTGTATATAAGGATATAGACAAGGAATTTGCAGATACATGTCTTGCTGCGGCACAAAAGGCATGGAAGTATATGGAGCAGCACACAGAGGATTCAGGATTTGTCAATGTGGGAGATATAGTCACCGGAGTTTATTCGGATGGAAGGCTGTCTGATGAGTATCTGTGGGCAGCAGCCGAGCTGTATATAGCTACAGGCGAGAATACATACGGTGATTATGTGGAAGATACGCTTAAGACAAGTGTCAAGTATGGACTTGGATGGGCAGATGTTGGATATTATGCGATATATGACTATTGCGTGAATGGCAGTGACAGCGATGCAGCAAAGGCTATACTTAAGGAGGGCGCTGATGCGCTGGTCAAGAACTATGGCAAGTGTGCATACGGCTCAGCAACAGGTGGAGAATATGTATGGGGAAGCAACATGAATGTGGCCAATGATGGAATGCTGCTGCTCATGGCATCAAAGGTTCTTGGCGATACATCATATGTTGATTATGCAGAGGATCAGCTGAATTATATTCTAGGAAGAAATCCGGTCAGCTACTGTTATGTGACAGGATATGGTTCACAGACTCCTGAGAATCCACACCACAGACCTTCAGAGGTGCTGGGCAAGGCAATGCCTGGAATGCTTGTGGGCGGTGCCGATGGAAACCTTGAGGATCCATATGCGAAGGCTGTTCTTGCAAAGCTTCCAAAGGAGAGATGCTATGTCGACAACGCACAGAGTTATTCATGTAATGAGGTAACGATCTACTGGAATTCACCTCTTGTATATCTTCTTGCGAACTTCAAGTAGCAAATATTTAAGAATATGTAACTATCATTAGTACATCATATTTGATATAACTATTGAATATCATGTAAGGAATCGGTATAGAAATATGAATGAATATGTGGACAAAATAAAAAAGCTTATGGAGAAAGAGATGGTCAGATATGTTATAGCCGGAGGAATGACCACGGCTGTGAATCTTGTATCATTCTTTGTGTTGAGACTTGTGACGGATCTGTCGCGAAGTACGGCGAATATCATAGCGATAATGCTTGCCATATTATTTGCCTACTTTGCAAATGGATTTTACGTGTTCAGGTCGGAGCAGAGGAAGAGCATAGGCCGGATCATAAGGGAGTTCATATCATTTGTGGGAATGCGTTTGTTTGCCATGGTGGTGGAGGTCGTTGGAACCAACCTGCTGTGCGACTCCTTCAGATACAATGAGTTTATATCGAAGATAATAATTCAGGTAGTTGTACTTGTAATAAACTATATATTCAGCAAATGCTTCGTATTTAAGAAGGATAAAAAGCCTGTAAAGGATATATTTGCTGACAACTATATCATGATAATCGCTTTTATCATCCCGGCGATATTTATGTTCGTGCTGTGGGTGGTGGCGGAGATAGGACCATTTGGCGGACACAGCCTTACCATGGTGGACAGTCTTCACCAGTATCTGCCATTCTTCTCTGATTATCATGACAAACTGGTGAACGAGGGAAGCCTGTTCTATACATGGGACATAGGCATGGGAAGCAATCTGCTTGACATAATCGCCTACTATATGGCTTGTCCTCTGAACTTTATAATCGTGCTGTTCAGCAGGGAGCATCTGTACATAGCGATGTGCCTGCTCATAAGTATCAAGATAGCTCTGTCCGGTATGACCATGGCGAGCTATCTTGGCTACAAGTGCAGGAACAAGAACAACCTGCTCATCATTCCATTTGCTGTGGCATATGCGCTCAGCAACTATGTCATAGGATATTCATGGAATCTCATGTGGATGGACTGTATACTGATACTTCCGCTTATCATGCAGGGCTTCGAGCAGATGATGGAGGACGGCAGCAACTACAGACTGTACACGCTCAGTCTGTTCTACGGACTTCTGTGTAACTACTATATATGTTTCATGATATGTGTGTTCCTGGTTCTCCAGTTTATACTCACCAATCACAAGAACATATACAAGGGCGCAGAGGACACTTTGAGATTTGCGGGAACATCTGTCATGGCTGCGGCTATGTCTGCGTTTCTGCTGATCCCGGCTTATATCGGGCTTAACACCACGGCGTCTGCCACCAGACATTTCCCTAAATGGGAGTGGTACGGAAGCATATGGGATATGATAAAGCAGATGTTTGTCCTGACTGAGCCGATAAAGAGCCAGCAGTTTGACGGCGGTGTGAACCTGTACTGCGGTACATTTGCCATACTGCTGATAGGAATATATATTTTCAATACAAAGATCAAATGGTACGAGAAGCTTAAGAATGTGATACTGATCGTATTTCTCATGATGAGCTTCAATAATACGCTGCTCAACTATATATGGCACGGCTTCCATGACCAGTACGGAATTCCAAACAGATTTTCATTCCTGTTCATCTTCATTCTGCTGAGCATGGGATACGAGGCCCTTGCAAATACAGACAAGAAGCAGATACCGGGAATAGCCCTGGGAATCATCGTGGCGTTCGGTTTCCTGGTTTATGCGGATAAGAATATAGATCTGGACAGGACGGTAATTATCCTCACATGGGTGCTGTTTGTTGTGTACTCGGCGGGAATCCTGGCTCTGGGACTTGTACGCGGCAAAGGAAAATTTGCAGTGGCGGCAATACTTTCAGTGCTGTGCCTGACGGAGATCGTGTTCGGCGCGGCAAAGGGATACGAGAGCAATGGAACGGTGAACATACCGGATTACTATGGCGATGCTGCTAGTGTGCAGGCCGCTATAGATTCTGTTAAGACAGGCCATTTTCCATATAGAACGGAGCTCAACAACACCAAGGTGGTGGATGAATCTACCTATTACAATATGCAGGGAGTCAGCCTGTTTGGTTCGACGGTTTCAAATGACCTTGTGAATGCCATGCACGGACTTGGTTTCTACACAGGTGCCAATGAGTTTCTGTTTGACGGAGCAAATCCGGTGTCAAGTTCGGTTCTGGGCATAAGATATGTGTTCAGGAGACAGGATGAGCATATGTCCTACGATATGGACTATGTGGATACAGTGGATGGCGTTGATGTATACCAGAACAGCCGGGCGCTCAAGCTGGGCTTCATGGTGAATAACGAGCTGAAAGACTGGACTTCTGATGCATCGAATATGTTTGACAGTATAAATAATTTCGTGGAAAAGTCGACCGGGGTGGCTGGTACGTTCAGCCAGATATATCCGGAGGTAACTGGCTCTTCAAATGACATCACGATAACACATGACAATCCGTACAGTGAATACTTTGGACTTTCCAATATCACACCGGGTATCGTGAGCTTTGGACTCAGCTTTGACATAACAGAGGAACAGAATGATCTGTACATCATAGCGAACTGCAATGGAATCACCAAGATAAGGATATATGTGAACGGTGAGGAGCAGAATTACGAGAGACTTCAGTACCAGACATACCATGTGGGACATCTGACAAAGGGAACCAACGTGGAGGTCGAGTATTATTTCTCTGCGGGTGTACCTGACAATACATCTGCAAGACTTACGATAGCCACTCTCAACGGTGCTGCATTTGACCAGGCGTATGAGAGATTGGCTGACAATCAGTTAAATATCAACAAATTTGAGGATGGATATGTGAAGGGACATATATCAGTCGATGAGGCTGGCCTGATGTTCACATCCATACCATATGATTCGGGCTGGACTGCCTATGTTGATGGCAGAAAGACCGATATACAGACTGTTGCGGGAGCATTTATCGCACTGGATCTCGAGAAGGGAGACCATGTGATAGAGTTCAAGTATTTCCCTAGAGGACTCAAGAGTGGCCTGATATTCACATTTGCCGGATGGCTTGTGTTTGCGCTGCTTATGAATGCGAAGACCATCAAGGAGAAGCGCGGCAGCAAAAAGGGGAAGCCTGAGGATGAGGATCGGACAGATGATGAAGCAGTGATAGAGTAATGCAGATCTGTTGAGAGATAAAATATGCATAATAACGAGGTAGAATGGCTGAAAAGTCATAAAAGTAGTCCAATATGTACAAAATAACAGAGAAAATTTGTATATTATTCAGCATAAAAAACTATATGAGCGTTGACCTTAATAATTATTTATAATATAATGTATCCATGTGGATATGCATAGGAGTGTCTATGTGGCAAACGCAATATTTATAGAAACAGAGGTGCATTAATGGACAAAATTAAGGAAATTGGGATTAAGCCGCTTGCACTGGCCATGGCTGTTCTGGCTTTGCTGGCGGGAGTGCTGGGAGTCGCCGGTATAGGTGTGGGAGCTATTATATGTGGCGTCCTGGCAGCGGTCGTTGCTGTTCTGGTATTACTGGTATTCGGAGATGGCAACATGGGATCAGCAGGAAAGTCTGATAAGTATAAGAAGCTTTTCATGAACCTTCCTATAGGATTTGCACAGGCGAGGATCGTTAATGATCCTGTCAACGGAACAAACTACGAGATAGTAGACGCCAATGAGATATTTGGGGAGTATTTCAAGCTCGATGTGTCTGACTACAAGGACAAGATACTGAAGGAGAGCAAGATAGAGGTACTTCAGGATATCAATGCATGGTTCACAGCTTATAACAACTCCGGCACCAAAGAGGGAGATCTGATGGATGTTGAGATCACCATGGAGTCACTTCAGAAGGTGTTCAACACAGTTATGTATAAGTCAGAGGCTGATTACATCAACATGGTAGTCATAGATGTGACCAAGCAGAAGGAGACTGAGGAGAAGCTCAGCAAGGCCATCGTGGATGCGAATGCAGCATACAAGACACAGGCCGAGTTCCTTGCAAACATGAGCCACGAGATAAGAACACCTATCAACGGTATTCTTGGTATGCTCCAGCTCACACTTATGGCAGAGGATCTTCAGGCTGATTACAGAGATAACCTTATCACAGCTAAGAACTGTGCAGACACACTGCTCAGACTTATCAATGATATTCTTGATATAAGCAAGCTTGAGGCTGGTAAGTACAAGATCAAGGAAGAGACATTTGACATCAGAACTGCCATCGAGGACACAGTTGCTGCACAGGTTCCGATCGCGACCAACAAGGGACTTCAGCTCGACTGTTCATTTGGAAGCAATATTCCAAAGCTTGTCCGCGGTGATGGACAGAGAATCCAGCAGGTTCTCAACTGTCTGCTTTCAAACGCTATCAAGTTCACATCTGAGGGAAGCGTAAGAGTCAAGATCGCATCCATGGATGATGGAGACAACAAGATCAAGATCAGAATGGCAGTTGCAGATACCGGTATAGGTATCTCAGAGGCTAACATGAGCAAGCTGTTCATAAGATTCAGTCAGGTAGATGCATCAGATACAAGAAAGTACGGTGGTTCAGGTCTGGGACTTGTCATCACCAAGCAGATCGTTGAACTGATGGGTGGTAACATCACAGTTCAGAGTAAGGAAGATATAGGTTCAACATTCATTGTTGAGATACCTCTCAAGGTCATCAAGGCTGCGGATGCGGCAGATGAGTTCCTCAAGGAGAAGGAGGAGCCAGCGGTATTCTCCATCAATGCACACAGCAAGGCAAGGATACTTGTGGCAGAGGATGAGCCGGTCAACCAGCAGGTTATCGGTAAGCTTCTCGGTATGGCAGGATTCTCATACGATATAGCTGAGAATGGCCAGAAGGCTGTTGAGCTGTTCAAGACCAAGATATACGATGCGGCACTGTTTGACGTACAGATGCCGGTTATGGACGGTATAGCAGCTACACAGGAGATCAGGGAGATAGAGCGCAAGGAGAAGAGAAAGAGACTTCCAATCATTGCGGTTACGGCGAGAGCCATGTTCGGTGACAAGGAGAGGATCCTTGAGAACCAGCTTGATGATTATATCGCAAAGCCTTATAATCTCAATGATGTGGTTGATACACTGAATAAGTACATAGACGACTGATGTGAAAGGTCATAAGTATACATGACATAGTGAGAAACAAAGTCAAATAAAAAATCGGGGATTATGGAATCAACACCCATATTCCCGGTTTTTTTAGTTTTACATGGATATATTAAGGCAGTTAAAGAAAGATCAATATTATATGGAGGTATATGATATGTCAGATTTTTTCCAGGATGTGTTCAACAAGACCAAGAAGTTTGCAAATAATGCGGTGGATGAGACGAAGGACGCAGCGCAGAAGGCAAAGCTCAACAACAAGATATCAAATGAGGTGCAGATGATCGACAGGAACATGGTCGAGATCGGCAAGTATTTCTACGAGCAGAACAAGGAGAATCCACCTCAGGAGCTGCTCCAGTATTTCAACAATGTAAAGGTTCTTCAGGACAGTATAGCCATAAGCAGGAGCGAGATACAGAACATTGATAATGCCATGGCGGCAAGGAAGCAGGCTGATATGAATCCTAATCAGAGTCCTAACTAGAACTATAACCAGAACTATAACCAGAACTATAACCAGAACCCAAATAACAATCAGAACATGGGAAATGGACAATTTTAGTAAAAAAATTATATATACATGCTGTAAAATCAGAAGCCCGTTCGTAACAGGACGGGCTTTTTGTATATTGAAATTGGGCAATATACAGCCTGTATATAGCCGCAATTTATAAAATTTTCTTTATGAAATCCCCCCTTTACAAAGGCTGAGAGAGGGTGTAAGGTGTGCTTACAACTCAGAGAGAAGGGAGGACGGAGATCATATATTATGTAATACCATTGATCGCAACTGTTAGTATGGCGGTGGTGTCGGACTTCAGAGACTGGAGGATTCCGAACAGGCTTATCGCGGTTGGCATGATACAGGGATTCCTGATGTCGGCAGTTGTCAGAGGGCCGTGTGATGGACTTCTGAGCAGTGTGGCAGGTTGTGTTATTCCTGTGGTGATCTTGTTTGTATTATTTCATAAAAAAGCCTTGGGGGCAGGTGATATCAAGCTGCTGGCGACGGCTGGCACATTTGTAGGAACCGATGTGATCCGGGTGATTGTTTACTCCTTTTTGGCCGGAGGAGTTATATCTTTATTTTTTCTTTTAAAAGAAGTTTTAATGTCAGTTACGAATCGTAAAGAAATTTCAACAAAACAATTTTATAGGAATCTGATGAAGTCCAGGGTACATTTCTCTGCTGCCATAATGGGCGGAGTCATGTATTACGTGTGCACTACAGAGTGGAGGTGACAAAATTCAGCAGTACAAGATTGGAATACTGGATGGTGACAGGGCTTACATGATAAGTCTTATGAACCATATCAATTCGGACAGGGACAATCCGCTGTTTGCGCTTGCATTTTCATCGGAGGGAGAACTGTATGGGTATCTTGAGACTAAGACTCTGGATGTTCTGCTGGTGGATGAGGATATTCCTCTGGATGAGAGCAAAGTGCCGGTGGCCTGCCGGATGATATTTATGACGAGGGATAGAGTCGATGGATCAGAAGAGATATGCCATAACAGGATATTCAAATATTCCAGGGCACGGAACATTTCTTCAGAGATCCTCAGATATATGAATATAGACGATACGGACCGAAGGAGAAAGCTGTTCAGGTCGTATGCAGTTATATCGCCCATAGGAAGATGCGGTAAGACAAATCTTGCGGTCAGCCTGTGCATGAATGATGAGGTGCGGGGCGGTCTGTATGTGGGCATGGAGGAGTACAGTGCATTTCACGACCATGAGGACGTTCTGGCAAATGTGATATATCTGGTGAAACAGAGGTCACCGGATCTGACCGGATATATGGAGCAAAATATCGTGGAGCTTGAGGAATACAGCGTGCTTGGATATCTGGGATCGTACATAGATGCACTGGAGCTGGACACGGAGGATATGGTGTGGCTCATCGACGAGTTCCGCAGATGGGGCAGATATACAACGGTTGTATTTGATATGGGACAGGCGGTTCTCAAGGATCTGGCGATACTTGGGGCATTTGATGAGATAATGGTTCCGGAGCTTAAGGATGAATTGTCCCAGGACAAGCTTGGGATGTTCGAGAGGGTTCTGGAGAGAAGGGAGCTCGGCAAGATTGCTCGGAGGCTGCACAGGTTGAACGTGCCACTGGCGGTTCCGGGAAGTGCGGAGATGCTGAGATTTATAGAAAGTGAAATAGGAAGCAGAAGATGAAACAAGATGACAGACAGTTGATACGAAGCAAGGTCATGCAGAGTATAGATATGTCGGGTGACATAGGAGATGAGCAGGTCAGCGATATGATCGACAGGTGTATTCTCGAATCTGAGTCCGGGAATGTGCTGAGCGTGAGGGATAAGCTGGCGCTGAAGAAGGAACTGTTCAACAGTCTGAGGAGGCTTGATATATTGTCCGAGCTTCTCGACGATGAAGCGGTGACTGAGATAATGATAAATGGCTACAGCAATATATTTGTCGAGCGGGCAGGAAGGATGTACAGGTATGACAAGGCATTTGAGAGCGAGGAACGGCTCAAGACCATAATCCAGAGCATCGTAGCGGAGTGCAACAGGATAGTAAATGAGGCGTCGCCGATAGTGGATGCAAGGCTTAAGGATGGTTCGAGAGTGAATGTGGTGCTGCCGCCGGTGAGCCTGAGCGGCAGCGTGATGACCATAAGAAAGTTTCCGAAGGACAAGATGACCATGGACAAGCTGGTGGAGATCGGATCAGTCACCATGGAGGTTGCTGATTTCCTGAAGAATCTGGTCGTGGCGGGCTACAACATAATCATCTCGGGAGGAACCGGCGCGGGCAAGACGACATTTCTGAATGCCCTGTCAGGGTATATACCGGCGGATGAGAGAATTGTCACGATAGAGGATTCGGCGGAGCTTCAGCTTGCGGGCATCGACAATCTGGTGAGCCTTGAGGCGAGAAGTGCAAATGTCGAGGGCGAAAATGCGGTGAGCATAAGGGATCTTATCAAGACGAGCCTCAGAATGAGACCTTCACGGATAATAGTGGGTGAGGTCAGGGATGCGGCGGCGATAGATATGCTAACAGCCATGAACACAGGGCACGATGGAAGCCTGTCAACAGGACATGCAAACTCTGCCCGGGACATGCTGACGAGGCTTGAGACCATGGTTCTGATGGGGGCGGATATGCCTGTTCTGGCGATAAGGCAGCAGATAGCGTCGGCGGTGGACATAGTTGTCCAGCTTGGAAGACTGAGGGACAGATCCCGAAGATGTATAGAGATAAGCGAGGTCACAGGACTGGAAGGAGGTGAATTTGTCATGAATAAATTGTATGAATTTCATGAGAGCAATATGGGAAAGGACAGGGGGAGAGTGGAAGGAATGCTTAGAAAGATAAATGATCTTCACAACACATCAAAGCTCGTGGCGGCTGGACTTATAAGCGTTAATGAGAGCGGTGATTCAAGGAGGGATGTGTGCTGAGACAGGGTATAGATTATGATTCTTATAAACTAAGTGTCAGGGAAATCGTAACCGGTATCGCTGTGTATTCAGTCATAGCGGTGATGGTGTCGGTGCTCTTCTTTGACAGTCTTATACCGTGCCTGGTGTTCACGCCGGGGATTCTGGTATTTCTCAGGAAAGTTGCCGATGGTAAATGCCGGCAGAGAAAGAATAAACTTAATAATGAATTTAAGGAAATGCTGCTGTCCCTGTCCGCAAATATGGCGGCGGGATATTCATTGGAAAAAGCATTTGTTCCGGCCTGTCACGAGCTGGACGGAATGTATCAGGGAAAATCTTATATCAGACAGGAAATGCTGCTCATAATAAACGGCCTTGAGATGAGCTCTGATGTTGAAAGTATTTTGAGGGATATGGCGGACAGGTCAGGACTTCAGGATGTGAAGGAATTTGCTCATGTGGTCGCAGTTGCAAAGGGCTCCGGGGGAAATCTCATCAGGATGATGAAGAAGATGGTTGAAAATATTGACAGGCGTCTGGAAGTGGAGGAAGAGATAGACACGATGATAACGTCAAAACGGCTGGAGCAGAATATCATGTCCGCCATGCCATTTGTCATCATTCTGTATCTGAGGGTGTGTAATCCCGGATATATGGATGCGCTGTATGGCAATGCTCTGGGGATAGCTGCCATGAGTGCGTGTCTTGTGATCACGGCGGCGACGGTGATATGGGGCAGAAAGATCACAGATATACATATGTGAAAGGATGATGGATATGCTGAAAAGGGCTGCGGGAAAAATATACGGCTGGATAGAACCGCATATGGACAATGACAAGATGCTCACGAAGATAAAGAGGGTATACATATGTACGGATGCCGCGGCGAGGGATAAATGTGCGGAGATGTACACAGACATTATTGCGAAGATCCTGCTGGTGCTTTTGGTGACATGTATTCTTGCGGTGATCCTTGTGGCAAAGGAAGCATTTGCGCCTCATCAGGTGGTGCTCACCAGAGATGGGTACGGAGGGGATGTGTCCACCGTCACTCTGGAGACTGACATAGATGGAGAAAAGACTGATTTTGATGTGGATGTCATGCCGCTGGAATATGATCCTGACGATATGGAAGCTGTGTTTGAGCAGGGATTTGGTGAGATTGAAGACCTGTATCTTGGGGAAAATGAATCCCCCGACGAAGTGATATATGATCTGGAGCTTGTGGATTACCTGGATGTGCTCGGACTCGATGTGCAGTGGATAAGCGAGGACAACGAGCTGGTGTCGTCCGATGGACGTATCGGCGATATAGCGGAGGGAGAAGACAGAATAGTGTCCATCACGGCTGTTCTTACATACAGGGAGCTGAGCGCGGAGAGAACATACCAGATACGCGTGTGCGGAAGGGAAGAGACAGGCAGGGAAAATGCTCTGAAGGATATAAGGGAAGGCATCAGGGAGATACAGGCGGGAAGTGGAGATTCGAGCGAGGTGGCACTGCCGGAGCAGATAAACGGATATGCGGTCAGGCCCACCTCGGGAGGCGGAAGCGGTCTTATGATACTGTTTCTCGGTGGTTTCGCAGCCATTTGTATATGGGGTGGAAACAGGTCGAAGATCCGGGGAATGGAGAAAAAGAGATCCGACGAGCTCATGTCGGAGTACCCGGAGCTTGTGGATAAGCTGACGCTCTACCTTGGAGCAGGAGTCACGGTCAGAGGTGCATTTGCAAGGATAGTGAAGAGTGGCAGGGAAGATTGTGCCGGTACGGATCAAGGCGGGAGTGTCCTGATCAGGGAACTGATTTATACGCTAAATGAGATCCAGGCAGGAGTATCCGAGAGTGAGGCTTACTACAACATGGGGCACAGGATAAATCTGCCGGTGTATATAAAGCTCATGTCGCTTTTGTCACAGAATGTGAAGAAAGGCACGAGAGATATATTGATCATGATGGCGGGCGAGGAGCAGAACGCAATGCAGACCAGAAAGGAGATGGCGAAGAGAAAGGGGGAGGAAGCCGGGACAAAGCTGCTTCTTCCGATGGTGGTTCTGCTGGGAGTGGTCATGGTAATAGTCATGCTGCCCGCAATAATAAATTTTTAAGATAATAAGTTTTTAAGGAGGAAAAATGTATGAAGAGATGGGAAGATTTTATGGAAGATGAGTCAGGTATGGGAGTGGTCGAAATAATCCTTATAATGGTGGTCTTGATCGCGATGTGCGTCATATTCAAGCAGCAGATAACCTCTTTGGTGAACAACATATGGAATTCGATCAACAAGAGTGCAAAGAAGATATATTAAGGGGGGAGCTGTATGAGAAATCAGGGACATGTAACGGTTTTTCTGAGTATAATCCTGATCTCCATGCTGCTTCTGGGGCTCTCCGTGCTTGAGATGGCGCGGATAAGAATGGGCAGTGCCAAGGCCGCAATGGCGGCCGAGGGCGCAGCCTGTGATGTGAAGGCGGCGTACGACAAGGAGTTGTTTGAGGAGTATCATCTGCTGGCGGTCGACAGCACATTTGGCGGACACGGTGAGGGAAAGCTTGAGCAGATGGCGCAGGATTATCTGGAATATACTCTGGAAAATGGTCAGGGCGACAATATGAGCGTTGAAGATGTGGCGCTGGCAGAGTGCAGGGGACTTCTGGAGAATGACTGCGAGAATATGAAGCTGCAGATAACCGACCATATGAAGGTGTACATGGAGGAGAAGGGAATAGAAGACATTCTTGAGATGATAACATCCGGGGATAAGGCCATGGAGGATGCTTCTGGAGCTGTGGAAAATGGTAAGTATGAGTCGAATCAGGATGAGAGCAGTTGGAGCGGTACGGATCCTAGAAAAGCGCTGAAAAGCATCCTGACAGGTGGACTTCTGAATGTTGTCACGCCATCCGGGCGGATGGTGTCAGATCAGGCATACGATCTGGATGGCTTTCCGTCAGACGGACAGGCGGAGGATACGAGACAGTGGGAGGACATAGAATTTGACGATCTGGATAAATTCCAGAGGCAGCTCATGTCGGATGGAGAGAGATCACAGACCGGAATAGTGGATGACATATATGGTGTCGGGTATGCACTGGCGAATTTCAATACATTTACCGACAGGAAACAGGACAGACCATTTGAGTGCGAGGTGGAATACATTATCGCCGGAAAGGATAATGACCATGACAATCTGCAGGGGGTCGTGAACAGGATAGTGCTTCACAGACTGCCGCTCAATCTGGCATATCTGCTCTCGGACAGTGCAAAGATGGCCGAGGTGTCATCCATAGCTGCGGTGCTGGCCCTTGTGCCGGGAGTAACCTATGGGGCAGCGAAATATCTGCTGCTCGGATGCTGGGCTTATGCAGAGACAATTGTTGATATAAGGCTGCTGCTTGACGGCAAAAGCGTCCAGTTTATGAAGACAGACGAATATTGGGTGACGGATATCAACAGTCTTGACAAGCTGATGAATCTGGATTCCGTGGACTACGAAGGCGTGGACGCTGTGAGCTACAGGGATTATCTGGCGATACTTCTGATAGAGAATAAGGGTGGCATGTATTACAGGATGGCGGATCTTATACAGCTTAATTTCAGACAGACGGATGAGACATTTGAGATGAAGAATATGATGTATTCGCTGACATTTGATGTTGAGGTCAGTCAGGACAGGAAATTTGCATCGTTTATAGAAGATCACGAGGGCGTATCGAAGATAGATGACGGACTGTACAGGTACAGCTTCAGGCAGTGTGTGAGTTATTGAAATATAAAAATATCCTGAAGGGGGGTGTTATATGTTCTCTTGTTGTATGTTGAAAAGTAAATATATGAAAGATAAATCGCCTCTCCAAGCGCATATTACTATAGATTTTGTTCGAATCAGGTATGGCAGGAGAATATATAAGACAGCTCCTTTGGGATGTGACCGTGGTAGCGTCAGCGTGGAAGCATCTCTGGTGCTGCCGGTGTTTATATTTGCCATGCTGGCTGTGTTTGCCATGGCCGGATGTATACGGACACGGACTGTGATATATGAGGGCTTACATGAGACGGCTGCGTATCTTGCGGAACATAGCTATGCGTATGAGCTCGCCGAAAATGGCGTGGATATGGGATCGTATGCTGAAGGTATGGCAGATGGTGTGTCGCTCGTGCTGGCGAACAGGAAGATCAGGGAGTACATAGATGACAAAGGCACGGTGAACACATATGTCGACGGCGGAATGTCCGGGGTTAAGGTGATAAATGCAGAGCTGTCGGATGATGGATTTGTGTGCCTCAAGGTCAGATATATGCTGAAGATCAATCTTCCATTTGCCGGAGGTTCCACTGTGGGGTGTGTGGACAGGATAAGACAGAGGGCGTACCTTGGATATGACAGGTCGCAGGATGATGACGATGATGATGAGTATGTGTATGTGGCTGAGAATGGTTCAGTGTACCACAACTCGCGGAGCTGTTACCACATCAGGATCTCAGTGAGAAGCGTGAGCGGTGAGGCTCTGGACGGCAGATATTCCGGACTTGCGGCGTGCAGGATCTGTGGAAGATATAAAAGCAATGGTGTGATATATGTCACTGAACAGGGCGACAAATATCACTATTCGCTGGGCTGTTCCGGTTTGAAACGGACGATATACAGAAAGAAAAAGTCAGAGTGCGGGGGACTTCCCCAGTGCTCTGAATGCGGAAAAAGATAGAAGAAGAGAAGAAAAGACAGGAGGAGTCAGATATATGGATGACAATGGATCTATAGTTCTGGAGATGTGCCTGATAACACCGATACTTGTGTGTGCCGTGTTTGTGGTGATGAACATGCTGTTTATAGCGTTTAACCATGCGGCGGCATCGGGGGAGGCATATCTGGTGCTATATAACCGAGAGGAATACAGGATTGATGAGAGTGGTGAGGGGGATACGGACAGTGCAGAGAAAGCGATGTCCACAAATGTATCCGAGACCATGATATGTGCAGATGATGTGGATGCGGAAATGGCCATGAATGGGAAGAATCTGGTTGCGGAGATAACTTACAGAGAGTCATTTCCGGGGATACAGATATTGATAGATGACGGCAGATGTGACAGAAAGACTGCGGCCAGACAGGAGATAAGGGATGTAGGAAATGAACTTAGGAGGTGGCAGGAATATGGTAAGTTATTGCCAGGTAGAGGGAATTAACACTTTTTTTGTGGTGGAGGTCAGTGCAGCAGCCATAAATTCCTATGAGACGGACATGCTGTACAATAATTTTGTCGAGGGAATAATACAGCCGGAATTCAGGGCCATCAACGGAGATATGTTCATATACTGCAAAATAAATGGCATGAAGAGCCTGGACGATATATCTGACAGGGGGATAATGTCCATGGAGCAGGCTGTTGCTCTCATGAGATCGTTGTGCAGTGTGGTCATGGAGACGGGAGAATATATGCTTGAGCCGGACAATCTTCTGATAGAATCCGACAAGATATTTTACTCGGATGCAGAGAAGAGTTTCAGATACGTGTATGTGCCGGGACAGGGAACGGATGTTAGAACGGGAATAAAGAAGCTGGTGGAGAAGATCATAAAGAGGGTAGATCACAGAGACACTGAGCTTGTGGATTTTATGTATGAGATATATGACATGGTGGTGTCGGCAAATTATGACATGGAGCGGATGCAGAAATATGTAGATGAGGTCTCTGCCCGTGAGCAGGAAAAATGCTGCTCCGGCAATAAAAAAAGAAATGTGGAATCTTTGGCTGCAGCCCGTGAGCAGGAGCTGTTGATGGATGAGGTGTTCGGAACGGATCAAAGCAGTGCGGCGGCGTTGACGATACCGACAACGGAGAAAAACAAATATGATA
>OQVL01000527.1_pt1 | contig 20626 bp, 25 predicted proteins | sample 1691501 | NCBI WGS metagenome assembly OQVL01 (sample SAMN03418253, study PRJEB22391) | human gut metagenome | biome: human-gut; feature: organic feature; material: feces | host: Homo sapiens | place: Tanzania | collected 2013-01 | reverse complement strand
TAGATTTCTTGATAAGACGCATCTTACCGCCACACAATGGACACTTAGGTGTATCAATAACAGGTTTACCGTTTAGATCTTCAATGATCTTCTTACATGAAGAGCAGGACCAGAAGTAACCAAACTTACCTTTGTGTCTGAAGATAAAATTGCCACAGTCAGGACATTTCTCTGGCATCTGAGGTTTACCGTGAACATCATTTAAGAACATGCCACACTGCTCATTCTGACATTTCCAGAACAGACCAAACTTCGACTTTCCCAGCTTCATAGGTGAACCGCACTGAGGACACTTAGGAGCAGTTTCTGCGTTAAATAAAGGCAAAGGTTTGCGGTTATTCTCTTTATATATCTGTTTGCACTGTTCATTGGTACAGATAAAGAACAGTCCATACTTACCTTTGAGAAGTTTAAGAGGGGATTTGCATTTCTCACAGTAATAAACAGGCTCTGTAGATTTCTTGGCAGTTACAATCTTACGAATGTAGTCTATAGCTTCCTGAGTTTTGCAACGTGAAAACACATCTTGAAGCCAGAGGACAATGTTACGTTCAAACTCTTCAGAAGAGTCACCGTTTCTGACAATATTATCAAGTCCAAGCTCCCACAAAGCAGTCATAGAAGGGGACTTAATATCATCAGGAAGGATAGACATGGTCTTGAAAGCTTTTTCTGTAGCTTCAAAATGATCTTTAACTACGTTAACCCAACCGTATTTCTTCAGGTTTTCGATAATTGATGGCTGTGTAGCAGCAGTACCCAGTCTTAATTCCTGCTCTAAATCATCGTGTTCAACATCAACGTACTTTTCGATAGCATTCATGGTATCAACAAGTGATGCTTCATCATAATGCTTAGGAGCACGGGTACGCTTGGTTAAAAGATTAGAGTTCTGTACATAGCCTCGTTCACCAGTATTAACATTAGGTAGCAGACTTACATCTTGTGCTGTATCTGAAGATGAGGATTTCTGTACGGTATCATCAATTTCTCCAGAATGAAACAGCACACGATAACCTGACTTAGTTAAAGTCTTACCACGAGCTATGAACTCATAATCCCCACATTTTGCCTTAATAGTTAAAACATCATATTGCGCAGGAGCATAGAACTGAGCAATATAATGAAGTCTGATGATGTTATAGAGCTTCATTTCATCTGCTGTAAGCACAGAGATATTCTGTTCACCTAATGAAGGTACAATGGCGTTATGAGCATGACCACTCATTTTCTTGTCATTAAAAGCACGAGGCTTCTTGTTTAAATCGCAACCACGAATAACGGTGGCAATATTAGGATCGGCTGAGAGTTTTGCTAAAATTTGTGATGCTTCAGCAAACTGCGATTCAGGCAAGAACTGACAGTCAGTACGAGGATAAGTAGTGATCTTCTTTTCGTACATAGACTGAGTTAAAGCTAAGGTCTTTTCTGTAGTAAAGCCAAAGTGTCTGAAAGCATAAGCCTGCAACTTTGCCTGAGAGAACAGCATAGGAGGATTTTCAGAGCTTACAGTACGCTCAACAGAGCTGATATCAATAGCCTGGCTCTTAATTGCTTCAACAACAGCTAATGCTGCTTTTTGATCAAGAACATGACCATCAGGATCTAAAAGTGATTTATCAGGAACCCATTTACCTTTAAAAGAACCATTCTGTACAGATATATTAGCTTCAACTTCGTAAAAGTCACGAGGTTTGAAGTTGCGAATAGTTTCATCACGCTGGCAAATCAGGTTTATGGTAGGAGTAATGACACGACCTATGTTAATCACCTCTCCACAGTCAGCTAAACAGCTAAATAGACGTGTCAGGTTAATACCTACGATCCAATCACTGTGAGAGCGGGCAACAATGAGAATATGTCTTCTTCTATCATGAAACTAGAAATGACTGTATTTGGTATTTCTATACCATCTATGGCCCCGAGCACTATCTGATAGTCATTAGTCTTATTGCAGACTACGTTGTTTGTTATTCCTTTTTGTAAGAGACTTGAATAAGTTGTCGCCATAAGCTTACTTTAATGTTATCTTAAATCCGCGATTGCCGACAGTCCAGTCATCAATAGAGAAGTTCGTCAAAATGTCTGCAGCTTGATAGACTGTATTAGGCGTTTCGAAACACATGAATTTGTCAGTATTTACTGCCAAGAAATAACTAGCCTGTTCTGTATGAAGATATTCATACAGTTGCATAGCAGCAATAGTCAACAATAAGTTCTTCTTTGTCCTGTTCATGTAGCTTGACATAGCACTTTCTATTACTGGACGTTTTGCCACTATAGTGTTTCTGAATGCTTCCAATACATAGTACAACGAACGTTCGTCTGCGATATGTTCAGAAAGAACTTTGCACGCTTGCGCATCTAGTTTTGAAGGAGGTGTAAGCTTGAAATGCCTGAACACATTTATCAATGTATTGTTGTTCAATTGTATGTAGTTCTTAGAATATCCATTACTAAGCGAACTTGCTATGCCTTTCACTTCCGTCATTTTCTTAGTAGTCAAGTCTATCAAGTCGCCATGTTGCTTAGCAAAGCCGACGTTGTCAAAAAGTGAAGCGAACAAGAATTCACCTTTTCCAATAGCAGGTTGGGCAGTAGTCACTTTCAATGCAGCATCTATGAATTCTGGCTGTAGACAGTCATCTAAGTTGGCTTTAAGCAGCAAATTGTTCCAGCTAACTGGACCATAGTTGCCGAACCTGAACTTAGATTCTTTCAGTCGTTTAAGAAGTTTGTCAGCATCACACATAGCATACTGTTTATACAGTCTTTCTGCTTCTGCAGCTAATTGAGGGTGCTTACCGAGCTTTTCTTTAGTCCAGAATTCATTCATTTTTCTACACCTGTCCCAACTATGTTTTCAGGTCCAATAGATGCATTTATTGGCAAGATTTCTTGCAATTGCTTCACTATGACATTTTTTACTGGTGTCAAGTTGTTGTCCGTGACATTCTTTACTTTGATGAGTATGTTACCATTGTCATCTTTGTCAATCTTGCAATAGAATCCGAGCATGTTGAAGAACATCCTGACAGCTTTCACACTTCCTTTGCAACTAGTCAATACAGGATTAGCTGACAACAACATTCTGAACATTTTGTCTTGTGTAATGTTAAGTTTCATCTTCTAGTTCCTGTCGTTGTACATCTGTTAATAGTTCTATTTCGTCAGAATCTATGTGCATCATGTCACCATGATCATTGTCATATTTGTCTAGTAATGCGCTGTAGATTAATGAGCAGTCGTTGAAGTTTCCAATTCTAGCAATAGCTTCAAGAATGCTTATGTAGCAATTCTTGCCATACGCCTTGTACATAGTGTTCAAATACTTTTCTGTAAACTTAACAAACCTATAGTAAGCATTATCTTTGTCAGTAGTCTCTTTCAAGTATTGAGAGACAAATGGATCTAGCAAAATCTTTCTGGTGTTGTCACTACATTCTTTAATCCATTCCCCAAGAGAACCATCTGCTCGTAACAGATTCTGAATCATGATTCTTGCAAATTCAAGTTCATCTACAAAGTCATCTACATCTACTACCGCGTGGGCAATAACCCATCCAGATTCAGCAATGTTTCCTACATCTTCTGTAGCAATCTTTGCTATGCTAGATAGCTTGTCATTTTTCAAATATAGTTCTTTGTAAGTGTTTCTGTATAATTGCCCTATGCTTTCTTGATCTAGACTTATGACAATCGGATAGCCAGTCAATTTGCTGTTTCTGTTTGTCACCTTTATCGTGGTTCTGCCGAGTAAGTCTGTACCTAGGAACAAGTCAGCTGGCTTAGTATTGACAAATTCTAGAATAAGCTTTTGCATGTGATACAGTTCTTCTAGTGTCACTACCACTATTTCTATTTTCGGCATTACCCAATAGGTGACGTTACCTGCGACATCAAAGAACTTGAACTTTACCCCATTACAGACGTTCCATGCATCAGCGATCTGTTGTTCAGTAGAATCTTGGTTGTTGATTATGCTTAACCAGTTTTCATACATGTCATCATCGGTATTGATGTACTTGCCATCATATCCTTGCCCGCTCAATTGAACTGACACTTTGAATATCGATTCTGAATCATCTTTTTCATTGAACTTGTTTGTCAGCTTGTTTATTTTGAAATGTTCTTGTGAAACCCCAGACTTAGAAGTACTGTGTACAGTAATCCATGAACCTTCAATAGGTCTGGTAGAACCTTCTTTACCTGATATAGCGGTCTGTTCATCTTTGAATGTGGCATATGACACATGTTCTACTGGGGCAGTAGCTGCAAAGTCAGATTTGTCTTTTCTGTCTACTTGCCCAAACAGTACGTTTCTGACATAAGCTTCATAAGAATGTGCATCTACTCCAATTGGATCATGCATCAATATGTCAAACAATATGTGATAGTCATAACCATCAAGAACAAGATACTTGTCTTTCCAGGTAAAGACTCCAGTGTATGAATCTTCTTTGCCTTCTGCATATATTACTGGCGAATCATATTTCAGTATGACGTTGCTTAATTCAGTATGGACAATATAGTTAAACACATTAGCATTAAATCTAATTTGCTTGTCTTGTTCTAGACTGTCTAGTTGAACTGTAGAGACTTGTTCATCTTCAAATGATTGATCTATGTTTACAGAATTGCTGACACTTTTAGACGTCTTTTTTTGAGGTGATTCTGTAACAATTTCACCATTTAGTGACTGTCCTTCAGTGTTGAAGCCCCAGTTTTTGTCAGAAATAGACTTAAGACTGTCTTGTTCATTGAGTCTCCTTGGAAAATTCTGATCAATATGAATTATTCTCTTAATCACTGAATTCTCCTCTATACAAACCAGTTAAGACTGTCAAATGCTCGTCTGTCTAGACTTATGACTGGCAATGTAGGCCAATCCCTCTTGCACAATGCCGCAACATTAGACAACGCGAACACTTTCACTATGATGGGTTTTTCTACAGTTAAGCTAGTTTCAAGTTTAGTAATGTTCTTCAAATGATACAATACTTCATTCTTGTATTTCTTCAATATATTCGTGCTGTTCAATGATAAGACATTTATGTATTTCTCAGCAGTTTCTGACGGCAACGAATTGACAAAACTATGCAAGTCTTCAGACATCAATATGTACTTAGTAAACAAATCAAAATTGTTGCATAGTCTGTGAATCATGTCTTCTGCTATAGAAACCCCATTTTCGATAGTCCAATTGTTTATAGCGTCATATGAACACAGGTATTTCTTAGCAAGTTTCTGTTTAAGTTCATATATTTCTGACTTGAATTCAGAAGAATATGTGTCAAATGAACAAAAGTTGCCAGTTTCATCTGCTATGATGTGTGCATCATACACATTGTTTTTTCTATGTCCTTCCACTTGAATTACTATATTGTAATTTTTAGTAGGATCTGTATTATTCTTTATGATTTCGTCAGTATTTAGTGTGATTTCATATGTAGATGCACGACTTATATCATTGATAGTATTAATTAGTTCAGAATAGTTACAAAAGACGAAACCGCAGGACACTGTAGACTTTACAACAGTGTTCAGTTGTTCAGCCGTAAAAGGGAGAACAGTTGAACTTATGTCAAATATGTCAGTGTACTTATGCATATTTCTTGTATTTCTTTATGGCATTTGTTACGCGATTCAATTGCGGCACTTTGACTAGTGTGTCTGGCATCATATCATACCATGGATCAGAAAATCCATTGAACCACATGATGAACCACCAATAATTTGGTGTACCGAATACACGTAGTGACAACAGGTCAGGTCTCGCACGTTCATTTTCTCTGATAAATGTATATGTAATAGCCCCAAAGTCGTAGTTCTTGAAGTCAATTCGTGAACTATCCAACTGCGCAATATTGTCGGCAGTCACTTTTTGCATCATATTGACTCTATTAGCTGCATCTATCATTTCTATTATTTATTTTTATAGAAGAATATATAAAGTATGACTGTGTTCAATAATGACCATCATGATAATGCCATAACCCGCGCGGCACAGAAAAAGTCAGGTGTTCCGTATTACATATCAGCTTTAGAAACTAGTTCATACAATATAGATTTTTTTGATACTAGTGTAATTTCTACAAACTCTACTAACAATAGTCCGGCTAAGACTGAAAGCGACACGCTCACGTGGAAAGACTGGTTTAAGTTTTTGAGAGAACAAAAATCAGCTGACATAGACAATACGTCATATAATGGAAATACTGTTGACGGCAAAATTAAAAATGCTGCAGAGTATTTTCGGCAACAATGTATTTTCATTAGAAGTTGAAAACTTTGCATTAGTTCGGTGTTCTAAAAAAACTGCCGACTTTTAAGTTGACTGCCAAGTATGAACCTAATGCCGTGAATGACATAGTAGGGGCTATTAACAAAAAAATGAATGGTGACGGATTATTGCCTAAAATTAATTCACTCTTGGGGGTTGAGCAGATTGTTGTTATTGCTGGTGGCGCTGGAACTACACAAATGTATGCTGGAATAAGTGAAAATCAGTCATTCGACTTGTCGTTTCGAATTTATTCGCTTGAGCCTATTGGCCCGATGGACAATGCTACAGGCTATAAACGAGCAATAGCTGCATTATGCTTATATGCCCCTGCATTGCACTCTCTAGATCCAGGGTCGATGCTTGCGACGGTGGGAGTAAATTTATCTAGAACTGCTGATTCCATTGCTCGTGGGGTTGACGGAGTTTGGTCATTTGCTAATCAAAAACTAGCTGAACAGATAAATCCGGAACAACGTCCGCCGGACACTGCTGAATCGACCGCTGCTAGAAATGTAATGACTAGTGTGGGGAATCACAGTAAAGCCGTGCTGTCAGAAGGGCTTGATGCATTAATTGATGGTTCTGAAAAAAGACCTGAGCATATTAAGAACTTTATAGACAATATGCACAATACGCTTGACGCTGTTCAAGGGTTCGTAGCTAACAAACAGTACGGTTTGAATGACGCTGATAGAGTAAAAACTCCTGCCAATTGGCATACTGGAATGTTTGGGGGAGCACTATGGAATCTAACAATATGTCCAGGACTACTTAAACATAAAATCCCTGTATACGTGAAAAATTGGAATATTACCCCGTCAAAAGAAATAGACTTTAATGGTAATGCTGCATATGTAGATTTTGATTTGACGTGCGTAATGGATCAAGTGAAAACTGGCACTTGGTGGATCAACAACATATATGATTCTGAAACAGACGCATACAAGAACTTATATAAACGACAGACTAAGATACCTGATTAATTTTCAATCTAGTTTTATGTTTGATCTTTGTATGTATTGCCACATAACAATCTTAGATATTGATCTCTAGTAATTACTTGATTAGTGGTAAGTGTTACATTGAATGCCATGTATAGAGGGCGTGGTCTATATACTTTTGCATCATTTACAGGTTTATTTTCGTTATTGTATCTTATTCCACGAGTAAACTTTACAGACGGTTCTATTGAAAAATTTTGTACATTCCAGTAAACTGGTGAATTTGTGTTGATGGTTGAACAAATATATTTTGGTATTTGAACATCCCAACATAATTGCCCTATTACTTCTGAATTCGCAAGGTATTCAGTTATCTTTTTGCTCAGTGATTCAATTTTGTCTATGAATTCTCGAGATCTCTCTTTTGAATCAGATGATACGTCTGTAAATGGTAATAAGTTTTTAACAGTCATTGCCCCGCTGTATCCAGCTTTTCCTAAGTCATCTATCATGGCTCCAAGTTCATCCGTGTTTATGCTTGATATTGCTGTTTGTAATTGTTTCAAATAGTTAGAATACGTACTGCGCAATAGTGGGGCGGTTGAAAAGTACAACATCTTCATCCATGTTTCATAGGGGGTAGATTCAAAGTTGTATCGGTTATTGTAAGTGTCGGTATATACATTGAATTTTAGGTTAAGTTGTATGCGTGTTCCGATCAGTCATAGCCATTTGTGTAAATTCATTGGTTTGTACAATTGGTACAAAATTGCCTTTTGACACTACTTGTAATACTTTAGTGAATTCTCCTGTTTTATTGCTAGTTATGCCCAAAGGGTCAAACATTTTCACCCCTGCTCCAGTACGCCAGGTAGAATCAAAACCTATGCTAGGCAAATCACTTAGCACACAATGCAGTTTGTTTGGAAAATTCTTACCTTCCAGCAGACCGTTATTGCGCAACATGTCAATTGAATTATTATGTAATGTCAAGTCGCACTGTAAATGATGAACTGGCGACAAGTTTCTATTCTTGTGCAAAAACGCTGAATCGTATAATGTTACTGTATGCATGTATTTTTACATTATGTTTGGTTGAACACTCAAAGAATCATTTGATTTAACTATGTTAGTCAACTTGTTAGCTAGGTTATTGAAAGCATCTGTAAGTTTCACAAATTCATTTTTTATCTTGTCAAGCTTTTCATTTGTAGCAACAGCATCATTATGTCTATTGTGTTCATACGTGTATGCGTCAAATTGACTAGTCTCAAACTGTGTGTTATTGTTCTGTTTGTCAATGACTTTTGTCAATAGCTTGTTAGTGTCTTTGATGCTTTCGACGACATTGTCCATTGCATGAATATTTGCATTTTGTGCTTGATCTTGTCGTTTAGCCATTTGGTCAAGTTGAGCTATTTCATTGTTTTCATCACCTTTACCTTTGTTGAACAGTATTTTACCACCTTCACCGGATAACAGCGAAGCCCCTCCGCCAATAAGTCCGCCTATTGCCCCTCCTACTACTGTACCGACTCCAGGAATTATTGACCCTATCATAGCGCCAGTGCCAGCCCCTGTCAAAGCAGCGCTGCCGACATTCAGTAGGCCTTTAGCAGTATTGTTTTCTACTTTGTCTGCAAGATAGTCTACTCCGATTCCAGCAGCTATACTCATCGGATTAAAGCCCTTGCCTAAATGTTTTCCATATTTCAAAGCTTTTCCGCCGATTGAAGCTAGTTTGCCAGTTTTAGCGACGGTCGGCGCTGCAACGCTTGCAGCAGGATTAGCCCCTCGAATCTTGCCGATTACAGATTTTCCAACATTTAACCCTTTTTTACTTAGACCTACGAGATTTCTGCCAGCAGTAAATGCGCGATTGATTGCTACCGCGGTCGCAATAGTTGCCACAATATTACCGATCCATTTCAAAGTTGTAAGTACTTTACCAATAACGGAGTTCGGATCATTCATCTTTTCAGTAGCCCATTTAGACAGCGCTGTATAGATTTTGCCGCCTATGTCAGTCTTTGTAATGAAATAGTAAGCCCCTAGTAAAGTAGCGCCGAGCATTACTATCTTGCCAAACAGTGTCTTACTGAAAGCTTTCAATCCATTCCATATCATTTTCAGTGGTACTGAAATAAGTTTTGTCATAACTGAAAAGCCAACTTTGACTAGTCCCACTATGGGCTTAATCAATATGCTAAAACTCCCCATAAATGAATACAGTTTGTTTTCTAGACTTTTACCGACTGCTGTAAACGCATGTGTAAGAGACTGTCCAAGTGATTCTAAGGCGATGAACGTTTTCTGATTCACTACATTAAGTCCAGTATTGACCGTGGTAGTCAACAAAGACAATGTTGAAGTCTGTCTCTTAGCAATTATAGCATTTTCTTTACTAGCAGACTCGTGCATAGTCTTTAATGTAGCAGAGTCATCTTTTGACTGTCTTTTCTGTGTCTTGGCTATTTCTAATGACTGAGTAGTGGCTTGTTGTAGTCTTTGAAGCTGCTCAAAAGTTTTTTCATCTGTCTTTTTTCTTGCTTCAGAGTTGGCTCGTAAGTCTGAAAGTAATACTGTATGACTACGAGATTCTTGCAAAGCTGCTTCTAGTGTTACACCTAGACTGAATTCAGATGACAATTCGTTCATAAATCTATTTATAGAAATGTGTCAAGAAAAAACCGTGCTTTAGCAGAGCTGCAAATTTCCCCAAATCAATAAATATCAATATATGCTAATAACAGAATTGTACAATTGGGAAAACCTGAAAATTATAGAAGATACAATTGAGTAAATAATATGTCGAACATAACTTCTACAGTAAATAATTATTCTGGTAATCAGTTCAAAGTAATCTTCAATACTTGGCCTAATTTGACAGGCAAAGAACTTGATACTGTAGTGTTTGACAACAATGTTGTAGCGTTCACCATTCCAGACATTAATGGCCCGTTATTGAATACCCAAATTGGACATATCAAACAGCTTCACCCTAATCCAGTTGGATATAGACAGTTGAATGCATTCAATGTGACTTTTCGTGTAGATGACCGACTGTTGAACTATTATGCAGCAAAATGTTGGATTTCTGGTTCTAGAGTAGGTGAAAGAAAGTCAAACAAGAATCTTCCAAATGACTATCTAAGATGGAATAGAATTGAAACAGTTGAACTTCAAAATCTTGATAATGCAGAGCATGTGGTTTCTAGAATGCTTTTCAAACGAGTATTCTTGACCAACTTGAGCAATCTCACTCTCCGATACGGCCAATCAGAAAACTCTACATTTACTTGTACATTTGAATACGAGGAATGTGATTTCGAGACGTTAGTCGAAGACGCGGCTGTCACAGAAATTCACACGAACATAAACTAGAATAAGCTGTCAATTTTTGACAGCTTATTTAATAACACAGATTGTGTTTTTGGGCTTTAGATAAATTGACTTGTATCTTTTGAGTCAAGCATATTCATCCATTCATTCATATGTTTTGTTGATTCTAGCCAGAAATCTGCGTGATTGCACTGACTATATTGATAGTCTAAAATTTCGTTGTACTTGTCTTTCTTGCACAATTTCCAGAACATTTCATCAATTTGATCTACTGTCCAATTGTCATAATATTTGCATTCTGGATGAATTTCTCTATATGGACTGTCATCATTGTCATGAAATACGGTTCCGATGAATATTGCTCCAGATGCACACGCTTCAGTGTATCTCAAAGCAGACTTGCATTTATTGAATTCGTTGTCAACTATGCTCGCTATGCTAAAGTCGGCAAACTGTTCTTGAAACAATCTAGGAAATGTCTGAGAATTTACCCACGGAATGAACTTGATTTTGTCTTTGATGCATTCCCAAAAAAACGGCAATGCCCCCATGCATACAAAGTCTATCTTGTCCTCTTTGACATTCTTAATTACCCAATCACATAAAGCTGTATTCCAGTCCCCCTTCTTTCCGGCAAACCCTGCAAAACCATTAGGTTCATTTGGTGATGGGGGTCTAGGTGGAATTGGATTGATGTAATGAGTAGGACTACCAGAATAGATCACTCTAGGTTTCTTCAAGTCTTCATTGACGTGCTTCTTTCTAGGAAAGTTCCATAAGTATCTCGGCACTACATTCTTTACTGTAACTACATTGTTTACATTGAAGACTTTCTCAAATGCTTTCTTAAGATAGTCGGTTGACACGACTATCAAGTCCATCAAAGGCAATACTTCTCTTAAATTCTTTTCTAGTTCTTCTAGATTGATATGCTTACTGCTGAGGTTGTAAGAAGGAATACCGTCTTCTTTATCTTTCGGGCCTAATCCTGTCTTGAAAATCAAGTCATCAATTTCGAAAACCATTTTATAGCCATATTTCTGTTGTAATGCTTTATAACGTTTTACAACCTCTACGTGAACTTTAGATACAGGACGTTGAAACACGATAGACTTGCTATGTGCAAGTAAGTTTGGATCAAATGTAAAGATTGGCATGATCACCGGAATCACCCCAGTGTCAATTCCATCAAAATACATTGCATTATATCTAAGTCTTACATGAGAACAACCGACTATTGTCTCCGAACATATATCAATGCCAAGTTCTTTCCATCAACTTTAGCAGTATTGCAGTTAAGCATTCATAACCTCGAATTTTCTTTATGGCTTATATATTGAAAAATGTAGCATCAAATTATGCTACATTTATAAAAATCAAGTCACAATCAAAGATTATCTGTCATTGATTATGAACATTTTGTTAGCCTCTTTCATTGATACGTTATAACGCTTAGCGTATCTTTCGGTCAAAGCCTTATTACAGGCGCTAATCAAACGCTTTCTGACAGATTCATTTGTGTCTTTTTTATCGCCCTTCAGCACTTTAGCCACATAAGACTGTGCCCCTCTATAGTTTTGGGATTTGTCCATTCCAGCTTTGTCAACCCAGTCAGGCCAACCGAAATCAATATAAAAGGCTGACTTAATAGCATTTGCAGTTTTTCCAAGTCTAGTATAACCCTTTTGTTCAATATACGGATCTATTACCTTCTTTAAGATAAATTGTATAAGTCCGGAGTAAATCTTTTTTCCAATCGGACTATTCAAATTAGGCACTTCCCATTCACCAGTTTGTCTTCTATATTTTATAGGGTTTTCATCACTGTCGAGCAATCTATTAACGTATATTTCGACTCCCTTGTTTATTGCAGGGGCAAGTCGGTCATATTCTTCCTGGCCGATAGCTGTCTTATTCTTCATGCGTTCTGCTGCGGCTTTGTTTTTAGCTGCTCCTGTATACTTAGCTACACGTACGTTCTTGCCCATTCTGAACTCGTCATCACTAATATCATCGTCTGTGTCGACATCGCCGAGATATTGATCTGCGCCGGTTCTAGGGGCAACATCTTCCAAGGATTCATAGTCTTCGTCTTCAACGTCGATCGTACGCCCATCAGGGAGTGTAGCCTGAACTGTCTTTTCTGAAAGTTGTTCTACATTGTCAGATTCGTCGAAAAAACGAGAAGCAGTTTTGTAAAGATACTTTTCTGCGAGCATTTTTGTCTTTGTTTTCATAATAAAGTATAACTCCTAATTTGCAAATAGTTATATTATTGTATATATTATAGCAACTTAGATTTTTTAGCCATCTCATACCATTCTTTTTGAATTTGAATCAAAGATTTCATCAGTTTTTCATCTGAAAGTATAGTTTTTTTCTTTTCTTTACAGTTAGCTTCAGTTACTATTATATAATCTATTAAATCTGTGTTATTCTTGTAGATGCTATTAATTAAACAATGTTCATAGTCGCTTTGTTCATCAAATAATATGACTGTGTTTGTAAGTGCCGCGATGTATAATGACGGTGACACATATTTTCTATAAGAATATGTTCTATCATAATACAATGCAAATTTTGCCTGTAATAGTGAATTTGCAAATTTAGAAAAATGTTCAATGTATGCACTTTGAACATAATCGGTTGACAAGTCTATATTATAGAGATGCCCGATCTTTGACATCTATTTCATAAAGTTCATTTTCATATATTATGACATTTGTATTTTCATCTTTAGGAATATAATTTAAGTCGTCAAAGAAAGAAGCATACATTAAAGCTAATGGCCAATCATTTTTGTCAATCTGTTCATATATGCCGTGTATCTTTATGAATGTCTAGAATGATTCTTTTATTATTCAAATACGGCTGTCCATCATTGACATAAAACTGCATATTGAACTTTTTAGCAACTTTAGAAAAAAGAACTTGTTGGTTAGTCCATGTATTCGCAGCATCATGCTGAAGTGTCTGTAGATATCGTTCTATGTCATTGTAAACTTTCGTTATACTTTCTTCAATAGACAATTTTGAACAATCACAGACCAATAAATGATGATCTTTTTTGAAATCTTCTTCTAATTTTATAAATTCGTCTTGGTCATTTATACAGCTTATTTCATCCTGAATTTTTTCATCTATGCAATTTCTTAATTTAGCCCTGTCATAAAGTTGCTGTTTAATTTCTTCTTTGTCTTTTATTATTAGCACATACAAAAATGACATTCCGACATTGATTCAATACAATGTGCCTATTGAATTTTTTTGCATACACTATATCAGACAATTCGCCTCTATCAATGATCGGTATACTCCAATCAAATTTTTTACGTAATCCGCAAAGCTATAGTAGACTTACCTACTCCATCACAACCTTCTACTATAATATTAGTAATATTACTATTTTTCATACAAAATATAATATAGTTATTTCTTGTCAAGTATGTCAATTCTGCCTTGTCTAGACAACAGTCTTTGATTACGGCTGCCTCTGAATTTCAACATGACATTCTTTTGTGATTCTACAAACGGTCCATCAACTAGTACATCTACATTTTCTAGAATAGTGTCTGTAATATTTTCTATATGTTTTCTCTGCCCAATCTGTAAGTCTTTTTCAAAAACATAGCCGGTATACAGCCATATAGTCTTATTAGGGCATTCTTGTCTAAAATGCTCAATAAGTTTGCATACTACTGGTTGATTCTCTTGTTCCATCGGATCTCCGCCGAGTATAGTCAGGCCGGAAATGTAAGATTTCTTGCAAGCTTCTATAATCTCATTTTCTTCAATTTCAGTAAATGGCTTGCCGTAATCAAAGTTCCAAGTTACTTCAGAAAAACAGCCTTTACAGTGATTTCTACAACCAGACACAAACAGTGACACACGTACACCATCACCATCTGCGGTGTCAATAAACTTAATATTTCCATAATTCATAGAGATATTTACAGGTATAACATTATGTGTATAGTTTTCCAAATCGTTCAATAATGTCTATTTCACTATCAGTGAGTTCGAAATAGTCATAGAACGTTTTGTCAGTCCATTTGTGTGAATAGTCTTTCATGAATGGCAATAAATGAGCAGCCACGTGTTGCCCATTTCTTGTCAAATAATTGCAGTATTTCATGCATTTTGTAGAACAACTATTGTGCCAATTTATGAATTCCTGCTCTGACATATTATCAGGTTTCAACCTCTTGACTAAATCATATCGGGGTGTTACAATATCGAAGTCGTCTTTTGAACCAAAATGACCGTGTATTGTAGAAATCTTAATGTGCTGATACAGATTGTCGATTTCACCGTTGTAAATTTTTTTGATAGTCTTATTGAAAATGCTTGTGCTTTTAAGACTGTTCATGAATATAATTTCACTGTACAAATTACTTTTACAATTTTTGTCAATATTGTAGATTCCTAAATTTTGAAAGAAAGCAGCCTCGAATACCCTCGAAGTTTCATCACTAGTCAGTACATCTAAAGAAACAATGTGTTTAGATATTATATTTTCATATTTCTGATAAGTAGTTTTCTTCAATTGCATTATGGCAGTCATATCTAATAACCAACCTATTGGACTTATATTGACAACTTTGTCACAATGGTTCATAATCTTTGACAAAATTTGTAAATGAAGAGTTTTGTCATACGGCGGATTCATTATACAGACATCAAACTTTCGGTTTTCCATAAGCTTATCTATGTTCCTCCAATCATTGAATAAAATAGCAGAATCATCAGATCCAAACTTCTCATGATTTACAGTATTGAGAAACTTGTCATACTTTTCTTTGTTGTCTGTGACATATGTGACAGAATTGTTCAATGCATACAACTCAGCACAACCCTCTAACCGAATGACTAGAATCTTCTTATTACTAATAGGTTTTACAAACTTTACTACTTTATTAGTATCTAAGACTGGAAAATCATAATTGAAAGGACTTCCTACTTTCCCGATAAACTTAAGATCTAACACTTATTTTGTAATCTATTTCAATATTCTCTTTCTTCATATTATTCCTTTTGTTTTGGTTAATTATAATATAATAAAAATCACCAAACAGATTATTGTCTGGTGTAAATATTTACAAAATTTTACAAAAATAGACTAAGAAAGATTGCCCGGATTTAGCGGATAATTAGTTCACGAATAAGCTAACATTTTAATAGGCTTTATGCGTACCATGATCCATCATCATAATATTCATCGCGATCAGACTTTTCTTTAGCTTCTATGTAATCTTCTGCGTGATCCATTGCCCAATTTTTAGCAGACTTTTCAGCCTCTTTTTCAGCAAGATTTAGAGCAGTTTGATACACTTCGTCTGAAAGCCCGCCAGCAAGTTTGAATTCTTCTTCGGTGACTTTTTTGTTATCTACAAGTAAACTGTCTACTTCTAATGACACCTCGATGTCAGTCATGTCATATCCGCCAGCTTCATATGTAACATATGTTGATCCATATGGAACTTCAGTAGCTTCATTATCTTCAAAATCTGCATCGCCATATTCAACACGATACACTACAGAAAGTTCTTCATCTTCTGACATTTGTGTACCGAAAACAGCAATTGTTATAGTTCCCCCTTCTAAGTCAAGTTCATGATCGACATCTTCAACTTCTACACCTTTTATCGGATAATCAAATACTTCACTAAGCAACATATAAACCCTCAATATAATATAATATTATATATTTTAAAAAATGACTATCTGTTTGACAAAGTAGTCATTCCGTTAGCTTGTTCATATGCTTTGTTCTCTTCAGAAATCATTTTAGCTGTAATCTGTTCAATAAGCTGATATTCAGAATATAGCAAGTCATCTGTAACTTGATAGTTTGTATATTTGGATATGCTGAGAATAGACCTAAGCAAGTTCCTAATGTCTATCTTGCCAAGCAAGTCTTGCTCATCAAAATGCCATTTCAGATTTATAGGGTGACTGCAATGTGGACACATCACAGGCAATTCTTCTTGAATGCCGCACTTCATTTTATTGACGAGTTCCACGAGTCTCACGTAGCTGTACGCGTCGAGCTGCAATACAGTAGCACACGCTAGTTCTACAGAACCAAATATGTCAACTAGATTGCTATAGTTGAGCATTCTGGACAATTCTAAGTCTTTCAGCTTGTATACTGGATCATGCATTTTTGGCGGGCGTATGGTTACGGTCTTGTCAAATACCTTCGTCTGTACAGAAAATGAAGAAATTTCATCTAGCTGTAAGTCTGAAAGCTTGATGTCAAACGTAGCAGGCTGACTACAATTGTCACATTTTTCTATCTTGAACTTGAAAGCGTTGTCTGCCGCTACAAATGATCCAGATCTAATATAGAATATCAAATAGTCTCTATCTGCTACATACAGATTGTCAAATGAAAGATTTGTAAACTTTATGCATCTTTTGACTATCTGATTCAATATTTGACCAGCGTTACTTTCGTCAAGCATAGCAAGAAGCTTGGCATCTCCGTATAGTAAGCATTCTCGCTTCTATCTTTGCATCAACAGGATAGTCTAGACATTTTGTAGGAAAGAAAGACTTATCTATTTCTACGTAGTTGAACATATTTTTATGTATTATAAATCACGTTTGCTATCATAGACTGCTTTCAATACAGGAAAACGAAGACTCCATGAACCAGATTGATCTCGTGTAGGTTCAAAGTATTTTACAGTGATAGTCTTGCCGATGACGTGTTCAGGGTGTACATACCAGTCTTTACGTTGTTCTTTACTTAAACCAGAACCGACATTTACTTTACAGCCTTTATATTCAATTATCAATGACTTCACTCCAGTGTATTTGACATTTCCTTTGCCTGGTTCTGCTGTAGTCATTTCAGAAATTTCAATGTCTTTTACTGTAAATTCGTCATCACAAAAAAGTTTTACCTTCAATAGGGTTTTTAATCTGCCAGTCTTGAATTCCTCATTCTTTCGTAACATGAAGCCTTCCCAATTACCAGCAGCTACATATCCAGACCATCTGTCAAAGTCTTCTTGACTATGCAAGACTTCTTGTTTCAACACTTTCAGTGTCTTAAACTTATTTCCTTCGATCATGTCAAGCATATGCTGATATCGTTTGTCAAAATTTGCTGACTTAGTTTTACCAAGAAACTCATCTTCAGTTACAAAATCGAACAACTGATAACAAGGGTTAATAATAGTCCAATCTTTACGTCTAATTTCTTTTAAAACGGACTGAAAGTCTTCATTTCCGTTATTGTCTACTATACAACATTCACCATCAGCATAATAAACCCCATCATTTTCATTTCTTACAAGCCATTGCAAAGCTGGAATAATATTACTAAGTGTCGTAAAATATTTGCCCTGTCGGGAAATAAAATTGATAGAAACTATGTTGTCACGTTTGTCAATTTTAGCTATACACCTACATCCGTCTAGCTTTCTGGAAGCATACCAGGTTCCATCTACAGGATCTACATCTTTTACACTTTCAAGATGGCAAGCTAAAGCGACCTCAAACGGCTTACTACCAGTCAATCCAGTAAGTTTCTTGAACGAAGTAAATGAAAAACCAATAGTAAGTTTCTTGTTTAATATAGACTTCAAAAGCTCCTGATCTTCTTTTACGAAACTTTCAATGCAAGAAACCACGGCGTCTATTGCTACATTTCCTGTCAATTCTTTACTAGCAAGTTTTTGCAACATATTATGAAAATCAGAATAATTATCGTCTATCGTCTTTGCCCCTGCATTGTTAATTTCGAACTTGTGCACGCCATATTTTACTTGCGGGTCATAACAATCAAGATATATTTGCTTAATGATGTCATTTAAGTTCTGTTGCATAATGACGGTCTTGTCGGTCATTCCTGCAGCGTGTTCAATCTTCTTAAAAATTTCATGAATTTTCATGATTACAATATAGTAAAATCAATTGATCTATTTCTTCTTCTGTCAAATTAAAAAGTCATACAGATCTTGGTCTGTCCAATGCTTGTTGAAATCTACTATTGGTACAAACTGTCAAGGAATCCTTTGGTTCATTCTCGACAGTCTCGCATATCTTACATAACTTTACTCTATTCAAATAGTCAAAACAATTTCTTACTCACTCAACAGTTTCAAAAAAATGACTTTATTAATGTTAGTCTCTCTTGTCTCAACAAACGAGTTAAACTTGTTAGTGATCCATTTGGAGATATCCCCGTTGAACTTGGAACCGTAGAACATACCACTCATGTCCGTGACATTAGACACATCCCAGTTGGAGATGTCTCCTTTGAAGTTGGAATTATAGAACATATAGGACATATCAGTGATGTTTGATACATCGATGAAATTTAAGTCACAGTCAGGACCATGTTCCTTGATGGCATCCTTAATAAGTTCCTTCAGATGCTTACGGTCGATGGCGACAACTTTCTCGATATACTTTACCATGATAGACTCCTTTTTAGAACGATACTTAAGTTATTCCAATTCCATGTAGTCAGCAGTAGGCTCGTGCCATTCGGAATCATCCCACTTACGGATGCGGAAGCTCTCGAAACAAGGCTTGTCCGCAATGTCAGCGTCAAATTCATAGGTGGCCCACACTCCCGAGCTTAATATATTGTTGCAGTATCCTTTCCCCTGGGCAAGCCATTTCATTAGTTCGAGATTCGTTGCACGACGGGGCTTTGACAGTTCGGCACCGTGCTTAAAATTGTACCTTGACGCAGTCTGGAACGGGTAGTCCTGATTAGGTAAATAGGCATACACTTTCGCCCTTGACGGCTCAGCGGAACTTTCGTAATCCCATACAAGCATTTCCTTGGGTTGGTCGAAGATGATTGGCTCGTCGCTCGCAAATTCCTTGAGTTCGATTCCTTTATAGTTCATATTATCTCCTATTAGTTATATAGGCAAATATAGAAATATTCAAGCAAATTGTCAATAGTCTTATACAAAAATCTTTGTAAAACATGAAAGTTACATATATCATTATCTTAGCCAATTACTGATACTCGACCCAGCAAGCTTAGCCGAAGATATATTCTTTATGCTTAACGTTCGAGATATCCCAGTTGGAGATATCACCGATGAAGTAAGAACCATAGAACATATAGGACATGTTAGTGACCTTGGATATGTCCCAGCTCGAAATGTCACCATTGAAGATAGAACTAGCAAACATCCAGCCCATATCAGTGACTTTGGATACATCCCACTCAGATATGTCACTGTTGAAGGCTGAAGAATAGAACATATCGTGCATGCTTGTAACGTTCGATACGTTCCAGTTTGAAATGTCACCATTGAAGCTGGAACAGTAGAACATCCAACTCATGTTCTTGACTTTGGAGACATCCCACTTAGAGATGTCACCATTGAAACTGGTATTATAGAACATAAAAGACATATTCTTCACGTTCGATACATCCCACTTGGAGATGTCGCCATTGAACTTGGAATGCGCGAATATAAAAGACATATTTTTAACATTCGATACATCCCATTTGGAGATGTCACCATTGAACTTGGAATGTGCGAATATAAAAGACATATTTTTAACATTCGATACATCCCAGTTGGAGATGTCACCATTGAAGTCCGTATTGTAGAACATGTAGGACATGTCAGTAACATTTAATACGTCGATGAAGTTCAGGTCACATTCAGGGCCATATTCTTCGATTGCGTCCTTGATAAGTTCCTTCAGATGATCACGGTCGATGGCAACAACGGTCTTCATATCTTTTTCCATAATAGATTCTTTTTTTGAATTAATTTATGTGTATAATATAATAATGTTCAAGTAAATTGTCAACAGTCTTACATGAAAACTTTGTAAAACATGAAGGTTACATATATCATTGTCCTAGCCAATTACTGATATTCAGCACAGCTAGATTAGCCGAAGATTTTTTCCTTGTTCTCCGCGTTCGAAATGTCCCACTTGGAGATGTTACCATTGAACATCGAATAGTCAAACATATTGTGCATAACTGTGACGTTCGATACATCCCACTTGGAGATGTCTCCTTTGAAGTTGGAATTATAGAACATATAGGACATATCAGTGA
>OQVL01000525.1_pt1 | contig 20641 bp, 14 predicted proteins | sample 1691501 | NCBI WGS metagenome assembly OQVL01 (sample SAMN03418253, study PRJEB22391) | human gut metagenome | biome: human-gut; feature: organic feature; material: feces | host: Homo sapiens | place: Tanzania | collected 2013-01 | reverse complement strand
TCTCAGTACGCCGGTTTTCAAGACCGGTGCATTCGACCACTCTGCCATCTCTCCATAGGGTGCTATGGTTGGCTTGTAGCCGTTCTTGTCAAAACAAAAGTGTGTTACCTTTTTGCTTTTTGCGGGTGCAAAGGTAATGCTTTTTATTGAATATCCAAAATTTTTTGCAACTTTTTTGCTTATATCCTCGAAAAATGGGTAAAAATGTGTAGCTTTGCACCATGATTTATCCAAGCAACTTTGAAAACAAGATACAGTTTAGCGAGATACGCTCTCTGTTGAAAGGCTATTGTCTTTGTCAGCTCGGCAAGGATAAGGTCGATGAGATGGCGTTTAGCGGTGACGTGGCGGTCATAAATACCATGTTGAGGCAGACGCGCGAGTTTCGTCGATTGCAAGAGGAGAGTGATGATTTCCCATTGCAGTTCTTCTTTGACATGCGCGAATCTGTCAAGCGCATACGCCTTGAGGGAACGCATCTTGAGGAGAACGAGATATTCGACCTTCGCCGTTCGCTTGAGACCATAGCAGCCATTGTGCGGTTTCTTGACAGAGGAAGCGATGAAGGCGTGTACGATTATCCTACACTCCATGAGCTTACTGAAGGTGTGCTCACGTTTCCGGAGATTTTGCGTCGCATAGACCAGATCCTTGACAAGTATGGTAAGGTGAAAGACTCGGCATCGCCAGCCCTTGCCGATATCCGTATGCAGCTGCACAAGGCAGAGGGAAGCGTCTCGCGTACCTTATATAGTATATTAAGAGCGGCGCAGAGTGAGGGACTTGTTGACAAGGATGTAACACCAACCGTGCGCGACGGACGATTGGTTGTGCCTATTGCCCCTGGCTTGAAACGTAAGATTAAAGGTATCGTGCATGACGAATCGTCTACAGGAAAGACCGTTTTCGTGGAGCCTACAGAGGTGGTGGAGGCCAATAACCGCATTCGTGAGTTGGAGGCAGAGGAGCGTCGAGAGGTGGTGCGCATACTTGTCGACTTTACCAAGCTCGTGCGTCCTTATGTGAACGAGATAATTTATGCATACCTGTTGCTGGCAGAGATCGACTTTATACGAGCTCGTGCGGAGTTTGCAGCTCTTGTCGGCGGTATAGAGCCAGAGGTGCAGGCTGCGCCTGTCATTGACTGGATCTCTTCACGACACCCGCTGTTGTGGCTCGCCTTAAAGAAACAGGACAAGCCTGTGGTGCCGCTTGACATTACGTTGACACGCGACCGCCACATCCTTATCATCTCTGGCCCTAACGCAGGTGGTAAGTCGGTATGTCTGAAGACGGTCGGACTGCTTCAGTATATGCTTCAATGTGGTCTTTCCGTGCCTATGAGTGAGCGCTCAACTGTTGGCGTGTTCAAGAATCTGATGATTGATATTGGCGATGAGCAGAGCATAGAGAACGATCTCTCGACATATTCGTCACACCTGCTCAACATGAAGAACATGATGCGCCAAGCCAATGACGGTACGCTTTTGCTTATCGACGAGTTTGGTACGGGTACAGAGCCGCAGATTGGTGGGGCTATGGCTGAGGCTGTGCTTAACCAGTTTGTGAAGAAACAGGCGTGGGGTGTGATCACCACTCACTATCAGAACCTTAAACACTATGCCGACTCGCACGATGGCATAGCCAACGGTGCTATGCTCTATGACCGTCATGAGATGCGTCCTCTCTTTCAGCTCGCTATCGGGCAGCCTGGTAGCTCGTTTGCCATTGAGATTGCCCGCAAGACGGGCATTCCTGAGGAGGTAATAAAGGAGGCAAGCGAGATGGTGGGCTCCGATTATATACAGAGCGACAAGTATCTGCAAGACATTGTGCGCGACAAACGCTATTGGGAGAACAAGCGACAGAATGTGCATCAGCGTGAGAAAGAGCTTGAGCGCACAGTGGCGCGTTACGAAAAAGAGATCGCAGACCTTGAGCAGAGCCGTAAGGACATTCTGCGTAAGGCTAAAGAACAGGCAGAGGAGCTGCTTAAGGAGAGCAACAAGAAGATTGAGAACGCCATTCGCGAGATTCGTGAGAGTCAGGCTGAGAAGGAAGAGACTAAGCGAATTCGTGAGGAGCTTAACGAGTTTAAGGCTGGGGTGTCGGAGATTGATGCCAAGGCCAATGATGATCTTATTGCCAAGAAGATTCGTCAGATCCAGGAACGCAAGGAACGTCATAAGAAACACAAGGACGAGAAAGCTGAACGTGAGCGTCAGGCAGCAGCAAAGTTGCGTGAGGCGGCAAGCAAGGCTGCCAAGAAAGAAGGCCGTAACCTTGAGGTCGGAGACAGCGTGAAGATCAAAGGCCTCTCCACCGTTGGCAAGATTGAGAGCATGGACGGCAAGAACGCTACCGTGATTTTTGGTGGCATGCGTACGAAGATGCCTGCTTCGCGTCTTGAGTATGTCGACATGGCAGAGGCGAAGAAAGAAGATGTTGCTCCTGTGTTTAACGTCAGTCGTGAGACACGAGAGACCATTGACAACCGTAAGCTCAACTTCCATCAAGACCTTGATGTGCGAGGCATGCGTGGTGACGAGGCTCTCAACGCTGTGATGTATTTTATTGACGATGCTTGTCTTGTGGGCATGTCGCGTGTGCGCATTCTGCATGGTAAGGGAAACGGTATCTTGCGTCAGCTCATACGCCAGTATTTGGCTACTGTGCCAAGCGTAACGTCGTTCCGTGATGAGCATGTGCAGTTTGGTGGAGCAGGAATAACAGTTGTGGACATAGGGTAAAAACAGCAGATAAGCGGGTGTAAAACTAAAAATAAGTTAAATGGAATAAGAAAGTAGGCACGTTATGTTGCTAATAAAATTTTATTTCTTACCTTTGCACCCGCTTACAAAACATGGGTAAGTCTTACACGGTCAGCTCCCTTCGAATCCTCCAGGACGGGAACGTAGCAAAGGTAGTTGGTTGTAGCGGCGCGATGTAAGTAGCTTACCCACCCGCCTCTTTAGCTCAGTTGGCCAGAGCACGTGATTTGTAATCTCGGGGTCGTTGGTTCGAATCCGACAAGAGGCTCAAAAAAATATTAAGGCACTTACGATTAACGTCGTTAAGTGCCTTTTTTGTTGTTGTTAATCATGTGTAAAAATGCCAGATATATGGACGGAAAAGGCTGTTCTATGGAAATAAAAGGAAAGCTTGATGTTGAACGGGTGATGGTAGGGAGCAAGAGTTGCATCTTACATTCAAACTGTGATGGGGTGCAACCTAAAGTGGTGTTCCTACAGCTCACGGCACGCCATGAAGCCAAGAGTTTGCCTGACGAACTTACAATGCTTGACGAAGGCATTACAAGGCCTTATCTGTTTGTTGGCATAGAGCTTGACTGCTGGGCGCGTTGTCTCATGCCTTGGTTCGATGATGCTGTGTCGAGAGACGAGGAGGTGGGCAAACACGCTTCTGACACATTGCGTTATATTGAGAACACACTGGTGCCTTGGCTTCATTCGAGGTATGGTGATGTGCCATGTGTTGTTGGCGGCTATTCGCTTGGTGGCTTGTTCGCATTGTGGGCATCGTGCAAAACAGACCTCTTCGTTGGCGTTGCGGCTGTTTCGCCGTCTGTCTGGATTAAGAACTGGACCGTGTTTGCAGAAAATAATCATACACATGCCAAAAGGGTCTATCTCAGTCTTGGGGATCGGGAGGAGCATGCCCGCAATCAGCGAATGGCTGCTGTGGGTCCGTGCATACGTCGTCAACACGAGTTGCTTATTCAACAACTGTCAGCGGAACATACTGTGCTTGAATGGAACAAAGGAGGACATTTTGATGATGAGGCAGGACGTATGGCGCGAGGATTTGTCTGGAATGTTGAATGTTGATTGTTGAATGGTTGCGCTTTGCGCAATGATGAATTATAAAGCGGTGAATTTTATCAATGATATAATTTAACGAGAAACGGAAAACGAGAAACGGAAAACGAGAAGCAAGAAACGAGAAACAAGAAGCAAGAAATGAGAAATATAAAGCAAGAAAAACAAAGCGGGACATATATAACCTCTATCTGGTTTGGAGGGATATATGTCTCGCTGTTGTTATTTATAGAAATTGGGCTTTCTATTTTTTGTCGTTGTTGGATAACGGGTTCCAGCCCTGGGCCTTAAGCTCAAATTCGTTGCCGTCGCGTGCGATAAGGGCTAATCCCAATTCGGGACGGGTAATATGTCCAATGAGCTTCACGTCTTGCATGTCTTCCACCTTGGCGTGATCACCTATGGGCACCGTGAACAGGAGCTCGTAGTCTTCGCCGCCGTTAAGGGCGCATGTCGTTACGTTCATGTTCATCTCCTCTGCCATGACAGCTGTTTGGTAGTCGATGGGCAGGTTCTTTTCGTATATGCGGCAGCCGCAATTGCTTTGTGTGCAGATGTGGTGCAGTTCCGAACTCAGTCCGTCGCTAATATCCATCATGGACGTCGGGTGAACGTTGGCCTCGCGCAGACGCTGTAAGATGTCGCCGCGTGCCTCGGGCTGTAGCTGACGTTGCAGGAGGTATTCGCGTCCGGCAAAGTCGGGCTGGAAGTATTTCAGACCGTCGAGAGCTTTTTGGTCGCCCTTTTTGCGTGCTTCGTCCACTTGTTGATAGTAGACCGTCTTCTCACGCTCCAATAGTTGCAGACCCATGTAGGCTGCTCCTAAATCTCCCGACACGCATATAAGGTCTGTGTCCTTTGCTCCGTTTCTGTATACAATATCTTCTGGTTTAGCCTCACCTATGCATGTTATTGATATGGCCAGGCCTGTGTATGACGATGTCGTGTCGCCTCCTACAATGTCAACCCCCCACTTGTCGCATGCCAATTGCAGACCGCGGTAAAAGTCGTCCATGTCTTCGACATTGAACCTTTTGCTCAGAGCGATACTCACAACGAGTTGTCGCGGTGTGCCATTCATGGCAAAGATGTCACTTATATTGACCATTGCCGACTTGTAGCCGAGGTGTTGCAGGTCTATGTATGTGAGGTCAAAATGAATGCCCTCCATCAACATGTCGGTGGTTACGAGTACCTGGCTGTCAGGGTAGGAGAGCACGGCGCAATCGTCGCCCACACCTTTCAGAGAAGACGCGTTTTTAAGTTTCACGTCTTTCGTGAGATGCTTGATTAATCCGAATTCTCCCAGTTTTGCAATATCTGTCATTTCTTGATTGTTGTTATGATGTTTATTGTTAATCAGCATCTTGTGTGACAAGCCAATTCATTTCTTGTCATCCTTTCTTTTCGCCAAGATGCTGTTTCTTGAGTTTTTTCTTACATAGCTGATAATCTTCTTGTTGAAAGACTTTTCGCCGTCAAGCAAAAACTTGACCTCAATGGGTAGAGCGTAAATGTTGTTCTTTATCTCTTCCGAAAGACCTTCAGCTGTGATGAGTCGTGAGCGATCCTTCTCTGTGGTGATGACAATTCGTGGAGAAGGTAGGCTTGCAAAGCGGCTGTTTATCTGTTCAATGTCGGCGTAGCTGAAGTTGTGATGGTCGCCAAACGACATCGGTACCAGACTCTTGCCATAAGGTTGCAGGTCCAGCATCATCTGTTGTGGTGAGGCAATGCCCGTCAGCACCATGATGGTGGTGTCTTTGGCGATGTCTGTCAAAGGCAATTCTTTATTGTTGAAAATGCCTTTGGGCTGTTTGTAGTTAAGAGTTGTGAAGAACAAATCCTGATAAGGAAAGAGGTCCATAGCTCGTGTGAGCACTCTAAACTCCATTGGCTTCAAGTCTTTCGGACACTTTGTTATGATGACCATGTCTGCCCTGCGCTTGCCTTCTTTCGGCTCGCGCAGATGGCCGGCCGGCAACAGCTCGTCATAGATGATGAGACGGTGATAGTCGACAAGCAGAATGTTTATGCCAGGCTTAACATAACGATGCTGGAAGGCATCGTCAAGCAGTATGACATCTGTATCGGAAGTGGCCTCGTCATTAGTGAGCCGTTCTATGCCCTCGCGACGATTTTTGTCAACAGCAACATATATGTCGTTATATTTGCTCTTCATCTGGAACGGTTCGTCACCGATCATGGGCATTGTCGTGTCTTTGTCTGCCAACACATAGCCACGGCTCTTGCGCTTGTAGCCTCTGCTTAGCACAGCCACTTTGAGCTTGTCGTGCAGCAGATTGACGAGATACTCAACATGCGGTGTCTTGCCAGAGCCGCCAACCGTGATGTTGCCCACGGCGATGACAGGTATGTCGTAGGCGCGACTTTTAAGCACGCCAATCTCAAAAAGCATGTTTCTGAAGCCGACCCCAAGGCCATAAAGCCAACTCAAGGGGCGCAGCCACTCGTTAATCTTTATGAAATCACCTTCTATACGCATTGTTGTTGTTTTGTTGACAGTTTTTTTGTTATAACAAGCGACAAAACCGAACTGACAAGGCTGGTGATTGTCTGCTTGTTATTTTCTTACTTCATGTTAATGACAAATGGCAGTTGGGCCTGCAACATCTGTCGTTGGTTGAGAGTGCGCATCTGCATGAATGGCTCATACATGGAGCCAAGGGTTAGACGGAGCTGCTCGTCAAGATAGTTTGAGCTGCTCATAGAGTTGAACAGCTGGTCTGTGATGCTTCCCGTGGCAGGATACTCGCTTGTGTAGTAGCTGTCAAGCTTAGCCAGTTTAGCCGCCTTGGCCACAGCGTCGTCAAGTCCGCCGAGTTGGTCGACAAGGTGTATCTTTAGTGCGTCGGCACCTATCCACACGCGTCCCTGTGCAATTTTCTCTATATCCTGTGCGCTCTGCTTACGTCCGTCTGCCACACGTTGGCGGAACAGTTGGTATCCGCGATTGATGTATCCTTGCAACATCTGTTGCTCTTCAGCGTTGAGCGGACGGGCCATGGTGTTGCCGAACGTGCTGTTGCGGTTTGTCTTTACCTCGTCAAACTTAACACCGAGCTTCTGTGTCACAAGATTGCTGTAGTCGGGGAACACGCCAAATATACCGATGCTGCCCGTCAGAGTGTTGGGCTGTGCCACGATCCATGAAGCAGGACAACTCATATAGTATGCTCCCGATGCAGCATAATCGCCCATCGATACCACAACAGGCTTCTTTTTCTTAAGTTCTACAATCTGGTGCCACATCTGTTCTGAGGCATAGGCATCGCCACCTCCCGAGTTGATGCGCAACACAACGGCCTTTACGTTATCGTCGTTCATAAGAGCTTCCAGGTCGGTGCACACATCTTTAGCGACAATTTGCGAACCCTGTGACATGAAACCGCTGATGCCTTCCTGCACAATGCTGCCGCTGGCATAGTAGACAGCAATCTGGTCATCGCCATTGTTGTAGTTGCTCTTCACGTTAGCCATGTCGCTGACGCTAAGCTGAATGATGCTCTTGTCGTCTTTTACGCCGAGCATCTTCTTTATTTTCCCTTTCACGTTGTCTGCATAGACCAGCTCGTCAACGAGCTTGTAGCGTGTGAGGTTCTCTGTTGGTTCAAAAACGATCATGCGGTCAGCATAGGCGTTGAGCGTGTCGACACTGACCTTACGGCTTTTAGCCACGGCAGCAACGATGTTGTTCCATGTGCCTTGCACATAGGCCGTCATCTGTTTGCGGTTTGCTTCAGACATGTGGCCTTCGGTGTAGATCTCGGTTGCGCTCTTGTATGTGCCAACCTTTACGACCTGATAACGAATGCCGAATTTGGCAAACACATCGCGCAAGTAGAGCTGTTGAGATCCCAGTCCATGCCAGTCGAGCATGCCTTTCGGGTTTATCCATATCTTGTCGGCAACAGAAGCCACATAGTAGTCGCCTTGTGCATAGCTGTCAGCATAAGCCACAATCCATTTGCCCGACTTTTTGAAATCTTCGAGCGCGTTGCGAATCTCCTGTAGCGTGGCATAGCCTGTGCTTATGCCGTTAGCTTCAATATATATGCCCTTTATTTTCGGCTCCTCCTTTGCTTTCTTGACAGCCGAAAGGATGTTGTTCATTCCTATGTTGTCAGGGTTCTTGCCTGTAAGCTGTCCTATGATATCTTCCTCACCCTGCTCATTAATTGTGCCAGAGAGGTTGAGAACCAGCACTGAGTTGTCGGCCACACTCTTTGTTGCTTCCGATGAGGCTACCATGCCGATGATGCTCATCATTCCGAACACGCCCATTACAATGAGAAAGGCGATGATTCCGACCACCGTGGCGGCCACATACTTAAGAAAATCTTTCATAATAATTGCTTTTTTGCGTTGTGGCGTCGATTTATGACCTTCGCCGAGATATGAATTTATCAGTTTGCAAAGATAGTGTTTTTAATTGAAAGACCGAAATATAAGGTGCAAAACTTATAATTATTGTGTCAGGCAACACAAATATATAGAAAACAGATGTCATATATCGTGGATTTTTTGTAATTTTGCAGCCGAAAAAATCTGACTTACAAAATTATAAACAGGATAAAATTTTTAAGAAAAACTCATGGAACAAAAGTGTAACTGTAACGTGGATTTTGAGAAAGACATTAGAAGACGTCTCGACTTGCTGCTACGCACGGGTCAGCTACTGGTTGAAAGTTCGGCTGACACCAGCCGCATAATGCGTAACATGAAGCGCACGGCAGCCTATTTAGGTCTGAGCGAGGAGAATCTGCATATCCATATCACCTATAACATGCTTATGGTGAACTTTAGCGATGAGACCCACTCGTTCTCCAAATTCCAACGTTGCGTACATCACGGCATCAATATGACAGCAATATCTGCTATCAGTAAGCTCTCATGGCGTGCCATAAAGGAAGATTATTCGCTTGACAAGTATGAGGAGGAGTTTGAGAAGATTAAGAACCGCAAGCGCAACTACACTCCTTGGCAGGTGGCCATTGGTGCAGGCTTTGCATGTGGTGGCTTCTGTGTGCAGTTTGGCTGCGACTGGCCTGCATTCTTCTATGCTTCCATAGCAGCCATTTTTGGCTTCCGCCTGCGTATGTATCTGAACACGCTTGGCTCCAATGGTTATGCCAATATCGCTATCGCTGCTTTTGTGTCGACATTGCTGGCGTGGCTCTCGGCTTACATCTCAACCCCGATGGTTGAAGGTTCGTTGCCGACATGGCTTGTGGCGTTGCTTCACACCGACACACCGTGGCATCCGCTTCTGGCTTGTGCCTTGTTCATTGTGCCAGGTGTGCCGTTGATAAACTTTGTTAGCGACATGCTTGACAGCCACTTTACGATGGGCCTGAACCGTGCGCTTAACACCTTGCTTATGGTTGCTGCCATGTCGTTCGGTATTGTCATGGCCATTAAGGTGTGCGGCATTGACAACTTTGTGAAAGATCTCAGCATGGTGCCTCACAACAACTATTTGGCTTATGCCACGGCTGCAGCTATCTCGGCAATGGGCTTCTCCATGATTTTCAACATCCCTTATCGTCTGTTGCCTGTTGTGGCTATTGGTGGCATCATCGCTGTTTGTGCGCGCAACTATGCCAACCTTGGCCCGAGCAATAACAATGTTGGTCTAGACCTCGGTCTTATTGCCGGTTCGCTTATTGGCTCATCTCTTATTAGTGTTGTCTGCATAAAGGCTGTCCACTGGTTCCATGTACCTCATCATGTGATAAGCATTCCGAGTGTTATCCCAATGGTTCCCGGTGTTCTTATGTATCGCGCTCTCTTCGGTCTTATCGAGATGCAGGGTGTTGTCGGTGAGCTTACAGACGCATTCTCTAATGGTGTTAAGGCTTCGCTCACAATCTTGTGCATAGCCATTGGCGTAGCTATCCCGAACATCTTTGCCCGTCAGTGGATTGCTCCTGGACGTCGTCGCAAGCTTGAACGTTTGATAGAAGAGCGTAAGGCAAAGGGTAAGTTTGTGGAGCCTGCCATCGTTGAGGCTAACGCTTGATAAAGCTCGTATGGCGGACATTAAATGTGTGGAAACTTGATTTGATGTTCGCCGTAGTTATAGAAAAAATACACATACAATAGAATTAAGAAAATGAAAGTTCTGTTATTAGGAAGTGGTGGCCGTGAGCACGCCCTGGCTTGGAAGATAGCCCAAAGTGCGAAAGTGGAGAAACTGTTTGTTGCCCCTGGCAATGCAGGAACGGCAACATGCGGCGAGAATGTCGACATCAAGGCCGATGATTTCGAGACCTTGAAGCAGTTTGTGGCCGACAATGCTGTTGATATGGTTGTGGTTGGTCCTGAAGATCCGCTGGTGAAAGGCATCTATGACGACTTCAAGAACGATCCGCGCACAGCCTCTGTGCCCGTTATCGGTCCGTCAAAGGCAGGTGCTGTGCTTGAAGGCTCTAAAGATTTTGCCAAGGCGTTCATGATGCGTCACAACATTCCTACAGCACAATACAAGACTTTCAATGGCACGACCCTTAATGAGGGCCTTGCTTTCCTGGAAACCCTTAAGGCTCCTTATGTGTTGAAGGCTGACGGTCTGTGTGCAGGAAAGGGCGTACTTATTTTGCCCACTCTTGAGGAAGCAAAGAAGGAGCTTAAGGATATGCTTGGCGGCATGTTCGGCAACGCTTCTGCAAGTGTTGTTATAGAGGAGTTCCTAAGCGGCATAGAGTGCTCTGTGTTTGTGCTTACTGATGGTAAGCACTATCAGATCTTGCCCGAAGCTAAGGATTATAAGCGCATTGGCGAGGGCGACACAGGCTTGAACACAGGTGGTATGGGTAGCGTCTCACCTGTTCCTTTCGCCGATAAGGCATGGATGGAGAAGGTTGAGAACCGCATTATTCGCCCGACAGTAGACGGCCTTGCTCAGGAAGGTATCGACTATAAAGGCTTCATCTTCTTCGGTCTTATAAATGTAGAAGGTGAACCCATGGTCATTGAATACAACTGCCGTATGGGAGATCCCGAGACAGAGACTGTTATGCTGCGCCTTAAGAGCGACATCGTGGATCTGTTTGAGGGTGTTGCCGAAGGCAATCTTGACGAGAAAACCGTCGAGTTTGACGAGCGTGCTGCCGTGTGTGTGATGCTTGTGAGCGGTGGCTATCCGCAGGCCTACAAGAAAGGTTATGTCATCAATGGCATAGATAAGGTTGAAGGCTCTATTGTGTTCCATGCAGGAACCAAGCTCAATGCCGAGGGACAGGTCGTTACCAACGGTGGACGTGTGATAGCTGTCAGCTCTTATGGAAAGGACAAGGCAGAGGCTCTTGCCAAGTCGTTTGCCGAGGCTCAGAAAATTGAGTTTACGGATAAATATTTCCGTCACGATATAGGTCAGGATCTTTAATGATTTTGAAGTAAACTAAATTTTGCTATATAATTAGCAGTTAGCGGTTGAGCGGATAATCTGAATGCCTTTTATTCATTTAATAAATGGTGAAAGACAACAGTTTATCCGCTCGTCCACTTGTCAGCTTTCAACTAAAAAATAAACACCATTGTTAGTAAAGAGATTTCAGAATAAGGTTGCTGAGAGCCGCATATCTCTGCCAATCACGGCGGTCTATGCTTTGCTCGTGTGTCTTGGCTGCGGTTTTTGGGAACAGCAGTTGTGGTGGCAGTTTGCTGTGTTGGCGGTGTCGTCATTCTTGATGATGGAGCTGAACAATGCCAATGCGCTCATACGCATATACAGTCGCATGGTGTCGTGTTCTTTCATTGCGTTTGTGTTGATGGCAAAGTTCTTGCTCGTGTCGTTGCCATGTGGCATAGTGCAACTGTTCTTTATAGCATTTTTCCTGTTCTTCTTCAAGGCTTATCAAGACAAACGAGCTACAGGAACCGTGTTTTATGCTTTTGCAATGTTGGGAATAGCCAGCACACAGTTTGTTCAGATACTTTATTTCCTTCCCATTGCTCTTGTGCTTCTTTTTACAAACATCTTGGCTGGCACAGCACGCACCTTGTGTGCAGCATTGATGGGTGTGCTTACGCCTTATTGGTTTGTGGGAGGCTATTGTGTATATGCAGACAAGTTGGATGCTCTTGTTGGTCATGTGCAAGGTCTTTGGACCTTTGCTCCTATAGCAGACATAAACTGGCTTGACCTTCACCAGATTGTAACGTTTGTGCTTTTGGCCTTTGTCTCAGTCGTCGGCATGGTTCATTTTCACCGTAATAGTTACAAAGACAAGATACGCACGCGCATGCTCTTTGAGACGTTCACCACGTTCAACCTTATTATAATGGTGTTTATGGTGTTGCAGCCGCAACATTTCAATTCTCTGTTAGGCATGCTCATTGTTTGTACAGCACCCCAGACGGGACATTTTATATCACTCACCAATACCAAATTAACGAATGCCACGTTTGTGGTGCTCCTGTTCGTGGTCATGGCCATAACGGTCTTTAATATATGGATTCAGTAATACCTTTCCTCATCCAATGGGGCTATTGGGGTATGCTTGTTGCCGCCTTCCTTGCCGGCAGCTTTTTCCCCTTTAGTAGCGAAGCTGTTATGCTTGCCTTGCTTGCTGCCGGTCTCGATCCGTGGCAACTCGTGGTGTATGGCACTATAGGCAATGTCCTTGGCTCAATGTTCAATTATGGTGTTGGCCACCTTGGTCGTCTTGACTGGATTGAACGCTATTTTCATGTGAAGAAAGAAAGTCTTGACAAGGCAGAACGTTTCATGAACGGTCGTGGCGCATGGATGGGATTTTTCGCGTTCTTGCCATTGCTTGGTAGCGCAATAACAATAATGTTAGGTCTCATGCGAGCCAACAAGTTTATCTCTATTGTCAGTATAACCATAGGCAAGTTTTTGCGCTACATTGTTTTGGTGTATGGGGTGAAACTTATCTTTTGATGTGGATGCATATCTGTTATTTTACACACAGATGAGCAAACGCAATATAGATGAGCAAACGCAATATAGATAAGCAGATGTAACGGTTTCTGTATTAATAATTTTGAAAAATGAAAACAACAACTTTTCTATCTCTTCTTGTATCTGTTGTGCTTATGTCATGTGTCGGTAAACCGGTGCAAGACGAGCGTGTGGTAACTGTCACCATAGAGCCTCTTCGCTATTTCACAGAACAGATTGCAGGTGACAAGTTTAAGGTCGTGACGATGGTTCCAAAGGGCGGTAATCCTGAAACATATGAGCCGTCTACCAAACAGATGATGGATCTTTCGGTTAGCGACCTATATATTAAGGTAGGAAATATCGGCTTTGAGCGTACTTGGATGCAGAAATTGGAGGCCAATGCCCCGCACTCTATTATCGTCGACTCGTCAGAAGGCGTAACACCGTTACGCACACCCCATGGCGACATCGATCCACACACATGGATGAGTGTTGTCAACGCACGCATAATAGCAAGAAATATCTGTCAGGCTCTTGTGCAGATCGACTCAAAGGACAGTATCTATTTTCAAGATAACCTTAAGCTGCTTCTTCAACAGATAGACGATGTTGATGCGTCTATACGCAAAACGCTCACGGAGAGCAAGACACGCTCGTTTCTTATCTATCACCCCGTGCTCACTTATTTCGCACACGATTACAATCTCAATCAGATAGCGATGGAGGAGGAGGGACGTGAACCGAGCGCGTCGCAACTGAAAAATGTTATTATGGATGCACGCAGTAAAGGTGTGAAAACCTTTTTCGTGCAAAGCGAGTTTGCAAACCGTAACATAGACATTGTGGCAGAAGAAACTCAAACGACCAAAACGGCAATCAATCCATTGGGATACAATTGGAATAAAGAGATTTTGAAGGTGGCGCAAAGCCTGCGTTAAAGTGTGTTTGGAATATTTTTAAAACTGTCGTGTAATATGTAAATGGTTAATATGGATAAAACAATTCTTTTACGCCTCTCAGATATCAGCACCTCTTATGATGGCAAGACCGTGTTTAGCGGTGTCACGCTTGACGTTCACGCTCACGATTTTATTGGCATCGTCGGTCCCAATGGTGGTGGCAAAACAACGTTGGTTAAGGTCATGCTGGGTTTGAAGGAGGTTGATAGCGGCATAGTGGAACGCTATCGTAACGGAGTTGTTGACCACTCTGTCACAATAGGTTATCTGCCACAATATAACCATATTGACCGCATGTTCCCAATCTCTGTCCGTGATGTGGTGCTCACAGGACTTGGCGCACAGAAACGGTTGTTCGCCCATTTCACTTCTCAACACGAGACACAGGTCGACGATGCTTTGCAACGTCTTGATCTTATGTCGCTTGCAGACCGTCACATAGCAGCTCTGAGTGGTGGTCAGCTACAGCGTGTGTTGTTGGCTCGTGCCATTGTTTCGAAGCCAGACATCCTTATCCTTGATGAGCCCAACACCTACATGGACCGCCATTTTCAGAACGACATGTACCAGTTGTTGCATGACCTTAACAACGATTGCGCTATCGCTATTGTCAGTCATGATCTTGACGCTGTGACGAAGCATGCCAAGAGGGTGCTGAGGGTTGATCATAGCGTTGTGGAGATGTAGATGTGTATAGGTTTGGTTATGACAGGTTCTTCTTGACTTTTTCTTTACCCTTTATCTTGTTGCGCAAGGTTCTTGCCTAAAAATGATTAATTTTTTTTGCATTGTCTTCTAAAAGGGTTAACTTTGCGGATTGTTACGAATACAAACACATTTATTATTATATTTTTAGTTAAATGAAACAGTTCAAGTTAGTGGACAATGTCCTCGGATGGATCACCTTCCTTGTGGCAGCCTTCGTTTATTGCTCTACCATAGAGCCGACGGCGAGCTTTTGGGACTGTCCAGAATTTATCACTACTGGTTATAAACTTGAGGTAGGTCACCCGCCAGGCGCACCTTTCTTCATGCTCACCGCCAATCTGTTCTCACATTTTGCAAGTGATCCCTCACAGGTGGCAAAGATGGTGAACACGATGAGTGCGTTGCTCAGCGCAACGACAATCTTGTTCCTCTTCTGGAGTATCACACACCTCACCCGCAGGTTGATAATGAAAGATTGGTCGTGCCTCACCACCCCTAAGCTTATCGCTATCGAGGCATCAGGTCTTGTGGGCGCTCTCATCTATACGTTTAGCGACACGTTCTGGTTCTCTGCCGTAGAGGGAGAGGTATATGCTTACTCGTCTGCTTTTACAGCCATCGTGTTTTGGCTTATCCTCAAGTGGGAAGACAAAGCCGATGAAGCACATTCAGACCGCTGGCTGGTCCTCATTGCTTATATGACCGGACTGTCTATCGGCGTTCACCTGCTTAACCTGTTGTGCATTCCAGCCATTGTGCTTGTCTACTGCTACCGCCGCTTCCCGAACATAGAACTTAAGGGCTCGCTTATAGCTCTTATTGTTTCCTTCGTTATCGTGGCAGCTGTGCTTTACGGTGTGGTTCCAGGCATCATAACCGTTGGCGGTTGGTTCGAGCTGTTCTTTGTCAACACCTTGGGCTGTCCGTTCAACACAGGCGAGGTCGTTTACATCTTCCTCCTTGTGGCAACAGTTATCTGGGCTATCTATGAGACATATACCGACCGTAGCCTAAAGCGCCAGAACCTTGCTTTCGTCCTGTCTGTAGGCATGCTTGGCATCCCGTTCTATGGCTTCGGCTGGTCAGCTGTTGTCATTGGCGTCGTGGTGTTGGTGGCCCTATGGTTCGTCTTGGGTTACCGCAAGCGTGTGGAGAAGAAGCTTGTGCCTGTTATCACAGCACGCGTCAAGAACACAGCCTTGCTTTGCATGCTGATGCTCATGATCGGCTATTCAAGCTACGCTGTTATTGTCATTCGTTCTACAGCCAACCCTCCAATGGACCAAAACTCGCCTGAGGACATCTTCACGCTTGGCTCTTATCTCAGCCGTGACCAATATGGTGACCGTCCTCTCGCTTATGGACAGGCCTATACCTCACAGGTGGCTTTCGATGTGCAAGGCAACATGTGCATACCAAAGCGCACAAAGGGTGCTCCTGTGTATCAGCGTAAGGAGAAGGCTTCTAAAGAAGAAAAAGACTCCTACTTTGTTGTTACCACAAAGGACAAGATGGTATATGCCCAGAACATGGTGTTCCCACGCATGTACAGTTCTGATCACGCACAGGCTTATGAGAGCTGGTTGGGTGGCGTGACAGGTACAGAGGTGCCTTATGACCGTTGTGGTGAGTCTGTAATGGTCAAGATGCCATCACAATGGGACAACATACGCTTCTTCCTCTCTTACCAATGCAACTTTATGTACTGGCGCTACTTTATGTGGAATTTCTGTGGCCGACAGAACGACATTCAAGGCAATGGAGAGGCAGAGCACGGCAACTGGATTACAGGCATCTCGTTCATTGATAACCTGATGTATGGTGACCAGAGCAAGTTGCCCGATGACCTTAAGAACAACAAGGGACACAACGTGTTCTATGGCTTGCCTCTGCTTCTCGGACTTATAGGCCTGTTCTGGCAGGCATGGCGAGGACGTCGTGGCATACGTCAGTTCTGGGTTGTGTTCTTCCTGTTCTTTATGACAGGTCTGGCCATCGTTATCTACCTTAACCAGACACCTATGCAGCCTCGTGAGCGCGACTATGCTTATGCCGGTTCGTTCTACGCTTTCGCAATATGGTGTGGCATAGGCGTGGCAGCACTTTACGACATTATTGCCCGTAAGATGAAGGGCGTTAACCCAACAGCCATTGCTGCTGTTGTTGCTCTGCTCTGTGTGCTTGTGCCTATACAGATGGCTTCGCAGACATGGGATGACCATGACCGTAGCGGTCGTTACACCTGTCGCGATTTCGGCCAGAACTATCTCATGACGCTGCAAGACAAGGGCAACCCGATTATCTTTACCAATGGTGACAACGATACCTTCCCCCTTTGGTATAACCAAGAGACCGAGGGCGTGCGCACAGATGCACGCGTGTGCAACCTTAGCTACGTCAACACCGATTGGTATATTGACCAGATGAAGCGTCCGGCTTACGACTCACCTTCGCTGCCTATCACATGGCCGCGTCTCGACTTCTGTTCAGGCACGAACGAATATGTTCGTGTGCAGCCAGAACTTAAGGAGCAGGTTCTTGAGTTCTATAAAGAGAACCCGGAGGAAGCCAAGCAGCAGTTTGGTGATGATCCGTTTGAGGTGCGCAACGTCATGAAATATTGGGTGCGCTCAAAGAATGCCGACATGCACGTCATTCCTACCGACACTCTCTATCTTGACATCGACAAGGAGGCTGTGAAGCGTAGCGGCATGATGATGGCCAGCGACACCATTCCTGACCGCATGGTTATCTCTCTGAAGGGCAAGTCGGCTCTCTACAAGGGCGAACTTATGATGCTTGAGATTGTATCGCAGGCCAACTGGACACGTCCTGTTTATGTGGCAACGACCGTTGGTTCTGACAACTACCTCAACCTTGGCGACAACTTCGTTCGTGAGGGATTGGCCAACCGCATAACGCCGTTCACCACAAATGCTCCTGGTGCAAAGAACTTTGACACCGAGAAGACATATAACAATGTGATGAACCGTTACAAGTGGGGCGGTCTGGAACAAAAGGGTCTTTACATTGACGAGACCGTGATGCGCATGTGCTACACTCACCGTCACCTTATGGCTGATCTCGCCTTGCAACTTATTGCAGAGGGCAAGACAGACAAGGCGTTGAATGTGTTGCGCAAGTCGGAGAAAGTGTTGCCAAGCTACAATGTGCCCAACACTTATCTGTCTGGAGCTGCCGATCTGGCAAAGGCTTATGCCCTGCTTGGCAAGAAGAACGATGCACAGCGCATTATCGATCAGGTATGGAAAGACAGTAAGCAATATGCACAATGGTATGTCGGTCTTGAAGGCAACCTTTTCACCATGTCGCAGAATGATGTCCTGAAATATATCTATATCATGCAGGCAACTGCTGATGTGGAGGGTCTCATCAGTTCTACGAAGGCAGAAAAGATGCTGAGCGATATAAACGCCATTTATGTTTATTATCAGAAAAAAGGCGGTCAACCGTTTGAGCAGTAGTTCTTGACAGGAATAGTAACTGTAAGCAAGAAATAACTTTTAGAAGTAAAAGTAAAGATAATGATTATAGAACAACCAGCCAAATGGCTGAGATGGCTATTCCCCAAGGCGGCTTGGAGGATGGACCCGAAGGAGAAGGCGGTATATCTGACCTTTGATGACGGGCCTATCCCCGAGGCCACGCCGTTCATTCTCAAAACTCTTGAAGAATATGGAGTTAAGGCTACGTTCTTTATGGTGGGAGACAATGTGCGGAAATATCCTGATCTCTACAGACAGATCGTTGAGGCGGGACATCAAGTGGGTAACCACACGTTCCATCATCTTGGAGCGTTCAAGCACACAATAAAAACGTATCTTGATGATACGGAGCGTGCAAACGAACTTATTCATGCCCGCTATTTTAGACCACCGCATGGTTGCATGAGAATGAGCGAATATTGGCAACTCAGACGCAAGTACACTATCGTGATGTGGGACCTTGTAACCCGTGACTATTCAAAGTGGATGACGGCAGAGGATGTGCTTAACAACGTTAAACGCTATGCCCGTAATGGTTCTATTATAACCTTCCACGATTCGCTTAAGAGCGTTACGAAACTCCATTTCGCTCTTCCGCAGTCGTTGCAATGGCTTAAGGAACAGGGATATGAGTTTAAAATATTCCCATAACAAGACTGTCTGATTTTTTTATGATAGAGGCAATAGAGACATATCTTCATAAAACCATAAAGTGTGGTGATGACGTTGTTTCCATTGTCTCTATTTTTTTGCTCACTATAAAAAATACAGAAAACGGCCTAATGACCGATTGGGGTTTAATAATATAAAACAAAGTTTGATATGAAAGATAAAAACACAAAAGCCAATTTGTATAATGCCCTTGCCGCATGTATGCGTGGCTTCTTCGAGGCTTTTGCCATGGGTGTCATCGATGATGCTTATGGTGATGATGCCAAGACAAAAGCATCAAAAATGGAACCTAAGAATGTTAAACAAGCCTTGCTCAACTATTATGGTGAGGTGGGTAAGATGTTCTTTGACCAGATGTTTTATACCATTGCACAGCTTACATACGACAATGTAGACGAGGCCGTAGAGCGTGTTAAAGCTGAGTGTGGCGAAGGAGCTACTGTTCCCGACTATATGCGTGTGGCTTGTCGTGAGCAGGCTGTTTATGAGGCTATGGTTGAAGAATATAAACGTAATTTCTCTGCCTTGCTCGCTGGTGGCATGCCATCGCCAAAGAGTCATATAGCCGATCGTGTGAAGGGCGACATGCTTGCAGCCTCTGACAGCGGTCAATGTCTGCGCCTTCTTGTAAGAGTGGTCATAAGGTCTTATGTCATGGGCTTACGTCTCTCTACAGGCGGACGGCACCAGCTTAACCAAGCATCGCTTTTGCGTATACTTGCGGAGAATATAAATCTTCTGACCCATGACGATGTTATAACAGGCGATTTCGAAACCGTTGATCAGTTGCTTGCTCATGTGTGTGGTGGGGAAGAATCGTTTGCAATAATGTCGGAAGAGATGAACAACGTGATGAACGATGTTATTGGTGGCGACGCTATATAGCGTGTCGGGCCTTCATTTCCAGATATCTGTTTACCACATCTGCTGACAGATTTTGAGGTGTGGTAAGCAGACTTTGTATGCCGTGGCGACGCAGTTGGGAAATGATGAGATGCTGTTCATTCATCATTTTCTCTACTATAACATGTTGATAATATTCTTCTGTCGTGTGTGCTTTTGTTTTTAGAAACTGCTGTTTCTCGTTGTCAATAAAGAAAACGAGGAGCACCCTATGACGCTTGTTTAGCATTTGCAGATAAGGCAGTTGGCGTTCCATGGCATGCAGACTGTCAAAACTGGTGTAGACAACAAGCAGAGACCGTTTTGACAATTGGTGGTTTACGGTAGCTGACATGTCGGCGAAATCGCTTTCATACCATTGTGACTGCTGCGAGTAGAGGGCATCGAGCAACTTTTCCATCTGTCCTTGTCGGCGTGATGGCGCAACAAACGTGTCGGTGTGGTCGTTGAAACACACCAGTCCGGCCTTGTCTGCTTTACGCACAGCTATATAGGAAAGCATCAATGCGGCGTTTATGGCATAGTCGAGAAGCGTCATGCCCTTAAACGACTGTTGCATGGCACGCCCCTTGTCTATTACGGACACAATCTGTTGTGAACGTTCTTCTTCGTATACGTTCACCATCAGTTGGTTCCGACGCGCAGATGCTTTCCAGTTCATAGACCTATAGTTGTCGCCAGTAACATATTCTTTAATGTGCTCAAACTCGGTGTTGTTTCCTGCACGACGAACACGCTTGACCCCCATCTCTGTAAGACGGTTGCTAATGGCCAGTAGCTCATATTTATGCAGCATAAGATATGAGGGGTAAACCTTTACATCTTGCGGCTCGCCACATGTGTAGCGACGCTCGACAAGTTGTAACGGCGATGTGGCAAACACCCTTATGTGTCCGAACCCATATACTCCTCGTTGTGTGGGACGCAGTTTATAAATCACGTTTTTACCTTCAAGCGGCGCAAGGCGAAGACGGAACACGATGTCACGGCGCTGAAAGATAAACGGTGTCTCGTCTATTATCTTTATCTTTAATGCCCATACACTTGTGCTTTCCACGCGTATCCTTATCTCGTTGTCGTCGCCGTTTGACAGGCGTTCTGCCACTTGTCTTGTTGCGTGTA
>OQVL01000524.1_pt1 | contig 20647 bp, 18 predicted proteins | sample 1691501 | NCBI WGS metagenome assembly OQVL01 (sample SAMN03418253, study PRJEB22391) | human gut metagenome | biome: human-gut; feature: organic feature; material: feces | host: Homo sapiens | place: Tanzania | collected 2013-01 | reverse complement strand
CCGCTTTTTCGCAATGTGCCCTTCATATCCGCCCAGCCAATCGCCCCGATCTTCCGCGACGGCGCGTAGCCGGACACCTGTCTCGCATATTCGTACATATCCCACGGCGAACAGGTATGTTCCGTGAGTGTGCAGTAAATATTTGCCATACAGCACAGACCGCATCCGAAATTGCCAAAGTAATTGCCCCTGACATACTGGTTCGACCACTCGCCCGACCATGCACGTCCCTCCTCCCAGGATTTCGGTCCCTGCAGAAACGTGTAGACCTTCTGCTCCGGATGTGCCGCCTCCTCTGCCGCACGCGCTGCCGCATCCGCGAGAATCTCATGGTTGTCCGACAAAATTTCCATCTCATTTGCGCGAAATTCTGCAAGAATTCCTGCATAAAGTGGTGTCTGCACCTGACCGCCGGTTCCTGTCTCCTCATATTTCTGCCCGCCATGGCGCATTTTCCACCCGGATCCGTCATTTCCCACGGTTTCGCCAGCCGCAGGATTTCGTCCAGCGCCTCTTTTTCAAAAAACGTGTGGTCTTTGCCCCAGATAACTTTGGAAACGGTTTTCTGTCCGCATCGGAACAGGGTTTTGTCCGTCAGCAAATGACCGCGGAAGGGGACGGTCGTATCCTTTTTCCCATGCACCAAAATAAATTCAGGTTTGGATTGCGACGGGTGTTTTTCGACTTCCGAAGCGTTTAAAAGGCAGCCGGCGACGATCATCACGCCGCCCAGCGGGGTCAGCGACCCGTCAGCCGCCCTGTCCGCCAGAACGTCGGATTCGGCACACATCTGCACCGCCATCATCGCGCCTTGCGAAACGCCGAAAACGTAGGTGTTCTGCGCACCGATGCCGTGCGCGTCCATACGGTCGCGAATGTAATCCGCCACCTTTAACGCCGCGGCGTCGTACCATTTGTACATGCGGTTTAATTTCAGCCGCGCCCGTTTGGACAGCAAATCGGGATGGCGGGTGAACCAGTTGTCGTTGAATTTCGGCGGAATGCCGAACCATTGGCGGGTTTCTTCGTTGCCGTCCATGGCTTCCAGCCCGTCCGGAACGTAAAACACCGCGCGCGGCATCACCCGTTGCAATTCATGCACAAACCAAGCGTTCGATTCGCCCGTTCCGCCCATACCGTGCAGATAGACGACCAACTGTTCCGGTTTCGCGCCGTTTTCCGGCATCAGCATCGCGCCGTTTAACAAAGGTTCGTGCATCTCAGCCCCGCAAGGTCGCGCCGGTGGCGGCGGCGACCGCGCCGACGACGCGGCGTTAAAGGTGGCGGATTACATTCGCGACCCGACGCGGCGGCAGACGCTTTCGATTTCCTCGTCCGTCATCGTTTTTTCGACGGGCTGGATCGTCAGCTGGATCGCGATCGACTTTTTGTCGCCCAAGTTGTCGCCTTCGTACAAGTCGAAGACGGAAACGTCGGTGATCAGCGTCTTGTCCGTGTTTTTGGCGGCGGAAACGATTTTTTCCGCATCGACTTTGCGATCGACCAAAAACGCCAGATCGCGGAAAATCGGCGTGAAAGCGGACAGTTTCAGCGTTTTGACGCCCTTGCCGTTTTTCTTTTTCGCGGGCGGCAGACGGTCAAGGAAGACTTCGCACGCGCAAACGGGCGTTTTCAAATCCATCGCTTTCAACACTTTCGGGTGCAGTTCGCCGAAGTATGCCAGAACGGTTTTGCCGATTTTAATCGCGCCCGACCGTCCGGGGTGGTACCAAGCGGGGGCTTCGCGCGCAATCTGCACGTTTTGCGGGGCTTCCGCCGCGTCCAAAGCGGACAGGGCGTCGGCTTTCGCGTCAAACACATCGACGGGACGCTGGGCAACCGCCCAATGGCGCGGCGTCATTTGTCCGAAACGCAACTGGCAGGCGACCGTTTCCTGTTCCATCGGCTTGAATCCGAAAAACTGAGGTCCGACCTCGAACAGACAGCCGTCAAACGTGCCTTTGGCGATGTTGGAACGCGCCGCCGAAAGCAGGTTCGGCAACAAATTCGGGCGCATTTCATTCAGATCCGCGCTGATCGGGTTGGCGATCAGAACGGCGTTTTCGGTGCGGAACGGTTCGGCGTCTTTGGACGACATGAACGACCATGTGATTGTCTGAAAACCGCCGCGGTTCGCCATGGCGCGGCGCACGGAAACCTCGCGGCGCTGTTTGGGCTGTAAAATCCCGTGAACGCCGTTCGGACGCGGCAGGGCGATTTCCGGCAGTTTGTCGTAACCGTAAATACGCAACACTTCCTCGACCAGATCGTGCGAACCGGAAATGTCGGAACGCCACGTCGGGCGGATTACGGAAAATCCGTTCGATTCGGGTTTGACGAAGCACCCCAGTTTTTCAAGAATTTCCCTGCAAATGTCCGCGGGAACGTCGACGCCGCACAGCTTTTCAACGCGTTTCGGATCGAAAAAGATCGGCGCGGGCGCGGCGGGTTCGGCGCCCGTCACGATAATGTCGGAACATTCGCCGCCGCACAGTTCCATGATCATCTGCGCCGCCATTTCGGCGCCGACGGGAATGGTCGAAGCGGGATCGACGCCGCGTTCGAACCGCTGGCGCGAATCGGACGTCAGAATCAGCTTCTGTCCCGTTTTGGCAATGCTTTCGGGGGTGAAATACGCGGATTCCAGCAAAACGCGCGTGGTTGATTCTTCACAGCCCGACACTTCGCCGCCCATGATGCCGGCAATGGATTCAACGCCGTTTTCATCGGCGATGACGACCATGCCGTCGCTCAGCGCGTATTCCCTGCCGTCCAGTGCCAGCAGTTTTTCGCCGTCGCGGGCGGAGCGCACGGTGATTTGACCTTTCACCTTGTCCGCGTCGAAAACGTGCAAAGGACGACCGAACGCGATGTTGAAATAGTTGGTAACGTCCACCAGAGCGGAAATCGGGCGCAAGCCGACCGCCGTCAAGCGATCCTGCATCCATTTCGGGGATTGGACGTTTTTCACGTTGCGGATTTCGCGCAGGGTGAAGAACGGCGCGCCGATGTCGATCGCGTCGTTGGAAAGGCTGACTTCGCTTTTAAAAGCGCAAACCGTCGCGTCATGCTTCGGCGTTTTCAGTGTTCCCAATCCCGCCGCCGCCAAATCGCGGGCGATGCCGTAGACGCTCATACAGTCGCCGCGGTTCGGGGTGATCGACACGTCGAACACGGGGTCGGACGGATAAACCGTCGTAACGGACGCGCCGACGATCGCGTTTTCGGGACATTCGATGATGCCCGTGTGGTCGGGACCGACGCCCAGTTCGTCTTCGGCGCACATCATGCCGAAGCTTTCGACGCCGCGGATTTTTCCGGCTTTCAGTTTGTCGCCGAAAGCGGGGACGTAATCCCCCGGACGCGCCAAGATGCCTTTCATGCCCGCGCGGGCGTTCGGCGCGCCGCACACGATTTGCACCAGCTCTTTGCCCGTGTTGACTTTCAAAACGTGCAGGTGGTCGGAATCGGGGTGCGGAACACATTCGTCAATGCTGACGACGATCAGGTCTTTTATCGCCGCGACGGGATCGACGACATCTTCGATTTCCAAGCCGATGGCGGTCAGGCGTTCGGCAATTTCGTCAACGCCCGCGTTTGTGTCCAAAAAATCTTTCAACCAGCTCAGCGTGAATTTCATCTTTTGTTTCCTCCCGTCATGCTCAAGCCCGATCCCGTCGAGGGAATGTCCAAGGGAACGAATCCGTAATGTTTGATCCAGCGCAAATCGGATTCAAAGAATGTGCGCAGGTCGGGAATCGCGTATTTCAGCATCGCCAGACGGTCAAGCCCGATTCCGAACGCAAAGCCCTGATAAACTTCGGGGTCGATGTTGCAGGCTTTCAAAACGTTCGGGTGAACCATGCCGCAACCCAGAATTTCCAGCCAGTCGTCGCCAGCGCCGATCTTCAATTCGCCGTTTTTGCGCGAACAGCCGATATCCATTTCCGCCGACGGTTCCGTGAACGGAAAAAACGACGGGCGGAAACGCACGGGGACTTCGTCCAGTTCAAAGAACGTCTTAACAAACTCAATCAAACAGCCTTTCAAGTGCGCCATGTTCGTTTCGGTATCGACGATCAGCCCTTCGACCTGATGGAACATCGGCGCGTGCGTCGCGTCGTAGTCGCAACGGTAGGTGCGACCGGGGACGATCACGCGCACGGGCGGTTTTTGCTTTTCCATCGTGCGGATCTGCACGGCGGACGTTTGCGTGCGCACGATGAATTTGTCGCCGTTTTCATCGCCTTTCAGATAGAACGTGTCCTGCATTTGGCGGGCAGGGTGGTTTTCCGGCGTGTTCAAAGCGGTGAAGTTGTGAAAATCGTCTTCGATATCGGGACCTTCGGCGACGTCGAATCCCATTTGACCGAAAATGGCGACGACTTCGTCATACGTTTGGTACAGCGGGTGGACGCGTCCCTGCGTTTCGGGACGGACGGGCAGCGTGACGTCGACGGCTTCGCGCGCCAGACGGGCGTTGATTTCATCATCTTCCAGTTTGGCTTTTTTGGATTCGATCGCGTTTGCCAAAGCGTTTTTGATCGTGTTGAACCGCTGTCCCGCGGCTTTGCGTTCTTCGGGATTCATCGCGCCCAGCGATTTCATTTTTTCGGTGATGACGCCCTTTTTGCCCAGAACGGAAACGCGCACGGCGTCCAGATCCGCCAGCGTCGCCGCCGATTCCACCTGTTGCAGCAGTTGTGTTTGCAGTGTGTCCAGTTCACTCATTAGCCGATATCCTTGTCGTTTTTCTATGCAAAAGGGGCGCGACGCGCCCCTTTCGTTAATGCAATCCGTTGCTTAGTTCAGAGCCGCCTTGACCTGTTCGACGACTTTGGCAAAAGCCGCGGGCTGGTTCATCGCCAAGTCCGCCAGAATCTTGCGATCCATTTCAATGCCGGCTTTGTTCAAACCGTTGATGAATTTGGAATAAGTCAATCCGTATTCGCGGACGCCGGCGTTGATGCGCTGAATCCACAAAGCGCGGAAGTTGCTTTTTTTCTTGCGGCGGTCGCGGTAGGCGTACTGCAGACCTTTTTCAACTTTTTCCAAGGCGATGCGGTACAGCTTGGAATTGCTTTCGCGATAGCCTTTGGCAAGTTTCAGAATCTTTTTGTGTTTGAAATGGGCGGTCATACCGCGTTTTACACGAGCCATGGTTCAATTACTCCTCAGTTGTACGGCATGAAACGATCGATGATCTTGAAATCGCATTCGCGCAACAGCGTCGTTCCGCGCGCGTGGCGTTTCATCTTCGTTCCTTTGGAAATCAAACGGTGGCGTTTGCAGGCGAATCCGTGCTTGATGGCGCCGGAACCTGTGCGGGCGAAACGCTTTTTGACCGAGCTTTTTGTTTTCAGTTTGGGCATTTCCGTCTCCTTAAATAATGCTTTAACGGTTCTGCGTTTCCAAGGCTGCCCTTATACAAGCCCGAAAAACGCGTTCCCTTTTTTCAAAGGCTATTCCTTATACGGTGTAATCCGCCGGATTGCAAGCGTTATTTTGCTTTGTTTCGCAAAAGGATCCGGTAAAACGCGAAAAGAGGCGAAATCCGTAAAACGCCGTCTTTGAAGGTCTGTTTCAAAGTCCGTTTTCGGACGTTTTTATTTGTCAACAATCGTCGCCAATCCGCCCGCCGACGTTTCTTTGTACAAAGCGGGCAGGTCGTGTCCCGTTTTACGCATCGCCGTCACGACGTTGTCAAAGGAAACGCGGTGCTGTCCGTCGGTGTACAAAGCGTATTCGGCGGCGGCGATTGCGCGGTTTGCGGCGATCGCGTTGCGTTCGATGCACGGAATTTGCACCAGACCCAGAACAGGGTCGCACGTCAGCCCCAAGAAGTGCTCCAGTCCGATTTCGGCGGCGTATTCGATTTGCGATATCGTTCCGCCGAACAGCTGAGCCGCGGCGGCGGAAGCCATGGCGCAAGCTACGCCGACTTCCCCTTGACAGCCGACTTCCGCGCCGGAAATCGACGCGTTCTGCTTGACGATATTGCCGACCAGCCCCGCGGTCGCCAAAGCGTTGATGATTTCCCGATCGGTAAAGTTCTGGTGATGTTTCAGGTAATACAGCACCCCCGGCACAACGCCGCATGATCCGCATGTCGGTGCCGTAACGATAATGCCGTGTCCGGCGTTTTCTTCGCTGACCGCCAAAGAATACGCCGACAACAACCCCGTTCGCGCCAAATCCGCCCTTTGCGCGGACGCTTTTTTATAAAAAGAATACGCTTTGCGCGCCAGACGCAATCCGCCGGGCAGAACGTCCTCATGTTCCAAACCGTTTCGAACGGACTGTTGCATCTGTTCCCAGACATCGGTCAAATAGCGGCGGATTTCTTCGCCTTCGTTATCGAAAACGATTGTCCAGATCGGACGCCCCTGATCTTCAGCCCAAGAAACAATGTCCGCAAACGTTTTATAAGTATAGATTTCGTCCGCCGGCGCTTCGTTTTCTTCGCGCAAAGCGCCGCCGCCCACGCTATAGACCGTCCAGCTGTCCGCAGAGTTCCGATTTGCGTCAAACGCTTCGAATTTCATGGCGTTGGTGTGAAAAGGCAGGACGGTGTCCTTTTGCCAAACGATTTGCGTTTTATCTTTGTCCAGAACGTCCAGAATCGCCTGATCGGTAAAGTGCCCCTTTCCCGTCGCCGCCAGACTGCCGTACAAAGTCACGCGGTACGAACAGGCTTGCGGATTTTTTTCAAAAAAAAGCTGAGCCGCCCGCCGCGGCGCCATTGTGTGACTGCTGGAAGGTCCCATGCCGATTCTGTAAAGTTCTTTCAACGACTGCATCGTTTATTCTCCTGTAAAAACGCTTCGCGCCGGTTTTGCCGGATATTCGGGATATTCAATCGGTCGTATGCAGTCCGGATTGAAACGCCGCATAAATTTTCATTCGATTTTACCCTTTTCAATGTTCGGAAAAAAGTAAAAATCAAAATCTTCCGCCGCGTCCAATTCCAAACGGTCGGTGATGTCCGGAAATTCGACAACGTCAAGCCGCTGTTCCCGCCGGTTGTTCGCGGGCATAAAAAAACGGAGCGAAAGCTCCGTTTTTTCATTTGCGGAACGGTTTAATTCCGTCTGTCGCCGAAAAAGCGCAACAGATAGATAAACAGGTTGATAAAGTCCAGATACAGGCTCAGCGCGCCGAAAATCGCTTTGCTGGCGATTGTGTTTTCGGTGTCGCCTTCGTTGTACATTTCGCGGATTTTAAAGGTGTCCCATGCCGTCAGACCGACGAAAATCGCGACGCCCGCGGCGGAAATCGTCCAATCCAGCGAAGAACTTTTCACAAAAATGTTGACGACCGACGCCAGCAGCAATCCCCAGACGCCCATGTACAGAAACGATCCGATGCTGGTCAAATCGCGTTTGGTCGTATAGCCGTACAGGCTCATACCCAAAAACATGCCCGCGGTGATCAAAAACACGCGCAAGACGCTGACGCCCGTATAGATCCAGAAAATCGACGTCATCGAAACGCCCATCAGTCCCGAATAGACGACGAACAGCGTGAACGCTTTGGCGGCGTTGCCCGACGAAACGGCGGATCCCATCATGAACACCAGCGCCAGCGGTGCGATGATTGCAATCCAGCCCAGCGCGTTCGGTTGCATCGTTTCTTGCGAAAAGAAAACGAACGCCAGCGGCGTTGTCGCCAGCAGATAGCTGACCAGAGCCGTAATCAACAGCCCCACGGTCATGTAGTTGTAGACTTTCAGCATATATTGACGCAGACCTTCGTCGATATTCAGCGCGCCGGCGCGCGAAATGACGGTGTCGCGGTTGGTTTCAAAAGCCATTGTGCGATTCTCCCGATAAAAAAACATCAATCACATATAGCATAAAATAATGGAAAACACCAGACAATCAAGAGGGTGGTGCAAAAAAGTCCTTATGCTTTTGTTAACCAATTTATGGTTATATGCGAATTATGTACAAAGTCTTGTTCGTATGCACCGGCAATATATGCCGTTCCCCGACCGCCGAAGGCGTGTTCAGACAGAAGGTCGAACGCGCGGGGCTGGGAAACGAAATATCGGTGGATTCGGCGGGGATCAGCGGCTGGCATGCCGGCGAATCGCCGGACGCAAGGGCTGTTGTGACGGCTTTGGATAACGGGGTGGACATCAGATCCGTCCGCGCAAGGAAATTTGTTCGGGACGATTTCAAGGATTTCGACTTGATTATCGCTCTGGATTCGTCGCATTTGGCGGCACTCGAAGAAATGCGTCCGGCGTTTTCGCCGGATCATGACAGGGCGGTGCCGGAATTGATGATGCGATTTGCGCCGCAATATGGAACAAACGATGTCCCCGACCCCTATTACGGAGGAACGGACGGGTTTCAAAACGTGTTCGACATGATCGATTCGGCATGCGACGGGCTTTTGAACCACATTCGGAAGGAACGCCATGCAGGTTGAAAGCAATCCGCTGAGCGCGCGGGTCACTCGCGTTGTCGAACAATCGACGGGAAAGTCGGTCGTTTCCGCCGTGACGCTGGCGGGCGGCATCGCCGACGCCAAACACGTCGTTTTGTCCGACGGAACGCAGGTCGTCGTCAAATTGCCCAAGGATTCTTCGGACGATTTGGCGATTGAAGGCGCGACGATGGAGTATTTGAAACGTCGCACGGAATTGCCCGTGCCCGAAGTCTATTATTCGGGAACGGACGCTTTGGTGCACGAATACATTGCCGCGGACGGAACGCTGAGCGTCGATTGCGAACCCGAAGCGGCTGAACATCTGGCTAAACTGCACGCCGTTACGTCGGATTTTTACGGATTCGACTTTGACACTTTGCGCGGCGGCGTTCGGCAGCCTAACGCAAAAAGCGTGAAATGGGTGCCGTTCTTTACGCAAAACAGGCTGCTTTACATGGCGCGGCTAGCGTATGAAAGCGGAAATCTGCCGTCGGAAATGCGCGCGCGCATTGATAAGTTTGCCGAAAATACGGAAAAGTATTTGGACGAACCGCCGCGTCCCGCTTTGTTGCACGGCGATATCAGCGCCACGACGATTTTGTGCCGTGAAGGACGAGTCCGATCGTTTGTCGATCCGGCGATTTTCTTCGGCGATCCGGAATTCGAATTCGCTTTTGTCGGCGAACAGCCTTCGCTGAGCAAAATTTTTTATGATAAATACAGGGAACGCCACGTTTTCCGTTCCGGATTTTTTGAATACAGGCAAAGCATTTACAGCCTGTATCCCTTGCTGTTGAACGTGAAAGTCCGCGGGGACGGTTTTTTACCGCACATCGACGTCGTGCTGAAACGGTTCGGTTTTTAGCGATGTCGCCCGAAAACGTCAGGGAATTTTTCGCCCGATTGAAACAAATCAATCCCGAACCGAAATGCGAACTGAATTTCACGTCGCCTTACACATTGCTGGTGGCGATTGTTTTGTCTGCTCAAACAACGGATAAAAACGTCAACAAGGCGACGGCGGAATTGTACAAGATCGCCGATACCCCCGAAAAAATGCTGGCTTTGGGCGAAGAAGGGCTGAAAAAATATATTCGTTTTATCGGATTGTTTAATTCCAAAGCCCGCAACGTGATGGCTCTGTCGCATGATATCCTTGAAAAATACGGGGGAAAAATCCCGCTTGATTTTAATGAATTGCAAACGCTGGCGGGCGTCGGGCGTAAAACGGCGAACGTGTTTTTAAACACTTGGTGCGGACAGCCGACGTTCGGCGTCGACACGCATGTGTTCAGACTGGGAAACCGAACGGGAATCGCGGTCGGCAAAACGCCGGTCGAGGTTGAAAAAAATCTGGAAAAAGCTGTCAGAGGCGTCATTCCGGACGGGGATCTGAAATACGTTTCCCATTGGCTGGTTTTGCACGGACGATATGTCTGTACGGCGAAAAAGCCCGCGTGCGCGACCTGTCCCGTCGCGGATATCTGCCCTAAAAACGGCGTTTGAGGAATCTTAACGCGTCGCCAGCCGTTCTCCGGCGATTTCCCGCAACAGCGTCGGGGACAGGGCGTCTTTGAAATTTTTACGGTGCGCGTTGGCAGAACGCGTCGGCTTTTTTTCACACCGACGGTCGGTCGTCGCGCAGACTTGGCGCAAAATATTGCAAACGCGGTCGCGGTGTTCCTGTCGCGCGGTTTTGATTTCGGCGCGTCGTTCGTCAAGACGTTCGCCGATTTCTTTTAAAAAGCTCTGCAAGTTTTCGATGGAACGGTCCGCGGGCAGTTTCGCGGCGGCTTCGCGCGCCAAAGCGTCCGATGTCAAAGGCTGTCCGTCTTTGCCGATGCGGTGGCACGCATGTTCCGCTTCCGCCAGCTTGACGGCTTTGTTTTTGGCGTCGCAGATGGCGCGGTAACGCTTTTTCGCCGCATGCATTTCGCATTGAATGTCGTGCGGCAGGTTTGTCGTATCCAATTCTTGCCGCGCCCGCATTTGATGTTTGGACGGCGTTTCTTCGTTCCGGTTTGCTTCCAATCCGTAGCGCTTTGCCAGTTTTAAGATATTTTTTTCTTCGTCCGTCAAAAGGCTGCCGTTCTTTTGCTTTATTTCAGCCAGATGCCCGCGCAAATGGTCGAAAAATCGATCGCGAGCGCGTTCTTCCGTGCGTTTCAGAACGTAATCCAGATATTCTTTATTCGTCGCTATTTGACGGTTGACAGCGTTTTGCAACTGGCGGGGCGAATTGATTTCGACCGAAGGAGGCGGAGCCGGCGGCGTCAACAGGGAAAGAGCTTTATTTTGTTCGTTGCGTAAATTGAACAACCATTTGAAACGCGGATTCGATTGAACGGGAGCGGTTTTGATTTTTTCCCGTTTTTTCAGGTTGATGCCGCAATGACGGCAGGCTTTCATCAGCAAAGCTTTCATCGCGGGAGACAAACCCGCCGCGACGGCGTCGAAACCGAATTCCCGCACGGCGTCCAGCAAAGAAGCGATACGCCCCAGATTAATGTTTTTTTGCGGCAGCATTTCCTGAAAAACGGCGCGTTTATCACCCGCGTCCAACACTTTCCCGCCGCCGACAAGGTTGATTTGAACTTTTTGCCGTCCGTCCGTATCCGTGACCAGTTCGATTGACGCAATTTGTCCGACGCTTTTACTGCGGCGACCGCGCCCCATGTTTGACTGCATTTTCAATAAATGCGTCCATGCGCCTTTCAAACGGTTAATGTCTTTATTGACCGCGGCGGAAGGGAGGGGATTTTTTTCTTTGTCTTTTTCACGTTGCATAAGCCGGATACCTTGTGTTGCGTGAAAATGAAAGCCCGAACGGATCGGGCTTTCATTTCAGTATGTTATCTGTCCAATTCGCCTTTTCGTTTGATAACGCTGAGAGCCGTCGTATTCGCGTTGTTTTGTGAATTCGACTTGACCTCGAGGGCTTTCGTCTGGTTTGCGGCGTTGCCGACAACCTGCAACGCGGTTGACGGAGTCTGTCCCGGTTTTCCCAGATTGGATTCCAAATAACCGGCAATTTGCGGATTTTTCGCTGCTATTTGGTTCGCCACCTGCGTCAGTTTGTTTTCCAGCTTGGGGGACAGAACGGGCAAAGCTTTTTGTTCGCCGCGCGGAGCGACGGGCGCGGGCTGATCATGCTGCGCCGCCGCCTGCTGTTGCAGATTCGGCAAACCCAGAGGTGCTCGCGTCTGCTGTTGCGGAGCCTGTTCCTGCTGTTGCGGAGCCTGTTCCTGCTGTTGCGGGGCTTGCGTCTGCTGTTGCGGAGCTTGTTCCTGCTGTTGCGGGGCTTGCGTCTGCTGTTGCGGAGCCTGTTCCTGCTGTTGCGGAGCTTGTTCCTGCTGTTGCGGAGCTTGTTCCTGCTGTTGCGGAGCCTGTTCCTGCTGTTGCGGAGCTTGTTCCTGCTGTTGCGAAGCCTGTTCCTGCTGTTGCGGGGCTTGTTCTGACTGCTTTTCGTCTTCCGGCTTTTTCGGTTCATAACCGAAGCCTTTGTCCTTGAAACCGTTTGTCAGATTTTTATCGATGTTATCGATTTCAACGCCGGCAGCTTTGCGCGCCGTTTCCATTTCAGGGAATCGCCTGTCAATGCTGGCATTGTGTTCGCGGTTTTGCGCGTTGCTTTTAAACATCGCGTCGCCTTGTTTTACCAAATCGGGGGACGGCGTGTAGCCGACAGGTTCCATACCCATCGCGCGCATCGCCAGATACATCTGCTTTTTAAATTCGGGGGGACCGCTCAACGTCGCTGATGTCCAGCCCTTTTCCATGCCCATGCGCACCATCGCCATGCAGTCTTCCAACGTCAGTTGGGTGTTTTTTTCGCCTTTCCTGTTAATCTTGGTATCGAACTTCAGATTGATTTTGTCGGGCATGTTGATCAGGGTTGATCCGGACGGGGACAACGTTGCCTGAACAAACGGGTTCTTTTTGTCTGTGGATTCGATAAGCGAGGCGCATTTGATTCGCGAATACGGACAAAATTCATCTTGTTCGTTTCTATGGTAGTTAATTTTTGCCGCCACGGTTTCCATTTCGGCGAGCAACTGCTCCGACGACACGGAATCCTGCTGTTTCGCGCTGTTGGCATTGGCGTTGTCATCATATCCGTCAACGCCGAAGCCGCCCTGTTGACCGTCCTTGCCTTTCGCGGCGGCTTTTGCTTTTTGTTGCGCCTTTTCCTCTTCGGTCAATTCCAAAGGTTTGTCTGTTTCGACCGTGAACAGTTTTTTTCCGTCCTTTTCGGCGACACCGTAACGGATACCCGCGTTTTTCAGGGCTTCTTCCATTTCCGGCGTAGCGGGGGCGCGCAGATGGTCAACGCCCAATCCGCTGTTTTCTCCGGCTTTGAATTCCCAATCCTGTCCGGTCGCTTCTTTCAACGCGGCGGCGTACGCTTCTTTGTTGTCTGCGTTCGCACGCTCGGGCATGGAATTGCCGCGCACGGCGGGCATGTTTCCGGCGTTGGCGTAGGCGGGATCGTTCGTCACGTCTTCGTATTCGGCGTCTTCGACATTTTCCAGTCCTTTGACGCCGGCGGTGTTCGCTTTGTCGTCCAAACGCGTCACCGTCGCGGTCGGCTGTTCCGAACCGTGCGCCGCGTTTTTCAGGCGTTCTTCAAACTGTTTGGAAAACGCCGCGATGTCTTTGTTCAAAGCGTCGGCGTTCATGCCGGCGGCAACGCCTTTGTCAAACGCCGTCGCCATAACGGCGGACATTTTTTCTTTCATTTCTTCGGCGGTCAAACCCTGACGCAAAAAATCCAGATCCATATCGCGCAGACTGTTGAACAGCTGTTGCGCCGATTCACGCGTTCTGTTTTTTGAAAAAGCGACAAAGGAATCCGCCAAAGCTTCCTCTTTTCCGACATTTTCAGCCGCGCGTGTCTTTTCAGGCATCGCGTTGCCGCGGACGGACGGCAGATTTTCCGTCGCCGTGCGCGCAGCCGGCTTCTGTTCCGGCGCGGGCGTCTTCACATCGTTTTGAACGGTTTTCTTTTCCGCCGGTTTTGCTTTGTCCTGCGCATCCGCCATCTGCCTGTCTTTGGACTGCGGACGGACGTCAGATGTTTTCTGCGCCTCTTCCGCCGTTACCCGACCGGAAACACGATCGGCGAACGTCTTCATCAGCCATTCGTCCTTATACTGCATGGACGCCAACAGTTCTTCGGACGTTTTGCCGCCTTTTTCTCCGGCCGTTCCGAAAGAACGCCCCTGATCCGCAACTTTTTTGCCGTCGGCATCGTATTCGTACGAATGTTCATTCCACGGATACAACTTACCGCCGTCATTGTAATAACTGGCCGAATAAGTGGTTCTTCCCTGTTCGTCCAACAATTCCGTCGTCGTCATTCCGCTGGTATGCGCGATGGAAGAAACGGAACGTCCGTCGGCGCTGTGGAATTTTTCGGAACGCACGGAACCGTCGTTTTCATAAAAGAACGAATGTTTGGAACCGTCTTCGTTATAAATCGTTTTGCTGTCCAACACGCCGTTTTCGTAATAGGAAGCGGCTTTCATATTGCCGTCTTTGTCAAAGCTTTCGTCCGACAGCACAGCTCCGTCAGACGTGCGTTCCACGACATGATAACTGCCGTCTTGCTCCATAACCTTTTCGGATACGTTTTTGTTCGCGTCCTCAGCGTGAACGGGCTTGATTTCGGCGTATTTCGTCAGATATTCTTCGGCTTTCCAAGAATCTTTGCCTTTGAAAAATTCGTCATGACGCGCCCCGAACCCTTTTTCACCTTCGGACAGACTTAAAAACACGCCTTCCTTGCCTTGCCCTTTGTATCCCCGCTCAATCTGAACAGGTTTGCCGCTTTCATCGAAACTGCGCGACGTGTAAACTTCGCGTCCCACGTTGTCCTTTTCAACGAAAAACTGGCTTTTGACGCGCAAAGAACCGTTGTCGTTTTCATACGCCACCGTTTCTGCCAGACTGCCGTCGTCGTTGTACTGATGCGTATAAGCCGATCTGATCTGCCCGTCGCGTCTAAAAATTTCTTTCAGCGTGTTGCCATTTTTGTCGAACACCTCTTCATGTCCTAATTCCCCGGTTTTGCTGTCAAAAGACTGCTCGACCGTTTCACCGTTTCCGGTATAGGAATATTTGTACGTTCTGTCGGGACTCCCATTCCGATCATACGTTTGCTTCTGCGTCACGCGACCGTCGTCGTCATAAGATACCGTGGGTTCAAATTCTTTGTCGTCAACATAACGGTTTTCGTTTTGATTGTCTGCCATGGAATCCCCCTTGAAAAAAAGCCTGGATCAATTTTCATATAATATAGCGCGTTTTTTAGAAAAAAGAAACAGCCTTTTTTCGAAAAACGATTCTTAAAAATCCGCAGTTCGGGCTGAATTGTGACACTTTTTTGACAAAAAAGACCGTCCTTGACGTTCAAGGACGGTCTTTCGGTCAAAACGGGGAAATCACTTTTCCAAAACTTTGACGCCCGGCAGGACTTTGCCTTCCATCCATTCCAGGAAAGCGCCGCCCGCGGCGGACAGGTACGACAGTTTGTCGGCGACGCCCGCGTGTTTCAGCGCGGAAACCGTATCGCCGCCGCCGCCGATGGATTTCAATCCCTTGGCGGTCAAATCGGCGACCGCTTCGGCAATCGCGAAAGTCGCTTTGTTGAACGGCTTGATTTCAAACGCACCGACGGGACCGTTCCAAATCACGGTTTTGCATTCGCCCAGTTTTTTAACGACTTCGGCGACGGATTTCGGTCCGATGTCCAAAATCATCATGTCGGCGGGAACCGCGTTCACGTCAACCGTTTCGTTTTCGGCGTTTTCAGCGAATTCTTTGGCGACGACGACGTCGACGGGCAGAATGATTTCGCATTTCGCGGCTTCCGCCTTTTTCATGATTTCGCGGGCGGTGTCAGCCATTTCCTTTTCGCACAGGGACGTGCCGACGGCAACGCCTTTGGCGAACAGGAACGTGTTTGCCATGCCGCCGCCGATGACCAGCTTGTCAACCTTGGCGACCAAGTTGCCCAGCAAATCCAGCTTCGTCGACACTTTCGCGCCGCCGACGATCGCGGCGACGGGACGAACGGGGTTGCCCAAAGCGGCGTCCAAAGCTTCCAGTTCCGCCTGCATCAGCAGACCGGCGGCGTTCGGCTTCAGTTTCGCCATGCCTTCGGTGGACGCGTGGGCGCGGTGAGCGCAGGAAAACGCGTCGTTGACATAGATATCGATGTCTTTCGCCAGTTTGGCGGCGAATTCGGGATCGTTCTTTTCTTCCTCGGCGTAAAAGCGCAGGTTTTCCAACATGACGACGTCGCCGTCTTTCATCGCTTTGATGGCGGATTCGACTTTCGGTCCGATGCAGTCGTCAACGAAAACGATTTTCCGACCCAAAGCTTTTTCAACGTCGGGCACAATCTGACCCAGCGACATTTCGGGAACGACCTGACCTTTGGGGCGACCGAAGTGCGAAGCGATGACGACTTTCGCGCCTTTGTCCGTCAACGCTTTGACGGTCGGGACGAAACGGTCGATGCGGGTGGTGTCGGTGACTTTGCCGTCTTTGAACGGGACGTTCAAGTCGGCGCGGACGAAAACGACTTTGCCTTTGGCGTCCAAATCTTTAATCGTATTGAATTTAGCCATTTTTTTATTTTCCTTGCAGATAAACAAAAGCGGCTCCCTCCTTTGAGGGAGGAAGCCGTTTTGCGGTTAGAAACCTCAGATGAACTTCGACATCGCGACGGCGGTATCGGACATACGGTTGGAGAAGCCCCATTCGTTGTCGTACCAGCTCAGGATACGCAGGAAGTTGCCGTCAATGACTTTCGTCTGGTCGGCGTGGAAGATCGAGCTGAACTTCGTGTGCGTGAAGTCGGACGAAACCAGCGGCAGATCGTTGTAGCCCAAGATGCCTTTCAGACGACCTTCTTCGGACGCGGCTTTCATCGCGGCGTTGACTTCTTCTTCGGTCGTGTTCTTCGCCAATTCGACTTTCAGGTCGACGACGGAAACGTCGGGGGTCGGAACGCGAATCGCGGAACCCTGCAACTTGCCCGCCAATTCCGGCAGAACCAGACCGACGGCTTTCGCGGCGCCGGTCGTCGTCGGAATCATCGACAAAGCGGCGGCGCGGGCGCGGTACAAGTCTTTGTGCAGCGTGTCAACCGTGCGCTGATCGCCCGTGTAGGAGTGAATCGTCGTCATATAGCCGCGGACGATACCGAAGTTTTCGTTCAAAACTTTGGCGACCGGGGACAAGCAGTTCGTCGTGCAGGACGCGTTGGAAACGATTTTGTGTTCAGCCGTCAGCTTGTCGTCGTTGACGCCGTAGACGACCGTCAGATCGGCGCCTTTGGACGGAGCGGAAACCAGAACGCGTTTCGCGCCGGCTTCCAGATGGACTTTCGCTTTTTCGGCGTCGGTGAAGATGCCCGTGCATTCATAGACGATATCGATGTCCATTTCTTTCCACGGCAGGTTGTGCGGATCGCGTTCAGCCAAAACTTTCACGGTTTTGCCGTTGACGGTGATCGAATCGTCGGTCGCGGAAATTTCACCGGGGAAAGGTCCGTGAACGGAATCAAATTTCAACAAATGAGCGTTGGCTTTCGGCGAACCGAGGTCGTTAATCGCAACGACGTCGACGTCCGTACGACCGGATTCCGCCAAAGCGCGGAAAGCCAAACGGCCGATACGACCGAAACCATTAATCGCAACGCGAACTGCCATGTTATTTTCTCCTTAGAAAATTGTAACGAATGCGCCCCGTGCGGGACGCGGAATTTTTTTCAAGCAGGAATATATTTGCCACATTTCAAAACAAAAAGCAAAGCCTTTCCCGCTTTCCGACTCCATTTTTAACAAGTTTTTTCGTTTTACCGCCTTTCGGCGGGGGAATGTGACGTCCGCCCTATCTTTCGGCGTCCGGATATGGTAAAAAGAACGGATTTTGCCACCGAAACGATAAGAAGGGAAAACGTATGAAAGCCGGATATCTCATCGCAACCGCCGCCGCGCTTGTTTTGAACGGGTGCGCCCTTACCCATTACGCGAGCAGGGACGAAAAACCCGATGACGCCGTCGTCGTGTCATCAAACGTCGCCGCGTCGCTGTGGGAGGACGGACAGCAAATCGCCCCCGCGAAAAAAGAGCATGTTCTGAAAAACACGGGCATGCGCCGTCTGACGCTGAAATCGAACGGATACGGCGATCTGGACGTTCTCGTCTGGCAGAATCCGCCCGAAAAGAAAAGTGTTTCGTCGCAGCAAAGTTCGTTGATTTGGACGACAAAGCGGCTGGGCGACGTCAGCTCCGATCTGTCCGACACGGGGGCTGACGCGGCGACGACCAGCCCGACATCGACGGTGATGCTTCCCGTAAATCTGGTGAAGACGGCATTGGGAATCGTATGGCTGCCGTTCGATTTTTCGACGCAATTCAATCCGTCGGGATATTATTACGCGTATGGCAAAAACCAGTTCCGCGCGACTCTGCGCCGCGAAAACGCGCCGTATTCGCCGCAAAAGGAATACGAGGAACAGGTCGAAAAATTCACGTTGGTCAATTATCCCCTGTTGGCGCGCCGCGACGCGGGGGCTTTGTCCGCTTTGGCGAAGTTTTCGGGGATTACGACGGCGGATATTGAAAAACTGCTGAAAGCGAACGCGTCGCCCGAATCGATGGCGGAGGCGGTCGTCGAAAAAATGACCGTCGTTCGCGGCGAATAACCGTCAAACGGGAAACGCGGCGTCCAGCTCGGCGGCTTCGGTTCGGGTCAGCGCGACGCTTTGCGACGAAAAGCAGGATTTCAAAGCGTCTTCGGTCGGCGCTTTGACCAAAACGCCGATGTTTTCCTGCGCGAACAGCCATGCCAGTGCGGTTTGTTGCGGCGATGCGTCCTTTTGCCGCGCGATTCGCTTTAAAACGTCGTTTTCGTATGCCGACGGGTACACGTCGGACGGCGCATAGGCGACCAGCGGAATCTTTTTTTTGCGGCAATAGGGCAACAACCCCCGTTCGACGCGGCGGTGAACCAGATTGAAGTAGGCTTGATTCATCGCCGTTCCATGCGCGCCGGCGTGGGAATACCAATCCTTTAAATCGGTCAAACCGAAATTGGATACGCCGAAATCCCTGATTTTTCCGTCGTTTTTCAGGTCGCGGAACGCTTCCAGAATGTCGTCGAAGCAGGCTTCGCAGGCACTGCGCCAATGCAGCAGATACATGTCCAGATAGTCCGTTTGCAGGCGTTCAAGACTTTTGTCGCAGGATTCGACGATTTTTTCATAACTTGCGCCTTCGGGGGATACTTTGGACGTCAGGAAAACCTGTTTTCGGACATCGGCGACGGCTTCGCCCAGCACTTCTTCCGCGCCGCCGCCGCCGTACAGTCCCGCCGTATCGAACACGCGGTATCCGATTTCCAGCGCACGGCGGATCAACGCGGTTTCCCTGTAATAGGCTCCCGCGTCTTCGCCGAAATACCACATGCCCAGCCCGATGGCGGGAACGACCCGTCCCGACGGCAGCCGTATCGTTTTCTTTTCGTCGCTTTTCATACGCTCAGCATATCTGTTTTTCAGGGATTTTTAAGGTGATAAAAAGGCGATTGAAAACCGTTTTCCTTTTTGGGGACAATAAATAAAGTCGAGATGGCGTTTTCGCGTCGCAACAGCTTGATCATATGCCGCATTTATAATTCGGTAGGATTTCATTGATACCGGAAGAACAAGATCGGCAAAAAAGAAGATTGCATCTTGACTTTTGTGAAAAAATAATCACAATAAGTTATAAATGAGAGATCTTCGTTGATTGTGAACGGCAAGGATTTTGTTCCTTGCCTTTTTTATTGAAAGGAGAAGATATGACGGTAAGCAGTCAAACTAACAAAATCATCTATATCGGAAACGGGGTTGCGAAAGAGTTTGCAATCCCGTTTTCCTTTTTGGAAAAGGAGCATTTAAAAGTCAGGCAAAAGAAAAACGACATACAGACGGAACGGACGGACTGGACGGTCAAAAACGGCAATCTGGTGTTTGCGATTGCTCCCGAAAGCGGGGTGGAAATCGCGATTGTGCGCGAAGTGCCTTTGACGCAGGAAACGGATTACCGCGACAACGAGATTCTGCACGCCGAAACGCTGGAACGCAACTTTGACAAACTGACAATGCAAGTCCAACAGCTGGCGGAAAAGCAGGATCGCGCCGTGACGGTGGATATTTTCGACGACACGCAAGCGGCGGAACTGATTCCCAGCATCAGAAAAGCGGTGTCGGATTGCCAAACGGCGGTCGAAACGACGACAGCCAATATTACCGCCGCCGCCGAACAGGTTCAAATCGCAACCGCACAAGCAACCGCCGCCGCAACCAGCGCGACCAACGCCGCAACGTCGGAAACGAACACGGCGGCGATGCTGGGAACGAAAGCAAACGTCGATGCGAATAATTTCAGTGAAGCCGGAAAGAAAGCGGTTGTCAGTTGGTGTATTCCTGATTATTCCGCCGGAATTGAAATAGCTATTACAACAACTGAACGAACGTATACTTGTCCTGAAAACGGTCTTATCGTTTTCGACTGCGGTGGTCAAAACAGTAACTGCGCCTATTTAAAAATCAATGACGTTTTAGTGTTAAACGGCTCATCAACCAATCAACAATGGACATATGGTGAAAGCGGACAATTTTTGGTGTCGCAAGGAGATGTTTGTCAGTTTAAGTCGGGAGTGACATATACCAATTACGGCACACAAAAATTTACATTTTTTCCAGCGAAAGGAGTTTAAACAATGTATGCGAAAATAATTGATGAAGAAACGAAAACCTGTCAGGTAGGAACAGGAACAAACGTTGAATTCTATCAGTCTGTCGGTATGTCTGAAATGGAAGTTGAGCAAGCTTATGACGGACATTGGTACGTCAAAGGTTTTGCCCCCGTTCAGCCTGCGCCGACAAAGGAAGATCAAAAAGAAAAGCGATCGGCGATTTATCTGATTGAAGTTGATCCGATCACCGCTCACATTCAGCGGCTACGAGATGAGGCGGAGGCAGACGAAGATAAAATTGCATCTTTGATTGCCGAGCGAGCGGAAAAAGTCAAAGAAATTAAAGCGAAATATCCTTATCCTGAAGATTAAACGTTAAAAAAAACGAGCTGATTTATTTCAAGCGTTCCAACGTGGGCGCATCTAAAAATTTAACGGTGATAATGAAATTCAATGT
>OQVL01000518.1_pt1 | contig 20702 bp, 22 predicted proteins | sample 1691501 | NCBI WGS metagenome assembly OQVL01 (sample SAMN03418253, study PRJEB22391) | human gut metagenome | biome: human-gut; feature: organic feature; material: feces | host: Homo sapiens | place: Tanzania | collected 2013-01 | reverse complement strand
GAATCCTGTACTCCGGATCACCGGGAACGTTTGGTATGCCGGTTCGTGCTTCAAGAGTTATCTTGTTTGCAAGCGCAAGTATTTTGGGTCTGAATGCCATAGTGTTGCTCCTTCCTTTACTTTAATGCACATTTTGTATAAACAGCCATGTGTTAAGGATATCACCTTTTGCGTATTTGTCAATACGGACGCTGGAATGAAGATATAATTTATATAATTTGTACATGCAATGATTAAATATAATGCTACGAGGTGATTTTATGCTTGGAATGTCGCTGGCTATGCTGCTTGGCGGTGTGCTGCTTATGCTAAGACTCTCACCCGGCGGCTCGTTTCCGAGCCCGCTTTCGGCGGAGGAGGAACGGAGATATCTTGTATTGTGGCAGGGAGGGGACATGGCGGCAAGAAATGTGCTTGTTGAGCACAATCTACGGCTCGTAGCGCACATCATCAAAAAATACTATACTCAGACAAATGATATAGAAGACCTGATATCCATAGGAACAATAGGACTGATAAAGGGAATAAACACATATAAGCCCGACCGCGGCATCCGCCTTGCAACTTACACTTCAAGATGCATAGAAAATGAAATACTTATGCACTTCAGAAGCCAGAAAAAGTCCATGTGTGACGTAAGTCTCTCGGAAGTCCTTGACACGGATGGTGATGGCAACAGCTTATCGCTCATGGATGTTCTGTCTCAGGATGATGAGATGAGCGAGAGGATTGGCGAGCTTGAGCTGTGCGAAAAACTCAAAGGACTTGTAAGCAGCGCACTTGATGAGAGGGAGGCAAGGATAATTAAGCTCCGCTACGGCCTTGACGGCAGTCCGCCCATGACACAGCGTGAGACGGCAAATGCATGCGGAATAAGCCGCTCTTATGTCAGCCGTATTGAAAAGAAAGCGCTTGCCAGGCTCCGAGCAGAGCTCGGCGATGACGACAGCATATAATGCTCTTGTATAAGCCTTTGGTTTGTGGTAAAATAACGTGAAATTTTATGAGGAGGTGAGCCTAAATGCGTATAAAGAAAACGGTGTGGACCTTTTTCATGATCATAATGGCTGCCATGCTGGTGCTTATAATAAACTCACGCGTTCAGCTCACCTCTGAAGTAGTTGTAGGCGGAGCGGACTCTGTGTTCGTTAAGACTGACGGCCTTAAGGATCCAATGGACGAATATCAGTCGTCTGACAAGGTCTCGCTTGAAAAATACACGGATCTTGAGTTTCCGGTGACAACTATCACCGAGTGGCAGTATATACTTATAAACAGCTCCACTCCGATCAAGTCATACGCTCCGGCAGTGAAGCAGTTTGGATCGGGCGGACCGTATGTTGATAAGCGCATTATCGAAAGCCTTTCGTCTTTTGTGTCTGCCGCGAAGGAGGCGGGCTTTGAGCCGTATATTAGCGCCGGCTACAGATCATATGCCGATCAGCAGCAGCTGTTTAACGAAAAAGCATCCGAGCTGAGCAAAAACGGGGCATATACCTACGAAGAAGCGCAGAGCATAGCAGCCGAAATTGTCGCAAAGCCCGGAACGAGCGATCATCAGACCGGCCTTGCCGTTGATATTTTAGACAAAGAATATGAAGTGCTCGACTATAGCCAGATGGACACTAAATTTTTCGATTGGCTCGACGCTAACTGCGCACAGTTCGGCTTTATTAAACGCTATCCCGGTAACAAAAAAAGCATTACCGGCTGGGATGAGCCGTGGCACTACAGGTACGTCGGCAAGGAAGCTGCGGAGTTTATCATGAAAAACGGTATGTGCCTTGAGGAATTTGTCGCGCATTACAAATAATCGACGCAAAAAATACTTGCAATCACGGTATTTTGATGTTATTATAGTAAGGTAAGTCAGTAAGCATGCAAGAGTGGGTCACAGCCCACTCTTTTTGTTGAGCATTTTACGGATGATAGAATCAGGAGCTGTTTATGAGTAAGATCAGTGATAAAGTCGAGGCGCTCGCACGGCCTGTGGTCGAGGAAGAAGGCTGCAGGCTGTGGAGCGTTGAATATATTAAGGAAGCCGGCACATGGTATCTGAGAGTTTATATTGATAAGGACGGCGGAGTCGGCATTGCCGACTGCGAGGCAATAAGCCGCAAACTCGATCCGATACTTGACGAGGCAGATCCCGTGCCCGGCAGCTATGTGTTTGAGGTCGGCTCTGCCGGAGCGGAGCGTGAGCTCAAGCGCCCGTCGGATTTCGAGCAGTTTATGGGCTCGGAAATCGAGGTCAAGCTGTATCGTCCGTATGAGGGAAGGAAAACTCTCGTCGGCTTGCTTGAAGAATACAGCGACGGAGATCTGACGGTTTCCGGAATTGATCTGAAGAAAGAACAGATCGCGCAGGTAAAGCTGCACGTAACCATATAAATAAGAAGAGGTATATTGGAAATGAACGCTGAATTTTTCTCCGCTATCGAAGATCTTGAAAAAGAAAAGGGCATACCCAGAGAATACATGTATGACAAGATAAAGCAGGCCATGCTGGCCGCTTTCCGCCGTGATAATCCCGAGTGTGCGGATAATGTTGATATCCTGCTCGATGAGGACAGAAAGCGCATCGAGATGTATGTCAACAAGGTCGCCGTCGAGCAGGTAGAGGATCCAGCCCTGGAGATAGACCTTGAGGCGGCAAAAAGGGTGACCAAGCGCGCAAAGCTCGGCGATACCATAAAAATACCTGTTGAGACGAAAAAGTTCGGCCGTATCGCAGCGCAGGCTGCAAAGCAGGTCATAATCCAGGGAATCCGCGAGGCTGAGCGAGGCATCGTGTATGAGGAGTTCACCTCCAAGGAGCACGAGATACTCACCGGCGTCGTATCACGCATCGAACCCAGGACAGGAAGCGTTTCCATCCGAATCAGCTCCAACAGCGAGTATACCGAGGCGATGCTTGCTCCCAACGAGAGGATCAAGACCGAGCCGCTTAAAGAGGGCGACCGCATAAAGGTCTATGTCGTCGAGGTCAGAAATTCCACCAAGGGCCCGCAGGTACTCATAAGCCGTACTCACCCCGGCCTTGTAAAGCGCCTGTTTGAGCTCGAGGTTCCCGAAATATTCGACGGCACGGTCGAGATAAAGTCAATTGCCCGTGAAGCGGGCAGCCGTGCAAAGATGGCCGTTTGGTCCACCGATCCCGATGTTGACCCGATCGGCGCGTGCGTAGGCCCGAAGGGCGGCCGTGTTGCGAGCATAGTAGAGGAGCTCGGCGGCGAGAAGATCGACATTATAAAATACAGTGAGATCCCCGAGGAGTATATCGCGGCAGCGCTTGCTCCCAGCGAGGTAATAAGCGTCACGATGCTCGAGGACGGCAAAAGCTGCCGTGTCATAGTTCCCGACAGCCAGCTGTCCCTTGCCATCGGCAAGGAAGGCCAGAACGCACGCTTGGCCGCAAGACTTACCGGATATAAGATCGATATAAAGCCAGAGTCTGAGGCATAAGGGAAAGGAGGCAGCCGCAGTGCAGAAGAAAATACCCATGAGGCAGTGCTTGGGCTGCCGGGAAATGAAGCCGAAGCGCGAGCTTATCCGTGCGGTGAAATCACCGGACGGTGAAGTAAATCTGGATTTTAAGGGCAAGATGCCCGGCAGGGGCGCATATCTATGCCCGAACGGCGAGTGCCTTAAAAAAGCTATGAAGTCTAAGGCGCTGGAAAGAGCTTTTTCAGTTCAGATACCTGAAGAAATATATGAAGAGCTCAGGCAGCAGATGGAGGCAAAACCATGAGAGAAAAAGCCTTAAATCTGCTGGGACTCATGCGCAGGGCCAATGCACTGAGCATCGGCGAGGAGGATACGGGCTCGGCAGTCAGGGAGCATGCGGCAAAGCTCGTGCTTCTTGCGTCGGATGCATCGCCGAATGCGAAAAAGCGCGCTGCCGGATACATGTATGGCAGCAAAGCGCCGCTCATAACCGCTCCGTTTACAAAGGAAGAGATATCCTTACACGTCGGGAAAAGCGGCTGCTCGATGGCGGCGGTGTGCGATATCGGTTTTGCCAACGCGTTTATGAAGCTGTTGTGTGCGATATCGCCTGCTGAGTACGATGAAGCGGCTCAAACGATACAAAGACGCGCAATCGAGAGCAAAAATCGCAAAAACGACAGCATCAGACTGAAAAACAAGAGGATAGGTAAAAGGAGGACCAATGCATGAGCATGATTAATAAATATAGAGTACACGAGGTAGCAAAGGATTTTAACACCACATCCAAGGTAATAACTCAGATATTAACCGACTATGCTACAACTCCTAAAAACCATATGCAGGTTCTTGAGAATAACGAGCTGGATGTAATATTCGAGTATCTTACCCAGCATAATCAGGCGGGCAGCCTTGCTGATATCTTTGCGTCCGCACCCAAGGCAGAGGAAACAAAGCCTGCCGAGAAAAAGCAGGAAAAGTCAGCGCCGCAGCAGCATGCCGGTAAAGCAGCCGCACAGCCCGCACCTGCGAAGAAGGAAAAAGAAAATAAGCCGCATGTTCCGCGCCAGGTGGCGGAAAAGCGAGTTGTCGACACTCGCGGCAGCGCGGCGGTGAATATAGCCAAATACGACGAAAAATTCGATAATATGGCCGGCGATAAGAACCGTAGCCGTGACCGCGACCGTAAGGGCGGCAAGGAAAAGATCGTAAACAAGGCAAAGCAGCGCCAGCAGGGTCAGGCCGCTTCCGCAAAGCGCCGCCAGGAGGAGCGTGACAAGATGCAGAAGCTCCAGCTTGAGATAGCTAAAAAGCAGCAGCTCAAGGTCATGATCCCGGATGAGATCAATGTCGGTGAGTTGGCGTCGAGAATGAAAAAGTCGGCGGGCGAGGTCATAAAGCGCCTGATAAAGCTCGGAGTTTTTGCCTCCGTTTCCGATGTGGTCGATTATGATACAGCGGCGCTCGTAGCGATGGAGTTTGGCTGCAAGGTTGAAAAGGAGGTCGTCGTATCGGTCGAGGAAAAGCTCATTGACGATCATAAGGACAGTGCCGATGAGCTTGTCGGCCGCGCCCCCGTTGTCGTCGTCATGGGTCACGTTGACCACGGCAAGACCTCACTGCTTGACTATATCCGTCATGCAAATGTCGCCTCCGGAGAGGCGGGCGGCATAACTCAGCACATCGGTGCATACACTGTTGAAATTAACGGCAGCCCCATAACCTTCCTGGATACGCCGGGACATGAAGCGTTCACCTCAATGCGAGCCCGAGGCGCTATGGTAACCGATATCGCGATCCTCGTAGTTGCGGCCGACGACGGAATAATGCCGCAGACAATTGAGAGCATCAACCACGCAAAGGCTGCCGGCATCCCGCTCGTCGTTGCCATCAACAAGATGGATACCGTCGGTGCAAACCCCGAGCGTATAAAGCAGCAGCTGACAGAGTACGATATAGTTCCAGAGGAATGGGGCGGCGATACCATAGTCTGCCCGATCTCTGCAAAGACCGGCGAGGGCATAGATAATCTTCTTGAAAACCTTGTAATTCTTGCAGAGGTTCAGGAGCTCAAGGCAAACCCGAACCGTGCCGCAAAGGGTACTGTTATCGAAGCAAGGCTCGATAAGGGCCGCGGCCCGATAATGACCGTTCTTGTTCAAAACGGTACGCTCAAGCTCGGCGATATCATCATTGCAGGCACGGCTGTCGGCCGCGTCCGTACAATGATAAACGACAAGGGTGTGCGCATAAGCGAGGCAGGCCCCTCTGTACCCGTTGAGATATCCGGTATGTCCGAGGTGCCCAGCGCGGGTGATACCTTCAATGCCGTTGCCGACGAGCGCATGGCCCGTGAGCTTGTTGAGGAGCGCAAGACCCAGCAGAAGAACGCAGCCTTCGGCAGCAGCAAGAAGGTGAGTCTTGAGGATCTGTTCAGTCAGATCCAGGCCGGTGAAATGAAAACTCTCAACATTATCGTCAAGGCCGATGTTCAGGGCTCCGCCGAGGCGGTCAAGGCCTCACTTGAGAAGATCACCAACGACGAGGTGCGCGTAAAAGTTATCCACAGCGGCGTCGGTGCGATAAATGAGTCGGATGTTATGCTTGCCGCGACCTCCGGAGCTATCATCGTCGGCTTTAATGTCCGCCCCGATAGTGCCGCTCGTGACAACGCGGCTCGCGCAAATGTAGATATGCGCATGTACCGTGTAATCTATGACTGCATCAACGAGATAGAGGCTGCCATGAAGGGTATGCTTGCGCCGAAGTTCGCGGAAGTCATTATCGGCCACGCTGAAGTACGCGAGACCTATAAGGTTTCCAAGGTCGGCACAGTTACCGGATGCTATGTACTCGACGGTAAGATCCAGCGAGGCTGCTCGGTACGCGTGCTCAGAGACAATATCGTTATCCACGAGGGCGAGCTTGCGTCGCTGCGCCGCTTCAAGGACGACGTTAAGGAAGTCGCCAGCGGCTATGAGTGCGGCATGCAGGTCGAAAAATTCAACGATATAAAGGTCGGCGACGTTATCGAGTGCTTCGTCATGGAGCAGATAAAAGTCTGATAAATCACTTTGGGCGGTCTTTCGGGCCGCCCGACTCATAGATACAGGAGAAGAAAAAATGCCTTCAAATAAACTGGCAAGAACAAATGACGATATTCAGCTTGTCATGAGCAGGCTTTTGCGCGAGATAAAGGATCCACGCGTAAATCAGGGCATGATAAGCGTGACACGCGTTGAGACCACAGGTGATATGCGCTATTGCAAGATATGGCTGTCGGTCATGGGACTTCAGAACGAAAAGGAGTTCAAAAAGGGGCTCAAGTCTGCGTCCGGCTGGCTCAGACGTGAGCTTGGCAGCTCGCTCAAGCTGCGCAACACGCCGGAACCGTTGTTCGAGCTCGATCACAGCATTGAATACGGCGCGCATATAAACGAGATAATAAACCACCTTGATATAAAACACGACGAGGACGAGGTATGAATATCAGAGAATGCGCCGCGTGGCTCTGTGAGCATGATAACATTCTGCTGTTAACGCATGTCCGCCCGGACGGAGATACGCTCGGAGGAGCGGCCGCTCTGTGCTCGGCTCTGCGCAGAATGGGAAAAAAAGCCGCACTCTATAACAATCCGGATATAACGCCGAAATATATGAAGTATGTTAAGGACTATATTGCCGACAGCTTTGAGTACAGCCGAACTGTGGCGGTCGATGTTGCCGAGGCGCATATGCTGCCTACGGGTTTTATCGGTGGAGTTGATGTTTGCATAGATCACCACCCGTCGAACTCGCATTATGCGAAGGAGCTGCTGCTTGACGGCAGCAAGGCCTCCTGCGGAGAGATAGTGCTGAAGGTCATAAAGGAAATGTGCGGCAGCGTTACCGCGCAGGAGGCAAGCCTTTTATACATGGCCGTGTCTACCGACTGCGGTTGTTTCCGCTATGCAAACGTAACGAGCGAGACCTTTGCCGCGGCGAGCGAGCTTCTTACCCTCGGCGCCGAGGTGCGTAAGCTTAACTTTGACCTCTTCCGTCAGGTTTCACGTGCCCGCATGACGCTTGAGGGCAGCATGCTTTCGGGGCTTAAATATTTTTTTGACGGCAAGGTCGTCGCTGCGACGGTAACACGCAAAATGATGCAGGATGCCGGTGCAACTGAAAATGACTGTGATGATATAGCAGGGCTCCCGGGCAAGGTCGAGGGCTGTGTCGTAAGCCTTGTTATCCGCGAGACGGATGACAATAAGTGCAAGGTCTCGGTCAGATCGCACGAGATTTTCGACAGCAGCGCTCTATGCGCCCGCTTCGGCGGCGGCGGCCACAGGATGGCGTCCGGCTGCACGATTACGGCATCCCCCGAGGAAACGCTTGACATGCTCGTATCGGCAATAGGCGAGGTGCTTTGATGAACGGCATCATCCTTGTCGATAAGCCGCAGGATTGGACGAGCCACGATGTTGTTGCCAAGCTGCGCTGTGTGCTGCATGAGCGGCGCATCGGCCACTCGGGAACTCTTGACCCGCTTGCGACGGGGCTTCTTGTAGTGTTCGTCGGCAGAGCCACGCGTGCTGTTGAGTTCGCCGAGGCCGACAGCAAGGAGTATATTGCAGGGCTGCACCTCGGAGTTAGCACCGATACGCAGGATATAACAGGCAATATTGTTGCCGAATCTGCAGCGCTGCCCGATGAAGCAGCGCTGCGTGAAGCGATAGGACGATTTATCGGAGATATAGAACAGATACCGCCCATGTATTCGGCGATAAAGATAGGCGGCAAAAAGCTGTACGAGCTCGCGAGGAGAGGGGAGAGCGTTGAACGCGCTCCGAGAAAAATCACGGTCTCGGCTATTGATATTGCCGGCAGAGACGGCGATGATTACATCCTTAACATCTCATGTTCAAAGGGCACATATGTGCGCACACTGTGCAGCGACATCGGCGAAGCTCTCGGCTGCGGAGCCTGTATGAGCTGCTTGAGGCGAACGCGGGCAGGTGTGTTTTCGGTCGACGATGCTCACAGCCTTGCCGATATCGAGGCTGCCGTGCGCGAGGGCAGACTTTCCGATATTATTTTACCGGTGGACACGCTGTTTGCGTCTTTTCCGAAGCTCACTGTCAGCCAAAGCGCGGCAAAACGCCTGAAAAACGGGAATATTATAAAAATCTCCGCAGAGGACGGAGAGTACAAGGTATATTCGGATTCAGACGAATTCCTGCTGCTCGGCAGAGTCGAGTGCGGAAAACTGAAAACTATAAAAAGCTTTTATGAGGTAAGCTGATGACAAAACAGAAAGTAATGGCGCTCGGTTTTTTTGACGGCATCCATGTAGGCCATGCTGCGCTTATTAATATGATTAAGCAGCGTGCTGATGAAACCGGGGCTGAGCCTGCCGTACTCACCTTCGATGTCCACCCGGACAATTTGGTTTTCAACAAGACCGTTCCGCTCATAAACAGCGCCGAGGACAGAAAACACATACTCAAGCGCTGCTTCGGCATAGATGAGGTCGTTGTCATTCACTTTAACCAGCGCGTTATGCGCATGGATTGGCAGGCTTTTCTCAATGAAATAATAGACGAAATGAATCTGCGCTGGATAGTGGTCGGACATGATTTCCGCTTCGGCTATAAGGGCCTCGGCACGGCTGCGAAGCTTAAGGAATATTGCGAGGGGCGCGGTGTCGGATGTGATATTATACCCGCCGTATGCCGTGACGGAGTCATTGTTAGCTCAACGCTTATCCGCCGGCTCATTGAAAGCGGCGAGATGGAAAAGGCGAATGAATACCTCGGCCATCCGCACACGCTCACCGATGTTGTCCGCAGCGGCTACCACCTCGGAACGCAGATGGGCACACCGACTATCAACATGGGCTTTCCGCAGGGGATCATCATCCCGCGCCACGGCGTTTACGCTGCCAAAGCTTATATCGACGGGCAGGAGTACATGTCGGTCACGAATGTCGGCATCCGCCCGACCGTGAGCGATTCCGGCAATGTCAATGTCGAGAGCTTTCTGCTCGATTTCCGGGGAAATCTCTATGGTCATCAGGCGCGCATAGATTTTTATAAATTCCTGCGCCCCGAGCATAAGTTTGCCGATGTTGAAGCTCTCGCGGCTCAGATAAAGAGCGATGCCCAAACCACGCGCGAGTATTTTGAAAGCTTAAAGTAAATAAAAGTCAAAACCGGCAGAGCCAGCTCTGCCGGTTTTTTGCGCAAAAATCGCAACTGTCAAAAGGTATACCTTTTGACAGTCAACCAATTTACGTGCTTTTCGTGGTCAAAAACGAATTTTTTAATCAAATCAAGGCTTTTTACCAAAAAAATTTACACAACATCTTGCAATTTTGACTATTTTCAGCTATCATGACATTAGAAAATCGCAGCTGTCACAAGGTATACTTAATGACAGCCGCGCGAGATTATGGAGGATAAAATTTATGAGCGAAACAATGGGAACAAAAGAAGCCGGAGTACGATGGGGCTATTCACCGGCCACTATTAGGGTTTGGTGCAACAAAGGCCTAATCGAAGGTGCGGATCACGATGGACCGGGAAGTCCGTGGCATATACCAAAAGATGCGGCATGTCCGAAGAAAATCAAGAAAAAGAAAGGTGAAGGAGAAACAAAATGAAGAAACGAATACTGAGCCTGCTGCTCGTGCTGCTGATGGTGGTATCATTGGTACCGACAATGGCATTTGCCGATGATACCGGTGTCGCGGTGGACAGAATCAATTTTCCGGACGATGCGTTTCGTGCTTATGTAAGCGAAAGCTGCGACACGGACGATAATGGATATCTGTCGGACGTGGAAATCTCAAGCGTTAAGGGAATAGATGTGGGTGGCCGCGGTATAGCCTCACTTGAGGGTATCTGCTATTTTACGGAACTTCAATTCCTGAGTTGCGATAATAATAAACTGACATCGCTGCCCGAACTGCCGAGCGACCTGACTGAGCTTGGCTGTGGAGGTAATCAGCTGACGTCGCTGCCCGAACTGCCGAGCAGCCTGACTATGCTTTGGTGCAATAGTAATCAGCTGACGTCGTTGCCCGAGCTTCCGAGCGACCTGACTATGCTTGAATGTTGGGGTAATCAGCTGACGTCGTTGCCCGAGCTTCCGAGCGGCCTGACTGTGCTTGCCTGTGATGGTAATCAGCTGACGTCGCTGCCAGAGCTTCCGAGCGACCTGACTGAGCTTAGCTGTGGCTGGAATCAGCTGACGTCGCTGCCAGGGCTTCCGAGCGGCCTTACCGACCTTCGGTGTGGATATAATCAGCTGACGTCACTGCCAGAGCTTCCGAGTGACCTGACTAAGCTTGGGTGTTGGGGTAATCAGCTCACGGAGATAAAATTGAATCCCTTAGCGGAATACACATATATAGATGTCAGTGACAACTGTCTTCCTAATAAAGAAGCTGTTACTGGCCAATATATAGATTGGAATGAACAAAACTTTATCTTCGGCGAACAAAAGCACGCGCACGAACACGTCACCGAGCTCGTCGGCGCAAAGGCCGCGACCTGCACCGAAGACGGATACACCGGCGACAAAATATGCTCGGTCTGCAAAATGGTTCTCAGCAAGGGCAAAAAGATCGAGCATTTCGGCCACAACTATGTAAACGGAAAGTGCGCCACCTGCGGAGCTATAGATACAGACAATGTCATCGACAGTGGCTACTGCGGCGGCGAAGGCGACGGCACTAATCTGACATGGACGCTCTATAAAAACGGAACGCTTGAGATAAGCGGAAAAGGCGAGATGGCCTCGTGGACAAATGTAGCAGGCGGACAACAAGCACCATGGCAGATGCACAAAGAAATCATCAAAAGTACTGATATAGAAGCAGGAGTTACTTCAATTGGAGACTGTGCTTTTTGGTACTGCAAAACTCTGATAAATGCCACAATTCCCGACAGTGTAGCAAATATCGGCGAAAAAGCATTCGGCTACTGCACAAGCCTGACGAGCGTCACGATTCCTGACAGCGTGACAAGTATCGGTGACCAAGCATTTATTGGCTGCATGGGACTGACGAGTATCACAATTCCAAACAGCGTGACGAGCATTGGTAACAACGCATTCTTCGAATGCACGAGCCTTAAGAGTATTACAATTCCGAACAGTGTGACGACCATTGGTGACGCAATGTTTTACGGCTGCACGAGCCTTAAGAGCATCACAATTCCAAACAGCGTGACGAGCATTGGCGACGGGGCATTCCGCGGCTGCACAGGGCTTACGAGTATCACAATTCCTGATAGTGTGACGGACGTAGGCGACAGGGCATTCTTGAGTTGCACTAGTCTGACGAGCATCACAATTCCAAACAGCGTAGCGAGCATCGGCAACTCGGCATTTAGCGGTTGCACAGGGCTTATAAGCCTTGAGATACCGAGCAGTGTTACGAGTATCGGAGAGAGTGTGTTTTCCGACTGCACAAGCTTGACGAATATTACAATTCCTAACAGCGTGACGCGCGTTGAATCCTATGCATTCAGCGGCTGTACAGGTCTTACGTGCATTGATATACCGAATAGCGTGAAGTGGATTAGTAATTATGCGTTCAGAAACTGCAGAAGCCTTGCGAGCATTGAGATATCTAACCGCGAAGCGTGGATTGCAAACTATGCATTCCAAGGCTGCACAGGGTTGACAAGTGGCAAGATTTCAGCATGGAGTATCGGAAAATATGCATTCGATGGATGCACAGCTCTTATGAATGTCGAGATTTTATCAACAACAATTGGCAGTTATGCCTTCCAGGGCTGCACGAGCCTTGAAACTGTGAATATAAAATCTTGTAGCGAAATTAAGGAATACGCATTCCAAGGCTGCACGGCACTCAAAACTTTAACTCTGCCGTCTAATTTGAGTTCTATCGGCGAATTTGCATTTAAAAGCTGCACAAGCCTTGAGACTCTAAATGTTCCCGGCAATGTCTACGAGATCGGTAACTCCGCATTTTCGGGCTGCACCGCGCTAAAGAGCGTGAGCCTGCCTCTGAGCCTCAAGACCGTCGGCAATGCCGCGTTCCGCTATTGCGACAGTCTTGCGGACGTATACTATGAGGGCGACAGTGTGCAGTGGGGAGAGATAAGCATTGATATGTACAACGACCCGCTCACCAATGCGGCGCTCCACCTGAAAGAGCATGTTCACTCCTTCGGCAACCCCGTTGTCACCGCGCCGAACTGCACAGAGCAGGGCTTCACGACCCGCAGCTGCAAGTGCGGCGAGACCACGACCGACACATACGTTGACGCTCTCGGCCATGATTATAATAAATATGGCGTCTGCTCCCGCTGCGGCGAGCGCGAGGCACACACCCACGACTTTGTCAAGACTGTGACCGCCCCGACCTGTACTGAGCAGGGCTACACGACCTACACCTGCTCCTGCGGTGAGACCTACACGAAAAACTATGTCAGCGCCCTCGGCCATAAGATCGAAGTGCGCAACGCAGTTGAGCCCACCTGCACCGAAGACGGTTACACCGGCGACGAGGTGTGTACAATTTGCGGCGAGACTATAAAAGAGGGTGAGGTCATCCCTGCGACCGGCCATCACTTCAAGGGGAATACCTGCCCCGATTGCGGCGAAACCCGCTCCACGGCAGACACTATCCGCGCATGGTTCCTGGATTCGTTTAATAACATGAAAAACTTCTTTGATAAAATCTTCGGCAGAAACTGATTGCAGCATAACAGGACATAAACCAAAACGCCGGGGCCTTTGCCCCGGCGTGCGGCCTTGATAAGTGCGTATTCGTGCGACTTTTGACAACTTTGTGAAAAACTCACAAAAAGCCGCACGCAAGTTTGGGATAACTGCGAATTTAAGGAGCGAGCAAATTGTGGTATTATATAATCGTCAATAAGCTATAGGGAAGGGCGAAGCAGCGCCCCACAAAATACGCCGCACCGCATGGGAAACCATGCGGTGCATTTTTCACGTATTCAGATTGTCTACGCCGTTTCGCATCTCGAACAGGAAAGCGATGAAGCTTTTCATGAACGGGATAAACTCGCCTGAGTCTATCATCGCGCAGACCTCCTCCAGCGTTGCCCAGCGCGCATCCATGACCTCCTCGGGCTGAAGGTGCAGCTGACTGAGCGAGATGTCCCTGGCAATTATGTAATAGTCGTCGAAGCCGTCTTCAAAGTTCACCGTAAGGCGGGGTCGGATATCTGAAAGGTCGATATCGAGCCCAAGCTCCTCGCGCAGCTCACGGCGCATGGCCTGCCGGCTTGTCTCGCCGCACAGCGCGCTGCCGCCGACCGTGACGTCCCATTTTTCGGGAAACGTCGGCTTCTGGGAGCAGCGCTGCTGGATCAGCAGCTTTCCCTCCGAGTTGAATATCGCAATGTGAACGACCATGTGATAGAGTCCCCCGGGGTGCTTTTCGCCCCGGATAACGCTTTTGCCGGTCGGTATTCTGTTGACGTCGTATGCATCCCATGATTCCATTTTTATCACCCGGAACACAGTAGCATTTTTTGCTCTCCGCGTCAAGAGGCAGCCGCAATACAGGCCGAACTCGGGCGGAAATTATGGCTTTACAGCGGCGGCGGTATTTGCTATAATACTTAAGCACAAATGCGCCCGTAGCTCAGCTGGATAGAGTGTCAGACTCCGACTCTGAAGGTCGTGGGTTCGAATCCCGTCGGGCGTACCATATTAAAAAGCCAGTGTTATCAATGCTTTGCGGCATTTTGACACTGGCTGTTTTTATACTTTTTAAGGGCTTAAATCGGGCGATAATTCAACTTTAATTCAACTCGCTTAAAAATTCAAGCCTTTTTCAAGAGAATATCACCGAGTATATCCGCGTTTTTCTTGTCGGCCTGCTCGATAACATGCGCGTATATGTCGCTGGTGGTCGACACCTGAGAGTGTCCGAGCCGTTTAGCTGTGCTGACAATATCAACGCCATTGAATATCAAAAGGCTCGTCATGGTGTGCCTGAGGGCGTGAGGCGTGATATGCGGCAGACTGCAACGCCTGCTGAAGCGGTCAAGCCATGTTGTCACGCTGTCCGGGTGCATGGGAGCGCCGTTATCCTGCGAGAACACAAAACCCTGTCTGCGGTAATACTCGCCGAGACGCAGTATCTCGCCGCTCTGCCATGTCCTGTACTGCTTAAGCATCTGCATAGTCTCCTGCGGCAGAGATACATAGCGTTTGCTGCTTGCGGTTTTCGGGGTGCTCTCATAAACTCCGCGATCAGGCGTGTAGGATATCGACCGGCATATGTATATGCGTGAATTATCAAAATCGACATTTTCCCATTTAAGGCCGAGTATCTCGCCGCGACGTGCGCCGGTAACAAGCATGAGATGAACAAGCATACGCCATTTTAAAGGCTCCCGCTCCAAAGCGTCCAGCATGAGCGGGATCGTTTCAGGCTGCAAATAATTAGGCTCGTGCTTCTCGACCTTCGGCGGCTCTGCCCTCGCGGCGACGTTCATGGGTATAAGTCCCTCTTTGACGGCTTGAGACAGGACAATCGAAATGAAACGGTGGTATCTGCGTATCGTGCAGTTGCTGAGTGTGCCGCCTGTGCGCCTGTTTGAGCCGCTTTGCGCCAGCTGTGAATAAAACGCGTTAAGATGATCAGGACGCAGCTCACGGAGCTTTATATGCCCTATAGCTGGGTAGATACGCGGTGTCATGCTTCTGTAGTCCGCAATGGTCGAGTGCTTATCTCCGCGCCTCTCTTTAAGCTCAAGCACATATTCGCAGTATTCCTCAAACTTCATACGGCTGTCGGAGGTCACCCCCTCACGGCATTCTTTTTCAAAGGTCGCGGCGAAAGCTTCGGCCTTTTTTCGCGCGCTTTTCTCCGTCCACGTCGGCGATACCTTGAAGGTGGCCGTGTAGGGCTTGAGCGGCTTCCCGTCCGCGCCTATGCCGCGATGCACTCGGACAGAGTAGGAGATCAGCTTGCCGGACTTATCCCGCCGGGCTTGTATGTTAGCCATCTGCTTTGCTCCCTTCTATGAGCTTCTTGATTTTGAATTCTGCAAAGTCGGCGATCTCTTTGACCACCGCGTTATATTCGGCTGCATTACAACGGCCAATTTCAACACCTGCTCTATTTTGAAATGAGTAGTCAAACATTTCGAATTCTTCGGAAATATTATTTAATATTTCTATTTGCCCTTGAACGTTCTTTGCAAAAAAATCGTTAGGGGAAATATCTTTATATTTCGAATTATCAATTAGCACAATATTGCATCCATAAATCCCCGCATACATGCTGAATGCTTTTTTAGCCATTTGGAGGTTGGTAAGCATTTCTGCGTATGGTGATGCGTTTTTTTCGCTGTCGGTTTCGTAATCGTCAAAACATAATAAATACTCTTTCCGAACACCTAAAACAGCTGACATTGCCGCCGCATTTTTTATTGTTAGCGATCTGCTTCCACGTTCTATCGCTGAAATAAGATCGACAGAACAGTCTATTGCTTCTGCTAATTGCGCTTGTGTCATCTTAGCCTTTCTTCGATAAAGTCGACACCTATCAGCGGGAGTTCGTACGGATTTTAATTCTGTGGTCACATTTACACCGCCCTTTTCGCACATACATTTTGTGCGCTTGTCACTTTGCAAGTAGTACAAACTGTACTACAATAATATCAGAAAGACACACAAGTGTCAAATAAAAAAAAACAGGAGGATGATACCTTTTGAAAAGCTACGTTGATTATCTAACCATCAGACAGACGGCCGCACGCGGGATAATAACCGAGTTTCAGCTTAGAAAAATGCTTAGAGCGGGCGAGCTGCCAGGCTTCTACAGCGGCAAGACCTATAAAGTCAATGTCCCCATGCTGATAGACAAGCTCGACGCGATGAGCGCGGTAAACGGAGGTATGATTAAGCAGTGAACGAACTCAATTCATTAAAAGAAAATAAAGGAATTGAGGAAAAAGAGGAAAACAAACCATCCACACAAGACAGCGAACGCCTCAACGAACTGCTTAAGGCGTATTCACTTGACGAACTTGCAGAATTCACAAAAAGAGGAATAGCAATAAAGGATATCCCTCTAAAGCATTTAACGCTGCCGACAGGAGAAAATTTTACGCCGGATGTATTGGAGGACTTTTTGAACAGCCGCAAGATGGAAGTCAAATGGAACGAGATAACCAAAGCTATAGACTTTAAAGGGCGCGGCTTTATAGGACAGGCACAGGAGCACATCGGCGCAAACATCGTGCATTTACTGTATAGCGAGTTACAGGGCTGCTATAAGCGCTGCACTCTCGATACTATCGCGGGCTATCTCAACATCGTTGCGACGAGAAATATTTACAATCCCGTTGTTGAGCTTTTGGCTGAAACCAAATGGGACGGCCAAGACCATATAACCGAGCTTTGCGACATTATAGGCATTGACGAGGACGATGAACTTAGCCGTACGCTCGTTAAAAAATGGCTCATGCAGAGTATCGCGATGCTGCAAAACAATATAGAAGCCCCGTTTGGCGCAGACGGTGTTTTGGTCTTACAAGGCGAACAAGGAACAGGCAAGACAAGCTTATTCAAGCGGCTGGCAATACGTCGAGAGTTCTTCAAGGACGGCGTTACACTTAATTTCAGCGATAAAGACACCACAATTCGCGCCACATCCTGTTGGATAGCCGAGCTCGGCGAGATAGAGAGTACGACGCTCAAATCCGATGTAGAGCGCCTCAAGAGCTTCATAACTGCCGAAGTTGACGAGTATCGCAGGCCATATGCGAGAGGCGACACAAAATCGGCACGGCATACATCATTCTGCGGTTCGTGCAACAATATCGATTTTCTCAGCGATCAGACGGGAAACCGCCGCTTTTGGACTGTTGAAAGCAGCGGCAAGATAGACTTTCAACAGCTCACGCCCGAAAAAGTCAAACAGATATGGGCACAGGCAAACGCGCTGCTGCATGAGGGCGGCTTGCAGTCTTTCAGATTGACCGATAGCGAGCGGAACGCACTTGCAGCACGTAATTCATCCCACACCGTTAAAATGAAGGGTGAGGCCGAGATCGAAGACCTGCTCAATTCATCTGGCAAGCATAAAATGGCATATAGGGAAATGACCATAACCGAATGGAAAGGCCTACACATAGATGTGCTGCGGCCTTACACGGTCAATCAGATAGGTAGGGTGCTCGATAAACTCGGTGTGGAGATGAAAACAAAAAAGGTTAACGGCAAAGTGGCGAAAGTAAGGTTGCTGCCGTACATAGCCTTATAACTGAGGTTTACGACGGTTACGACGGGTTTACGACAAAAAAACGCTTGGTCGTAACTGGAAAAGAGAGCAAAAAAGCATTGAAAACGCTGAACTTTTAGAAAGCAAAAACTGCCGAGTTTACGAGATTACGATAAAAATATATATAAAAGATATAAAAAAATAAAAAAGGGTAATTAATAGAAAAGTGTCGTAACCATCGTAAACCCCCGAATTTTCCACGTTTGCAAACCCTGTAATTTCAATGCTTTTTACACGCTTTTTCCGGTTACTGGGCTGAACGAAGAATCGTAAACCATTCGTAAACCAAGAAAGGCTCTATGAAAATATTATCTCAAGAAAAAATCAGGAAGATCAAAGACTGCGACTGCGTTATACAGCAACTTACCGACGATCATTTTGAATGGTGCGTCCAGTATGCCGGTAATGGACATTATTTTAAAACGCGCGTTGAAGCGTTTGCATATCTGACAGCACGCGGCTTTATAAGGTGAGGCTATGAAGTATAAAAAAAAGGATATCGAATTTATAAGGCAGCTTGATTTTAGAAGAGTAGCGGAATATTACGGCGTGGATTTCGACCGTGCCGGTAAAGCGCTGTGCCCGTTTCACAGCGAAAAAACACCGTCATTCGGCGTGTATAAACGCCACTTTGGACACTGCTTCGGCTGCGGCTGGTCAGGTGATGCTATCTCGCTTGTCGGCGATATGTTCAATTTGGATTTCCTGCAAAGCGTCGAGAAGCTCAACAAAGATTTTGATTTGCACATTGAGCCGGAAGCATCGGTTATTAAGCCGACGCTAAGTGCAGCTGAAGCGGAAAGACAATGGGCATTGATATTGGCGGCATATAACGGAAAAACGGCGATTTCTGACGCTTGTAAAGGGGGTGAATAGGTAATTGACACCTAAAAGAGAAAAAGCGCTGTCGGCGCTGCTGGTGAGCCGTACACAGGCGGAGGCCGCCGCTCTTGCCGGTATAGGTGAAAGCACCTTGCGCGAATACATGAAGGACGCCGAGTTTAAAGAGCGCTACAATCTCGCATGCAGGGAGCTGGTGCGCGAGGCTGCACGGCAGGCGCAGCAGACGTTAAGCCCGGCTCTGCGCACTCTGCGTGCGATAGTGGAGGACGAGGGCGAACAGACACAGGCAAGGATAACGGCCGCTCGGACGATGCTGGAATATTCGCTGAAGCTGAGCGAGCATGCCGATATACTGGAGCAGCTGCGCGAGCTTGAAAAATGGAGGGATAATTTTAATGGCAGCAATTAACGAACGCATAGCGGCGCTTAGGCAGTTTTTCAAGGACAGCGCCGAAGAGCGTACCGTATTCATCGTGGAGGGTGGTGATAGATTTTATACAACGCAGGGAGCTATTGACTACCTTTTTACTCACGGCGCACACACTCCCGACGGGCGGCGCATTATCGACTATCCGCTATCAACGCAGGGCTTCGATGCTCTGAGCATGTCGCTTTATGAGCTGGTTATTGAGGGCATTAAAAACGACGGCTTCGATATAGGGGAGCTTGTTTCGGATGCCGTCGAATGAAGAATTAGCCCAGCTTATCCATGACGGCAACGGGGAGAGGCAGCTTGAGCTATGGGAGCAGATAAAGCGCTATGCGATGAAGACGGCGAACCGGTGGCTAAGGGCGTTCCCGCTCCGATGCGACGTTGAGTTTGACGATCTCATGAGCGCGGCCTACATAGCCATGTGCGAGGCTGCATCGACCTACAAGGCCGAACGCGGAGCTTTTACGACGTGGTATAGTTATCACCTTAAAACGGCTTATGCGGCGCTGTACGGCCTCAGGACGCGCAGAGCGGCGAACGACCCGTTAAACAATGCCGTCAGCCTGTCAACGCCCATAGACGAGAACATAACGCTTGAGGACGCTGTACCCGACCCTGACGGCGCTGAGAGCTTCGAGCGCGTCGAGGATGATGTATACCGGCAGCAGCTGCACGACGCGCTGTGCGAGGCTATGGCGGCAATCCCCGCCGAATGCAGCGACGTTATACGCAGGCGATACTTTGACGGTCAGACCATAAAGAGCATCGCGTCCGAGCGGCAGACCACGCCTAACGAGATAAAAAGCAGGGAATATAGAGGCCTGCGGGCTATGCAGCGCAATACCCGGCTACGAGGCTTTAATTGCTACAGCGGTACGGGGCTAAGCTCGTTCCTGAATAGCGGCGAAAGCGTGCAGGAACGATATTTGGTTTATAACGAGTTGCGAACTTGTTAATAAAAGCTAATATTTTTGAAAGGATTTCAGAACATGAAATTTACAGAATTCAGAGTGAAGGCACAGGAAGTTTACAAGGCGGTGCTTGAAGCGGACGCAAAGAGAAATGAATGCAAGCAGGGCACAAAAGCAACGATAGGACGAATTTATGTTCAGTCATATGTTGATGAACAGTGCAAGGCAGTTGACGAGAAATTCAGGGCGTTTGTTGTGGAGCAGGCAGATGAGCTTAAGGCGCTGGCTTCCGAAGTGGTCGCAGAGCATAGAGAGAAGCTTGAAAAAGCGCTGTCCGTTGCGCCGACTGCCGAGCAGCTAAACCTGCTTACCGCACTTCAGTTGAGAGACGATATCAGCAAGGAAGAGCTTAACAGCATTGCCGGACAGCTCGGAACAAACTTTCAGGCAATAAAGGCTTTGCAGTCTATCGCAAAGAAAAAAGGTGTCAATATGCATCTGCCGGAAAAGTACGATTATGAAACAAGCAAAGATAATCTTGACAAAGCGGAAAAATATCTCTCTGAGCGTATCTATAACCTGAGAAACTACCGCTCAAAAATGCAGCTGGATTTTTACGATCGTATGTTTTTCGGGGAGGGCGGTTATGATAACTTTTATGGTGCTTACACAGCGGAGCTCGATTAAAGGCAGGTAATAACGGATTACAATCTACTCAATAAAACTCAAGTTTTTTTTGCGGAATACACATAAAAAAGAGACCGACCAATAAAGGCCGGTCTTTTTG
>OQVL01000516.1_pt1 | contig 20719 bp, 17 predicted proteins | sample 1691501 | NCBI WGS metagenome assembly OQVL01 (sample SAMN03418253, study PRJEB22391) | human gut metagenome | biome: human-gut; feature: organic feature; material: feces | host: Homo sapiens | place: Tanzania | collected 2013-01 | reverse complement strand
TTGCGGTTTTGCACCGCGTAAAAACTAACACATCTAACATCTAATATCTAACGTCTAACATCTAGATTCATGGGCGGAACACGATCCGCCCCTACGAATTTAGATTTTGACGTCTGAGTTTTTTTATATTTGGTCTTGATTTTAGGTGCGCTTTAGTGTATTATCAATGTGTATCATAATATTCAGGGAAGGTTTTTGCCGATGATTTATAAACAGATCGGGCTGCTTGTCAGGTATGCGCTTGACTGCGGTCTGATAGAAAAAGGCGACAGGACTTTCTGCGTCAACCGCCTGCTTGAAATCCTCGCTCTTGACGGGTTTGAAGAGCCGGACATCTCCGGCGAAAGCGCAGAGCTTGAAGAAATTCTCAAGGCTATTCTTGACTTCGCCTGCGAAAAGGGTCTTATTGAAAACAGCGTTACGGCGCGCGACCTTTTTGACACAAAGCTGATGAGCGTTTTTGTTCCGCGTCCGTCATACGTTTCAAAAAGGTTCTATGAGCTTTATTCCGAAAGCCCTCAGAAGGCAACGGATTATTACTATAAGCTTTCCTGCGACAGCGACTACATCCGCCGCTACCGCGTCTGCCGCGATTTGAAATGGAAGAGCGAAAGCGAATACGGTACACTTGACATCACCGTCAACCTTTCAAAGCCGGAAAAAACTCCCGAGGAGATCGCCGCGGCGAAAAGGGCCGTTCAGGGCGGCTATCCGAAATGCCTGCTTTGCCCGGAGAACGAAGGCTATGCCGGAAGGATGAACCACCCGGCGCGCCAGAATCACCGCATCATACCGATAACCATTGACGGCAGTGACTGGGGCTTTCAGTATTCCCCCTACGTTTACTACAACGAGCACTGCATTGTTTTCAACAAAAAGCATATCCCGATGAAAATTGACAGAAGCGCGTTCAAAAAGCTTCTTGATTTCACCGAGCTGTTTCCGCATTACTTTGTCGGCTCAAACGCCGATCTGCCGATAGTCGGCGGCTCAATCCTTTCGCACGAGCATTTTCAGGGCGGCCGTTATGAGTTCGCAATGGCAAAGGCTCCGATTGAAACCGAAATCACGTTCAAAGGCTTTGAGGACGTGAAGGCCGGAATCGTCAGTTGGCCGATGTCCGTTATCCGCATCAGCTCAAAGGACAAGGAGCGCGTGGTCTCTCTTGCGGACAGGATTTTGCTTGAATGGCGCGCTTACAGCGATGAAAAATGCTTCATCTTTGCCGAAACGGACGGAGAAAAGCACAACACCGTCACCCCGATTGCAAGGCGCAGGGGAGAGGACTTTGAAATGGACCTCGTTTTGCGCAACAACATCACAACAAAGGAGTTTCCGCTCGGCGTTTTCCACCCGCACCCGGAGCTTCACAACATCAAAAAAGAGAATATCGGCCTCATTGAGGTCATGGGACTTGCCGTTCTTCCGGCAAGGCTCAAAAATGAGCTTGCACTGCTTCGCTCTGCAATTCTGAGCGGTGCCGGGCTCAAAGACGATCCCGTTCTTTCAAAGCACGCCGCCTGGGTGGCGTCTTTCAAAGATAAATACGAGTTCACCGAAGAAAACACGGAGGATATCCTCAAAAAAGAGGTCGGTCTTGTTTTTTCAAAGGTACTCGAACACGCAGGTGTATACAAACGCACCGCCGAAGGAAGAGAGGGCTTCATGCGCTTTCTTGAAAAGGTGGGAAGGGCGTAAAATACATCTTCCCCCGGCGGCGTGAGCCGTAATTTTCACAAAGGAGAATACTTATGAAAAAGAAAAACCTTTCACTCAAGCTTCTGTCATTCCTCATGGCTGCGATGATGGTATTCTCGGCAGCATACATTGCTCCGGAGTATTCCTCAACTGCAATCGTTGCCCAGGCGGCAAAAGCAAAAACAGTCAGCATTTCAAAAACAAAGATTAAGGTCGTTTCAGCTGTTGCTTATACCGGCAAGGCTCTTAAGCCTGCCGTAAAAGTCACCTACGGCAAAAAGACCCTCAAGGCAGGAAAGAACTACACCGTTAAATATTCAAACAACAAGAATATCGGCGTAGGCAAAATCACAATCACCGGAATCAAAAAGGGCGGCTACACCGGAAGCAAAACCGTCACCTTTAAAATTCTCCCGGCGAAGGTAAAAGGCCTCAAGGTTTCCTCCTTCACAACCTCAAGCGCAACCCTCAAGTGGAGCGCAGTCAAGGGCGCTCAGGGCTATGTTGTTTATTCCTATAACGCAGCCAAGAAGAAATATACAAAGGTTGCAACCGTTAAAAAGAACACCGTAACCGTTAAGAAGCTGAAGAAGGGTGTTGAATATTCTTACGCCGTTAAGGCATACAAGAACGTCGGCAAGAAGACCTATGCAAGTGACGCATATTCCTCCCTTGTAAAGGTTTGCGTTGCTCCGGCTGCTCCGGTCGTTACCGCAAAGGCAGGCAAAAACAAGGTTGCGCTTTCATGGAAGGCTGCAGCAGGCGCAGCAGGCTATGAGGTTTATATCTATGACTCAGCCGCAAAGAAGTATTACTCTCTCAGCGCAACGACTAAGACGAAGTACACCGTTTCAGGTCTTGACAAGGCTGAATACAGCTTCGCCGTCAGAGCATACAAGCTCAACGGAAAGAAGAAGGTTTATTCTTCATATTCAAAGCTTGCAACCGCAACCGTTACCGAAGGCTCATACAAGATTGACGCTGTTGCAACGGCCTTCAAAAAGAGCAACTATCAGCTCAGCATCACCATGAAGGATGCAGAAATGGGCGATTCCGAGGTTACGATCGGCTCAAAAACGAACGGCGACCTTGCAATCAAAACGACCATGAAGGGCGTTGAGATCCGCTTCGTTTACATCAAGAGCAATGACAAGACATACCTTGTTGTTAAGCTCGGCGGCATCAATTATGTTGTTAAAAACGTTCCTCAGAGTAAAGTTCTTTTTCATTACCACCACGTTCAATACGTACCTGTCCAGCGTAAGTTGCAATAATCATTGCTTCTTCACGGGTCCAGTAATTAGAGTATTGATCAATAAAGCCTTGGTCGTCGCCACAAACTTGCTGCGAGACTAATTGAGGACCAACTATATCAAGTACTTCAGCCATATCTTTAGAATAATGACGAGCACCTGGAATAATAAGAGTTCGTCCATCTTTTAATTTAAAACGGTTGGCTGCGCAGACAATTCGTCGTTGATACTTTTGGTTTTCATCCCAATACAGAGTCTGCCAACAGATTTCAGGAACTTCATCTAAAACATTTTGTTCTGTATATTCACCACCATAAGAAGCTAATTTAGCAGCCAGACTTTCTGGAGTCTCACGAGATAAAGCTTTATCTAACAGAGCTAAACGTTCTTTAAAAGTTTTCATTTAAACCATCCTTTAATACGTTGCCACAAAGTTTTCTGCTGAGCTTTGTTAACACCAATCGAACGAATAACCGGTTGTGACTGCTGATATTCTTTATAATCTTCTTTATAGATTTCGTAAGCTGCATCAACAAATGAACTGATCGCTGCCATAAAGTTTTTACGTATACCACCAGGAGCTACTCCATTAGGGAATTCAGAATTTTCGCGAATAATTAAATATAACCCAGCTCTAACTTTAACGATAGTTCCAAGATAAGCTCCATGGTACCAAATATCCCATCCTTCCTGAGTAGGTTCTGCACATTTACGAAGTTCGTTAATAATATTCAGCTTATTCATTATGTATTCCTCACAGTACATTAGTTACAAGGGTAATGATTTCTTTGGACACATTAGGGAAGTCAATGTAAGTATATTTACCACCGATCTTAATCTTAACATCATTTTCAAGAGAAGTAAACAGCTTTGATTCAGTTTCTGACATGTTGTATGCAAAGATTCTAAGAGCGCCATCTCGACGAATTTCGATCTGGCGAATACCTAGAACTCGTTTTGCAAATCGAACTTCTAAGTTACTACGGTTTTCACCAATTTCTTTAACTTCAACTTTATCTTTAATATTTTCAAAAACAAAGTTTGCTAATTCATGCATTTCAGGAGTAACTCCACGTGCTTTTCTGGTGTTACGTTTCTGAAGAAGTTCTGGAGCATTTTCTTGAGCAAATAGGTCTGCAGCTTTTTGGATAATATCCATTGCTTCGCCTGTTGCTACAAGTCCATCACCGGATTTTTCGACTAAACCTTTCTTAATCAATACACCAATGTTAGAGTTAACAACTGATGCGTTGTATTCTGCTTCCAGAGCTTCACGGACATTGGCAGCAGTGGTGAAGTTGTTCTTAATGATATAAACCATTATTGCAGCAGTTTTTTCATTCAGAGCGTTTTCAGAAGCTTTGATGATGTAAGTAACTTTAGACATTTTATTTCTCCAATTTGGTTGTTTTGTTTTGATAGGTCTATAATATCATGTTTGAAGCACATGTAAACTGTTTTGTGAGAAAAATGCACAAAAGGGAGCCGAAGCTCCCTAATCATGTTTGTCCAACCAATACAGCCAAATCACTAGTGCAGCTATTGCACCAAGAAATCCTAAGGCTATGGCACTCAAAGTGCCTCCAAGTCTTTAGTGTACTCTGTCACAACATCAGTAGACTTCCAATACTCATTTTCTTCTTTCTTAGCTTTAGCTTCTTCTGCTAGTTTACGTGCTTCGTCGGAAGTGATATGGAAGATGTTAAGACCTACCAGTTTATCGACATGTTCTTTATACATTTCGATTTGTGCTAGCTCTTCAGTCAAAGCTTTACGAGTCTTGCCCTGAATCACAATTTCGCCACTGATAACTTTTTTGATGAAGTGTGCCTTAGCAAAAGCAAGTTTAAATGCTTTTTCAGATTCAAGGATTTTGTTGTCAATACGTTTCTGAACGTAAGTCTTACGGACTTCAACAAAATCTTTGATTAAGTCCACTACGTTATCGTAGACCGCTAATTTACCCTTTTCATTAATCACTGTGATGTTTTGTGAACGACGTTCGATGAGACTAAAATCTTTCATGATTTTTTCATGACGTAGCTCTTCATCATCAGGAAGCGAGTACTCTTTACGGAACTTCACCTTAAACCCAAAGCCGTGTTCACCGCAATCATCTTCCCATGAGATTAGACCTTTGTCTTCCAACGGGTCAAGAACTTTACTCACATACGTTTCACGGTCGAATTTATATGGGATTTCAGTTATCTGCATTTGAGTTCGAGATGTGAACTTATATGTTCCGTGAATCTCATAACGCCCATCAACTTCATGTACTTCACCACGGAATTCAGGGAATTCAACTTTTGGCTTAGTGACATTTTTACCTTGAAGAGCTTGTAATACTGCCTTTTTGACTGATTTAAAACTATGAGGCAGAATATTTGTTGCGTAACCGGTTGCAATACCAGAGACGCCATTCAAAAGAACTGTCGGAATAATAGGAAGATAGAATTTTGGTGGAACGTGTTCTTTATCTTCATGAGCTGGAGCATATTCAGTATCTTTATAGACATTATAGAAATTTTTACTTACACGAGCAAAAATATAACGAGATGCTGCAGCTTTTTGGACTGTTCTAGAACCAAAGTTGCCTTGGCCATCTAACAGTGGATAGTTGTTGTTCCATGTGTTAGCCATCAATGCACCTGCATCTTGTGCAGAAGATTCACCATGGTGGTAACCTAAATCTGCAACACCGCCTGCAATTGACGCAAGTTTATGAAATTTTTCTTTATTACCACGAGCCAAATCTAACGCACGATGAACCACAAAACGTTGAACCGGCTTAAATCCATCAATCATGTTTGGGATTGCACGGTTTTCAACGGTGTACATCGCATATGCTAAGGCTTCATTATCAATAATACTTTTTAGATCGCGAGTGTTTAATGTTTCCATTGAATCACTCAACTGCTTGCCCATCATATCTAAAATGTCTGTCATAGTCTCACCATACTAATGAATGTACTACCATTATAACATCTGAAATGAAAAGCACTACTTGGATTAGTCCAAACATCACACCGTAGTACAGAACCGTAAGCAACAACAAGAGTCCGAAGACTCCTGTTAAGATTTTCTGCTTTTTGTAAATTTTTATAGTTTCAGCATACCATATTCTTACATATTTTTAAACAGGCTATTTTTCTTCCTGCGGCAGCACGAAAGAATCGATCAGCTCCCAGATCTCGTCACGCCCCTGCTTCGTCTCTGCAGAAAACGGAATGATCGTGGTTCCCGGCTGTACATTTAAGCCCTCGCGGATCGCTTTGACATTTTTCTGGATCTGGCTTCGTTTGATCTTATCAAGTTTGGTTGCGATGATGATGGGTGCAAATCCCTGATACACCATCCACTCATACATCATTCTGTCATTTGCAGAAGGATCGTGGCGGATGTCGATCAAAAGAAAGACTGCCTTTAACTGCTTTGAAGTGTGAAGATAATTTTCGATCATTTTTCCCCACTTTGCCTTTACTTCCTCGGATGCCTTTGCATAGCCGTATCCCGGAAGATCTACAAGGTACATGGCATCGTTGATATTGTAAAAGTTGATGGTCTGCGTTTTTCCAGGCTGTGCGGAAGTACGCGCCAGTGCTTTGCGGTTCATCAGCGCATTGATCAGAGATGATTTTCCAACGTTTGATTTTCCTGCAAAAGCCACCTCCGCATATGCGGTATCCGGCACCTTGCTGGTCACACCGCAGACAATTTCCAAGTTTACATTTTTTATTACCATGTTTTTCTCCTTTTTACAAATGCCACTTCCAGCACTTCCTGCATTTTTTCCACAAATACAAGTTCTAAGCCTTTTTTGATCTCCGCAGAAATCTCCTCCACATCCTTCTCGTTTTTCTTCGGAATGCAGATCGTTTTGATTCCGGCATTCTTCGCTGCAAGAATCTTTTCTTTTAATCCGCCGATCGGAAGTACCCTGCCGCGCAGTGTGATCTCTCCTGTCATTGCGACATCCGCACGGACCGGAGTCTGTGTGATCGCAGAAAGCATTGCCGTCGCCATCGTGATACCTGCGGACGGTCCGTCTTTTGGCACTGCCCCCTCCGGGATATGGATATGAATGTCATTTTCCTGGAAAAATTTCTTTGGAATATGATATTCTTCCCCTACCGAACGGATATAACTTAAGCCTGCCTGTGCGGACTCTTTCATCACATCTCCGAGTTGTCCGGTAAGCTGTACTTCGCCTTTGCCCGGCATCACGTTGACCTCGATCTCCAACGTATCACCGCCGACGCTCGTCCATGCCAGACCGCGCACGATTCCGACCTCATCGTTCTCGTTTTTCTGATCAAACGTATATTTCTCTTTTCCAAGATATTTTTCTACATTCTGACCTGTAACTTTTACGCATTTGACTTCGGATTCGTATACTTCCCTTGCAGATTTTCTTGCAATTTCAGACAGCCTGCGCTCTAAATTACGCACACCTGCTTCCCTTGTATAACCGGAAATGATCTTTTGCAGCGCACGGTCACTGATCTTTAACTGTTCCGGCTTTAAACCGTTTTTCTCTTTTACCTTCGGCAGCAAATGCTCTTTTGCAATATGGAACTTCTCATTTTCCGTATAACTGCTCACCTCGATCAGTTCCATACGGTCGAGCAGCGGACGTGGAATATCCTGTACAGAGTTTGCCGTCGCAATAAACAGTACCTCTGACAGATCAATCGGAACCTCGATATAGTGGTCGCGGAACTTACAGTTCTGCTCTGCGTCGAGCACCTCAAGCATGGCAGATGCAGTGTCGCCCTTATAATCGCTGCTCATTTTATCGATCTCATCAAGCAGCATCAATGGGTTTTTCACGCCGGCACTGCGCAGACCATTGACAATACGTCCCGGCATCGCACCGACATAAGTTTTCCGGTGTCCACGGATCTCTGCCTCGTCACGGACGCCGCCTAAACTGATTCGAACATACTTTTTATCAAGTGCACGCGCCACGGAACGGGCAATGCTCGTCTTTCCGGTACCAGGCGGTCCGACTAAACATACGATCGGGCTCTCGCCCTTTTTCGTCAGATTACGCACAGCAAGGAACTCTAACATACGCTCTTTTACTTTTTCCAATCCGTAATGATCTTCATTTAAAATGCGCTCTGCATTTTTCAGATCCTTGTTATCTTTGGATGCCTTATTCCACGGCAGTTCTAACATGGTCTCGATATAACCGCGGCTGACTGCACTCTCCGAAGAACTTCCACTGATATTTTTAAAGCGTAAGATCTCTTTTCTGATCTTTTCTTTGACTTCTTTGTCTGCCTTTAACTTTTTCAACTGTTCTAAATAGGCATCCGCATCTGACTCCGTATTATCCTCGCCGAGTTCTTCCCGGATCAGCTTCATCTGTTCACGCAGGATATATTCCTTCTGGTTCTTATCCACACGTTTCTTTACTTTTGCCTGGAATTCATTTTTGATCGCAGTGATCTCAATTTCTTTTAAAAGAAGCGCCATCAAAACTTCATAGCGCTCCGTCAGTGAAACTGCCTCTAATATTTCCTGCTTCTGTTCATAATAAAAAGGAAGATTGTTGGCGATCAGATCCATGATCTTCGGCAGATTCTTTTCTTCCCTGACCTGTCTGCGCATTTCACCTCCGACACGCGGGTTGACAGTTACATATTTTTCAAATGTGTCCTGTACACTGCGCACCATAGCCGTTTTTGCCTCGTCCGACAATCCCTCATCAATTTCTTCACACCGCGTGAGTTCCACCTCTAAAAAGTCCGTCTGAGAAACAAAAGCGGACAATTGTGCCCGCTCTGTTCCTTCCACTAAAACTCTGACGATGTTGTTTTGTAATTTTATGACCTGCCTGACCTCTGCAATAATACCGATATGATATAAATCTTCGATGCCAGGCTCTTCCTGCTCCACATCACGCTGTGCAACAAGGAAGATCTTCTGTTCATCCATCATACTCTGTTCTACTGCATGAATCGACTTTTCACGGCTCACATCAAAATGTGCGATCATCCCCGGAAGGATGACCATTCCGCGAAGTGCCACCGCAGGCATTTTCATCGCTTTATTATCCAACCTGTTTTTCCTCTATCTTTTCAAGTTCACGTTCTTCGATCGCAAGCTGTTCATCCACCATCTCTTTTGTGATCTGGCACTGTGTAATGGATTCATCCGATGGAATGTGGTACATCAGATCTAACGTAACAGCCTCCATGATCGCACGAAGTCCACGCGCTCCTGTCTTGCGCTCTAACGCTTTATCTGCAATCGCCTCAAGTGCTTCTTTGTCAAAGTCAAGCGCTACACCGTCTAACTCAAACAGCTTCTGATACTGTTTGGTCAGCGCATTTTTCGGCTCCTGTAAAATGCGGATCAATGCGTCCCTGTCAAGCATATCCAAAGATACCGTTACCGGCACACGTCCGATAAACTCAGGGATCAACCCGAACTTTACAAAATCCTGTGGAAGTGCATGTTTTAACACATCACCGATATTGTAATCTCTCTTGTCACGGATATCTGCATTAAATCCGATCGTCTTCTGATCCATTCTGGTCTCAATGATCTTCTCAAGTCCGTCAAACGCACCGCCGCAGATAAATAAGATGTTGGTCGTGTCGATCTGGATCAGCTCCTGCTGCGGATGCTTTCTTCCGCCCTGTGGCGGCACAGACGCAACAGTTCCCTCTAAGATTTTTAATAATGCCTGCTGTACACCCTCACCGGATACATCTCTGGTGATGGATACATTTTCAGATTTTTTGGAGATCTTGTCGATCTCGTCGATATAGATAATTCCGCGCTGTGCACGTTCAATGTTATAATCAGCCGCCTGGATGATCTTTAAAAGGATATTTTCAACATCCTCTCCAACATATCCTGCCTCCGTCAGTGTGGTCGCATCTGCGATTGCAAATGGAACGTTTAAGACTCTCGCTAATGTCTGTGCCAACAGTGTTTTTCCGGAACCGGTCGGTCCTAACATCAGAATGTTGCTCTTCTGAAGCTCTACACCGAGGTCATCTCCGGCCATGATTCTTTTATAATGGTTATAGACAGCCACAGACAGCACTTTTTTTGCCTGATCCTGTCCAATGACATAATCATCCAAAAATGCCTTTAACTCTTCCGGCTTTAACAGATTAATCTGCTCTTCCGGCTCTGCCACTTCACCTGCTGCCTCATCATTTTCTAATTCTTCATCGATAATTTCAGCACAGATATCCACGCACTCGTCACAGATATATGCACCGTTTGGTCCTGCAATCAGCTTGCGAACCTGATCCTGCGTCTTCCCGCAAAAGGAACAACGGAATTTATCGTCATTTCTTCCTGCCATAATTGCTGTTTCTCCGTATTCTATCGATTTGTGATGACATCATCAATCAGACCATATGCCTTTGCTTCTTCCGCAGACATATAATAATCACGCTCTGTATCTGCTGCGATCACATCATATGGTTTTCCGGTATTTGCAGCAAGGATCTCATTCAAACGTTTTTTCGTCTTTAAGATATTCTCTGCTGCAATCTGGATCTCTGTCGCTTGACCTTTTGCTCCGCCGGACGGCTGATGGATCATGATCTCTGCGTTCGGAAGCGCAAGTCTCTTTCCTTTGGTACCGCCGGAAAGTAAAAATGCTCCCATACTTGCTGCAAGTCCGATACAGATCGTGGATACATCACATTTGATGTACTGCATTGTATCATAAATTGCAAGTCCTGCTGTTACCATTCCACCCGGGGAATTGATATATAACTGGATATCTTTTCCAGGATCTTCTGACTCTAAGAAAAGTAACTGTGCTACGGTAAGACTTGCTGTTGTCTCATTCACTTCTTCTCCGAGGAAAATGATTCTGTCTTTTAATAAACGGGAGTAAATATCATAATTACGCTCTCCCCTGCTGGTCTGCTCAATGACGTAAGGTACTAAACTCATTTTGTTTTCCTCCAATCCATTTTGTTTATAAAAATTTAATTATTGCTTATATGCTTAAACAGACCGGCCCGAATGAGCCAGTCTGTTGTATGTTGTCCGCTTTCGACGAAGCCTCTCTTATTCTTCTGCGTTTTCTTCAGCTTCCGCTTCTTTTTCTTTCTTAGTCTTAGCTTTTGCTCTTTCTTTTACGTTCTCCATAACAAGATCAACTGCTTTTGTTACGGAAATATCTCTCTTCATGGATTCTTTCTCAGCGTCGCCCATGTATTCTTTGAGCTTGTCTGCTTCCATGCCATAAGCTTTTGCCATTTTCTCGATCTCAGCGTCGATCTCTTCCTCGCTTACTTCGATGTTCTCGTCTTTTGCGATCTGCTCTAATACAAGACTGCTCTTAATACGTGTCTCAGCTTCCGGACGAACCTGCTCTTCTAATTTGTCTAATGTAAGACCGGAGAACTGCATATACTGCTCCATGGAAAGTCCGCTCTGAGCAAGTCTCTGAGCAAATTCATTTACCATGTTCTCGCACTGGGTTTTGATCATTGCTTCCGGAATCTCCATTGTAGATTTGTCAATGATCTTCTGGATTGCCTCATCCTCTTTTGTGCGTTTTGCTTCGTCCTCTTTCTGAACCTCTAAGTGTTTCTTTAAGTCCTCTTTGTACTCTTCTAAAGTATTGAACTCAGATACATCCTGTGCGAACTCATCGTTTAACTCCGGAAGTTCTTTTGCTTTTACTTCGTGGATCTTAACTTTGAATAATGCAGGTTTTCCTGCTAAATCTGCTGCCTGATATTTCTCCGGGAATGTAACGTTTACGTCTACTTCATCTCCGGCATTCTTTCCTACTAACTGATCTTCGAATGTATCGATGAAAGAGTGGGAACCGATCTCAAGCGGATGATTCTCTCCTTTGCCGCCCTCAAATGCAACACCATCAACGAATCCTTCGAAATCGATCACTGCTGTATCTCCCTCAGCGATCGGTCTGTCTGTTACAGTAACAGTTCTGGAGTTCTTCTGTCTCTCTTTTTCAAGCTCTGCTGCAACTTCCTCATCAGATACTGTTGTATCGATCTTTGTTACCTGTACGCCTTTGTATTTGCCAAGTTTTACTTCCGGTCTTACAGCAACTTCTGCTGTGAAGATGAAAGGTTTGCCAGCTTCGATCTGTACCACTTCGATAGTCGGTCTTGAAACGACGTCCACACCGCTCTCTTCTACTGCCTGTGCGTAGTTCTCCTGGATCAGGGTATTTGCAGCATCCTCATAGAATACGCCTGCTCCGTACATTTTCTCGATCATCTTTCTCGGCACTTTACCTTTACGGAAACCTGGAACGCTGATCTTTCCTTTCTCTTTCATATATGCAGCCTGGATTGCATCCTCTACCTTCTCAGCTGCAACTTCGATCGTAAGTTTTGCCATGTTCTTTTCTAAATTTTCCACCTGTACACTCATTATTACTCATTTCCTCCTTCAAACTTTATATGAATACTTGATGTACTTTTTTCCGTTCATTTCATTCTATGTTCCTGTCGAGCACCCCCGTTTTTCAAGGGTTTCGCCTGTCTTTCGGAAAAAAGGGCGTACTACGACTATCACAGTCATTTTAGGATTATAACATATTGTGTGGGAAAATACCAGTTATTTTTTCAAAAAACCGCCGACTTCCGTCTTCTGCGGCAACCTTTCCAAGTTCTGCCGGATCGAGGTCATAATAGTACTTTCCGGTTGTAAGATCCACCGACAGGCAGTCAAGTGGAAATCCCTCCCTGCGGATTCCATCCGGGTGCGGGACCGACGTGATCAGAAATGGTTCGCTCGAGAACGTTTCATCCATCGACTCATAAATATGTTCCTCATCCATGATAAGACAGATGGCATTGCGGTAGTATGCATGCAGACCACCATACTCTGCAGCAAGTCCGCTGTAATATGCAAGCATTTCCGCGTCTGACAGATTTTTTCCATTCACCCTCCTGACATGAACGCCCGGCTGTTTATCTTCCGGGACATTTTCAAAATACAGACCTGTGTCACAGGAAAACACCGGAATCTGAAAAGCCTCGTAATAACACTTTGCCTTCTTCCTTGCATTTTCCAGCGGCGAATCGCCATCCTCGTCTGCCTGTGGTACTGCCACATCAATATCCGATAACCCAACGATCTCTATCTGCAGCTGTTCTAAATTTTTCCGCATCAGACTTAATTTTGCAGGATTTCCAGTGCCGTAAAGCAGACGTTTCCCGATGCCCTGTTTTTTCCGCTCAAACAGTGTCGGTGTGATCGCCGGATAAGTCAGTTTTTCCGGCAGTTCGTCAAAGGTGCGTACCTCTGCCATCTCACTTTCCGGCATGGCTGACAGCTTTTTTACCTTTGCAAGAAAGACACGTCCATTTCCTTCTTCTTTGGTCTGCACCTCTCCCGCCCAATAGTCGCACAACGGCTCTATCTCAAAATCCACTGCCCCGGACTCCTCGTAAAGTTCACGCTTTGCCGCCATAAGCGGTGTCTCTCCCGGTTCAATCTTTCCGCCCTGTGTCTCCCATGTGGTGCGTTTTTTGTGTCTGCTCAACAAAATTTTGCCCTGATATTCAGATAAAACTACTACATATTTATAAGCAGGCAGGGTGCCGACCGGGTAAGTTTTTGTTATCATGTTTCTCTCCTTTGTTACCGGCCTGTCACTCTGCTTTCTGTTCTTTCCCGGCAATGATAAGTTTTTTATCGACCAGCGTATCGCCTTCGTATACCAGCTTCAGCGAAAAATATTCCTCACACTCATCCAAAAGCCGCAGGAATATTTTGTCACCTTCCCACAGTTTCAGGTCTTTGATCTTCTTTTTCGAAACCCAGACAAGTTCTCCCTCGTCGCAGTCAGCCATCTCCCCGGTAAACTGGTCTGACGTAAATAAATGCATATATTCGGTGCCCCACTCGTTGGAAATAAAGGTAATGACGCCCCGCGCTCGGTAGGATGTCAGGGTGAGACCTGTCTCTTCCTTTACCTCACGCATCATACATTCCTCCGGCATTTCCTCCGCCTCAAACTTGCCGCCGACGCCGATCCACTTGTCATGGTTCAGGTCGTTTTCCTTTTTTACCCGGTGCAGCATCAGGTAACAGTCATCTTTTTCGATATAACAAAGTGTGGTTAAAAACATCGCATCCTCCTGTAGAAATTTTCTGTTTCGTTTTTGCTGCCGTTCACACGTACTGTGTGAGCAGCAAATATTTTTTTACTCCTGCAGACCTGCAAACTGTGCCATATAAAGTTTGTAATAAGCTCCCTTTTTCTCCATCAGTTCTGCCGGACTGCCCTGCTCTAAGATACCGCCCTTGTCGATCACAAAAATACGGTCCGCATTCTGGATCGTGGAGAGCCTGTGTGCGATCACAAAACTGGTTCTGCCGGAAAGCAGCGCCTCGATTCCCTGCTGCACTAAAAGTTCCGTGTGTGTATCAATGCTGGATGTTGCCTCATCTAAAATGAGGATTTTCGGCATGGAAATCATCGTTCTCGCAAATGCGATGAGCTGTCTTTGTCCGATGGAAAGTCCTGCACCGTGCTCTTTTAACTCCGTGTCATAACCCTTTTCCATTTTCACAATGAAATCATGCGCATTGACCGCTTTTGCGGCAGCAATCATCTCCTCATCGGTGGCATCTAATTTTCCATAGAGAATGTTGTCGCGGACGGTTCCATGGAAAATGAAATTATCCTGCGTCATGACACCCATCTGACGTCTCAGACTCTCGATGGAAACCTTCGTCAGATCGTAGCCGTCCACCAAAATTTTTCCCTCTTCAATGTCATAAAAACGGCTGATCAGATTAACGATCGTTGTTTTTCCTGCTCCGGTCGGTCCTACCAGTGCGATCGTCTCACCCGGTTTTACAGAAAAACTGACATCAGAGAGTACCTTTGTCTCCGCCGGTGTTCCCTTATCATAAGTAAAACTTACATGTGAAAATTCAACACTTCCCTCTATATCCGGCAGCTCTGTCACATCCTTTGCATCCACGATGTCTGCATCGGTGTCTAAGATATCAAAGATACGCTCTGCCGCGGTAAGATTCGTGACCAGGTTGTTATAAAAGTTGCTTAAATTCATGATCGGGTTCCAGAACATATTGATATAGGTTCCAAATGCCACTAACAATCCGACCGATACTTTTTCAAATCCGAGAAAACGGATGCCGACCAGATAAAGCATCATCGCACCGATTCCCCAACAGAAATCGATAACCGGGCCAAACATGTCGGCATAAGTCACCGCATCCACGAATGATTTCTGGTGTTCGTCGGTCAACGCTTCAAAGATCTCCTGTGTTTCATCCTCTGCTGCGAAACTCTGCACTACATTCATTCCGGCGATATCTTCATGGACGTAGGCATTTAAGTTGGATGCCTTTTTCCGGAAAATCTGCCAGCGTTTGTGGGATGCCGTCTGTACAAACCAGATCCCCGCGATCATAAGCGGGATCGTAGAGAGTGATGCAAGTGCAAGCCGCCAGTCTTTTACCAGCATGATCACGACAACCCCGACTACCGTCACAAATTCCGGCACCAGTGTTGTGACCACATTGACCAGCACATCTTTTAAGGAATTGACATCCCCGATGATACGCGCAAGGATTTTTCCGGTCGGTCTGCTGTCAAAAAATGAAAACGACAGCGTCTGAATGTGCTCATAGAGATCCTGGCGGATCTGAAGCAAAATTTTGTTGGAGATCACCGCCATCGCATACATTCTGAGTTTTACCATCACAATAAAGATCAGGTTTAACACGAGTGCAAAAATTCCAAGCCCAATCAGCCCATGCAGATCAGACTGTGCAATATAGTGATCGATTGCTTCCTCGATCAAGAGCGGGTTTACCAGTGAGATCGCCACCGTAATTCCCATACATACTAACACGGTAATAATCGTGCCTTTATACGCAAGCAGATAGGAAAACAGCCGCCGCATGATTTTTTTCTTGTCGGTATTTTCCATAAATTCGTCTTCACGATACGAATTGACTGCCATTACATCGCCTCCCCTCCTAAGAACGTGCCATACTGCGCCATGTAAGTTTCATAATAAAGTCCGCGCTTTGCAAGCAGTTCCTGATGCGTTCCGCGCTCCGCAATCTCTCCGTCTTTCAGATAGATGATCTCATCTGCATGACAGACCGCAGAAATACGGTGCGCAATGATCATTTTCGTTGTATCTTTTAATTCATTTAATGTTTTCTGGATCTCATGTTCCGTCTCCATATCAAGTGCGGACGTGGAATCGTCTAAAATCAGAATCGGCGCCTTTTTTGCAATGGCACGCGCAATACTGATACGCTGCTTTTGTCCGCCGGAAAGCCCGACACCGCGCTCACCGATGACCGTTGCATACTGTTCATCCATTTTTTCAATGAAATCTTTTGCCTGTGCACAGTCTGCCGCTCTGCGGATCTCGCCGAACGGCATTACCTTTCGCTGCCCCATCTTGATATTTTCCTCGATCGTGTCGGAAAACAGAAATACATCCTGCAATACAACAGAAATACTGCTGCGAAGCTGTTTTAAAGAAAGTTTCCGCACATCCGTGCCATCCACTTTTACAGCGCCGTCCGACACATCATAAAAACGCTGCAGCAGATTGACGATTGAGGATTTTCCTGAACCGGTCGCACCCATGATTCCGATGGTTTTTCCTGCCGGAACCGTAAAGTTAATATCAGAAAGGATATTTTTTCCCTCAATGGAAAATGAAACATGTTCGAAAGAAATGTCCCCTTTTACCTGTTCTAACACGACAGGCTGTTCCTCATCTTTGATCATCGCCGTCTCCCCGTAAATCTTCTTGATCTTCTTATAAGAAGCAACGGCAGAGGACAAATCATTCGTCAGCCAGCCGAGCATCTCCATCGGCCAGGTGCAGTTTCTGCTGTATTCGACAAATGCGACCAGCGCTCCGAGCGTCATATTTCCATGCATCACGGAAATACCACCCAGGATCGTCATTGCAACCGGCAGTGCTTTTCCCACAAACTGGAAATACGGATAGTATTTCACTAATACTTTAGACTGACTGATATTCAAGTCATAATAACGTTTATTGTGTGACAGGAACTTCTCAATTTCAAATTTCTCCCTGGCAAATGCCTTTACGGTACGCACACCTGCAAGATTTTCCTCCGCAACCGTGGTCAGCACCGCATTTTCCTCACTGATATCCTCGTAAATTTTATCCAGTTTCCGCTCCATGATGATCGCGATCGCACCGCAGGAAATCATCGTCACAAGCGGTATCAGCGCCAGTTTCCAGTTCAGATGAAACATACAGTAGAGCACCATGCTCACATGGATGACGACCTCGATCGTCAGCATGCCGACATATCCCATCGCATTCCAGATCTTGTCAACATCATCCTTGACTCTCGCCATCAGTTCTCCGGTGTTCGTATTGTCAAAATAATTCATCGACAATGTCTGAATGTGCCGGAACAGATCCTTACGGATCTGTGCGCCGATCTTAGAACTTAAGACGTCAAACGAAAACTCTTTGCAGTATCCAAAGATGCAGCGTCCGACCCCGACTGCAACAATTCCCACCAGAAGCCCGGTGAGCAGTTCCATTTTCCCGCCGGTGATGACTTCATCCACGATCCTCTGTGTGATCTGAGGGTAAACCATATCCAGCCCAGTCGCAATAACCATGGAACATATTGCGAACAAATACCCATACCAGTAATGTCCGATATATGTATGTAACTTTTTCATAAATTTTTGTGATTCCTCCTTACTTTCCCCTCTTACACTCCCCGGTCTCTGACATATTTTTGTACCGTGACGCACCACTCTGACAGCCGCCTGCACGCTTCACAAGCAGCCCCCTTAGCACAAAAAAATCCCGCGGTGTCATATCTCACCACGGGAAGTATGTCAAAAAACATTCTATTTACTTTTGCATGAATTTATGCCAGCGTAACAGAATTAACCGAGGTAATTGTATGATGATTATGCAGTTCATTGATTGTAACATTTGTTAATCTAATCATTACTTTTACCTCTCTTTCTTCAAAATTTTAGATTACTTTGCAAGTATACGCTTGAGGGGGTGGGTTGTCAAGGGGTAGGGAAAAATTATGCGGAATTTGAAAATCGCAACGATCTAATCTAAGTATTCTATCAGATCAGGATATTTTTCTTTATTTTCCCTTATGTAATTTCGCTTGAATGCAGCAAATTTTGATTCTCTTCGCAGCAATGACTTCACTTTTCTTAAAGCCAGTTTTTGCTGTGATGGTTCTTTCATTTCTTCCAATGAATCATAAAGTTTATTCATTTCGCGGTTTAATTCCTGAAACCTGAAATCACTTTTATACACCCTCATCCCTGTATTTTTCAGGTTAAATACTTCTGTTATTAATTTTGCCGTCAATACAGCCTGTCTATTTTTATCGTTTATTGCGTGTACATCAATCTCATTTTCCTGCAGCCGAAAAATAACCATCTCTTCTGGATCATCCTTACAGCAATCGATAATCCCCTCGTCATAAATACGCTGATTTTTCACATTATTACAGTGCCCACATGACCAGAAAAGATTATTCCAGTCAAATTTGCGTTTTGGATATTTTCCGTCCAAATGTGGCAATAAATGTTCCACCTGTGCATCCTGCAGTTCATTTAATTCACATATATAACATTTATTATGGAAATCTTCCTTCAACTGTTTTACGACATCCGGCATCGAATAACTTCCATTTGCTTTCCGTGATTCCAATGCCAATGATGCCGGAGCAGGAAAACTGCGTTCTACTTTTACCATTAAATATCCTCCCTGCTCCTTAACACTTCCTTTAATCTTTGATATTCTGTCGTAATATTAAGTGCAAGATAGTCTGGAATTTCATTTAAATACATCTCCAACTCTGATATTTCATCATAATCCTCATCTGTAAGTTTTTCTTTATCTACCAGTTCTTTATAACGATTGAATTTTTTCTGCAACAGCATTGACATTTCATTTGAATTAAAATAGCCTTCTACAATTCCAGCATATGGTACATCTGACAAACCATTTTCAACAAGAAGATTCTTTTCCAGATCATAAATTACTGCATTATCCACACTATTGATAATAAACGGTGAATGTGTCGACAAAATAAACTGGATATTCGGGAAAATTGATGTCAACAGGTCAAGGATTTTTCGCTGCAGCTCCAAATGAAGATGTGTTTCTATTTCATCGATCAAAACAATTCCCGCTACCGAAAAATCGAATTTTCTATCTGTCTGGCTTTCCATACGAATGATCAGATCAACCACAATATCTAAAACTGCCGCATAACCACTAGAAAGCGTATTGAAATCAAACGAATCTCTGTCATTCATATGAATGGTAAACTGAAACGTCTCCTCATCAAATACTAACTCTACCGAATCATCATCAAAGATTCTTTTTAACAGATCGTCAAAATTTTTAAACCATGCTGCTATCTGCTCTGCTTTCTCCTTTTTTCCACCCGTAACAGCCAAAGCCTGTGTCATTTTCAGATCAAGAAGATATTTTACAAAATCCTGGCGCGGCGTTTCTTCAATAGAATAATCTTTTTTCAGGGTATGGTAAATATCCGCCATCAGTTGAATCAGCCCGTCAAAGTTATCGGGGGTTGAATGCTTTTCATGATGGACGACTTCGCCGTTGTCTCTTGCCTCATATGGTACTGTTATTGTCCATTCGTTGTTTGTCTTTGCCTCACTGTCTTTCCAAATTCTCGAATCTACTTCCGTTGCATTTACTGTTACGCTTGTAATCTTTTTGGTTGATTTGATGATTGCTATTATTTTTACTTTTGTTGAAGAAATTTGTTCACTTTCAAATCTTATTGTTGGTTTTCTGTTTATAGATGTATTTAAATCTATCTTTGTTATTTGGCTTACCGATGTGTTTCCAACAATATCTTTTACAATGACTCTAAAGCTATATACTCCATCGTTTGTTTGATCATATTCTGCTTTTGATAGTTCATCTGCTATTTGTTGTTTGTCAAATGTTTTCCATGTTTTTCCGTCTTTGCTTACTTGCCATTCATAGCTTTCAATTCCACTATCATCAGTTGCTGTTACCTCTAGCTCAACTTTGTCACCAAATACTCTGCCGTATTCATCACCATTTGTTTGGATTATTCCTACATTTGGTCCTTCATTATCTGCTGTTAAGTCTAGACTTAATGTTAATAATCTGTTGTATCTCTTTGCTCTATCGTATATGCTCTTTTCACTTATTCTTAATACAATTCTGCCGTTTTCTGTTATATTCTTTAGAGTTAATGTATATCTAAATATTCCTCTTTCTTTTGTTTCATTTGCTGCATCTGGCACCAAATTCTTTAATACACTTTGACTTTCTTTTGTCACACCATTTTTTATTGTCATTACATTTATATTGTCTACTGTAAGTTCATTTGATGTTATACCAGATATTTCGTCTTCTACCTCTAATATTACTGTTATTTCAGAATTTTTAGTTATTACATTTTTTACACTATTGCTTGCTGTTACTGATGAAACTTTTGCTACTGGATCTGTTTTATCTAATCTTAATGTGTAATCGCCGCTAGATGATACTGTGAATCCACTTTGTTTTCGCCCTGATAGTATTTCACCGTGATGTTGCCCATGCCCTTGACGCTATCCTTCGCCTTGACCTCAGCGCTCTTGGCTTGGCCATTGTAGACCAAGTCTTTGGGCGCTGCAAAGGTGAAGTCCTCCACTTTCGGCACAGCTTTTGCAATGGTATACTTCACGCTGGCGGTCGCGCCGTCCAGCGTGATGTTGGCGGTGT
>OQVL01000515.1_pt1 | contig 20735 bp, 11 predicted proteins | sample 1691501 | NCBI WGS metagenome assembly OQVL01 (sample SAMN03418253, study PRJEB22391) | human gut metagenome | biome: human-gut; feature: organic feature; material: feces | host: Homo sapiens | place: Tanzania | collected 2013-01 | reverse complement strand
TCCTTCTTTCTTTCGGCGTTTAGCATTCGATTAATTCATTCTGAACATTTTTTTAGCCCCTTCCCCTTGTAAAACTGTATGGTGGCTGTAAAAAGTTTTTACAGCCCCTTTAATTATTTAAATTAAAAAGTATAAAGGAAAAGCGGAGCTACCTTTCGGTAACTCCGCCGTGTTTACAGAAATTATTAATTACTCGATAATCTCGGTAACAGCGCCTGAACCAACCGTTCTGCCGCCCTCACGGATAGCAAAACGAAGACCCTTTTCAATAGCGATAGGAGTGATGAGCTCAACAGTCATCTCAACGTTATCGCCGGGCATGCACATCTCAACGCCTTCGGGAAGAGTGATAACGCCTGTAACGTCAGTAGTTCTGAAATAGAACTGAGGACGATAGTTGTTGAAGAAGGGAGTATGACGGCCGCCTTCGTCTTTGGAAAGAACGTAAACCTGACCTTTGAATTTGGTGTGGGGATGGATTGAACCGGGTTTGCAAAGAACCTGACCACGCTCAATACCTTTTCTGTCGATACCGCGAAGAAGAGCACCGATGTTGTCGCCTGCCTCAGCATAGTCAAGAAGTTTGTGGAACATCTCAACGCCGGTGCAAACTGTTTTCTTCTTCTCTTCGGTAAGACCAACGATTTCAAGCTCGTCGCCTACACGAAGCTGACCACGCTCAACTCTGCCGGTAGCAACCGTACCACGGCCTGTGATGGTGAAAACGTCTTCAACAGGCATAAGGAAGGGAAGGTCTGCCATACGGTCGGGTGTGGGAATGTAGTTATCAACAGCGTCCATGAGCTCAAGGATAGGAGCAAGCTCGGGAGCGTTAATGTCGTTGCCGTTGTACTCAAGAGCCTTAAGAGCAGAACCCTTGATGATGGGTGTGTCGTCGCCCGGGAAGCCGTACTCGGTAAGAGTCTCACGAACTTCCATCTCAACGAGCTCAAGGAGCTCTTCGTCGTCAACCTGGTCAACCTTGTTAAGGAAAACTACGATGTAGGGAACGCCAACCTGACGGGCAAGAAGAAGGTGCTCTTTAGTCTGAGCCATGGGGCCGTCTGTAGCAGCGATAACGAGGATAGCGCCGTCCATCTGAGCAGCACCGGTAATCATGTTCTTGATGTAGTCAGCATGGCCGGGGCAGTCAACGTGTGCATAGTGACGCTTGTCTGTTTCGTACTCAACGTGAGCGGTATTGATCGTGATACCACGTGCTCTCTCTTCGGGAGCCTTATCGATCATATCATAAGCCTCAAACTTAGCCTGACCCTTCATAGCGAGAGTCTTTGTGATGGCAGCGGTAAGAGTTGTTTTACCATGGTCAACGTGGCCGATAGTACCAATGTTAACATGGGGTTTGGTTCTTTCAAATTTCTGTTTTGCCATTGTGTTTGTCCTCCTTTTGATTAAAACATAAATTGCACGGTAATATATTACCAAAAAATTTTGAATAATTCAATAGATTTTGAAAAAAACTTCCCAAAATCAAATTATTTGGCTCTCTCGTCAATAATCTTTTCAGCAATGTTTCTCGGAACGGGAGCATAGCTGTGCGGCTCCATAACATACTGACCTCTGCCCTGTGTTTTTGAACGAAGGTCAGTTGCGTATCCGAACATCTCTGAAAGCGGAACGAGGGCTATAATTTCGGCTGCGCCGTTTCTGTCCTCCTGACCCTGCGGAAGTCCGCGGCGTGCAGTAAGGTCGCCGAGTACATCACCGATGTACTCTGTGGGAACGACTACCGAAACCTTCATAATAGGCTCCATAAGAACGGGAGCGGCTTTAGACATTGCCTCTTTGAACGCCATTGAACCTGCGGTCTTGAAGGCAAGCTCCGAAGAGTCGACCTCGTGATAAGAACCGTCGTAAAGAGTAACCTTTGTGTCAACAACGTTGTAGCCGGCAAGAACGCCCGAAAGCATCGCACCCTTGATACCGGCTTCGGCAGGGCCGATAAATTCCTTCGGAATTGCGCCGCCGACAACGGCGTTAACAAACTCATAGCCTTTGCCGGGGTTGGGCTCAATGCGAATCTTAACGTGACCGTACTGACCGTGACCGCCCGACTGACGCGCGAACTTGGTGTCTGCGCTGGCTTCCTGAGTAATTGTTTCTCTGTATGCAACCTGAGGCTTACCTACGTTAGCTTCAACTCTGAACTCACGAAGCATTCTGTCAACTATGATTTCAAGGTGAAGCTCGCCCATACCTGCGATAATGGTCTGGCCGGTTTCCTCGTCGGTGTAGCACTTGAAGGTGGGGTCTTCTTCGGCAAGCTTCTGAAGAGCAATACCCATCTTTTCCTGACCTGCTTTTGTCTTGGGCTCAATAGCCACGCGAATAACAGGCTCGGGGAACTCCATAGATTCAAGAACAATCGGGTGAGCTTTGTCGCAAAGCGTGTCGCCAGTTGTCGTTCTTTTAAGACCGACAGCAGCGGCAATGTCGCCTGCGTAGCAGCAATCTATATCCTTTCTGGAGTTTGCGTGCATCTGCAAAATACGGCCTATACGCTCGTTATCGTCCTTAACGGAGTTGTAAACGGTAGAGCCGGTATCGACCTTGCCCGAGTAAACTCTGAAGAAGCAGAGCTTTCCTACGAACGGGTCGGTTGCGATTTTGAATGCGAGAGCCGCAAAAGGCTCTGTATCGGATGAATGACGGAATTCCTCATCACCCGTGTTGGGGTTGACGCCCTTTATAGACTCAACGTCCGTCGGAGCGGGCATAAAGTCAACGATTGCGTCAAGGAGCTTCTGAACGCCTTTATTCTTATAAGAAGTACCGCAAGTTACGGGAACCATCTTATTTGCAATGGTAGACTTTCTGATGCAAGATTTAATCTCGTCAACAGTAAGCTCTTCGCCTGCAAAGTATTTCTCAAGAAGTGCATCGTCTTGCTCAGCGACATGCTCTATGAGCTCGTTGTGATATTTCTCGGCAAGCTCTTTCATGTCATCGGGGATTTCCTCAATACGAATATCCTTGCCGAGGTCATCATAATACTTAACGGCATGCATCTCTACGAGGTCAATAATTCCCTGAAAATCAGACTCAGAGCCGATGGGAAGCTGAATCGGAACCGCGTTACATTTAAGACGGTCGTGAATCATATGAAGCACGTTGTAGAAATCCGCACCCATAATATCCATCTTATTGATGTAAATCATTCTCGGAACCTTATATTTGTCAGCCTGTCTCCAAACGGTCTCGGACTGAGGCTCAACACCGCCCTTTGCGCAAAGGACCGTTACCGAACCGTCAAGAACTCTGAGTGAGCGCTCAACTTCAACGGTAAAGTCAACGTGACCGGGAGTGTCGATAATGTTGATTCTGTGCTTTTTCCAAAAGCAGGTTGTAGCAGCCGAAGTAATTGTAATACCTCTCTCCTGCTCCTGCTCCATCCAGTCCATAGTCGCGGAACCGTCGTGAGTTTCACCTAATTTATGGTTGATACCGGTGTAAAAAAGGATACGCTCCGTTGTGGTTGTTTTACCCGCGTCGATATGAGCCATGATACCTATATTTCTGGTAAGCTCTAATGGTACCTGTCTTGGCATAATACCCTCCGAATAAAATAGTTTTCAGAATTACCATCTGAAGTGTGCAAAAGCCTTGTTGGCTTCTGCCATCTTATGCGTATCTTCTTTCTTCTTGAAAGAAGAACCTGTTGAATTAACAGCATCCATAATTTCGTTGGCAAGTCTTTCTTTCATCGTTTTTTCGGAACGCTGACGAGAATAGAGTGTAATCCAACGAAGTCCGAGTGTCTGACGTCTTTCGGGACGAACATCCATCGGAACCTGGTATGTGGCACCGCCGACGCGGCGAGCCTTTACCTCGAGAACGGGCATAACGTTCTCCATAGCGGCTTCAAACACCTCAAGGGGTTCTTTGCCTGTTTTTTCTCTGATGATATCAAAGGCGTCGTAAACAATTTTCTGAGCAACGCCCTTTTTACCGTCATACATTACATTGTTGATAAGCCTTGTTACAAGCTTTGAGTTGTAAAGCGGATCCGGCAAAACATCACGTTTTGCTATCTGGCCTCTTCTTGGCACTTCGCTTCCCTCCTTCATATTAATGATATCATAGGTACTCGAGTGACTTGCTTCCCGTGGCGCCAATGTAGGCAATACCGCTTAAAATCGGTTAAATACTTACCTTACCATTGGTTGAATAAATTCAGCCTGCAAGAAGAATGTCCTTGAATAGTCTTGTGGAAGAATTATTTCTTTCCTGCTTTCGGACGTTTGGCACCGTATTTTGAACGCGCCTGCATCCTTCCGTTAACGCCCTGTGTATCGAGCGTACCGCGGATAATGTGGTAACGCACACCGGGAAGGTCCTTAACACGGCCTCCGCGGATAAGCACTACGCTGTGCTCCTGCAGGTTGTGACCTACGCCGGGAATATAGGCAGAAACCTCTATTCCGTTTGTAAGACGGACTCTGGCAAGCTTACGAAGCGCCGAGTTGGGCTTTTTGGGCGTGTCTGTCTTAACAACCGTGCAAACGCCTCTCTTCTGGGGAGAATTGTTATCGGTAACGATATTCTTCTTTGAGTTAAGACCTTTGCCGAGTGCGGGAGCCTTTGACTTTTTGTCGAGAGTTTCTCTTCCGCTGCGAACGAGCTGATTAAAGGTTGGCAAGTATTTTCACCTCCGAAAATTAATTTATATATGAAGGGGCAGGACATAGCTTGCCCCTTGCACAACAAGAAATAATTTACCATTTTAAGAGCGTTTTGTCAACACTTTTAACAAACTTTTTATCTTAAAATAGTGAAATATGCCGATTTATTCTGCTGCTTCGGCAACCGAAACGGTTTCATCGGCTTCGGTGTGAAGCCCCGCTTCCTCAGAATTGGAATATGCCGGCTCAACGCTTACCGCGCTGTAGCGTTTCATACCCGTGCCCGAGGGAAGAAGCTTACCGATGATAACGTTCTCTTTAAGTCCGAGAAGCGGGTCAACCTTGCCTTTGATTGCGGCTTCTGTAAGAACCTTTGTTGTCTCCTGGAAGGACGCAGCCGAAAGGAATGAATCTGTTGCAAGAGACGCCTTTGTAATACCGAGCAGAACGTGTGTGACGGTTGCGGGAACGAAAGGCTCGCCGGTCTCTTCACATTTTGCCTTTGCGGCGGCGTTTGCAAGGTTAAGCTCACTCTTTTCAATCGAAGTGCCCTGAAGAAGATCGGTTGAACCGGGGTCTTCGACTCTTACCTTTCTCATCATCTGACGGACGATAACCTCGATATGCTTATCGTTGATGTCAACACCCTGCATACGGTAAGTCATCTGAACCTCTTTGATAAGGTAATTGTGAACAGCCTCTACGCCGAGAACGGCAAGAACGTCGTGCGGGTTAACCGCGCCCTCTGTAAGGTGCTGACCCTTTACAACGTGTGCGCCCTCGTATATATCCTGGCAAAGTCTTGCATCGTAAGGAATAAGGTATTTCTTAACGTCGTCTTCACCGGTGATAACAACGTGTTTGCTCTTTTTAATTTCTTCAAACGAAACAACGCCGTCGATTTCGCTGAGCATTGCGAGCGTTTTGGGCTTTCTGCCTTCAAACAGTTCTTCAACACGGGGAAGACCCTGTGTAATATCCGCCTGAGAAGCAACACCGCCCGTATGGAACGTTCTCATGGTAAGCTGTGTACCGGGCTCGCCTATCGACTGAGCGGCAATAATACCTACCGCTTCGCCGACGTCAACAGGACCTGCCGTAGCAAGGTTTCTGCCGTAGCACTTAATGCACACGCCGTGCTCAGATTCACATGTAAGAAGAGAACGGATTTTAATTTTTCTGTCGTCGGGATTTTCTCTTGCGTTGACCTTTTCGGCAATAACCTTTGCCAATTTTTCGTCAACCATTGTATCCTTGGAGCAAATAAGCTCGCCTGTTTCGTCGTCAACGAAATCATTAAGAAGGTATCTGCCCGTAAGTCTCTCTTCAAGAGACTCGATAACGTCGTGACCGTCGGTTATATCGTATACATCAAGGCCGTCGTGGCAATGGCAGTCGTTCTCGCGGATTATAACATCCTGCGAAACGTCTACAAGACGTCTTGTAAGATAACCGGAGTCGGCAGTACGAAGAGCCGTATCTGCAAGACCTTTACGCGCGCCGCGCGAAGAAATGAAGTATTCGATGATGTTAAGACCTTCACGGTAGTTGGCACGAATCGGTATTTCGATTGTTTTACCTGCCGTGTTCGCAATAAGTCCGCGCATACCTGCGAGCTGACGAAGCTGTGAGTCGGAACCGCGGGCGCCGGAGTCAAGCATCATAAACACGGGGTTGTAGGGGTCCATTGATTTGCGAAGCTCTGCGGAAACATTCTTTGTGCACTCTTCCCAAGCCTTTATGACGTTTCTTGAACGGTCCATAGAGCTTAAGAAGCCGAACTCGTAGTTTTCGTTAATCTTGTCAATCTTAGCTTCGGTCTCTTTTATAAGCTGAGCTTTTTTCTCGGGGATTGTGGCGTCGCATACAGCAACGGTGATACCGCTCCTGGTTGAATATCTGTAGCCCTGCGCCTTGATGTTGTCAAGAACTTTTGCGGAGTCTGCAGTACCGTGAACCTTTATGCAGCGCTCAATGATTTTTCCGAGCTCTTTTTTATTGACGAGTCTGTCAACTTCAAGCTTGAACATATTTTCAGGCTTGCTTCTGTCAACAAAGCCGAGGTCCTGCGGAACGGGGTTATTGAAAATAACTCTGCCGAGGGTTGTGTCAAGAAGCTCTGTGTGCTTAACGCCGTCAACAACCTTTGACATACGAATCTTAATCGGAGCGTGAAGTCCCAAAGAGCCTTCGTCATATGCCATTGTTGCTTCGTCAACGCTTGTGAATACCTTGCCGTGGCCTGTTTCCTCGGGTTTTACGAGGGTAAGGTAATAAGAGCCGAGTATCATATCCTGCGTGGGAACAACAACGGGTTTGCCGTCGGAGGGCTTAAGAAGGTTGTTTGCGGCAAGCATAAGGAAGCGTGCCTCTGCCTGAGCCTCTGCCGAAAGCGGAACGTGAACAGCCATCTGGTCGCCGTCGAAGTCGGCGTTGAAAGCGGTACAAACAAGGGGATGAAGCTTAATTGCTCTGCCTTCGACAAGCACGGGTTCAAAAGCCTGAATACCGAGTCTGTGAAGCGTGGGAGCACGGTTAAGCATTACGGGGTGGTCTTTAATAACGATTTCAAGAGCGTCCCAAACTTCGGACTTTGCTCTTTCAACCATTTTACGCGCGGACTTTATGTTGTTGGCAATGCCAAGCTCCCAAAGTCTCTTCATTACGAAGGGCTTGAAAAGCTCAAGAGCCATCTCTTTGGGGAGACCGCACTGATAAAGCTTGAGTTCGGGTCCGACGACGATAACCGAACGGCCCGAATAGTCAACACGCTTGCCGAGAAGGTTCTGTCTGAAACGTCCCTGCTTACCTTTAAGCATATCGGAAAGCGATTTAAGAGCGCGGTTGTTGGGACCTGTTACGGGTCTGCCGCGTCTGCCGTTGTCTATAAGTGCGTCAACAGCCTCCTGAAGCATTCTTTTCTCGTTGCGAACGATTATTTCGGGCGCGCCGAGTTCAAGAAGCTTTTGAAGACGGTTATTTCTGTTGATAACACGTCTGTAGAGGTCGTTAAGGTCGGAGGTTGCAAATCTGCCGCCGTCAAGCTGAACCATAGGACGGATATCCGGCGGAATTACGGGGATTGCGTCAAGAATCATCCACTCGGGACGGTTGCCCGACGCCTTGAATGCCTCGGCAACTTCAAGTCTTTTAAGAATACGAACCTTTTTCTGGCCTGCCGCTGTTTCAAGCTCTGTGCGAAGCTCGGCGCAAAGCTTTTCAACGTCAATTTCCGAAAGCAATTCCTTAATTGCTTCGGCGCCCATACCCGCTTTAAACGAGTCTGCGTCGTATCTTAAAACCATATCGTCATACTCTTTGTCGTTGAGTATCTGATACTTTTCAAGGGGCGTGTCGCCCGGGTCGATTACGATATATTTGGCAAAATAGAGCACTTTTTCAAGGTCGCGGTGCGAAATGTCAAGCATAAGACCCATTCTTGAGGGTGTGCCCTTGAAGTACCAAATGTGCGAAACGGGCGCGGCAAGCTCGATGTGACCCATACGGTCGCGTCTTACCTTTGCTTTTGTTATTTCAACGCCGCAGCGTTCGCATATTTTGCCTTTATAGCGAATCTTTTTATATTTACCGCAGTGGCACTCCCAGTCCTTTGTCGGTCCGAAAATTCTTTCGCAGAAAAGACCGTCTCTTTCGGGCTTGAGTGTGCGGTAGTTTATGGTTTCGGGCTTTTTAACCTCGCCGTGAGACCACGCTCTTATCTGGTCGGGCGAGGCAAGTCCTATTTTTATGGATTCAAAGTCGATGTTGTTGCCTTCATCAACAAGCTCGGTTCTGGAATCTTTATCCATATATAATTAACCCTTCTTCCTGTCAAAATCGGATTTCAGCAAACGGCGCGGCGTCAGATGAGTTCAACATCCTCGTCGTCATCATCTTCAAAGCCTTCTTCTGCGAAGTCCTCGTCAAAATCGTCGTCATCATCGCCGAACTCGTCTTCATCCGGCTCTTCTATCGAGTAGCCTTCGGCGTCCTCGGCGTCGTTAACGTTCTTGAATGTGTCGTCGTCAACAACCGGAATACCGATTTCTTCGTCAAAGCTCTGTTTAAGCTCTATCTCGTTGTTATCCTTGTCAAGAACGCGGATATCAAGACCGAGCGACTGAAGCTCTTTAATAAGAACCTTGAATGATTCGGGCACGCCGGGCTTCGGAACGTTAAGTCCCTTAACAATGGATTCGTATGTCTTAACTCTGCCGACAACATCGTCCGACTTGACGGTGAGTATTTCCTGAAGAGTATAGGCAGCGCCGTAAGCTTCGAGCGCCCAAACCTCCATTTCGCCGAAACGCTGGCCGCCGAACTGAGCTTTACCGCCCAAAGGCTGCTGTGTAACGAGCGAATACGGTCCTATTGAACGTGCGTGTATCTTATCATCAACAAGGTGATGGAGTTTAAGGTAATACATTATGCCGACTGTAACGGGGTTATCGAACTTTCTGCCCGTTCTGCCGTCGGTGAGCCATGTTTTACCGTCGGTTGAAAGGTTTGCTTCGCTGAGCATACTTCTTATATCGTCCTCGTGAGCGCCGTCGAATACAGGGGTCATAACCTTGTAGCCGAGCGCTCTTGCGGCGTAGCCGAGGTGAACTTCAAGCACCTGACCGATGTTCATACGTGAGGGAACGCCGAGGGGGTTAAGAACTATGTCAAGCGGTGTGCCGTCGGGAAGGAAGGGCATATCCTCCTGCGGAAGAATTCTTGAAACAACGCCCTTGTTACCGTGGCGGCCCGCCATCTTGTCGCCGACGCTGATTTTACGCTTCTGGGCGATGTAGCAGCGAACAACCTTGTTTACACCGGGGCTTAATTCGTCGCTGTTGGCTCTTGTGAACACTTCAACCTGAACAACAACGCCATATTCGCCGTGCGGAACGCGAAGCGAAGAGTCTCTGACTTCGCGGGCTTTTTCGCCGAATATTGCGCGGAGAAGTCTTTCTTCGGGGGTGGATTCGGTCTCGCCCTTGGGCGTTACCTTACCGACAAGAATGTCGCCCGAATGAACCTCTGCGCCGACTCTGATTATACCGTTTTCATCAAGGTTTGAAAGTGCATCTTCGCCGACGTTGGGAATATCTCTTGTGATTTCCTCCGGTCCGAGCTTTGTATCGCGCGCTTCAACCTCGTGCTCCTCTATATGAATAGATGTGAAAACATCGTCGCGAACCATTTTTTCGTTAAGAAGAACGGCGTCCTCGTAGTTGTAGCCTTCCCACGTCATAAAGCCTATAAGGGCGTTTTTGCCGAGAGAAATTTCACCGTTGCTCGTTGCGGGGCCGTCGGCAATAACGGTGCCCTCTTCAACGCGCTCGCCTATCTTAACTATCGGGCGCTGATTTATGCAGGTGCCCTGGTTTGAACGCATAAATTTAATAAGCTCATAGGTATCCGTTTCGCCGTTGTCGGCAAGAATTTCAACCTTTTTGGCGCTTACCTTCTGGACTGTGCCCGCGCGTTTTGCAAGAACAACAACGCCGCTGTCAACAGCCGCCTTGTATTCCATGCCAGTGCCGACAATGGGGGATTCGGTCTTGAGAAGCGGAACTGCCTGACGCTGCATGTTGGCGCCCATGAGGGCACGGTTTGCGTCGTCGTTCTCAAGGAAGGGAATCATTGCCGTTGCAACCGAAACGAGCATTTTGGGCGAAACGTCCATATAATCGGGTACAGAGGGAGCAACCTCGCGGAACTCGTCGCGGTAACGGACGGTTACACGGTCGTTGAGGAACCGGCCCTCGTCGTCAAGCGGTTCGTTCGCCTGCGCAACGCAGTAGTTGTCCTCGACATCGGCGGTCATATACTCGACCTCATTAAGCACAATGCCCTTTTCTTTGTCGATTTTGCGGTAAGGAGCTTCAATGAAGCCGTATTTATTGATTCTTGCAAATGTTGCAAGATAAGAAATAAGTCCGATGTTGGGTCCTTCGGGGGTCTCTATGGGGCACATTCTGCCGTAGTGGCTGTAGTGAACGTCACGAACCTCGAAGCCTGCACGGTCTCTTGAAAGACCGCCCGGTCCCAATGCCGAAAGACGGCGCTTGTGAGTAAGCTCGGCAAGCGGGTTCGTCTGGTCCATAAACTGCGAAAGCGGTGAAGAACCGAAGAACTCTTTGATTGCCGCAATAACGGGTCTGATGTTTATAAGCGCCGCGGGAGTTGCCTTGTCGGGCTCCTGCGCCTGAAGTGTCATACGCTCGCGAACGACTCTTTCCATTCTCGTAAAGCCGATTCTGAACTGGTTCTGAAGAAGCTCGCCTACAGAGCGGATACGTCTGTTGCCGAGATGGTCTATATCGTCGGTTGTGCCAAGCTCGTTGCCGAGGCAGTTGAGATAGTTTATCGAAGCAAAAATATCGTCGATTGTGATGTGTTTGGGAACAAGCTCGTCGCTGCGGTCTTTCATCTCGGAAAGAAGCTCTTCTGTAGATTCGCAGGTATTAAGTATGTCCGAAAGTACGGCAAAGCTTACCTTTTCGTTGATGCCGATTTCTTCAAGCTGTTCTCTTGTAACGTCTTTAATAAAGTCTAAGGGGTCAACCATACCGTTGGAGATTACCTTTACGGTTTTGCCCTCTTCTTCGGTTTTGAGTATTACTTCTTTAACGCCGGCTTTGTCGATTTCATATGCCTTGTCTTTAGAGAGCTTTTCGCCCTCGTCCGCAAGAAGCTCGCCCGTGAGCGGGTCGAACACAGGGGAAGCGAGCGTGCCGCCGATTATTCTTTCGGCTATGGCAAGCTTTTTATTGTATTTGTATCTGCCGACTCGTGAAATGTCGTATCTGTGCGGGTCAAAGAAAAGTCCGTCAAGGTGCGCCTGAGCTGTTTCAAGCGTGGGTGGCTCGCCGGGACGAAGCTTTTTATAGACTTCAAGCAAAGCTTCTTCGGTATTCTGTGTGGTGTCTTTTTCGAGTGTGGCTTCTATTCTGTCGTCATAGCCGAAAAAGTCACGAATGTCCTGGTTTGAAGAGAGACCCAAAGCTCTGATAAAGGTTGTTATCGGGAGCTTTCTGTTTTTATCGATGCGAACGTTGAAAATATCGTTCTGGTCGGTTTCGTATTCAAGCCACGCGCCCCTGTTGGGGATAACGGTAGAAGTGAAAAGCTTTTTACCGTTTTTGTCAAAGGTGTTTCCGAAATAAACACCGGGCGAACGGACAAGCTGAGAGATGATTACGCGCTCGGCGCCGTTTATAACGAACGTGCCGCTGTCGGTCATTATGGGGAAGTCGCCCATATAAACCTCGTTCTCTTTAATTTCGCCTGTCTCTTTGTTATAAAGTCTTGCGATAACGCGAAGAGGGGCGGCGTATGTTGCGTCTCTCTCCTTACATTCCGTTACGCTGTACTTTGGCTTTTCGTCCATACGGTAATCTATAAAGGTAAGTACAAGATTACCCGTATAGTCCGTGATTTCGTCAATATCACGGAAAACCTCTCTTAGCCCGACGTCAAGAAACCACTTGTAAGAGTTCTTTTGCACCTCAATAAGGTTGGGCATCTGCATAACCTCATTGATACCTGCAAAACTCATTCTTGTGTTCTTTCCGAGCTTCACGGGTTTCACATTAGCCATAAGACACATCACTCCGTTCTTATTTTAAATTCTTTTTCACCTTTGGGGCTGAAAAAAGAAATAATTAACACTGTAAATCATATGAAATCACTGCCGTTAAAAACAAGATGCGGCATTATTCCATTATTATAGATTATAAGATTATAGACCACACGGGGCAATATGTCAATAGATTTATCGGCGTTTTTTCAAAAAAACTCAAAAAACATTCAAAAAAGTAAAATTCGCACAGATTACACAGTAATGCCAAACACGGAAAATCCGTCATCTCGTCAAGCAAAACGACGAGATTGTGACGAGATTGCTGCACAAAGCGCAAAAAAGAGCCGCTGCAGCACACAGCATTAAATGCAAAGCATTTAAAACGCAAAATTTCGGCTGCTCCGAAAGGAACAGCCGAAAAAGTGTTAAATGGTGTGTTTAATTATTTATCAACATAGCCGAGAACGAAATACTTGAATATCGCAACTATAACGCTCTTTGAGAAGATAAGGTCGTCAAGCACGGTAACGAGCTTGCGAAGCGCTGTTGAAGTGTCGTTTGTTTCGGGAACGAGAACCGGCTCGCGGATTTCGCCCTCTTTGTCAACAACGAACGGCTGAGAATAGCATATTCCGTCGGGTCCCGTGATATAGAAACGGACGAAATAGTTAATGTCATAGTCGTTAAGGTTAATTGTGAGCGCTTCAAGCCCGCCGCGCTTTATAACCTCGCCGTCGGCAACCCAAGTAATCTGGTTGAAGTTTTTGCCGAGAACCGAAATTGTTCCGAGCATGTCGTTGACGCTTACTCTTGTAACGAGCGGAGTGTCGTTTGACTGCCAATCAACCTTTTCTTCATCGTACCCCGGTATTTCCTGCATACCGTTAAGCTCAACGCCGTTTGAATAATGCGAAACCGCAAACAGTGTGCCTGTTTCCATGCTCTTTCTCAATTCGGAGTTTGAAAGCTCGGGCATATAGTGAATTGTATACGCGTCGTTAAGAGAGCGTTCGTTGTGAGAGTCCGAGAAGCAGAAAGCCCACGGAACAACGCCGTTCGGGATTGTCTTTTTAAGAATCTGGTCGTAAAGGATACGGTCGCAGCGGGTGTGCGCGTCGGTTGCGCTGTTTATGCCCATACCAACGCTTGAACCTGCGTTGTCGATGAAAAGACGGGCAAATTTGTTAACAAAATACTCGTCAACGGGCTGACCGACGTGGTCTGCAGAGTCTTTGTCGGGATAAACGTATTCGCCGACGTGAGAAAGCATTGAAATGCCGCCCGCTTCTTTAACGCCCGCCGAGGGTGTTTCATAATCGCCGTAAACGCCGATAAGTCCCTGGCCGTAGTCTGAGAAATAACCTGTAAGGTGGCAGTCGCAAACGGGTGTTGCCGCGTTAAGCTCGATGCCCTGCGGAACGTCTATCATACCGCCGAAACGCTTTTCGCCGTTTGTGGTTTTTGCAGTTCCGTTGATGTAGGACTCGTATTCCTCCTGTGAAAGCGGGTCAATCTTCGCAAGCTTTGTGCGTTCATATTTAACAAGTCTTATAATCGGAACAAGCTGCGGCTCGTTGTTCCAGCCGCGGTTAATTGTGCCGTGGTCGGTTATTGCAAGAATGTTGTAGCCGTAGTCATAGTGCTTCTGAACAACCTCTTTAACGGTAAGGTAGCCGTCCGAAGCGTTTGTATGACAGTGAAGCTGTGCTTTGTAGGGCTTCCACTTGTTAAAGTCAACCGAAGCGTAGGGGTTGTGAATGACGTACTTTGATTTTATCGCCGCTTCTGCGCCGATTGCAAACGGTAACATCAAAAGTACAGCCGCTAAAACCAGAGAAAGAAGTTTTTTTGCCTTTTTCATAAATACGCCTCCCAAGAGAGTTTATTTTTCTGTTATCATATTATGTGGAAAAGGTTAGCAAGTTTTTCGATTATGAAAGCCGCAAGCGCAAACGGAAGCGTGTGATAGATGTTAAGGAAAACTTCCGCGTCGCCGTTGTCGGGAATTACCGAATCCGGAACGGGCTTATCTTCTCTGCCGTCGTAACGAAGCTCGAACGCCTGTGAATAGGTTACGCCGCCCTCGCCGAAGAGCTGGAAGCGAACGTAGCAGCCGAGTTCGTCTTCGTAATCGTTAAGGTCTATAGTGTAGTCGTTTGAAATAACCTTGCCGTTAGCAATCCACTCAATCTTCTGACAGTCTCTTGCGGGGTCAACGCTTACGGATATTGTGTTCTGACGGTCGTTAACCTTGATGTCGGTAACTATCGGAACTTCGCCGTTGCCCTCGAACTTGTCGCCCATGCCCTTTTCGGGGTTGTAATATCTGCTGGCGGCAAATAAAGCGCCGTCGTGCATTGCCTTTTTAACAGCTTCTTCGCTGTTCACTTCAAGCGGGAAAAGCTCAAAGGACCTGCCGACCTCATTAAGCTGCTCGGAGTCATCGTCTGCAAACGCCCAGATGTTTCTGCCTGTGGGGATAACCACCTGCAAAAGCTCATCCCAAAGAGCGCGGTCTGAACGCGTAACGTTGTCGGTGTTATTAACAATTTCCATACCGAGGCAGGATTTTGAGGTTGTGAAGATGTCGGCAAAATAGTGAATGTAAGAATCCCAATGAGAACGCTCGGGGAAGTTATTTGAATTGACCCAATCGCCGACGTGGTTAAGAACGGAATAGCCGCCTGCTTTTTCAATTTCGACAGTAGCGGTTTTATAATCGTTTTCGGTGCCCCAAACGCCGTTGCCGTAGGTTGTAAAATAGCCGTTAACGTGGGTTTTTGACATAACCGCCATATTGCACTCAATGCCGCCTGTTATATCGGTCATTCCCCTGCCGTTTCTGTCGGAGCCGGTGGTAATGCGGTTATACTGTTCTTCGCTCATAGGCTCAACTTTTCTGAAGCCGTTGAAAATGCCGTGAGTTTCGCGGTCGTCGCGCCAGCCGGTGTTAATTACGCCGTGGTCGGTTATTGCAAGAATGTCATAGCCCGCCTGATAATAGGCTTCGACCATATCGCTTAATGTAACGTCGCCGTCGGAAGCGGTTGTGTGAGCGTGAAGGCACGCTTTATAGGTTGTGCTTTTTGCCCAATCAACATTTTCATAGGGGTTTATAATGGTGTAATCGGTCTCGGCGGCGGCAAATGCAGAAATGCCGAACACGCCCAAAAGAAGCGAAACCGAAAGAATGACGCTAAGCGTCTTTTTAAAGGTTTTCATTTGCGGTACTCCTTTTTGATTTTATACCCTAATATTAACATTCTGTTTTCAGGATGTCAACAATTTATACAAAAACAAAAGCCGCAAAGCCGAATTTTTCAAAAACATTCACAAAACCGAATTTGTTCATTTAGGCAGCTTACCGAAATTTTCGAATTTCTGCGCAAAAGGGCAAAAAATAATCACGGCAGAAGCATTTCACTTCTGCCGTGACAAGATAATCAGTATTTGAAATCGGTTATAATAAGCGTATTGTAAAGCTCCTGCTTGTCAATTGTTATCTGTTTAAGACCGAATATTTTTCCGCCGCCCGAAATTGCAACGTTCATATACTGCTCAAGCTTCACTATCTGATTGTTTTTGGGATTGTATTCAAGAATCGCCTTGCAGTCGTGATAGTTAAGACTGTAGTTAACGTTTTTAACAACTGCCTGAACCGCACCGCCGTTAATGGTGTTGTCAATATCCTTTTTTGCGAGAGGTGAGAACATACAGCCGGTGTTGCTCGGCGGAACAGAAAGCCCATCCGAAATCGGCTCGGGGTTCTGTTCTGCTTTAAGAACTATTGTAATTTTAACGTTGCCGTTTGAAAGCTCTTCATAGCTATAGTCCTGAATGGCGTTTGCGTCTGTAAGATAGCAGCCCTTCTGACCCTGATAAACGGGGAACCACTTTGTGTCGTCGCCCTTATTGTGAAGCTCGGGCTGAGCCTTATCTTCGGTCGTCATAATGCCGAGACTGTCAACAAGGTTGAGAAGTGTGCCGACAAGGTTTGCACCCTCGGATACAACGCGCTCGTTAGGTCCGCTCGGAAGAGTCTGATACTCAAGCTTTGTGAAGCCGGGCTTTTCGGACTTTGCTTTATCCATAACAACGGTGTAGGCTTTAAGAACCTCGGCGGCGCTCTTTTTTGCGCTCTGCGAGCCGCCCTGCTGTGAGCCGCCCTGTGAAGAACCGCCTGTCTGTTTGTCGCCGCCCTGAGAAGAGCCGCCCTGCTGTGAACCGCCCGTCTGTGCGTCGCCCTGCTGTGAGCCGCCCTGTGAGGAACCGCCCTGCTGTGAGCCGCCCGTCTGCGTGTCGCCGCCCTGAGTGGAGCCGCCTTGCTGTGAGCCGCCCGTCTGTGCGGTGCCGCCCTTTGCAAGAAGCACAACAGAAGCTATTGAAACGGCGTTGCTTGTTACGATTGTGAAGAAAAGCGCTATTGCAAGAATTATTGCAACAACCTTTAAATCGGAACTTTTCATATTAGGTATATACCCCTTTCATTTTACAAAAAGCGTGTTGTTCACACGCTCTTAATAAATTTATCATATTAAGGGTACAATAAATTAAACAAAAAGTCAAGCGTTTTAAAAGTTTTTTGGTTCAAAATATAAAAAAGCAACCCGCTAAAAGCGGGTTGCGAATAAGTAAGCTAACGGTTAATCAGTATTTGAAGTTGTACCATTTGCTGTGGAAAGCAAGAGTACCGGAACCATTCAAGGTCAATTTGCCTTTTAATTGTGCAGTTGCGGAAATATCACCGTCGGTGCTGTGTTCAATCGAAACAAATTTGCCATCCTTTGTAATTTCGGCAACGATTGTGTATGCCTTGTAAATGATTTCGGCTTTGTCAAGACTTTTAACGACTGCACTAACTTTTGAGTCGTTTTTAACGGTCTTTTCAACGTCCTCCATATAAAGGATGCCGGTTGCCATAGAAGCAATGCCCTTGCTGCCCTTTTTGGGAGTGTTTTCATCGTTCATAACGATTGTTATCTGATAGTTGCCGTTTGAAAGGTCTTTTTTGGTTGCGCTCTTAACATAAGAAATGTCTGCGCCGCAGGGAGCCATACGTCTTTTAGCGTCGTCCGAGCCTTTATCGGAAACAGATTCGCTCGCCTGGTCTTCGGTCTTTACAAACATTGTTATGAGGGGCTTAACCATACCGGTTATAATGCCATTGCCGAGGTCAAGAGCTTTAATTTCCTGCCACTCTTTTCTTGTGTGGCCGGCAGCGCCTGTGCTTGTGATTTTGTCGCAAGCGGCTTTATAGAAGTTAAAGGTCTTTGTTTTGTCCCATTCGTTGCTGTTTGTGCCGCCGCCGTTGCCGCTGTTATTGTTGGCAGGCGCGTTGCTGCCGCCGCCGTTGCCGCTGTTATTGTCGGCAGGCGTATTGCTGCTGCCGCCGTTGCCACTGTTATTGTCGGCAGGCGTGTTGCTGTCGCCGCCGTTGTTGTCGGCAGGAGTGCTGTTGTTGCCGTTGTTGTCGGCAGGTGTGCTGTTGTTGTTACCGCCGTTACCGCCGTTATTGCCGTTGTTGCCGTCAACAATGGTTGAGCCGTTGTCGCCTTTTGCAAGGAGAACCACGGAAGCAATAGAAACAGCGTTACTCGTAACGATTGTGAAGAAAAGCGCTATTGCAAGTATAATTGCAACAACCTTTAAATCGGAACTTTTCATTGGAGTTTGCCCCTTTCACTTTTTGAAGCTGATAATATTTTGAATCCACCTTACAGGCGAGCATTCACACGTTAAGATTAACCTAAATTTCACAAAATGTCAATAGAAAAATCTTTCAAAACAGCCATTTAAAAGGGGCAAAACCTCATTTTCGGCAAAAAGCCGAAAATCACTCACATTTTTTGTGCATTCCATATATGCTCGGCGTACTCGTTAATTGCCCTGTCGGCAGAAAATCTACCCGAAAGAGCTATATTGACAAGTGACATTTTATTCCACTTTTCTTTATTAACGAACGTTTCGCGCATTTTTTTCTGCGCACGCCTGTAGTCGGCAAAATCCGCAAGCACCATAAACGGGTCATAATGCGCTATTGAGCCGCTTATTGTTGTAAAGTCCTTGCCGCCTATTCCGCCCGAGATAAAGTCAAGCACACGGCGAAGCTCCGCATTGTTTGAAATGAAGCTTTGAGGGTTGTAGCCGCTGTTTTTAAGCGAAACAACCTCTTGTGCGGTCATTCCGAAAAGGAACATATTGTCGTCGCCGACAGCGTCGTGAATTTCGACGTTTGCACCGTCAAGCGTGCCGAGGGTCAAAGCGCCGTTCATCATAAGCTTCATATTGCCCGTGCCGCTTGCCTCTTTACCGGCAAGCGAAATCTGCTCCGAAACGTCTGCCGCGGGCATAAGGCGCTCGGCATTTGTTACGTTATAATCCTCAACGAAAAGAATTTTAATTCTGCCGCGAACGTCTGGGTCGTTGTTTATAAGGTCGGCAAGCGCAAGAATAAAGCTTATTATCTGCTGTGCCATAAAGTAACCGGGGGCGGCCTTTGCGCCGAAAATGAACGTGTGCGGAACAAATTCGCCGTCGGGATTGTCTTTTATCTCAAGATAATCGGCAACAATGCTTAAAGCGTTGAGATGCTGGCGCTTATACTCGTGAAGCCTTTTAACCTGAACGTCAAAGATTGAATTAACGTCAAGCTCAATGCCCGTGGTTTTGTAAATATGCGAAGCAAACGTCTCTTTGTTTTTAAGCTTTATTTCGCCGAGCCTTTTTAAAACAGCCTTGTCGTTTTTATAATCCATAAGCTTTGAAAGACATTCGGCGTCATAAACAAACTTGTCGTTGCCCAAAAGCTCCTTCAAATATGCGGTAAGCTCGGGGTTAGACTGGCAAAGCCAGCGTCTGTGGGCAATGCCGTTTGTAACGTTTGTGAATTTGTCGGGCGTAAGCTTATAAAAATCCTTAAAGAGCGAATCGACAAGAATTTTGCTGTGAAGCGCCGAAACGCCGTTTACGCTGTGGCAGGCGGCAACGCAAAGATTTGCCATTCTTACCGCGCCGCCCGAAATAATTGCGGTGCGCTCGACATAATCCGCATCGTGGGTGCTTTCCCAAACGTATGCTCTGAAGCGGTTGTCAATCTCTTTAATTATTTCGTAAATTCTCGGAATAAGGCGTTTGACAAGTTCTTCGCTCCAGCACTCAAGCGCTTCGCTCATAACGGTGTGGTTTGTGTAGGCAACGGTGTTTTTAACAAGATTCCACGCGTCGTCCCAGCCGTAGCCGCACTCGTCAAGAAGAATACGCATAAGCTCGGGAATTGCCATTGTGGGGTGTGTGTCGTTAATGTGCACAGCAACCTTTTCGGGAAGATTGTCAACCGTGCCGTATACTCTTAAATGATGCCTTATAATATCCTGCACCGAAGCCGAAACGAGGAAATACTGCTGACGGAGCCTTAACGACTTGCCCTCGGGGTGATTATCCATAGGATAAAGCACCTTGCTTATGACTTCTGCCATAGCCTGACGCTCCATAGAGCGCATATAGTCGCCCTGATTAAAAAGCTTCATATCAAACTCGGGCGCTTTGGCGCTCCAAAGTCTTAAAACGCTTATACCCTTGCCGTCTTTGCCGGCAACAAACATATCGTAAGGCACAGCCTGAATAACGTTGCCGTTTTCAATTTCAACGTGATGATACTGCCCTTCCCACGACTCTTTAAGGTTGCCTTCAAAAACAACCTCTACACTGCTGCTTTCACGCGGAACAAGCCAAACGTCGCCGCCGGGAAGCCAATTATCGGGCAGCTCGGTCTGCCTGCCCTCAATAAGCTTTTGTCTGAAAATGCCGTATTCGTAAAGAATAGAATACCCGCGCGACGGATACCCCTGGGTTGCAAGCGCGTCAAGATAGCACGCGGCAAGTCTGCCGAGGCCGCCGTTGCCGAGACCCGCGTCCGGCTCGCAGTCATAAAGATTTTCAAGCTTTATGCCGTAATCGGAAAGCACGTTGTCGAAAACGTTTGTAAGATTAAGGTTATAAAGGCTGTTTTTGAGCGAGCGGCCCATCAAAAATTCCATTGAAAGATAGTACACGCGCTTTTTGCCCTCTTTGTCGGCTTTTGACGAAAGCTCGGCTCTGCCCTGCCCCATCATATCGCGCAAAATCATGGCTATTGCTTTATAAAACTGTTCGTATGTGGCATTCTCGGCTGAAACGCCGAAAAAGTGGAGAAGCTTGTTTTCAAGCATCTCTTTTGCCTGACGCTTAGTAAGCTTGTAATTCATACAAAACCTCCAAAAATTTATTTGAAAACCTATGGTTATTCCATTTCAATTATACATATTATACTAAAATCGACCGAAAATCAACTATAGAGAAAACAAAATATTTAATTAATGCGAATTTCGTAGCAATCAATAAAATAATGCACCGAAGCGCGCTTAATTATGTGTTAAAAATAGCGGGCTGTAAAAAACTTTTTTACAGCCCACACAATTTTATACGAAAAAGGGGCTGGGAAAAAATGTTCAGAATGAATTAATCGAATGCTAAACGCCGTT
>OQVL01000512.1_pt1 | contig 20760 bp, 24 predicted proteins | sample 1691501 | NCBI WGS metagenome assembly OQVL01 (sample SAMN03418253, study PRJEB22391) | human gut metagenome | biome: human-gut; feature: organic feature; material: feces | host: Homo sapiens | place: Tanzania | collected 2013-01 | reverse complement strand
ACATTAGGACAATATCAAGTAAATCAATTAGCGGGAATACCGCAAGGAACTTTTGCCAGAAGAGACAATAAAAACTTTTTCAAAATATTTGATTGGAATAAAAGGACCATTAACGACTCCTATAGGAGAAGGCATCCGTTCTTTAAATGTGGCTTTGCGTCAAACTTTAGATTTATATGTTTGTTTAAGACCGATAAGATGGTTTAAGGGAATTTCATCGCCTGTAAAAGAACCGAATAAAGTTAATATGATTGTATTTAGAGAGAATACGGAAGATATATACGCGGGAATAGAATGGAAAAACGGAACTAAAGAAGCTAAAAAATTTTACGAATTCTTAAAAAACGAAATGGGAATAAATAAAGTTAGATTTCCAAAAACTTCTTCGTTTGGAGTAAAGCCCGTTTCTGAAGAAGGTTCAAAAAGATTAATTTCTTCTGCCATAAAATACGCGATTAAATTTAATTTGCCTTCGGTTACAATAGTTCATAAAGGAAATATAATGAAATTTACGGAAGGAGCTTTTAGAAAATACGGATACGAAATTGCAAGAGAAGATTTTTCTGAAAAAACTTTTACTATGGAAGAATTTAACGAAATAAAAAAAGATTTTGGAGAAGATAAAGCGAAAGAAAAATTAAAAGAAGCTAAAGAAAAAAGAAAAGTTATAATAAAGGATAATATAGCGGATGCATTTTTGCAAAATACTTTATTAAAGCCAGAAGATTATTCTGTTATAGCGACTTTAAATTTGAATGGAGATTATATATCCGACCAGCTTGCGGCTATGGTTGGAGGAATCGGAATAGCGCCAGGAGGAAATATTAATTATGAAACGGGACATTCTATTTTTGAAGCTACGCATGGAACTGCTCCAGATATAGCAGGAAAAAATAAAGCGAATCCATGCTCTTTAATATTGTCTTCCGTTATGGCTTTAGAATATTTGAATTTAAATGAAGCCGCTGTTTTGAGGTTTCCGAAAATGTAGTGCTGCTTGTTCCGGCAATAAAACTAACAAGCAGCATCGGGCGAATAAAACTTTTGAGGTCTTACGGAAAACCTGTGTCTTTGTTTTTTTATCTGCTTCTATGTGCGGATTTCCATTCGGTTTTCCATGCGCCGTTGTTTGGTTTCAAAAGGGATATTCCGGCAAAACAGCCATAGAAGTTATTGGTATGAAAAACGAGGGGTATTTATATACGTCGGTAAATAATTTTGAGGAGGATGCGAAATGAGCAAAATTACAAAGAATGATAAGCGGGGAATGAAGCCCGGCCAGGAACTATGGCTCAAATGCCCGAATAATAAAACTTGCCCCGTATTTATTTTGGCCGTAAAAGAAAACGGAACATATGATATTGGGTCTCTGGCTGGAATAGGCATTGCTTACAATGTGCCGGAAAGCGACCTTTGCGAAACACAAGAGGAGGCGGAGCGATGATAACCACCCAACAAAAAATGAACGACGTATTGCGATTTAGAGCGTGGCATAATCCTACAAAAAGAATGTTTGACGTGTATTGTTTTACTGATAAACACGTCTTTGAAAACACATTAGACGGTGTTGGAACTTCCCCCACCAATCCGGCAAATATAGAGGATTGCGTGCTGGAACAATGCACCGGGCTTAAAGATAAAACAGGGCGGCTTATTTACGAGGGCGATATTGTTAGATTTAAGATTTCTGCTGTTAAATGTGTAGGGGTTGTCCGCCGGGATAAAAATACGGGCGGCTGGTTAAAAGACGATACTGGTCAACCGCTCCATACATACATTAAAACAACGGAAATCATTGGCACCATCCACAATAAAAAACAATAGAGTAAAAAATGAAAAAAGAAAAGTTTTTACGAACAAAAGAGGATATCCGGCAAAATAACAGGGTTTTAAGAATTGCCAACAGTACCCACCGTGTTTTTGTTGTTTTTACGAGCCGGGAATTTAACCATCCGTTTAGGGGGCAAGGTGGCGTTATATTTGTCAAAAGAGGACGCGAATATAACCCTGCTTTTGATTGTGATTTTTGGCCGGAAAGACCGATCCCTGCTCGCAACCGCAAGCCGGAATACGGAAAAACTTTACAGAGTTATATTGATGATGGATTTAATTTGCGTTTTGCTGGCTATCCAGGCGACCGCAAGGATGCCTTTTGGAATAAAAGTACAGATTTGGTAGTTATAAGCAGGTTAAAGGAGAGATAAAAAAAATGAAAAGTTTTTGGTACGGGTTTTGTAATGTGATGAGCCAACGCATTGAATTACCGCACCTTGCCGAGTGTGAAATATATATTTTAGGGCAAATTGCCGCCGGAATTATAATAGGCGGCGTGTTTATATTTACGCTTTTTGCAGTTTGCCAACTGATAGTAGATATAATGCTGGGAAAATTTGCGATGTAATAAATTAGACGTAAGGAGTAAAACTATGAACGAAGTGAAAGAAAAAAAAAGGCAAGTAACCGATATGTGCGCACCCGATACAAACAAAACGGATATGTGCGTAGCCGCCCCGGAGCCGTGGCAAGAGCGTATGATAAAAGAGTACGTGGAACTAAAAGACCGTTATTGCAAATTGCACCGTGTCATTACTCAAATGGAGGCGGGCACATATGGTTTTAAGCCGTTTTGTCCGCTTGGATTATTACAACGCCAGGCGGGCGCGATGGGCGAATACTTGCATGTGTTAGAACTACGGGCGGAAATAGAAAAAGTGCCGCTCCCGTATTAAAGAATATAACCCCGGCCTCCGGGCCGGGGTACAAAAGGAAGTGGGATTATGGGTAAAGGGTTTGCGAAAATATACCAAAGCGAGGAGGACAACCCCAAATTGTGGGAAAACGCCACGCTGTATTTGGTGTATCAAAAATTAAAAACGGTGGCTTGGTGGCCTGAGGGAACCATCAAGCGGCCCTGCCGCGCGCTGGCCAAACGGCTGGCCGTAAGCATTAACACGCTGCGCAAAGCCGTAGCGGGGCTGGAAGAACTGGGGCTGGTGGAGGTTGCGCTGTCTGACCGCAACACGTGGGCACTGCGCGTGAAATATGTGGAAAATGAACCCGCGGCCCAAAACGACCCGCAAATCGGCCCGCAGCCTGCTGCCGGGGTAAATCTGCTTAACGCACCAAAAAACGCACCCAGCCCCGTTTTGGGCACAGCAGAACCCGTTTTAAGTGCAACCGAACAGACTAAAAAAGAACCCGCGCCGGAAGAAAAAGAACCCATCCCCACCGCTGTGATGCCAACTGTATCAAAAAATGATACACCACTGTATCAAAATTTGATACAGAGCGTATCAAAATTTGATACAACAGCGTATCAAAATTTGATACAGCAACCATATATAGATAATAGTATTATAAATAATAATATATATAACCCCCATAATCCCCCAACCCTTGCACAAAAGGATGCTGGCTTTGAACTTTTTTGGAACGCCTATCCAAACAAGAGAGGAAAACAGGCAGCCTTAAAAAAATGGACGAGCGGCAAATACAATCCGGCTGATATTCTGCCGACTTTGGAAAAACAAAAGAAATTGCGCGATTGGGTAAAAGCGGACGGTAAATTTGTGCCCCACGCTAGAACGTACCTCAATCAAAAAAGATATGAAGATGTACTGCCGTCCGGCGAAGAATACTACACGCTTGATTTTAAGCAGCCAAAAACCGAACGGGAAGTGCTGCTGACGGCGTGGCTGGAAGCCACCAACCCCGACTTGCTCAAAAACGACAATCAAAAAATAAACAGCGCGTTTGAACCCGACCGCGTGCTGTTTGAGCAGATAGTCGTAAAATGCGGCGGAAACTTGCAAGAAGCCTTTGCCGTACTGCGCCACGGGTGGCGGCTGGGGTGTGCGTCTTTGCGGGCCATAGCCGAGCGGGCGGCCTCTTACATTGACGATTTAAGGGAGAACAAAAAATGACATTTAATTACAAAAGAGAGTTTGGAAAAAAGATAGAAAAAAAATCAGCCGTGCCGCGCTGTCAGTATTGCGGCGAGCCGACCGTATGCGCCATGCCCGTATTTTTGCGCATCGGCCCGACGGATAATAACGTGGTGTGCTATAAAAACATTTGCATTTCTTGCGGGAAAATACAGGCGTTTGTGGAAACGGACGCTACCGGCAACCAAAAAAGGACGTATGCGTTCTTTATGGGCTCCGCCCGCAAATGCCGCGATTTCTTTTTGCCCCGCCCGATGTACGAAACCGACGGTGGAAAAGCCGACGTGGGCCTTAAAGTGCGTATCATTCGCGCACTGCTTGCCTTGCAGGTAAGAAACCCCACCGAGAAAGAATTTACAAAGGAACAGGTTTATGAAGAAATTTATAAACAAGAGCAAGGCCGGTAAGCCCGTTTGTTTTATTGACGGGTTTACAATCCGCCACGGGGTGGCGTTGGAATACCGCCGTGGCGTGTGGCGGGTGGACTGCGGCCGGCAAACCGTGTGCGTGTGGGAAGATGACTTGTTTACCTCACCCGCCGGCGCGCGGGCGGTGTTAAATAAACTGGTGGGTTGACAAAGAATAGGAAATATAGTATAATTTAATTATAAGTTTAATACATTGAGAATATCCTTCTTTTTTCCGCTTCCGGTTTCCCCCACTAAATTCCGCTTTTACTTGCCTTAATTCTGCTTTGTTTCGCTTAAATTCTGCAAAATTAGTATACTATTATAGAAAGATTGTAATTTATTTTGGATTGTGCTATGGAACTCATCATTAATAAAATAGGAAAAATTAAAGACGCAAACATTAAAGTTAATGGTTTAACCGTTATTGCGGGTAAAAACGATACGGGAAAATCTACCGTTGGCAAAGTATTATATGCACTGCTTATAGCTTTAGGCACATATTCAGAATTTTTTGCGAATAATCAGTTGACTTATATCCGCCAAAATTTACTTCTTCCACTTCTGCAAAAAGTAAACGCTGTTTCTGTGCCGGATGTTAACTTTTCCAAAGAGATTGGTGCTGTAATAGATTATTTACGCAAGCCTGCTTTTTTGCGGGATAAAGAAAAGTTAACGGAAGCAAACATTTTGAATTTATTGGAAAAAATCAGAGAGGCCTTTGCTGAACAGCTTCCAACTGAAGTGGCAGAATCTGTTGATGCAATTATTACCCATTTTGAAAAAATGAGGGAAACCTCTGATGAGAATAAGGCCCGATTGGCTTTTGATTTTCATTTGAAATCAATTTTTTCTAGCATTATTAATAACTCTAAATATCATGAAGAAGGAAGTATTGGCGTTATAAACCAAGAATATCGCATTTTGCAAACTGTTGTAGCAAATAATGATGTAACTGATTTCAAGTTGGAACCTATTAAAGCAAAAAGTTTATATGGCAAACCCATCTATATAGAATCTCCTTTTGTTTTGGAAAAAGTATTTGCTTTTGATAAACCAAATTGGGAAAATTTAATGTATGTGTTCCGCGATGCAAATAAGGCATCAGACCGTATAAGCATTAATACGGATATGTTGGAATTTATCCAAAAGACAATTTTTCAACAAGCAAAATTTTCTTTTGATTCTGAAACAAATGATTTTTGTTATCAAGTGGATTCGGATTCTTCTAAATTAACATTGCTTGATGTGGCTAGTGGAATTAAATCTTTTGCGTTGATATTCTCTTTGCTCAAGAAAGATTATTTAACAAAGGATTCATTGCTGATTTTAGATGAGCCGGAAAATCATTTGCACCCGGAATGGCAAATTAAGTATGCGGAAATGGTGTCCCTTTTGGTTAGCAAAGGGTTTTCCGTCGTTTTGACTTCCCATAGCCCTACCTTTATCCAAGCATTGGCGGCTTATGAAAGAAAATATAACATTAACGAGAAAACCTCGTTCTACTTAGCAGAAAAAATAGAAGGCCAAAACTATAGCACGTTAACTGATGTTACCGACAATATAGAACGTATTTCTGAAAATTTGGTGGAACCGATGGATAAATTGTTTCTAGGGGTTTAATGTATGAAGCAAATCTCTACGGAATTTTGTTCTTGTTGTTCCTTGCAAAGTAAAAAACTACCTGATGATAAGAAATGTAACGGCTCTTTGTATTTGGGATTGTCTTTCTTTGATTTTGAAGCGTTTATGAAGCAAAATTACCGCACTAGCCCCGATAAAAGGTGTGATGTTTTGTATCACAAAAACGAAAAACTTATTTTTATTGAACTAAAAGCGTTGAACTGGTTTCTAAAGGATAAACCTAAAGAGAAGGAGCTGAAAACAGAGATAGAAGAGTTACGGAAAAAGTTGGTAAAAAAATTTTTAGATTCTATAAAAAATTTCGCTGATTATACGGATATTTCTAAGGCAAATATCCCTTATTGTATAGTTGCATTTTCTAAAGATGTGATTCGTTGGCCTGCATTGCAAGACTATGATACGACTTGGTTAAAATGGTATTTGCAGCAACGTTTGTTTCCTTTTATGTATGCATTACATTGCGAAAACAGGGATATTCCCGTAATAATCCGCCCATGTGATAAATTGCAACAAATGTTTTAATTTGCCCCCGCTTTCCACCGTCGGAAAGCGGGTTTTGCTTTGACTGGATTTGACTATTTTAAGAAAATTACTTATACTATGTTATCTGGTACGCGCCCAGCGCGTTTGATGTAAAATTTTTGGCTTGCGAACATTTACGCTTATCGCGTTTGTGCAAAAACACAAACGAGGTGAGCGTTTTTTATGGCCAAAAAGGGGCAACCAGTTAGCGAGGCCGTTTTTGAGAAAATAGAGCAAGAAACCAAAAACTTGCTCGCTAAGGCCGTGCCTGCGCCCGATAAGCAACTTTGCTTATTTGAGGGCTGGGCCGACTGGAACGCAGAACAAGCGGCCAAAACAGCCAAAAACCCCCGCTCCTCCGCCGGGCTTACCTTAGCCCAAGAGATTTTTGCTAACCTCGTGGCCGCCGGATATACCAAAACCGAGGCCTACCGCGCCGCCTACCCCGGTTGTAAAACGGATAACTTAAATACCATTTACCCTAAGGCCTCCCGCCTTGCAAAAGAGGGCAAGATTAGGGCAAGGATAGATGCTTTGCAAAAGGAAGTAGCCGAGAAAGCCCTTATGTCTCCGACGGAGTTTTTCCAACGGCTCACCAATATCGCCCGCGGTACGGGCAAGGATGCCTTAGACGCACTTAAACAGATAGGACAAATTCACGGACTTTTCAAACCCGAAAAAGAAACGAGCGTGAATATAGGCCCGGCCTTAGTCGTCCAAACGGTGGACTATGCTAACGCCGAGGCCTCCTCCACGGGTGAAAAAGCAACTGGTACGCCGCAAACCGGGGAGGTGGCAAAATGACCTCCGTTCTAATTCCAAACAACTGGAAACCGCGGCCGTACCAGTTGCCCTTTTTCCGCTACTTTGCGCGCGGCGGAAAGCGTGCCGTACTCATGTGGCCGCGCCGCCACGGAAAAGACGACGCTTGCCTGCACCTTACTGCCATCCAACTGATGAAAACCCCCGGTACGTACTGGTTTATGCTCCCGCAATACGGACAGGCCCGTAAAGCAATATGGGACGCGGTCAACAAACACACCGGGCTACGCCGCATTGATGAAGCGTTTCCCAAAGAAATCCGCGCCCGCGTAAATGAAAGCGAGATGAAAATTGTTTTTAAGAACGGCTCCGTGTGGCAAGTGTGCGGAAGTGATAACTATAACGCACTCGTCGGCTCAAACCCGGCGGGTATTGTGTTTAGCGAGTATGCCCTCTCCGACCCGCAAGCGTGGGATTATTTAAGCCCTATCCTAGACGAAAATAACGGATGGGCGATTTTCAATTCTACGGTGCGCGGTCAAAACCATTTTACCCAACTGGCCCACATCGCCAAAGGCGACCCGAATTGGTTTTATTCCAACGTGCGCGCAAGCGAGGCGGGCGTATTTACGGCCGAACAGTTAGAGCAAATCAAACAGGAATATATCCGCCGCCGCGGCTACGATATGGGCCTTGGTATGTTTTTGCAAGAGTACGAGAATGATGAAAATGCTTTTGTGAGTACCTTTAACTCAGTCTTTGCACGCGGCGCTGGTGAGAAAATGCGGCAAGCCGCCCCGGCTAACGTGCCGCCCGTAGCCCGCGTGGCCGGAATTGACCTTGCGCGGTTTGGCGGGGATAACAATGTGGTCTTTGTGGCTGACCGATTAGAGGACGGCTCGCTTACTGAGGTATGCGTGGAGTCCTGGGCCGGAATGGACGCGGTTTTTACGCAGGGCAAAATTGCCGATGTGCTTACCCGCCACAACGTCAACCAATGCGCCATGGACGGCGACGGCGTGGGCGGGCCGATTATTGACAACGTGTGCGCCCAATGCGACGGCCGCGGCATTGTTTTTGAGGAGTACCACAACAAAACCATTACCGGGCCTTACGGCAATATGACGACGCAAGGGTATTTTGACCTGGCCCGTGATGCTGATGCCGGGAAAGTGTTTATCCGTGATGAGCGTGTGCTAGGGGAACTGGGCGCGCGGCTCTACGAATTTAACAACAAGGGGCAAATAGTGCTCCAAAACAAAAAAGAGTGGCGCAAAGAATCCGGCACCAGCCCGGACTTTGCCGATGCGGCCGTTATGGCCTCTATGATTTTGCCACTGCCGAAAGATTTTTACGGCAAGCGCGGCCGCCCCGCCTTTGCCAAGATGAATTACGACGTTATTTAACAGGAGGTAAGCAATATGTGCGACCCAGTATCAGCCGTAGTAGGAATTGCAACCGCCGCCGCAAGTATTGGTATGAGCGCCAAAAACGCCCATGACCAACGCAAAGCGGCCCGACAGCAACAACAAGTACAAGAACAAACCGAGCGCAAACAAAAAGCGCTCTTGGAAGCCAAAGGCGCGGCCCAAACCACCCGCACCGATTCTGCCGCCGCCGATGAGGAACGCAAGCGCCGTACGGCCGTGGCCAATAATACCGTGCTTACCAGCCGCACGGGCGCACTCGGTACCCCGAGTACCGCCGGAACTTCGCTTGCCGGACAAGCCGCAAGCCGCACGACATTGGGGTAATTATGAAAATAAGCGACGCAAACAGCATTTTTAGCCAACTCAAAAGCGAATATGATTTGTGGGTAGCCGCGTGGAAAGAATTAGCCCGCTATTTGGCTCCCACTTCCGGCAGTTTTGACGACGAGGCCAAAAGCAAACAGGGCCAAAAGATAGACGCGAAAACAATTTTAGATTCTACCGCCGCCCGTGCCGTGGCTATCTTGGCCGCCGGGATGATGAGCGGCTTAACCTCGCCCTCCCGCTCCTGGTTTGAACTCACCATAGACGGCCCGCAACAAGAGCAAACCAACGCCGTCAAACGCTGGCTTTATGACGTAAAGCAAGTCATTGAGCGCGTGTTTGCCAAAAGCAACCTGTATGCATGCTTGCGTAATTTCTACGAGGAAATAGCCGTATTTTGCACCGGGGCTTTTGTGGTAGAGGAGGATTACGAAACGGTTATCCACTGCCGCCCGCTTACTATCGGCGAGTTTATGCTTGCGCACAACAACCGCGGCCGCATTGATACCTACGGCCGGGAATTTTACATGACGGTTGCGCAACTGGTGGGCGAGTTTGGACTGGAAAACGTACCGCACGCCATCGCCCAACAGTACAACGATAAAAAATATACCAACCAATACAAAGTGCGCCACCTCATTATGCCTAACCGCGAGCGCACACCCGGAGCCATTGGCAATAAAAATATGCCGTTTGTGTCCGTGTATTGGATGGACGGGCAAGAACGCTTTTTACGTGAGTCTGGCTATGAGGATTTCCCGGTTATTGCAAGCCGCTGGGAAGTAAAACGCCCTAACGATACCTACGGCCGCGGGCCAGGGTGGACGGTGCTGGGCGACGTGAAAATGCTCCAAAAAATGCAAAAGAAAAAATTGGAGGCCTTAGACAAGAGTATAGACCCGCCGCTTATGGTGTCTAACAAAGTGCAAGGCGAAATTAACCTCATGCCCGGCGGCCTTACCCGCCACAACGACACGACCGATTCCGCCGTGCGGCCCGTGTACCAGGTGCAACCCGACCTTAAAAGTTTGGAATACTCCATAGAACAAACCCGCCAGCGTATCAGCGAGCAGTTTTTTGCCGATATGTTCTTAATGATTTCTAACATTGACGCTGGAAAAATGACCGCTACCGAAGTGGCCGAACGTACGCAAGAAAAAATGATGATGTTGGGGCCCGTCTTGGAACGGCTTAAAAACGAACTGTTGGACCCGCTTATTGAGCGCACTTTTAATATCTGCAACCGCGCCGGAATTTTACCACCGCCGCCGGAGGAAATACAGGGGCGTGATATTAACGTGTCCTATATTTCTATGATTGCGCAAGCACAAAAAGCAACCGCACTTAACTCTATTAGGCAAGGGGCGCAATTTGCCGCCGAACTGGCACAAGTGCAAGCCGCTAACGCGCAAGCCGAAGTGTTAGACGTGGTGGATTTTGACGGGGCTTTGCGCGAGGGACTCACGGCCATTGGCGCAACCCCAAAAATGGTACGCCCGGAGGAAGAAGTACAGGCCTCCCGCCAGGCAAGAGCCGAACAACAACAGGCCCTCGCCCAGCAAGCGCAAATTGCACAGGCCGTACAAAGTGCCAAAACCTTGGCCGATACCCCGCTTAACACCGGGAGTGCGTTAGATGTGGTAGCGCAAGGAGGCGTAAATGAGTAAAGCCGAATTTCAACAAAAGCGCACGCGCGATATTGAGCGGCGTACGATTAACGACTGGCGGCGCGTACTCAATTTGGTAGAGGGACGCCGGGTGATTTACTCGCTTTTCTTGGCCACTAATCACCGTCAAAATGCTTTTGTGCGGGGCGATACCCACGCTACTGCGTACAACTGCGCTATGCGCGCACTTGGCAACTGGATAGAGGATTTCGTACGTAAAGCAGACCCCGCCGCGTATGAGCAAATGAAACAGGAATACGAGGCGGAAATTAAGCAGTTAGCAACAGACCTAAAAAACGTGGAGGATGACTAAATGAACGAACACAAACTTATCCGTATGCTGATGGAACAGGCCGGAGGCCCGGCCGATGCGGGCTCTGCCGGAACGCCGCCGGCCGCAAATGGCGGTACGGATACTCCGCCAGCCGGAGGACAACCCACGGCCGGAGATAATAACCCGCCCGCTGACAATAACCCGGCCAAAGGCACGGACAATCCCCCCTCCGGGCCGGACGGCAAGGCGGATAACAAACACTCTTTGCTTGGGGGAGCCAAAGCAGACGACGGCAAAAAGCCCGGTACTGATGGCTCCGCTGACACCAACCCGGACGGCGGCAAAAAACAACCCGGCGACGGACAACAACAGCAGGACCCACCGCAAGACCCGTATAAGGATTTATCCTTGCCCGGGGGAGCGGCGGTAGATGCACAAGAAATGGCCAAATACAAAGAATTGGCCAAAACCATAAACTTAAAGCCCGAAGATGCCCAGCGTATTTTGGACTTTGAGGCCGAACGCTTGTCGGCCGGAGCGGCTGCTGCCGCGGCGGCTTGGCAAGAGCAAGTAAAACAGGAACACGGCGACAAATTGCCTATCGTAATGGCCACTTGCGCAAAAGCGATAGATAAATTTGGCGGCGATGAACTGCGCACGCTCTTAGACCAGACGGGCCTGGGAAACCATCCCCTTATGGTAAAAGCGTTCTTTCAAGCGGGATCACTGCTTAAAGAGGATAAGCAAGTGAACTCTAACGAAGCCGCAAAGGGTGATGTCACATTTGCACAAGCCCTTTACGGGAAACGTTCAAACTAAAACGAGGTAAAACAACATGGCGATTATTGCTGACCAAATGTATAACCTCCGTGATGCCGCCGCTCAATTTGGCCCTGACGGGCAAGAGTTGGCCGTTGCGGAAGTTTTGAGCCAAACCAATGACATTATTGGCGATATGCTTATTAGAGAAAGCAACCTAGACAGCGGCCACGAATACGCGGTGCGCACCGGGATTCCCGCCGGAACTTGGCGGCGCGCCTATCAAGGCGTAGATGCGGAAAAAGCCACCCAAAAAGTGGTTTTGGCCCGCCCCGGCACGTTGGGTGCTTACAGCGTGGTGGATAAACTTATTGCGGAAAAAGGCGGACATGTGGACGCGGTCCGCGCCGGACAAAGTAAAGGCATTATTGCGGGCATGAGCGACACCGTCGCTAACGCTTTAATCTACGGCGGTAAAAAGGAATTGGAAAAATGCGTCGGCTTGTCCGAATACTATAATACCACCAAATCCTCCGTAGATACTTCCCGCAACGTCGTCAACGCAGGCGGTACTGCCGCCCAAGACAAAACCTCCATTTATTTGGTGGTTTGGGATAGCGACAAAGTGTACGGCTTCTTCCCCAAAGGGTCTAAGGCGGGTATCTCGCGCCAAGATTTTGGCCTGGTCAATCACTTAGACACCACTACCAACAAAGAATATCCTGCTTACAAGGAATACTTTGAGTGGCAAATCGGCTTAGCGGTACAGGATTGGCGTTATGCGGCCCGCGTAGCCAACATCAACACGGGCGATTTAGCCAATGTGGACTTGTACGGGCTTATCCAAGACGCCGAGGAAAGAATCCAAAAAATCGGCGTTGGTAAAGCCGTGCTCTACATGAACAGAACTGTACGCAGTGCCTTGCGTAAACAGTTAGGCAAAAAAGCCAATGTCCAGTACGCCCCCAACCAACCGGGTGCAAAGCCGATCTTGACCGTGGACGAAATCCCGGTGCATATCTGCGACGCAATCAGCAACACCGAGTCGCTGGTAAGCAACAACTAAGGAGGTGCGGAATATGATTGATAATTCTTTGGTATTTTCCGACAAACAAGCCGTAACCACTACGGCCGCCAGCACAAACGTCGTCAAAACCAACGGTGGGGATGTGCCTAACCGCTTATTCCTGGTAGTGCGCGTGGACAGCGCTTTTGCCGGGGCTACCAGCGTAACGCCCTCGGTGGAGACCGACAACGCGGAAGCGTTTTCGTCTGCCGAAACGGTAGCGACATTCCCCACCTATCCCGTGGCCTCTTTGACCGAGGGTATGTTGGGAATTATCCCGCTACCGCTCGGGCTCAAAGACTACTTACGTATGAAATACACCGTAGCAGGCACCGCCACTGCCGGGAAAATCAGCGCATTTATTACTGATAACCCGAACATTGGCTTGGACTAACGCAAAACCAAACCCCGCCGGGCTAATCTCCCCCGGCGGGGTACAAGGGGAATTATGGCAAACGATATTTCTAAAACTTCTATTATCAATTTGGCGCTGGCTAACTTGGGTCAAAAACTTGTTTCATCGCCAAGCGAAAACACACAAACCGCCCGTACTGCCAATTTGATGTATGATTTTGTGCGCCGTAATTTACTGCGCGCGCATGATTGGGCTTTTGCTATGCGCTGGGCCGAATTGGCCGCCAGTACCGTTGAAAGTCCGTCGGTAAATTTGCCGTATGTGTTTGCCCTGCCGGCAGACTGTATTTTTGTTAAGAAAATTTCTTACAAAGACGTGCCCCCTTGCCACCAAATCCCCTATACCCTCTTTTATGACAACCAGGGCAATAAACTGGTGGCGTGCCCATACGGCGGTGCGCGGGCCTGCTATGTGGCGGATGTGAAAAATACGGCCGTATTTGACCCCTCTTTTGTGGCCTGCTTTGCGCTGCTCTTAGCGGCGGAACTGGCCGTACCGATAACAGGCGACAGCGAAATAGCCAAACTTATGCTTTCAAAATACCAGAGCAAATTAGACGAGGCCCGGCAAGCAAACAAAATTGAACAGTTTGAAGTGCCGGAAAAAACAAGTGCATTTTTGGAGGCGCGCTAATGCCCGTACATTTATTACAACCCTCTCTCAATGGCGGCGTGTCTGCGCCTGGATTATGGCACCGTGTGGACCAGCAAAAATTTTCCACGTGGCTGCGCGAGTGCGTGAACTATTACATACAACCGCAAGGCGGCGCGGCCAATAGACCCGGTATGCTTATGCTGGCCCCGGTAAAGAAATTTGCCTACACCCATGAGGAGGAGGTAACGCTTTACGCATGGGGCGTGTCCGGCTATTCCTTAACGCTTTACACCGAAACCGCTACGCCCGCTGTCGGCTCCCCGGTTTATAAAAACAGTGAAACAACGGCCTCGTCCACCGTGTCTATTACGGACGTAGATTTAACCAGTAACCCGCCAACCATTAACTATGCCGATACCTCCGTGCCGTCAACGGGTACGCTACTGCGTATGACCTCGGCCGATACCACCCGCACTGTAACAAAAACCGGGTACCGCTCTAAAAAAGCGCGGCTCTTGCCGTTTGTGTTTAGCAAGAAACAGGCCTACGCTTTAGAGGTGGGCGCTGGGTACATCCGCTTTTACAATTCAAACGGGCAACTGCTTGACGAACACGATTTAGTGTATGAAGTGGAAACCGATTTAGACGAGGGCGAACTGCAAGATTTATATTACTGCCAGTCGGCAGATGTGATGTATTTTGCCCGCAACGGCCAGCGCCCTAAGCAACTGGAACGCTACGGACACACCGACTGGAAATTTACCGACTACGTTTTTATGTACGGCCCGCTCAACCGGGAAAACAAAGACGAGTCGCTTAAAATTTCCGCTTGCTATAACAGCACGGCCGGAAAATTTTATCTGACGTGCGAAAATGATTTGTTTGCCGAGGGCGACGTGGGCGCGTGGTGGAAAATTAAACACCGCCTTAAAGCCGTGAACTTTTCCCCGCAATATACGACGCAAAGTCAAAGCATTTCTTCGGCTATGCTTATGACCGGGGAAATGGTGGTACAAACAACAGGAACGTGGGGCGGCAAGGTAGAAATACAATACTCCGCCGACCCCAACGACGCAAACTCGTGGATGACGTTACACACGATTAGTAGTATTATGTACCACGACCAGGCCGCCAACCAGGACGTAAATAGTTTTAACGCTAACGACGTGGTATCTATCCCGGTAGGCTTGTGGTGGATCCGCGTACAACCGACCGTAACCAACGGCCACTGTTACTTGCGCCTGGACTGCGAGGAACAGGAAGTAGGTATTTTCTACAAAATCACCCAGTACGTGAGCCCGCTTAAAGTGGCCGCTACGCTTGTAAATGATACCAAGAATTTGGAAACCTACTTTTCTACGGGCCGGGAATACAAGTCGTGCATACCTACCTTTACAAGCGCCGCGGCCCCCTCCGGCACGTATAACAGTTTACAGGCCGACTTTTGGAAAGTGCTTGACGGAAAGAACGATACCGTATTTTCTATGGTGAACAACACCGACCAAGACCATGGCGGATTTTCTTACACGTTCCCCTCTGCGGTGGTAATTACCTCTATTGCTATTTTGGGCCACAACATTGAGGGTGCACTCGGCAATAGTACCGCCAACGATAACATTATTTTGGCACCGAATACGAGCGCGGGCGCATTTAATGTGCGTAGCGTACAACGCGGAAAAGAAGTCACCTTTACCGCCGGAGGACAAACGTATAAGGAAACGTGGCGTATTTTTAACGTAGCCCCGGTAGTGGCCAGTGAAATAAATTTCTCCGTGTCGGCTGATTCCGCCTCCTCCAACACGTCGCCTAAGCACTTAGTACAAATACAAGTGCGCGGCTATGACTACGTGGCCGGGCAAGAAATTACCATTAACACCACCCCAAAATGGAGCGAGGGCGCATGGAGCACCAAAAACGGCTGGCCATCTTGCGTGGCCCAACACGGCGGCCGCCTGACCTGGGGGCAATTAGATAGTGTGCAAGGTACGCAAATTGGCGACAGCCATTCATTTGCCACTTCTACCCCGTTAGAGGATAGCGACGGATTTTCTACCACCTTGCGCGATGATGGTATTAACGCGATTAACGCGCTAGTGAGTATGAAAAATCTGGTGGCTTTTACAGCCGCCGGCACGTTTGCCTCTGATTCGGCCGTAATGACCCCCGCCGATTGCGGTATGCCGAAACAAACATCGGACGGCGGCTCTAATGTGCGCCCGGCAGTTATTGGGAGCCGTGCTATTTACGCTATGCCGAAAGGAACAAAAGTACGCGATGCCGCTTATGATTATAGCGCGGATGTGGTACACGGTGATAATTTGTGTTGGATAGCCGCCCACCTTTTTGACAATGAACGAGTGATAGAAATGGCCTACCAACAGGAGCCGGACGGGCTTTTGTGGGTACTGCTAGCCAGCGGAAAGTTATTGTGCCTTACTTATGTGCACGCCGAAAATGTGCTTGCCTGGACGGAAATGCAAACCGACGGCCTGGTGGAAAGCATTTGTTGTATTCCCGGAAAAAGCCGCGATGAACTATTTTTAATTGTCAACCGCGGCGGCACCCGCTATGTGGAAAAAATGGCTGACCGTTTGGCAAGCAAAGACCCCAAAGAGCAATTTTTCGTAGATTGCGGCCGGACATACAGAGGCGCGGCCGCTACCGTGATTAGCGGGCTGGACTATCTAGAGGGCAAGGAAGTGGCTATTTTGGCCGACGGCCAAGTATGCCCCCGCCAAACGGTAATAAACGGGCAAATTACACTCACCGCCGCCGCCAGCGTGGTGCACGTGGGATTGCCTTATACGGCACACTTACGCACGCTAAGCGGTGATTTGAATACCGATAGCGGCTCGGTTATGTCCAAAAAGAAACGCTTTATTGGCGCGCTCGTGTGTTTTGTGGATAGCCGCAACGCACGTGTGGGAGCCGATGCTGACCTTATGGAAACATGGAGCCCGGAATACCCGATTACACTAAACGAGGGAAAGGAACTTGTTTCGGAGGACGTACGCTTTACGTTTGGGGCCAGTTACGAACAAATGCCTAGCGTGATAGTAGAACAGCAAGACCCGCTGCCGCTTATGATTACAGCAATAGTGCCCTGCGCACAGGTGGGCAATTTATGATACATATTCGCCGGACTTTACCCGAAGACGTGCCCTTTATCGCCAAGCGTTTGCGCCAAGGCGACCGGCTGGAACTGGCCCACGCAGGACTAACCGACTCTGCCGCCGCGCTGGAAGAAAGCGTACGCCAAAGCGCGTTTGCTTTTACGGCCTTGCACGACGGCGTACCGATGTGTTTATTTGGCCTTAGGCCGGACGGGGTATTATCTAAACGGGCGCGGCTGTGGCTACTGGGCAGCGAAGAAATCAACCATACCAAAAAAAATTTTTTGCGCGCCTGTAAGTACGTAGTGGCGGGATTTTTAGACATTTACCCCGAACTATACAATGCCGTGGATGCACAGTACCCCCAAGCCCACCGTTTGCTGGAATTTTTGGGCGCGGCGTTTGGGAAAGAAACGGTTTCGCCCACCGGCGCTAAATTTATTCTATTTGAAATACGGAGGAAAAAATAATGTGTACCGCTAACAATTCCGCCGCCAATGAGGCGGCCGCCACACAAACAAAAACAGCGTTTTATAAAAACCCGCAATTTTGGCGCGGGGCCGGAACGGGCCTTGCTATCGGTAGCGGGATTATGAGCGCGTCTAGCGCGATTACCTCCGGCCGCGCCGAACAAGCCAACCTTAACGCGCAAGCCCGCGCGGTAGAAACACAAGCCGCCTTAGACGAAATGAGCAGCAACCGTCAAATTAAATACGACTTGCAAAATGCCGCGTTCCAGGTAAAACAGGCCCGCCGGGCCGGACGGCAAAACTACGGCAAACAATTAGTAGCCGCCGCGGCCAACGGAACGGATTTAAGTAGTGTGTCCTTTGAAGATGTGGTGCTGGATAGTTTGCGCGCTGAAAAAGAGGACATAGATTTTATCAAACGCACGGCCTCCGCGCGTGCGGGTGAAATGCAACTGCAAGCCGAACTTAACAAAGTAGGCGCGAAGGGACAGGCCGAGCAAATGCGCATTGCCGGGAAATATGCCAAAAAAGCCGGGCGCATTAACGCTTATTCCTCTATGTTATCCTCGGCCGCTATGGTGGCCGGAATGTGGGGAGGTGCCAAATGAAAGTACCGCAATACGAAAACCAAGTAGCCCCCGGACAAATTAGCGTGGCGCGGCCGCAAGTGGCCACACCTGTAAGCGGCGCGTTTGGTGAAAAACTGGCGCAAGCCGGGGCCAATATGGCCCAGGGAGTAGCCGCTATTGCCCGCGAAAGCGAGGCCTCCGCCCGGCGGTTTGAAGTGCGCAACCGCAACTTGCGCTTAACGTCGGCCCAGTTAAACTGGCAAAAAGATAATGACGAAATTTTGAACGGGAAAATCGGCCCGGACGGAAAGCGTATTGACGGCGGACTTTTAGCCAAACAATACAACGATGCGGATGGTATAGCCGAGGCCTATTCCAGCCGCCAAAAAGAACTTATGGATAAGCACCTATCCACCGCCGCCAACCCGGAGGAATACGAGGAACTGCGTTTATATTTTGAAAAAGATTTTCAAAACAATTACAACCGTGTGGCCCAACACCAACTTAAAGAGCAACGCGCTACGGATGACCTTTTGACAAAAGCATTTACCGAGGACGCTATGCAACGTGTGGCCGCCAACCCGGAAACATTGAACGAGCAACTCGGCTTAATGACCGAAAAAGCAAAAGCTAACTGGATGCAAAACGGCTTACCGCCCGAAGTACAGGAGGCTAATTTGTACGCGCTTAACGGCCAAGCCGTGAGCACAGCCGTAGGCACGCTTTTGGAGCGCGACCAACCCGCACAAGCGGCCGAAGTTTTGACCGCCAACCGCGACAAAATAGACGTAAAAACAGGCCGCGCACTTGCTAAACAAGTGAAAACCGCCGTCGTCAACAACCTTAAAACGGACATGTGGGCCGAGGCAAGCAAAGTGCGCACGGCCACGGGTGAGGTGGATTTGAACTACGCTAAGCGTGTGATTGCCGCCACCGGGTATGAGCAAAGCATACAGGACGATTTGCTCAAAGACCTACAAGCCCGCATGGCTGACGAAAAGCGTTTTAAGGAACAACGCAACCGTGAACGTGACGAAAACTTTTACACCGCCGCCGATAAACTGGTAAGCGACGCGGGCACCTTAGAACAGGGCCTCAAACTGGCCGCTCAGTACGCCAACGACAGCAAAGATAAATTTACCAAAGAGAAATTTATTGAAACGCTTTTTAAGGAGCACTCTACACGCGGCCAGGCCGCACACAGCGACCCGGAGGAATACTTGCGCTTGTGGAAAGGGATTAGCGACGGAAGTGTCGGCGAGGACGAAGTACGTGGCAGTTTTACCAACGGCCGCCTAAACGCAAGCGACTACAAAGCCCTGGTAAAAGAGTGCTACAAAAGCACCGATGAAAAACAGGGAACTTCTTTTGTGCTCAAACAAATTGAGGCCGACGCTAAACGTAAAATAAGCGACCCGGCCGACCGGGCTATGTTTATGCTGGAAGTCAAACGGCAAAGCCAGGAAAAAAAGCCGGAGGAAATGGTAAGCATCGCCAACAGTTTATTACAAAAAACGGGCGGCTGGTTTAGCAAAGAAAAATACCTCGCTACCTCGTCTTTGAACTTAGAACAACAGCGCGTCATGGGCGACTATATGCGCTCCTACCCGGACGGCGGGAACTATGTAAAACTGATTTCCCAGGCCGTACGCCAGGAAAAGGCCGATCCGTCCTTTGAGTGGGGTGAGGCCGATTTGGAGGACTGGACAAAACGATACGGCGGCCAAAAACTTTTTACCGCGGGCACGCCGGAAAACGACGCGATTAACTGGATGCTTGAAAATAAAGTAGTGCCTACCACGGAGGATATGGACTTTGCGATAGATTATTTTTACTCCACCCGTGGCGAAAAGAGCCCCAAAGCACTGCGCGAAAGCGTAAAACAACAAAAAGAGGCAAGAGCCGCGGCCCAAAAACTGGCCGCCCAAAAGCCAATTATGAAAGGGGTGCATTTGTTTATCAACCCGGATGAACAGGAGAATTACGATGACATTATCTAAAAACGATTTGCCGAGCGCACAAGTACCGCAAACCAACTTTGACACCGAGGCCGCCGGGCAAACCTACGGCGGCTTACTGGTGGAAAATTTGCCCTCGCGCCGACACCATACCGTAACAGATAACCTGGAAAGCGCAAGCCAACTCAACCCAGATAGAGAGGCCACTGTGCAACGCCTCAGCAAACAAACCGGGTACGCGCCGGAATTTATCAGCGCGAACTTTGAGGACTTCCAAAAACACCAGGCCTTGCCCGGTAAGGCGGAACTGGACGTATTACAAAACGCCGCCCCGGAAACGTACTCGCTCCTTAACGATAAAGAAACCGTGCCGCTTATCCAAGACGAATATAAGAAAATGGGCTTTTTTGAGCGCAACTTCAAAATGGTGCTAAACGCTTTTAAGAAATCCTGGAAACAAGACACTCTGGCCGACTTGCGTATTAAGCAACGCGAATATGATTTACAAACCAAAACATACGGCACGGCCTATGATGATGAAATTGCCTTGCTGGAACGGGAAATTGCCGACCTGGCCGCCCCTACCGGGAGCGTGTTTGCACGCGCCCCGTACCACGCGACGGAATTTGCCACGCAAATTTTACTAAGCCAGCCCGATGCTATTGCCGGAACGGCCGGAGGCGCGGCCGTAGGCGGCGCGGTAGGCGCAGGTGTCGGAGCGGCCGGGTTAGGTGCCGGAGCCGTGCCGGGTGCTATTACCGGGGCCACGTGGGGCGCACGCAGCGGATATGTGGCCGGGATGGCCAAGTATGCCAACGATATGGAGGGCGGGCTTGCGTATG
>OQVL01000509.1_pt1 | contig 20795 bp, 16 predicted proteins | sample 1691501 | NCBI WGS metagenome assembly OQVL01 (sample SAMN03418253, study PRJEB22391) | human gut metagenome | biome: human-gut; feature: organic feature; material: feces | host: Homo sapiens | place: Tanzania | collected 2013-01 | reverse complement strand
GGTTGCGCCGTTGACCTTGCCCGGATCATAGCTCGGGTCGTTTTTCTTGTTTTGCTCTTCCTGACGGCGCAGCTCCTCTACCGTCGGATGGACAGCAGTACGCAGAATAACCCTTGCGCCGCCCTTGAGCAGCCCCATTGTTTCCAGAGACAAATGACCTACAGCACCAGGGCCGAGGCCGACAATAGTAATAGTTCCCATGTTACGCCTTCTTTCTGTAATCAACTATTTGCGCAGCTTCTGCGCCAGCTTTTTGAGCAGCGGCAGCTGCTTGAGCTCTGCCACGCTGATAATGCGCAGCAGCGGCAGCAGCGCGGTCGGCGGCTATTTTTGACAGTTTGACCGGAAATGTAAAATCGAGTGTCCTGTTTTCCACACCGGCTTTACCGGAGGATGACAATGGCGCAAAAACACAGCACAAAAGAGAACGACAACAACAAAGGCAAGGCGGGAAACGGCACTTTGTTTTATGCCGTTCGTGCTAGTACAAGAGTTAGTGTCGGTAGCATGATTTTTCAAATTTAAGATGATTTTGCGCCGCTAGTTTAGGCGCGGTGTGGCTATATGCCACTCTAGCCCAAAGGCGGGGCAAAAGGGCTTAAATTTGGAAAATTGTTTGCCCTCAAATGCGAACGGGGAACAAAATGTCATTTTGTTCCCCGCGCATTAAAATCGCCACTTACCACCAGCCGTTCCCCACTTATTTATACATGGGGTAGAAATAAATCCCCATATACACCGGATTATCCACAAACCCCTCTACCCCTTCTCTCATAGCCCACAACCCGGTGGGGTGTACCGTATAAATCTGCATGGCATCTTCATACATCAAATTATGCGCTTTTTTATACATTTCCCGGCGTTTGGCGGGGTCCGTCTGCACCACGGCGGATTCAATCAGCTTATCCACCTGCGGGTTTTTATACCCTTGCGCCAACGCATACCGGCCGTTGCTATGCAGGAACGGAAAATAAAAGTTGTGTGCATCCGCATAATCGGCCACCCAGCCACGCGTCCACAACGGCATTTGGCGGTTGGCGGTTTTTTCCAAGAAAGACGCCCAAGTGACCCCGCGCAAATCTATCTTAAATTTAGGGTTCAGGCTTTCCACATTGCGTTTTAAGATTTCGCTGGCAATTTGGCGCATATCGCCGCTGGTGTTATACGTCATAGTCAGTTTGAAACCCGTATCCCACACTTTGCCGCCCCAGGCTTTTTTGAAATATTCGCGGGATTTTTCCAAATCAAAATGATACCGCTTAAACGAATCGTCATAATCCATCAGCCCTTCGGGCGCGGGGCCGATAGCGCGCGTGCCGCGGCCCTCCATGGATTCTTTCAAAAAGGCATCATAATCAAACGCATATTCAAACGCCTTGCGCAAGTTTTTATCGGCAAAGAAATCCGCCGGAATCCCGTTGCCGTCCCATTTGCCGGAGCCGACATCCGGGTTGGCCTGCATATTTACATTCAGCGTAAAGAAAATAACCGGGTCCGTGCGTAAGCGGGGCAAGTTATCATATAACTTTACGCCCGGTTTGTCTTTGAGTTGGGAGATAAACTTAGGCGATATTTCCGCCACGTCCACATCTCCCGCCTCCAGCATTAAGCGCACGGTGCTGGGTTCTTCTACCGTCATTAAATGGATATTTTTAAGTTTCGGTGCGCCGGCCCAATACGTTTCGTTCGCGGCCAGTTGCAAACGGCGGCCCGCTATATTCCAACGCACCAACTTAAAAGGCCCGGTGCCGTTCATGGCGTTAAACAAAGGGGAAGATTCTTTGGAAAAATTGTTAAACTGCTGCCAAGTTTCTTCCGTGCCGTCCCACGCGCCCGCTTGAACGGCCCACTCTTTGCTGACAACATAGCCCCACCGCGCCAAAATGGACAAAAACGGCGCAAACGGGCGTTTGAGCGTGATAACAATGTTATCCCCATCCACACGCACCGCTTGGGCAGCTTCCTTGTAAGAAACGGCAATTTTGCCTTTTTCGTCCCGCGTGGAGGAAACCCCCAAAATGGGCTCCAACAGCAGGCTGGACGGCCCGCCGGCTACATCCGAAAGTAAAAAGCGCAGTAAAGAATAGCGCACGTCTTCGGGCGTGAGTTCTTCGCCATGGTGAAAACGCACCCCCTTGCGAATGGGGAACGTATACGTTAAACCGTCTTTGGAAATCAAACCGTTTTCCGCACTGGGCACCTGGGTAGACAGGGAGGGCTCCAGCTGGGTCATAGACGAGCCCTTAAATTTAAGCAAGGTATCGTATACATTTAACATCATGCCTTGCGTGACGCCGTCATACGAATACACCGGGTCCAGGGATTGCATTTCCCCTTTGTGGGCCACTAATAAAGTTTCTTTATCTTCTTTATGGGCGCAAGCGGCTAACAAAAGCCCCGCGCATAACACGACAAACAACCCTTTTTTCATTTTTTCCTCACGATATACGCCACACCGCGTTTACGGACTAGCCACGCGCGCGCAAATTCTTCCGCCGGATACGGGCGTACCACCTCTTGCGGAGTTGCCGCCGCGGGGTCCGCCGTCCATATACGGCCGTTTTCATATCCTGTCACTAATACCAAATGCCCGGCGGTGCTTTCAATCGCCGCGCCCGGCAATTCCCCCTTTTTATAGGAGATACTGGCCAGTGTCAGGCAGTTTTCATTCACAAACTGCGGCAGTTCAGCCAAAGACTCAAACCGCCGCACATAACTTTCCACCCCATGCAAACCGGCACACGCGGTGTTAAAAATCCAATTCCCGTAAATACCCGGGGCGGGGTCAAACACTTCCCGCATAACCGTTTCCAGGGTTAAACGGGCCCCAAAATAGTTAAGCGCCATGGTCAGCGCGGTGGGGCTGCAAATGCGTTTTTTATCCTTATGATTCACACACATTTGGGAAATCGGCTCCACCTGCGCGCGGAACGCCCCTTGCGGCAAATCCGTACAGGGCGAGGTCTGCCCGGCGCGCGTGGCACAGGCCGCCAGCAAAAGCACCTCCATATCCCCATACAGGCTGATACGGTAGCGGTAGCAATCCGCCGGGACGGACAGGGCCAACATATCCGTTTGCACCTGGGCAAACTCATCTTGCTGGGGCGGGAAACTGCTTTGAAAATCTTTAGAAAAAAGCCCCAACTTATAAAAACGGCTCCATTTCCCTTGGCGGCCTACTTGCGCTTCCAACAGCAATAAACCGTCGGTTTGCGTGCGGTAATTTACGCTTAATACCAAACTATCAAACGCAAAAGGCGCCCGCATAATTTTAGACGTGACCGCCTTTACACCGTCCACCACCTGTACATTTTGCGTTTGTGCAGGAGAGTGAAACGTATTAAACACGGCGGATTGGTCCGTTTGTATAGTCATGCGCAGCACCTGAAAAGGAAATCGGGGCACCCGGGCTTGAACCGGGAACCTCTCGGTCCCAAACCGAGCGCTCTACCATTGAGCCATGCCCCGTACACTGTTTATATAGTACCAGTTTTTAACCTGCTTGCAAAGGGGCGCTTGAGGTGGGCACACGCCCGGCAGGCCGCAAAAAAACCGCCCTAAAGGCGGCTTTATAAAATCTGGTTCCGGGACTAGGACTCGAACCTAGAATTAATGCTCCAGAGGCATCCGTGTTACCATTACACCATCCCGGATTAACATTAATATTTTAGCACATTTTTAGTAAAGAGTAAATTTTTCTTTTTCCCGCCCCAAGGCAAAATATATTTGTTATAATAATAGATATTGTTTTAGCGCCTATAGCTCAATTGGTTAGAGCAACCGACTCATAATCGGTGGGTTCCAGGTTCAAGTCCTGGTGGGCGCAGTAAAATTTAGGCTATCCCTTGCGGATAGCCTAATTTTTTGCCCAAGCGGGCAAACTGCTTTGCCCGCGCCCAGGACTTGAAAGCCGGAGCCTTATGCGAGTTTGAGTACGAGCCACGCGAGTACGAAAGGCGAGCATGGCGAGGCGGGGCCGCGAGCGGCGAGGGTCAACGAGCCGACTTGTGGCCAAGTTCCTGGTGGGCGCAGTTCTTAAAACCGCCTTTAGGGGCGGTTTTTTTGCGCCCGAACGCACCAACTGCTTGGTGCGTGACAGGACTTGAAAGGCGCAGCGATGTTTTGGTTTGAGCGGAGCGAAAGGCCAAAACCGCGAGCCCGGCCTGCAGGAAAATTCCGTCAGGAATTTTACCGGAAGGCAAACCTGGTGGGCGCAGTAAAATTTGGCTCTACCGTTTAGGTAGGGCCTAATTTTTTGCCCAAGCGGGCCTTAAAACACTGTATCTATTTTGGGCACTCTTTATACAGCTCTAAAAATATCCTATAAAAACTGTGTGTTCTTCTGCATACTCTGGCAAAAACAATAATTAAACCTACATAGTTGCTAGTCTGTTGATTAATAAAAAAGAACTTTGTTTTTGTTATAATTTTAATTAAAGAACGTGTTAATTTTTGGGAGAATACATGATTTTTAAGCTTGGAGAATTATTTTGTGGCCCCGGCGGATTAGCTTTTGGAGCCTTAACTGCAAGGAGTCAAGATGGAAAATCAAGAGTTCAGCATGTCTGGGCTAATGATTTTGACACAGATACCTGCGAAACCTATAGGAAAAATATTTGTCCCAAGCATCCGGAAACTGTATTTTGTTGTGATGTTAGAAATTTGAATATAAAAAAATTAAGTCCAATTGATGCGTTCTGTTATGGTTTTCCGTGCAATAGTTTTTCCAATGTGGGGGAACATAAGGGTTTGGAAAATCAAAAATTTGGTCCGCTATATTGGTATGGCGTTCAAGTATTAAAATTACATCGTCCAAAATGGTTTATAGCAGAAAATGTATCTGGCATCCGCTCCGCTGGGTCAGGCGACTTCCAAACCATATTAAATGATTTCAAAAAAGCCGGGTATCATTTGAATGTGAATTTATATAGGTCAGAACAATATGGGGTACCGCAAACTCGGCATAGAGTCATTATTGTCGGAATCCGTAACGATATTCCAATCGAATTTCGTGTCCCAGACCCCGATGCATACAGAAACATTGATATTTCCGCACAGACAGCTCTATCTAACATACCTCATAATGCCTCTAATAATGAAATACGCGCACTCAGTGCGCATGTCATTAAACGGTTGGCTTTGATTAAACCAGGGGAAAATGTGTGGCAAGCCGAACAAAGATTAGGTAAAAAGTTCCCTGTAGCACTGAAAATTCATACAAAAACACAGATAAGCCAAATTTATAGAAAACTTGATCCGCAAAAGCCCGCATATACAGTTACAGCCTCTGGTGGAGGTGGAACTTATATGTATCACTGGGCAAATCGAGAACTCACAAACAGAGAAAGGGCGCGAATACAAACTTTTCCTGACACATACGAATTTATTGGTAAATACAATAGTGTGAGAAAACAAATTGGGATGGCTGTACCTTGTAAATTATCAAAAATCGTCGTTTCAGCTGTTTTGAACAGTTTTTCTAATATTCAATATCCGTGGATTGAAGCTAATTTAGAGGCCTAGTATGGAAGAAAAAAATATATCTTCATTTTTAACCAAAAACTTCGACGAGCCAATTTTATATGCTCCCGCTCGAACAGATAGTCGCGTTCCGTGTAATTCTCTAAAAATTATTACAGCCTTTACAGATTGTGAACGAATATCTACACATATGATTAAATTATCTGAAGGGATGAAGAATCATCGATTTATTGATAATTTAAATGTGAATATTGTTTTAGGCATGACGAAATCGAGTCTGTCGGTAAAAAAACATGAAGATATCTGCCGTTTGATTGGATATCTAAAAAAATCCAAAGGCATGCCTTCAATATCATGTAGATACATATATCAAGGGCCAGAAGTGCATTCTAAACTTTATATTTGGTATTCTTCAGCAGACAAAATTGCTCAATATGCCTACTGCGGGTCCCTAAATTATACAATGAATGCTTTCTATAAACGGCGTGAAAGTGTTTCCATTTGCAATCCATCGTTAGCATCCTCCTATTATCAATCTCTTTTACTGGATACCATAGACTGTTTTGACCCACTGGTTACACAAAAAATTAAAAATGTGACTAACAACACCGCTGGAATGGAAGAACCTGATAATTCGGAATTAGACTATCTAACTTATGACAAACAAACACCGGTTGATACGTTAAACGTATCGTTATTACAAGCAGATGGGCGCAAAACAGGATATGGTTCCGGGATAAATTGGGGTATACGCCCAAATGGAACAAAACGAGATCCCAACCAGGCATATATTCCATACAATAGCCAAAATAAAAAACCTGGATTTTTCCCAGATAGAGTTAATCCTGGAGATGCCAATTGCCCAATGTTTAGAGTAATCACTAAAGATTTTGGCTCTTTTCATATGCGTATGGCACAACGAGGGAATAAAGCATTACATAGTGTAGAAAGTAATGCTATTTTGGGAGAATGGATTCGCAAGCGTTTAGGAGTTCCTTCCGGTGGGTATATTACTAAACAAATGTTGGAGCTTTATGGAAAAACTTATGTTACTTTTCGTAAGTACGCGGACGGAACATATCTTCTAGACTTTTAGCTCACTATTTCTAGACTATATTCTATACTTTGGAGCTACCAAACGGGCCGGCTTCTTTTGCATTTCCAAAAACTAAACCATAGCGGACGTCAAAAACCTGCGCCGATTTTTCACAAAGTTCGTGCTAAAGAGCTATAAAGAAATAGGGCGCTAACTTGCACTCATCCCATTGATAGAACACCGCCTGGTGGGCGCAGTAAAATTTGGGCTATCCCTTGCGGATAGCCCCCATATTTTTACAGTGGATTTAACGGGGCGGGGCGCCCCGTTAAATTTTACGGAACACGCCGCCTTATTTCCTGGCGTTGGCCGCAGCTAAAAAGAATGAAATTTCCGTAAGTTTATACTTTTTTGCTATCGTAAACGCACTTTCATCAAATCTGTTTTTGTAATGAATATCTGCGCCAGCACCCATTAACAACTTAACTATTTCCAAATTTCCGGTCTTTACCGCAGTCATCAGCACAGATTCCTGAAATGTGTTTATACAATTGACATCTGCGCCGGCACCAATTAATAACTTAATTATTTCCACCTTTCCGTCCCTTACCGCCACTCCCAGAGCAGATTCATCAAACGCATTTACACCGTTTACATCAGCCCCTTGTGCAATTAAGTTTTTAACTTGTTCCACATCGCCTTTTTTAATCGCTTTCAAAAGCTGCGTTTCCCCAAAAACATCGGGCTTATTAATCCTCGGCGTGGGCTCTTTTGCTGGCTTTTCTTTCAAAAGCTTTATTGCCTCGGAAATAGCGGCAACATCCATATCCGGCGCGGGCGCTTGGGCGGCTTGTGGCATATCCAAAAACGTAACGATTTGGCCGTTTATTGGGATATTTTTTGCCTGATGCCCAGATTTTAACGTGGTGCATAAAACCGCAGTATTTGCCGGAACTTGTTGCATTAAACGGTTTTGCAAATCCGCAATATGGGCCCAAGCACCCACATTTTTAGGGTCTAGCTGTGTGACAACCGTTTGATAATCTTTCAGGGCACCGATTAAATCCTTTTGCAATTTTCTTACATTCGCCCTATCCATATACCCGGCTACTATTTGCGGATAAAGCGCAATCATTTGAGAAAAATCTTCGGCGGCGCCGGACAAGTCACCCCATTCTTTTTTGCACAACCCGCGCCCCCACAAACTGCCGCCGGCCTGCGGGTTAAATTCCAACGCTTTATTAAAATCTTCTATGGCGCCGGAAAAATCTTTCATTTCCATACGCAAATGGCCGCGGCTGTTATAGGCTTGGTCGTTAGGGGTCAACGCCACCACTTTATCAAAGGCTTTTAATGCTCCCGGCAAATTGCCAAACTCTTCTTGTTCCAGTTTCCCCAACCTATACCAACCCGCAGGATTTGTGGGCTCCAATTCCACCACCCGCTGATAACAGCACAATGCCTCGTCCGGGTAGCATAACCTTTCGTTGAAACACCCCCATAAGAAATACGGGGCCGCATAGTGCGGGTCCAGCTCGGACGATTTTTTAAGCAAATTGCGGAGAAGTGTGGAATCAAAATTTTCTTGGCGCCATAATGTTTCGGCTTTCAAATAATACAATTTGGCGTTGTTTGGGTAGGCGGCAATTCCCTCATCACACACGGTTAAAGCCTGTTCCGAATCCGTTTCTTGTAAGTCTGAAATCTTGCTAATATATTCTTCTGCGGTCATTCCCGCCTCCTCCGTTTTTTACGGCATATTTGGTTATTCTCTTTTGCAAACCAATCCGGCCTGCGTGGGGGCGCTTTCCTCCAGCGGATTTAAGAGCATGCCCCGGTAAAACAAATCAGCATTAAAACAATCCACGGCGCGCCCGCCGCGCCCACATAGCCCATCCATATCCACGACGGAAGCGCGGAAAAGGCCGAGGCAACCGCCGCCGCCATAACCCCTATTTGCACCGTGTCTTTTACATTTTCCATCAACTCTACGGAAGAAACATCCGGCGGTAATTGTGAGACATAATCCGAATACGCGGACGCGGGAATAAATAAATCTTCTTTAGAGGGCAATACATAAAATCCGCGCTCCGTTTGCCCGCCCAGCAGGGTGGCATCGGCATCATAAATAAACTGGGCAAAATGCCCGTGTTTTTTATTGATATTTAAGAACAAAATATATTTGAGTTTCCCCTGCACGCCGCCCATCTTATCCGGCGCTTGCAAGCGGTAATCATAAAATACGGCGGTTAATTCCGCAGAGGTATTTTTAATAAATTCGCTCTCCGCCCACCCAAACAGTTTGTCGTTGGCATCATAAGTAAACGCGCGCAAAAGCGCTCCGTCCGCAAAAACTAAAATATAATCTCCGTCCGTCCGAGTAATTTTTGCCAGCGGCTTTTGGCGCGCTAGCGCGCGGACAGCGGCATAAGTCAGGGTGGATTCCTGCTTTTTAGCCAAGCGCTTTTTTAAGTATTTTTGGAACGCCTTATCGTGTTTTTGGATATTTTTATCTTCCAGGGGCAGGCGGGTCTTGGCCGGGCAGGCGGCATTGGCGGCGGCCGGCGGTGTGGGCGCCCCGGTTTGCACGTTGGGGGTGGCGCAAGCGGCCGTCAGCACCGCCGCTAACAGGGCGGCTACATACTTTTGAAGCACTTTCATTTTATTTTTTGGCTCCGTATTGTTTTAAGATTTCAACCCGCTCTTTGGAATCCCAAGCGTGGATGTTGGCGGTGGCATAGCCCAAAGCGGTTTTGCCTTTTTTATTCCGTATATTTACATCCGCGCCGTGTTCCAGCAACCATTTTGTTTTTTCTCCCTTCGGGTCATATATTTGGGCAACATGTATCAGCGCGGTTTGCCCGTCCTCATTTTGTGCGTTTACATCCGCCCCATGGGCGAGTAAAGCCTGTAATACTTCTAACTTTTCAGCCACTAACAGCGGGGTTTCCCCTTGGTTATTGGCCACATTTGCATTGGCACCGTTTTCCAACAAAAATTGAACGCAGTTTTTGTCATCTCTTTCGTAAGGGTGTTGCGCCGCCCACAATAAGGCCGTCGTGCCGGATTTATCCTGCGCATTAATATCTGCCCCGTTTTGCAACAGCACTTTCAGCAAATCAAAATCCAAATGGTTGGCTACCGCATGGAGTAATACAGATTGGCCCTTTTTATCACTCTCGGAAACATTCGCCCCGTTGGCTATTAATAGTTGAGCCATCTTTGCACTACGGGCCTTAAAAATAGCCGTTTGAAATTCGGTATCGGCGTGATTAATGGTTTTATCTGCCCCCTGTTCCAGTAAAAATTTAGCAATTTCCAAATTATCCGCTTGCACGGCTTTTGCCAACGGCATGGAAAATTCCTTATCCACCGCATTTACTTTGGCACCCTTGCTAACCAATAATTTAACCAGCTCCAAAGACCCGTTTTGGGCGGCACCGTACAGGGGCGTTGTGTTATAAAACCCCGCTTGGCTATTTACTTGCGCCCCGGAATCTAACAACAGTTGGGCAATCTTTAGGGTATCCGGCTTTGGTCTGGCATCGCAAAGTGCCCAGAGGGCGTCATTCAATGTTCCTTGTGAATTTTTACCTGTTTGAAGCAAGTATTGTACAATTTCTAAATTTCCGGACTCGCTAGCCTTACTAAGCGGGCGCTCGTCTTTCTGGTTAATAGCCGCCCCCTTTTCCACAAAAAGCTGTACGGCCGGCATAAAATTATAATCAGCGGCCCTGCTTACATGTTCAGGCGTTATGGGGGCCCCCGCGTTTACTAACAGTTGGACGGCCCCAAAATTTTCATCGGATATCATCTCGTTCATTACGCTATTCGTTTGGACCCCTTGTTTAATGAGGAAACGGACCATATCTTCGTTCTTAGCGGCCAAAGCTTTTTCCAGCCCTGTTGTTTGTACCCCATCCGCAGCCTCCCACAAGGCAACCACTTGCTCCGTGTTATTATCGTCAATCGCTTTCAAAAATTGTTCCCTTGCAGCAGTCTGTTTTCTTCCTAGGAGGTTTTCTTGATATGATTGAAAAAAGCCGTACCCATACATAGCCGCCAGCCCCAAGAACAGAACAGCGCCTATACCTATGGCATAATGGGCCGTGGGCACTAAAAACAATCCCCCCAACACGCCGATAGCCAACAGCACGCACACATGGCTTACAACCGGAAACCAGAACGAAGCACCCGCAAACGCCCCCGCCGCATAAAATAAAACCATCCCAACTATTACCAACCATTTAGGCGAAGGAAACGACGCGCTAAAATGGAAACACAATATAAAAAACACAACCCCCGCAATCAGCAAATTCAAAACGCCGCTCCCTTGCTCCATAAAAGAAGGGGCGCTCGTCGGGGTGGCGGACATTCCGGTTGCAAACCCCACCAACAAACACCAAACGGATTCCGCCGCGGTAATAATCAGGGCGATGATTAATAAAATAATCCCTGTTTTTTTGTTGGCGTAAGCTCCCAAAAACGCCAATACCGCCAAATTAAGCAAAGGGCAAGTAGCGCCGATATAGCCGTTTAGGCCCATAAACACGGCCCAACCCAACATTTGTACTGCTAACGGATAATTAGTAAACATACGCCTCCTCCGGCAAGTTTATTTTGTACTGATAAAACACAATATACTCATTATAGAATATTTTATCCCAGTTCCCGCCGTTCGGCCGGGCTAGCCAAAAGGCTGGGCTTATTAATATACTGTATATATGCGCGAAATCCTTTTTGTCTTTTTCTGTTTATGGACTGTTATGTTGGGGCCGTTATATGCCCAGCAGTATATCTCCGCGCCGGAGCAAAATGTAGAAATCATCCAAACCATTACTATCCGCCCGGTAAACACCGCCCCCAACAAGGCCAAACCCACCGGGGGCCCGGCTGAAACCGCCGACGAAAAAGCAGAGCCGGAAACCAAACCTAAAAAGAAGCCAAAAACCGCCAAAAAAGCCAAAACCGTCACCCAACCGGGTAAATTTGTGCCGTTTTTCCAACCGGGCATGGCCCAACAACCCGGCACTAACGAAGCTCAATATGACTATATTTTACCCACCGTTGCCCCGCGGGCGCACCCGCACTTGGGCCGCCCTCAACCGGGCCGGCCGCATAAACCCGCCAGGCCGGGCCGCCGCCCCAGAGGGCACGGCAGAGGGCCGTTCCCACCGCCGCCGCCCCCGGCCGTACAACCCGGGCGGGACCCGCGTTTAGATAACGCCCCCACCGGCATAAAACCCCTTTTGCCACCCATGCACCCGCCGGTGCCGGGCGGAAATTTTCGGCCATTTAACCCCGGGCAACCGCCCGCGCCGGGCCCCTTTTCCCCCACCCAACCGGGCAGAGGAACTTTCCCTGCTTATCCGCCCGCGCCGGGTATGGGGCCGCATGCTCCCGCCCCAATTCCGCCCGCGCCGCCTATGCCCGCCGCCGGAGTGGGCCGCCCCTTGCGCTAATGGATTAAACGCGCCCCTTTTTGAAACCCCGCTCCGCACGCTAATTTAGGGCACCATAAAAAAGCAGGCCCCTTTTAAGGAGCCTGCTTTTGATACGGTAAATATCTATTCTAACGGCCTTAATAAGTGCAGTACCAACATGGCCTGGCGGTAATCGGTGCGTTCCTGCTCCGTAAATTCCTCATTTTGGGCCAGATAATCCGCCGCCGTTTTGCCGGATTGGTCTTTGGCGGACGGGTCCGCCTTGGCACGCAGTAAAATATCCAACACCGCTTTTTGGTTGTGCGCCGCCGCCAACATCAGCGGCGTTTGGCCTTGCTTATCCGCCATATTCGGGTTGGCCCCGCCCTTTACCAATACCAGGGTAATAGAGTCATTGGGGTTAAACTCCGCCGCCCAAAACAACGGCGTTTGGCCGTCATTATCCGCCCGGTTGGGGTCCGCCCCCGCCGCCAACAGTTTTTCAATCGGTTGGGCCTCTTTGGCGTGGCGCGCCGCATAAAAAAGCGCCGTGTGCCCCTCGTTATCGCCCACGTTTACATCTCCGGCGCGGGCAATCAAGCGGTCTGTTTCCCGCGTGTCGGCGCCGCTTTCCAAAGAACGCATCAGCCGCGTGGCCCCGCGGGCATCCCGGCCGTCCGCCCAATAGCGCATGAGCAACCCTGCGCCAAAAATCAACCCCACAACTAATAAAGGGATAAACCATTTTCTCATATTCAGTACCTCTTTATTTATTTTACCAATTTCTATAGGTCCGAATTTGATAAAATATAGATACTATCATTTACGAGGTTATTTATGCAGCAAACCAAAGAACACACCAAAGAACAGGGCAACGCCCTGCACGAAATTATCGCCCAACGCTATGCGGAAGTAAAAGAAATCCGCAACCTGGGCGTGGACCCCTATCCGGCCCGCTGCGAAAAAAAGCAATCCTGCCTGGAAGCTAAAAACGCCCCGGAAGGCACGGAAGTTGTCACCGCCGGGCGCATTATGCAGTTGCGCAGTATGGGTAAAGCCGCTTTTGCGCACTTGCGCGATTTTACGGGCCGCGTACAGTTGTATGTAGCCAAAGATAATTTGGGCGACGAAGCCTACCAATTTTTCAAAAAACATATTTCCGTGGGGGATTTTATTTCCGTCACCGGGCACCTGTTTGTCACCAAAACCGGCGAAAACACCATTAAAGCAACCAAAGTGACGCTGATTTCCAAAGCCATCCGCCCCATGCCGGAAAAATACCACGGCTTGCAAGATGTGGAAGTCCGCTTCCGCAAACGCCATTTGGATTTAATTGCCAACGAAGATGTAAAAGAAATTTTTATCAAACGCGCCAAAATTATTTCTTCTATCCGCAAAACTTTGGATAACAAAGGTTATTTGGAAGTAGAAACCCCCATTTTGAACCCGTCTTCCGGCGGGGCTATTGCGCGCCCGTTTGAAACGTACCACAACGCGCTCAAAATGCCGCTTTATTTGCGTATTGCGTTGGAACTGCACCACAAACGCCTGATTATGGGCGGTATGGACAAGATTTACGAAATCGGGCACATGTTCCGCAACGAAGGCATAGACACTACCCACAACCCGGAATTTACCATGATGGAAATGTACCAGGCGTATGGCGACGTAAACACCATGGCCGATTTGTTTGACGAAATTTTGGGCAACGCCGCCAAGGCGATTGGTGCGGAAAAAATCCATTTCCGCGGGTACGAAGTAGACCTGCGCCCGCCGTATAAACGTGTACACATTCCGCAAGCCTGGCAGGAAAAATTCGGCCGCGATATTCACGAAGTGTTAGACGGCCGCAAATTCAACCGCGCCAAATTGGAAGAAGTCGCCCGCGAACAGGGCGTTAAATTCGGCCCGGACGATTCCGACTCCTCCATTTTTGACGAGCTTTTTGAAGGCAAATTACTGGCCGAATACCACAACCCGGTCATTGCTATGGATTACCCCACCGCCGTCAGCCCGTTTGCCAAAACCAAACCCGGCGACCCGGAAATTGTGGAACGCTTTGAAGTGTTTGTAAACGGGCAGGAATTGGGCAACGCCTATACCGAGTTAAACGACCCCGCCGACCAGTTGCAACGCTTGAAAGACCAAGCCGCCGAAAAAGCCGCCGCCAAAGGCGAAGAAGCCAACAACGCCGATATTTTGGACGCGGACTATATTGAAGCCATGGAAAGCGGTATGCCGCCCACCGGCGGTATGGGCATTGGGATTGACCGTATTATTATGATGCTCACCGGTCAAGACTCTATCCGCGAAATCATCCTGTTCCCTACGCTTAAAAAACTGGATGAAGAAAAATAAATAACGCTTATTCGTAAATGAAAAATGGAAATCCCCGGGGTTGTAAAGCCCCGGGGTTTTTGATTCGTTTATAAAGGATAGCACCAATAATTAGACTCATCTACACAAGCTTGCTGATTGGGTGAATATTTTTTACACCAATTATTTGCGGCTTCGTCCCCTTTACCGGCCGAACAAAACACCCCGTCATTATACACATACACTTGAATCCAAAACCGCGGATTTTTTACATATCGGGCCTGTATTTGTCCACCCCCCCAATTTGGGTTGATAGAATACACAAAATCCTTAAATTGGGATTCCCACCCACCGGCGAAAGGCTCCAACCCCAATTCATTCCAGTTTGCGGCCGGAGCCCCATTGGCTAGGGCATATTCCCGCTGGGCATCACGGATGTGGCGCAATTGGATAATGGCCTCCGTGGTGCGGGCCTTTAATACCGCATTTTGGTATTGCGGTAAAGCCACGCCTGCCAAAATGCCGATAATCAGTACCACGACTAACAACTCAATCAACGTAAAGCCGCCTAAACGGCCCATATTTGCATTTTTCATAAAAAACCTCATTTTTGATAAATTTTATATATAAATAAAATTTATCAAAAAAAAAAAACAAAACAACCCTTTTCTAAAAACGCCAGGCAGAAAACGGCTTTTTATATCATTTAGTCCTTGGGTGTGCGCCCCAACAAGCGCCGCGGGGTACGCGCAAAAAAGCCGGCCCCTAAAAAGGCGGGCCGGCTTGAAAAAGTTTACAGCTACACATTTATTTCTTTTGGGTGCGGCTCCATTCCAAAAAGTTGCGCCATTGGCGGTTTAACAGCTCCGCTTCTTCCGGCTTGATGGCAGGTTTTACCGCTTGTCCCTTTTGGAACAGCGCCCACGCGGACGTATCTATATTTAACGCCTGCGCCGCCAAATAGGCCGCGCCCATAACGGTTGATTCCGTTTCCGGGCTTTTGTGCAGGTCGGTTTGCAAAATATCCGCCTGAAATTGCAGTAAAGCGGCGTGATTGGCCAAGCCGCCCGCTACCGTAATGGGGCCTAAATCCACCCCGTAATTTTTAATGTAGTACGCAATATCGGCCACCAAAAAGGCAACCCCGCGCAACACGCCGGCCACCATATCCGCCCGCTTGGTTTGGGGGGAGAAACCAGCCAGCACGGCAGAGGCATTAAAATCCCAATATGGGGCCCCTAAACCGCCCAAGGCGGGCAGAAACCACACCGGGCGCTGTGCTTGTGCGCACAGGTCGTCTAACTCGTCCATTTCAAAGGTAAAGCCCAGCTGTTTGAGCCAATCAAACGCCACGCCGCACGCATTAACCGGGCCTTCCAAAATAAAATCACACTTGCCGTTTGTGCCGGAGGCGGAAACAGACGTCAAAATACCCGGGATTTGCTTTAGCTCTTTCCCCGCGTTGTGCAGGAAAAACGCCCCCGTGCCGTAATTAATACTGCTACTGCCCGCGTGGAGCCCCATACCGGCCATAAACGCCTGCTGGTCGCCCACACACACCAAAATAGGGATTCTCCGCTCCCGGTACTCATACAGGCCGTAATCTCCGGCCGTGGGGCGGATTTCGGGCAGGCAGGCGCGGTTAATGCCAAAGGCGTTTAATAAATCTTCATCCCAATCCCCGGTGTGAATGTTATAAAGCAACGTGCGCTGGGCCAAGGTGGGGTCCACCGCAAAAACGGCGCCTTTGGTTAAATGCCAAATTAAATAAGTGGCTACCGGGCCGACGGCTAAATCGCCCGCTTTGGCCGCGCGGCGCACCGCCGGGATATGTTTTAAGCACCAGGCAATTTTGGGGGCGGAATAAAACGGCGTTTTATATAGCCCGGTCAGGCGGTGGATGTCCTGCTGGGGGGTCAGCACGCCTTGCGCTTCCTGCGTGGCGCGGCCGTCCTGCCAGCTTAAAACCGGGGCCAGGGCCTTGCCGGTGCGGCGGTTCCACAAAACCACCGTGGAGCGTTGGGAAGAAACGGCAATCGCGCTGACTTCCTCCTCCTCCAATTTATCTAACATTTCGTTTAAGAGGGGGATTTGGCTTTCCAACAGTTCCTCGGCGTTGTATTGCGCATACCCTTCCTGTGGGTGCGCGGGGGCCAGGGTTTCCGCGCGTTTATATAATACCGCGCCGGAGCCGTCCACCGCAAACACGCGCGTGCCGGAACTGCCTTGGTCCAACGCTACAATGACATTATTATTCATGTTCAAACCACCTGTTTTCTTTCAGCAAGGTATAAGCGGCTTTATCCAACGCTTGCAGTTTTTCGGCCGCTTCTTGGGCATTAAAAGTATCTTTTTGAGCCTCGCTATCCAACAACTGCGCGCCGCTGTGGCGCACGGCCCCTTGCGAGGTAATCAGCCCGATGTTTACCCCTTCGGACACAAACGCAAAACGCTCGTCCCGGCGGGAAGTATCCAACATATTGCGCCCAAACGCCGTGTACGGAACGTGCAGGCCCGTCAGCGCGTAAAGGGTGGGCACTAAATCCAACTGGGAAACCGTCATACTGCGTTTTTCCGCCGGGAGCAGTTTGGGGGCGTACATCACCAACGGAATACGGAATTTGTCATACAGGGAATCCGTCTTGGCGCCGGACGTATGGTCGGCCACAAAAATAAACACGGTGTTATCAAACCAGCCGTCTTCTTTGGCGCGTTTCAAAAACTCGCCGATGGACCAGTCCGCATACGCCAACGTATTTTTGAACCCGGTTTCCCAATCGTCACCCTCGTATTTGTTGAACTGCGGGAGCGTGCGCGCAAACGGCTCGTGCGTAATGCCGGTAAACACCATGCCCATAAAATTTTTCTCTTTGCGGTTTTTAATTTTATCCGCCGCAAACATCAGGGCCTCGTAATCATAGCCAAAAGGGGCCTTATCCTGGTATTTTAGCAGTTGGGGGATGTCTTCCCACCCGTAAGACTCTTTGGCCCCTAAAAAGGAAGCTAGCGCGCACATACGGTACGAATCCCGGTGGGACGTCTGCGCGAAAAACGTATAGTAGCCGGCATCCGTAAAATTTTTGGGCATGGGGGATAACGCGGTAAGTTCCAGCCCATAGCCGAACATTGGCAACCCCGGAATTAACGGCACGCCGCCAAAAACCGCCGCAAACCCAAAAATACTGCGCAGGCCCGCCGCGTACGCATTGGTGAATGTTAGGCCGTGTTTTACTAAATCATCAAATACCGGGGTGACGCCATAACTCCCGCCGGAAAGCGAATCCACAAACCGCGGGTGCCAACCCTCTAGTAAAACAATCATAATGTTTACATCTTTTAGCTGGGTGGGGGTGTCGCTTTCCCGCATGAGGGGATAAAGCGCATAAGTGCCGGTTTCCCCGGGAGAAAAAAGCTGTTCGCGCGCCAGGCGGATAGCTTTTTCAACGGGATAATCGTTCTGCACGTCCACGCGCCCTTTGCGCCCCACCTGATAGGCCGTAAAAGCACCGTTGAGCGTCAGCGCGGCGGCCGACGGCGTACGCGCGTAATTATACACGTCCGCCACGCCCAAGGATTTCCCGCGCCCCAAATGCCCGCGCACGCCCAAAATAATCAGCAGGATGATGAGTAGCAGTTTGCCGCCCTCGGCCAGCGGGGAGCCGAACTGCGGGGCAAAGCGCGTGGTAATTTTCCAACGGATAAAACAGCACGCGCCCACAAACACCGTCAACAAGCCCACTAGCGGCCACAAGGCGGGCCCGAACATATAAGAAATGACAAAACCCCAATCGTGCGAAATTTGCACAATTTCTTCGGCAATATGGCGGTTTACTTTGGGGAAGTAAATTAAATCTGCCGCCAATACGCCCGCCAGCACCAGCATTACGCCCGCAATAATGTATAGGAGCCACTTGGCCCAACGGCGGGAATTAACCGGCAAATTAAGCAGAAAAATCAGCGGCCCCAAAAACAGCGCAATAACGGAAAAATCAAACCGCATTCCGTTCAAAAACGCGCTCCAAATTTCCGGCTTAGTTAAACCCTCAAAAACAGGGCGGAAACTTTCAAACAAGGCCACGCGGGCGGCCAAAAACATAGCCGCGGCCAAAAGAACAATATAAAAAGACCAACGGAAACGAAAATCCGACTTTTGCGGTTTTTTTATCCACATAGTTTACTCCGTTTTTTTAAGCTCCAGTTCTACGCTTTCCTGCGGGGTGCCAAGCGCCCCTAAACGCGCTTTTTGCTCCGCGGGAACCGTATTATCCGTCAGCAGGGCTTCCACCGTGCTTTGCGTGGGAACCAAGGTTTTGTGCAATAAATTTAAGGAGCGCAAAAGCTCCACCACTTTTTGTTTATCGTTAAATTGGGTATGCGTCAGGCGTTTTAGCTCGGCTTGATAATGCGCGCCGAAATGGCGGTCAAAATGCTGTGCCTGCATAAGCGCAATAATCTCTTTTTTCAATTTTTCGTAATCTTCCAACGCCGCACCGCAACGGTCAATTTTATCGCTTAATTCTTCCTGCGGCGTTTTTTTAAGCGGTGCGGGGGCCGGGGTGGCCTGCGCTTGCGGCAGAGGGGCCGCCGCCGGGGCCTGGTTTATTAAACGCGCGCCATAACCGCTAGGGCCGGTGTATTCTTTACCTGTAAATACAGGGCAGATGTTGCGGTAATCGCACCAGCGGCATTGGTTTTCGCCGGGGGTGGGGGAAAACTTGCCCGCGCGGATTTCGTCCGCCACCGCCAAAACTCCGTGCCAAAATTCCGTAATTTGTTGGTCGTCGGCGCGCTCAAAATACATTTCTTTTAAGGTAGGCAGATGATAAAAGCAGAGTTTTTCCACCTTGACCTGTTGCACGCCGGGGTCCTTTTGTTGGACAAGCTCTTTAATGGCGGGGCTCATTTCGGCCACTTTTTGATACATATATAACTGGTCCGGCGCGCGCTCCACCGTTTTGCCGGTTTTATAGTCCAAAATCATCACTTTGCCGTCGCCCAGGTAGTCAATGCGGTCCAAAATGCTAATCAGGTTCAGGCCGTCCGTATCCAGCTTGGACATCATTTCCACAGACAGCGGATGCGCAAACGTGGCCGCGTGCTTTTGGTAATAGGTTTCAATAATGCGGCGGCCTTCCTGGTAGCCGGCGGCTTCTTTTTCCGCACTGGCATAGCCTTTTTTTTCAAAAGAGGTGCTTTGCCAATCTTTCGTAAAAAAATCCAACGCTTGCTGTAAAGTGGGGAAAGCGGGATTTTTTATATCGTAAATGTACTCCATCACCGCGTGGAGTGCCGAGCCGAACGCAAAGTAGTATTTCGGCTTTTCCGGCAACATCAGCACATAGCGGAATTTGTATTTTTGCGGGCACTCTTTATACATGCCCAATTTAGAATAAGAAAACGATAAATTTTTAGCCATATAAACCCCAACAGATAATATTATTTCCATTCTATCATTTTATGACGGAAAAACAATATAAAAAATCCGTTATAGGCGCCCGGCCCGGCATTACCCATAAAAATCCCCGCCGGGTGGGCGGGGAGTGGAGAAAAATACAACACTTATAACTAGTTGCTAAAGCCAATGCGTCTGCGCGGGGCATTCGTTTGAGGCGTTTCCGCTTTTACCTTGCTGCGTAAAAATTTGGTAAAAGGCGTTTGGAAAGTTTTATCCAATTTAGTAGCCAACATCGTCAGCGAGCCTTCATACGCGCTGGGATAAGTATTGAGCAAATACACCAAATCCGTCATATTTTGGGCCGCTTCTTTGGAATAGCGGGTCAGCTCTTTATTCAAGCGGTTGCGGGTGCCGATTAAGCGGCCCTTTTCGGCCATATTGACGGAAACCGATATATACCGTTCGGTATCCACAAGGCGGCGGCTGACATCCAACATCTTTTTATCCAATTTAAGCAAGTTGCGGCTTAAATGGGCTACCAACGCAGTAAACGGTTCGGGCAAATCGCCATATTGAGGAATCAAATCAATAAATTCCGTAAAATAGCGGGGCGAAATGTTGGCATAGCGGGCAGGGTCGGCAGATAAGGCAAACATCCCGGGGATATCCTTTTCTTTAGCCGGCAGGAAGCGGGAGTTTCTTTCCCGGTACAGCGCCTCGCCGTAAGCAAAAGTTTCTTTATTATAGCGTTCCGTTAAATCTTTCAACATAACGGCGCTTTCTTGTTTAATTTGTTCAATCAGAGCCACTTTTTGCGCATGGGTTAATTTGTCCTCAAGCATAACCTGCATGGCCTTTTGTTGGTTAATAGATTGCAAAGCGGCAATGTTCTGGCCCGATAATTCCGCGCGGGAGTGCCACACTTTGCTGCTGATATTTACCGCTTTCTTTTCTACTGCCGGGGTCTTTTTAGCGGCTTTTATTATTACTCTTTTAGGGGCGGTTCTTACTGCTTTTTTAACCGCCGCAGTGGCAATTTCGGCCACTTGGGCTTGCCCAAAAACCGGCCCGGCAAGTAAACACAGGCCAACGAGGGCGTACATGATGTTCTTCATAAGTTTTAGGCTCCTTTTTTTATTTTTTC
>OQVL01000508.1_pt1 | contig 20800 bp, 26 predicted proteins | sample 1691501 | NCBI WGS metagenome assembly OQVL01 (sample SAMN03418253, study PRJEB22391) | human gut metagenome | biome: human-gut; feature: organic feature; material: feces | host: Homo sapiens | place: Tanzania | collected 2013-01 | reverse complement strand
CTATTTAATTCATTAAGAGACAGACGCCCGAGAAGAGAGCCTATGCCATCAAATCAATCCCAAAAATTCATCAATCTGATATGCCAGATGCCAGTCGCTCCTATCTTTCGTGGAGTTGAGTGTTTTCCCCGTGATTTCAGCGATTTTTTTCAGATGATAGGAGACAGTATTTCTATGCAGATAGCATTCGGTTGCGACTTCCCCGATATTTCCGTTAGTTTCGAGGTAGCATTTTAAAATACGTATGTATTCGCTGCCGGTTTCCTGATCGAGTCGCTCTAATTCGCCAAGCATTTTTTCTCGATACTTTTCCAGTTTTTTGATATTGCCGATTGAGAGCCAGAGCCTGCTTATGCCGAGTTCTTCTTCCTGACATGGATCGGTCAATCTTGACGTCACGAATGTCTACCAAGGAGTCAAGAAGTTCTCTTCTGGTCATCTCTTTCTCCATATCATCACCGCCTTTTCACAAGTATTCTTGCCCATAATTTGCCTTTTCATGCGTTTAGCCGCGAGAACACCTTATCAGCAAATTGGTAGGCAGCAGTCATGATGACTGCTGCCCATAGTATTCACTGATAAGTCCTTTCGGACGTTTTACAGTGTTCTTACTTCGACATACTTGCAGCTCGCACCCCTGCCGAATAGGGAATGCTGCGGACTACCAATGGTCAATCGGTATCATGGGACTCTCACCCCTCCGAGGATCGCTCCGAGCCGCCCCTTCAAAGAAAAGACGGAAGTATCATTATACCCGGCATCTGCATCGTCGCAAGCAGCCGCACCACACGGCTGTTATAGCTCTCCGGAGGTCGCTCACTCCCTTGCGGGAGGTCCTGGCGTCGGAAGCTGTGTTGCTTCGCAGAAGCGGAAAGATCCGCAGCACTGAACTATTCAGTTTTCAAGGAACAGGTGAAGCGGTCTGATTGACCCCTTCACTTTACAACGGACATTTTCCAAGCGATTTAGGGGGTACCGGAGAAAAACTTTTTGAATTTTTTTCTGAGGGCATTTCGGGTTTCCTGAACCGTCGTGTAGTCAACGCCGATTTCTCGTGCATAGGCGCTAAGGCTTATCCCCGTAATCATGCAATTCTCAAACACCCCCTTCTGCTTTGCTGTCAGATTGGCGTAAAATGTCTTAACCATGAGCTGCATTGTTACTTCTTCTGCGAGATCACACGGGTCAGCCAGCCATGCGGCAGACTTCACATCATCCTCCGGCATAGCGTCAAGGGACAGTACAGGATTAGAATTATTTTCTGCGCCGTCTTCATTCTCGGAAGCACTGTCAGAACCATATGAGCGTCTGATCCTTTTTTCTTCGGTACGAAGGATTTTCATGACCTTACGGTCAACCTCCGTCACTTCTCCTGTGCTTTTCACACGCACCATGCACTTTCCGTCCTCCGTAGTCCAGAGGTCGTAGTCGAACTCGACAGGGGTTTTAGGGATTCGTTTCATTGCTTGTCCTTTCCGCTGGCGCGGAGCAGCGGATGGACAAGCCTAAAAAAGAGCCGCATGACGGTGAGTTGTGATCCCATGCCGATAAAACAGAGTGCGAACACTCTGTTCATGCGGCATTAGGAAGACTCACCAGTCAGCGGCTCCACAGCACAGCTATCAAATATTTATTTGTTAAACTCCTTATCCTCTGTTGAGGTGGAGATATAACCTTCTCATACTGAGAACATTGAAGACGGTTTCTCTTCCACAGAGCTTACACTTTGCCTGAACGTGACCTCTTGTGTCCTCAAAAACGATGATGGTATTGTGATGACAGTACGGGCATTCCATCGTTCGCCTCTTCTGGCTGGCGATGGCGATACGCGCCCGTCTGATCTTCATCTGCATTTCAGCAGACGGTTCAGTAACACGGATATTCTTTTTCATGCCCATACCTCCGTCGGATCATCGAACTCTGAATATGGGCGGTCTTCGAGATAACCAAGCTGGCGCAGACGGATGACGGCTGCGGACTGGGAAACACCAAGTTGAGCGCATATCGCTCTGAGCGACAGGCGATCCCGGTATGTAAAGTAGCCGCCATAGGACGTCAACTTCTTCTCAGGGATGAAATACCACGCGGCAAGGTCAACTTCTTTCTGCGGCATCAGGATTGCCGCTCCGAGGACGTTTGCTTGCCATTCATTCCAGTCCTCATGTGTTTTGAGATCACGCAGCGAATAGGCTGTTCGTGCGGAATACTGTCGGTTGCAGCATTGCTTGACTTCATCGGATTCCATCTGATAGAGAATCTGATGAGCGCATTCATGGGCAAGAGTGAAGCGCCGCTTCCCGCAGAGCTTCTTTATCTGTCCCTGACGGATGAAACTCTCGTCGAGCAACACCTGATTACATCTGAGTGGAAGTGTTCGCCTGACACCCTTTTCCTCAACGATGTACTCTGTATCAGTATAGGCAGTCAAGCCGCAGATGCTTCCATCGGAGGACAGGCGGGCAAAAGACACTTGCAAGCCGAGATAGTCTCTTGCGAACTGATCAATCGGCGTGGCACGAGCCAGACCAGATTCTTTACGGATGCCGCCGCCACCAACCTTCTTGGATGTGGCGCGGCATTTGTAAAGAATCTGGTCGATCTGAAAAATCAAACCATTGTCCCATCGGATGAAACGCGGACGGATAGCTCCTTCTTTGTCTACATCCAGATTGACACAAACATACGTCTTCCTGCATCGTGCTTCCATGTTTTGCATCCTCACTCCTTGCTATTGAGCTGTCTCGGTGAAACAGCTTGTATTTGTAACTTTTCTGTGCATATTCTCGCGTTCCTCTTGACTTGATGAGTAATCCACGATATACTATGGGTAATTGAATTACGCATATCTATTATACATACTTCAACTACCCATGTCAATAGAAATGGGAAATTCAGTTTCGCAAACTTTTTGTGAAGGAGTGGTGAACGAGACATGACGTTTGCTGAGAAGTTCAAGGAAGAACGAGTAAAGAAGGAACTAACCCAGCAGCACTTCGCGGACAGGCGATAAAGAAAGGTATCGCTATGACAGGTGAGATGACATTGAGAGGACGCGTGCTTCCGGTAGGCGGAATCAAGGAGAAAATCCTCGCTGCAAAACGAGCCGGAGTCACCACCATCGTCATCTCCGAGGACAACAGGAAAGACATCGAGGACATCAATGAAGTGTATGTCCAGGGCCTGACTTTCCATTACGTGAAGAATATCGATGATGTCATCAAATTCATTTTCAAGTAATGGATGTCAAGATAGAAAACAGTTGGAAAAATGCGCTGCACAGCGAGTTTGAAAAGCCTTATTTCATCTCGCTTGTGCAGCGTCTGCATAAAGAAAAAGCAGAAGGAATACAGATTTTCCCTCCGGGCAAGGATATTTTCAAGGCTTTCGAGCTGACTCCTGTGGAGAAGGTTAAAGTCGTCATTCTCGGCCAGGATCCTTATCACGGATATGGTCAGGCCATGGGTCTGTCGTTTTCAGTTCCGTCTGACATTCCGGCACCCCCGTCATTGAAAAACATCTTCAAGGAAATCGAGTCCGAGCTGGGAATCAAGATGAGCGGAAGACCCGATTTGACGAGTTGGGCGAAGCAAGGCGTGCTGCTGCTCAACTCTGTCCTGACAGTCAGGGCAGGTGCCGCAGCCTCGCACAGTTCCATCGGATGGCAGGAGTTTACTGACGCCGTAATCAGCTATATATCTGCTAATTGCAACGGCGTTGTTTTCCTGCTTTGGGGCAATTATGCGCGCAGCAAAAAGCCGCTGATAGACACTTCCAGACACTATGTTCTGGAAGCGGCTCATCCGTCCCCTCTCGCCCGTGGTGCGTTTTTTGGATGCAACCACTTTTCTCAGACAAATGAAATTCTAAAGTCGGAGGGCAAAACTCCGATTGATTGGCAATTATGAACACAAAAGCATTGTTCCCAGGGTCTTTCGACCCGTTTACGGCAGGCCATCTGAACATTCTCAAAAGAGCATTGACCATGTTCGATGAAGTAATCGTGGCCGTAGGCATAAATCAGGACAAGCGCGGATTCTTCGACATGGATCAGCGCATAGACATTATACGTCAGGCAGTTAAGGGCTTGAACGGCGTCAGCATCATAAAGTATGACAATTTGACCATCGACACCTGCCACGAGTACGGCATCCACCACATGGTCAGAGGCGTGCGAAACATGATCGATTTCGAAACGGAGCGCTCCATCGCGGACGCAAACCGCAAGCTCGCACCAGACGTCGAGACCATCATAATCCCTACTGCTCAGGAGTTTGCGCACATATCTTCGTCGGCTGTGAGGGATATTCTGAAGCACCACGGCGACACCTCCTTATTCCTGCCGCAAGGAGTAATCCTGCCGGAAACGCGCTAAAATGGGACGCTCAAGAAAATTCGCCGCATGTTTTCTGTCAATGATCTTGTGCGCGTCGGTTTTTAGTTTCAGGGCCAATGCCGAAGTGACCCCTCAGCTGGACTCTGCTTCTTACGCAGCTCTGGGACAGAAACTTGACGAGTACCTGAGACGGATAGAACCGCTGGATTTCCACACTCAAGAAGAAGAATGTGATTTTCTGATTTCTTCATGCAAGGATTCTGCGGCACGTCAGTTCACGGCGTTGAAAGTCTACACCCATTATCTTCATTCGAAAGTGATGGGAGCGGAAGCTGTAGCCATTTATCTGACCGACAATTGGTTCGCTCCAGGTAAAGTTCAGATGCACAGCAGCATTGACCTTATGAATGCAAAAATCTTTGCGGATTTCAACAGGCAGTCCCTCATCGGGATGCGGGCGCCGGCGCTGGAACTCAAACGAATGGACGGCGGAACGGCTGCTCTGTTCGGGAAGCCGGACGGGCGCAGGCGGATTTTGTATTTTTATGACACGGGGTGCGCGAACTGTCTCGCACAGTCAGTGATGTTGCGTTCTTTGCTGGACAATTCTGATTATGACGTGGAGCTGGATGCAGTCTACACCGGAGCGGATTCGACGTCGTGGAAAAAGTACGTGGACAGCCATCTGAGTTTTGTCCGTAAAGACGTCAGTGTAAATCATTTATGGGACCCGGAGGTTAATTCTGATTTTCAGCGCAAGTATGGTGTTCTGCAGACACCCCGCATGTTTTTGTTGGACAGGGACGGCATTATTATAGGTCGCGGACTGGACGCACCGACACTGGCGCAGATGTTGGACAAGTTGGCGGACGAGGATAATTACGAATATGGAAACGCGGCCTCTATCGAGTTATATAACAGGATTTTCGTTTCGCTCGGCGAGGATTACAGCGTAGATGACTTGAGGAGTCTCGTGGACCATATCGCAGAGCGGACTGCCGGCAACAACCAGACGTTCCGCGAAACCATGGGTGACCTGTTCTACTACCTGTCTTATCAGCAGGACGGCCGCTGCAAAGAAGCCGAGAAGTACCTGTGTGACAATTATATACTGCCGCGTCCGGATATCTGGGCCGGTCCTTCGGATTCGCTGAAAGTCGTGGGCTTCGCCAAGACCATGTCTGATTTGTTGTCCAGGTCAATGCCGGGGAGTCGCGTGCCGGACGTTGTGGTGCGCGGAGTCTATGGACGGGGCTCGTTCAGCGAAGATTCCAAGTTTTCTACAAAAAGATACAGATTAGACAAGTTGCGTGGCAGTGATACCTATGTGATGTTTTATTACAGGGGCTGTTCGTTGTGTAAGGAGTATATGGAAGCGGCTGGTGATCTCCTGTCGTCAGGCCGTAAGATATTGTTCGTCAGCGTGTCTGCCGACGAGCAGCCGAATCTGGAAGAGTTGCTGGACAAGTTCGATCTCACTTCGCTGCCGTTTGTCTTAAGGATAGGCAGGCATGGTGAGGTATTGGAAAGATATGTCGATTTTCGACGTGTGAAGGCAAGCGCAGGGAAATGAGATTTGGTTAAACCAGAAAAAAATCCTAAGGTCGCTGGGAAGATGAGGCAAGCGGAACAAGAATTAGATATTGATGACCTCAAAGTATTTGAGGAAAAGATGTATGGTGATATATGGGATAAAGAAAAATATTTAAATTGGATGTATGAGAATTTAATGGCCATTAAGTCAGTTATGAGTGAAAATGCAACTATTTATGTTCATTTAGATTGGCACATTGGTCATTATGTTAAGATATTGTTAGATGAAATATTTGGTGAGGATAAATTTGTTAATGAAATCACATGGTATTATTATAATAAAATGGCTCCTAAATCGGCTTGTTTTCCAAGAACATCTGATAAAATATTAGTATATACAAAGTCATCCGAATATATATTTCATACCCAGTATGAGCCAAGAGAATCTACCAAAAAACAGCTTGTTCGTAAATTTGTTGATGGAAAAGCAATTAATGCAAGAGATGAAAATGGAAATGTAATGTATACAGAGTCAACAGAAAGAAGAGTAGATGATGTATGGCGAATTCCCATGCTTCAACCAGCAGATAAAGTAGAACCAGTTGGTTATGCGACACAAAAACCGGAAAAACTTGTAGAAAGAATAATTAGTGCGTCTTCAAATGAGGGAATGCTTGTTGCCGATTTTTTTGGTGGAAGTGGGGTTACAGCAGCTGTCGCAAAGAAAATGAAGCGTAGATTCATTCATTGTGATATAGGAATAAATTCTATACAGACTACCAGAGATAGATTAGTAAAAGAAAAGGCTGAGTTTTCAGTATATGAAATAAAGGATGGAGTACAGTTATTTAGAAACCCTGTGCAGACTATGGATAAGATAAAATCGTTAATACCTGGGTTGAAAAACGAGGATTCGTTAGACGCATTTTGGGAAGGGTCGATAACTGACAGTAAGTTTGGAAAGTATAATCTCTTGGTAAAATATTTTAACTATTGTACAAATATTGAAACAGAAGATATTTTGCCATTAGAAAAAATAAACGAATTTGATAACAATATGGAAAATTACTTTCTGATCCCAATGATCATATATGTAATTGAATTTTATATTAAGGAATTGATAAAGTTACCTTCTGAAACTTTAAGATAGGAGTTTTTATGATTTATAGAATATCATCTTTATTTGAACAAGATTTAGATTCACAAGATTGTCTTGAAAATGCTGATGGTATGTATGACAATACCGATGATATAATTATATCTATTATTGAGCATAGACATCAAGATAAACAAAAAGTAAACTTGTTTGAAAACGATTTATCATCGGATGAAGAAGATGCTATAAATGCAATTGCTTTGGATTATGATGATGAAATGGATGAGGATTATTAAGAAAGGATTTTGCTATGATTAAAAAAGCGTGCGAGCATCAAATGTTTGATACGTATTTTACATTTGATGATGAAATAGATTGTGCTATTATTAGCGATAAACAGTTTTTTGATGCATATGATAAAATGGATGCAAATGCGTTTGAAAAAACTTTACCGTCAGAAGATACGAATGTAACAGATGTTACAATTTCGTATGATGATAGTATTCCAGAAGCCGATATGGTTGATACTGATGCTGATGATGTCATCGCTGCTGAAAGAGATTTAGCTCACCATCCGTTTGAGGACGATGATATAATAGATAGTGTCGTAGATGAAGACGATTGTAGTAATATCAATGTTAGTGAGGAGAGTATCTAGTAATGGTGGAATCTAGAACTATTAGAGTACCAAAAAATAAAGTTGTATTTCTTCTTAGAGGAAAACTTATTAGTAGAGATATGATAAAACCTCATACTGATAAATTAGAATTACCTAACATTGTTTTAAGGTTAGCTAAAAGAATTTTTAGTTTTACAGATATTGATGTTAAAGTCGGTGATGAATGGGTCCACGTTCCTTGTTGTAATTCGGAAATGTTGGAAAAAATGTATGAGCCTATTGTTAAACCAGCAGTAGTTGAATCTATAGCAGTTACGGATCTTCATAATAGCTTATTGGAAAATAATGATTTATCTGACATTTCTATAGAAGCTAATAAAGATATGCAACCAAAGAGCGACATAGAATCTGTCCAAGAAAATATCGTATCTAATCCGATTGAAAAAATAGAAAAACCAAAGTTTAAAAAAAGACATTAAAAAAAAATAAAAGGTAGTGTACAAAAATGTACACTACCTTTTATTGTCATAGATTAGTCATTATCGTAATTTGTGACTGAATCGTCAATGTAAAATTCACCGTAATCATTATCGAGCATTATCATTTTATTTCACCTCGTTTTTTGTTGATGCCTTTTTAATTGCAGAATACGAGACCACCACCCGATTGGTAAAACAGAAACTTCTTTGATAATATCGTCCAAAATACTGCTATCTGCAATGATATAATCCGATATCATCTTTATCTGCTTACATATTACCAGCACATGTTCTTGGTATATGTAATCGTCAAAATTTTCATTTTTTCTATTAACTTCGTTGTAAATAGTATTTAACAACGTACTAACAGAATTATCATCACATTTTAATAGTACTGAATTTACGGCTACCGAGATTTTGTTTCCTGGTTTCACTATTTTTAGATCAACCGCTAAGTTGACGATTAACTGCGATATTAATCGCAAACAACTTATAACTGCTAGCGATTTACTATCTGTATCTTCAACGTAATCATGTGCCGAGCGTTCATCAATATCATATAGGGCAATTCTTCTGTAATCTCCAATAATTCTTCCTCTACCATATCCATCAGGTAGACCAGTAATAATATGTGAGCTTCTTGCAGCTCTAATTTCTGGTGTGTATGCTGCGAAAACGCCATCATTGTGTGTTCTTCTAAAGTGTTTAAATATTTTTTCAACTTCATCAGATAATTTAACATCAATAGCAGCACAAGATTTTTCTACAATACGTATACCACCATTTGGCATAATAGCTCTTTTAAGAGGTTCATCAGTTTGTAGACCTACTATTTGCTCTAGATCTTTATCAATATATCCTGCAGGATGACTTGTAATAGTTGAAACAGTAGAAGCATCAACAGCAAGAACACCACCTTTAGATTCTTTTTCCTTTTTATATAAATCTAAAATAATATTCCAAAGCTTTTGTGTTCTTTCAGTTGGACCTGCTAAGAAACTAGCATCTCCTTCATAAGGTGTGTAGTTGTTTTGAATAAAACTTCTAACATTAATACAATGTCTCCATTCGCCACCTGTAAAATCTTTCCATTCATCAAAATTCATAAATACATCAACTCCTTTTTCAATTACATATAATATCACACAAATAAATTCAATACAATAATTTTTTGCAAAATTTGAAAGAATATGCAAAGTTTTAAATAATAAGATAAAACATAAGAACTTAACATAAAATAATTATAAAACAACACAAATTGCCATAAAAAACTTGTCAAATTAATGAAAAAATAGTATAATAGATTTGATGTTTAATTTTTAAAAAATAAAGGGGTAGTAGAAAATGGAAGATTTATCTAATTTAAAAGTTCTAATTAGTGAAGAGGAATTAAATAAAAGAGCACAAGAATTAGCTGATCAAATCTACAAAGATTATAATGGACAAGAAGTTACTTTTATTTGTATTCTAAAAGGTTCAATTTTCTTCACGGTTGAATTATCAAAGAGAATGAAAAGTGATGTTAACTTTGAATTTATTAGAGTTTCAAGTTATCATGGACAAAACAGCACAGGTGTTATTGAGATGAAGGTTGAACTACAAGGAGATATAAAAGATAAGGATGTAATTATTATTGAAGACATAATAGATACAGGTAGAACATTATCATATTTAAAGGAATACCTAAAAAGTAAAAATCCAAGAAGTGTAAAAATATGCTCATTATTAGATAAGAAAGAAAGAAGAGTATGTAAAATGGAAGCTGATTATGTTGGCTTTGATATTCCAGACGTATTTGTTCTAGGATATGGCTTAGATGTTGATGAAAAATATAGAAATCTTCCATATATAGGATATTTTGAAAATGTTTAATATAGAAGCAGAAATTAAAAAACTCCCATCAAAACCGGGAGTTTATATTATGAGAGACAAAAACGATACTATTATTTATGTAGGTAAAGCAGTGTCACTTAAAAATAGGGTGTCGCAGTACTTTAGAAAAACAAATAAAACAGTAAGAATACAAAGAATGGTTTCATTAATAGATCATTTTGAGTATATTGTTGTAGATAATGAGGCAGAGGCTTTAATACTAGAATGTAATCTTATAAAAAAGAACATGCCAAAGTTTAATGTGCTTTTAAAGGACGATAAAGCTTATCCATATATAAAAATAGATGTAAAATCAGATTACCCAAATGTGTTTTACACAAGAAGCATAAAAAACGACGGAGCAAAGTATTTTGGACCATATGCAAACCCATATGCTGCGAAAGAAATGATTAACTTTATAAAAGAGAGATTTCAAATACGCCAATGCAAAGTGTTTAAATCTAATAAAAGAGCATGCTTAAATTACCATATAAAAAGATGCTTAGCACCATGTGTTAATTATGTTTCAAAAGAAGAATATAGAAAGCAAATAGACCAAATTATAATGCTACTAGAAGGTAAAACAGAAAGCATTATAAAAAACTTGGAAAATGAAATGAAAAAGGCAGCTAAAAAGCAAGACTACGAAACAGCTGCAAAACTAAGAGATAGAATTTCAGCAATTGAACATTTCTCACAAGAGCAAAAGGTTTCAAACATTAATGAAAAATCAATAGATGTAATTGGTGTATTCAAAAATGAAATTGATTGTGTAGTAGAAATTTTCTTTGTAAGAAATAGCAAAATGATAGGAAGAGAGCATTACTTCTTAAGTAATATGGCTGATGAGAATATTAGCAATATACTTTCAGATTTTGTAAAACAATATTATCTTCAAAAAGAAGAACTTCCAAGTAAAATAATGATGCAAGAAGATATTGAAGATAAAGAAATTATAGAAAGAATATTAACAGAAAAATCAGGCAAAAAAGTAGAATTTAAAACACCACAAAAAGGTGACAAACTAAGATTTGTAGAGATGGCAGTTAATAATGCAAAAATAACTCTAGAAAACAAAACAAAGGAAAAACATGACTTAGTTTTAGGGTTAAAGCAAGCATTAAATCTAGAAAAATTACCAAGAAAAATTGAATGCTTTGATATTTCAAACTTGGCAGGAGACTACATGGTAGCAGGAATGTGCGTGGCAATAGATGGTGTGATAAAAAAGAATTTGAGCAGAAGGTTTAAAATCAAAACAGTATTTACACAAGATGATCCAAGATGTACAGAAGAAGTTGTAACAAGAAGATTAAAACATTCTATTGAAAACCCAAAAGGTGGCTTTGGAGAATTACCAAATGTAATTTTTGCAGATGGTGGAATAACTCAAATAAGAGCAATTAAAAGAGCTATAGCAAAGTATAACTTGCAAATTCCAGTTTTTGGAATGGTAAAGGACGATAAACACTCAACTAAAAATTTAATAGATGAAGAAAGGCATGTTATAACTTTAACAGAAGAGCAAATGAATTTTGTAACAAAAATGCAAGATGAGGTTCATAATGTTGCAATAGAATATAACAGAAAACTAAGAGAGAAAGAAGCAACAAAATCTGAATTAGACAATATTCCAGGCATTGGAGAAAAGAAAAAACAAGAGTTATTAAAAGCATTTGGAAGCGTTCAAGGAATAAAAAAGGCGAGCATAGAAGAAATAACAAAAATAAAAGGAATAAATGCTGATTTAGCAAGAAATATCAAAGAATTTTTGGATTAAAAATTATCATATTTGTACTATTTTAAGAATATATTTTTAATATGGGACAAGGAGGTACAAATATGATAGATGTTGCAGATACAAATTTTTGGAATGAGAAATTCGAGGAGAAAGAAGAAAAACATAAATTAACTTTTGCAAACAAAATAATAATGGTAGGTTTAATTTTATTTGGAGTTTGTACAACAATAAATACAGTACTAATATACACATTTTTTAATCTACTAAATAAATTATAAGGGAGAGATTGTAATTGAACATAGCAACAAATTGGAAAGATTATGAAATATTAGATATGGCAAATGGAGAAAAACTAGAACGTTGGGGAGGTTATACGTTAATTAGACCAGACCCACAAATAATTTGGAAAAATCAAAGTTTTCCAGCTAAATGGAAAAAAGCAAATGCTACATATACAAGAAGTAAAACAGGTGGAGGCGCATGGAGTTATAAAACAAAATTACCTTCAGCTTGGCAGGTTAAATACAAAAACTTAGTTTTTAATATAAAACCAATGGGCTTTAAACATACAGGTTTATTCCCAGAACAAGCTGTTAATTGGGATTGGATGATTGATAAGATAAAATCTGCCAAACGACCAATAAAGGTTTTAAATTTATTCGCATATACAGGAGGAGCAACAGTAGCATGCCTTTCAGCAGGGGCTGCTGTATGTCATGTAGATAGTTCAAAAGGAATGGTTGCATGGGCAAAAGAAAATGTGAATTCATCTGGTTTGCAAGAAAAACAAATTAGATATATTGTAGATGATGTTATAAAATTTGTTCAAAGAGAAATAAGAAGGGGCAACACTTATGATGCAATTATAATGGATCCACCATCTTATGGCAGAGGAACATCAGGCGAAGTATGGCAATTTGAAAGTAACATTTCAGACTTAGTTGAACTATGTACAAAAGTACTAAGTAAAGATCCATTATTTTTCTTAATAAATTCGTACACAACAGGTATATCAGGAGAGGTATTAAGCAATATTCTAAAGCTTAATATGAAGAAATATAAAGGCAAAATATCAGCAGGAGAGATAGGTTTGCCAATGAGCAACTCAAACCTAGTTTTACCTTGTGGAATTTATGGAAGATGGGAAAAGTAATATTATGTAAATTTACGAAAGGGTCGAAATCCTATATGAAAATTTTTTTCAAAGTTTTCATATAGGATTTTTTGCGTTTCATATAATTTTTAAACTTTTTCTAAAAATCTAGTGTAAAATAACATCATAGAAACCGAAGCGAGTTAAGAGGTGGTTAAATGGTAGAAACAATTTGTAATAAATTGACTTCACGAATTAGAAAAGAAATGCCAGCGATTGATGACGAAAGAGCAGAGGTAATAAATTATGGTTTGCAATTAATAATTGGAGAAATACCAAAGTTCTTTATATTACTTACATTGGCATATATGCTCGGAGTTTTAAAAGAATCAATTTTACTTGTAATAATGATGACACCGTATAGAATAACATCAGGAGGAGTTCATTTACATACACACATTGGTTGCATAATTGCAACATCTGTTTTCTATATAGGAAATGCAGTACTAAGTAAATATCTAGTACTAACAAGAACAATTGAATATATAATAACAGGAATTGTTTGGGCATTTTCAATGATAATGATTAAATTATATGCACCAGCAGATACAGAAGAGGTTCCAATTTTAAGAAAAAAAGAGAGAATGACAAAAAAGATATTATCATATATAGTTATGACATTATCTCTAATAGCCTCATTAATAATTAAAAATACTGTAATTTCAAATTTATTACTATTTGGTGTATTATTTCAAACAGTTGCAATAACAAGGTTAATGTATAAAATAACAGGAAATAAATATGGTTATGAAGAGTATATAAAAATTAATGGCACAAAATAAAATCGCATAAATATTTGAAAGAAAAGGGGGGATTATCTATGACAAAATTATTAGCAAAATTAGCAGAAAAATATGCTAAAAGTACAAATACAGCATGTTTTGTATGGCTAGCTTGGCATCAACCAAAAATGCCAGCATCTTTAGTAAAAAAAGATTAAATTAAATAAAATATGGCCTAGAGGTAGGATTCTAGGCTATATTTTAATTATAAATCTCGAATTGTTGTGTGAAGAACATATCGTTTTTAGTGGTGTATAAATCTAAGTTAGTATTTTTCTTTAAATATTTTCTGACTTCCCACAAACCTAAACCATGGTTTTGATGATTTTCGCCATCAGCTTTAGAAGTGTAACCTTTTTCAAAAATTCTATCTACATTAACATCTTTATTGGTATATGTATTTTGTATAATAACTAAAGTTCTATTTCTATGATTTTTATCAGCTCTAAAAGATACATTTACAATTTTCTTATCACATTTAGAGCCAGCTTCCAAAGCATTATCAAAAAGAATACCTAAGATTCTAGTAAGCTCATATGTTTTAATATTTAGGTTACTTAAATCTGTCATTACTTCATAGTTAAGCTTAATATGGTCTTTTTCAGCCTTTCCAAGTTTATCAGCAAGAAGGCTATATATGGCTGGATTATTAACAAGTTCAGGGTTAAGAACTGCTAAGTTATTATTAATTTGGCATTCTTCTAGTAGGTCTTTATAATATTTTTTTAAACCATCAATGTTATTTGTTGAAAGATAACCACCAATTGCTTGAACAATATTATTAAAGTCATGTTTAAAACCTCTAATGTTATCATGCAAAGTATTTAGCGTTTTATTATACATTTTTTCTTCTTCTAATTCTTGAGTTGTTTTTTCAAGTTTATTTGTTCTATATAAACTGTACAAACTAATAAGAAAATATAGAAGTAGTAAAGCTAAAGACATAAATATTAGATTATTAGGTATATAGTCTGTGTATAAGTATTCAATATATGCCTGAATAGCAATTGCGACTATTCCGACTAGGCAATTAATTATTAATGTATTATAAGTATATGAATCAAATCTATCTAGTAAGGTAATATGCCAATCTAATTTCTTGAAAATTTGATATATAGCAAATAATAAAATATATAAATTAAATGAATAAATTATCTTATATATTGGAATGACAAATAGAACTGTAGAATGTAGTTTCAAAATACTAGAGTACAATAAAACTAAAGGAGTTCCAGTACAAAACATTATTATATAGAAGGTAATTTCCGAAAAAATTGCTTTTAAAGCATTTGTTTTTAATATAAAATATACTAAAACTGGAAAAAGCATTAAGTTTATAAAAGTATTATAGGGGTTAGGAATAAAATATGATGTTAAAATCGCAAGTAAAGAATTACATAAAACATATTGAATTCTTTGAGTTTTTGAGCACGAAATATTCAATATTGTTGTAAATAATAAAAAGGTCAAATATATTTCAAGAAAAATCATTGGTACACTTATAATATTCATTAATATTTCATTTTCATTTGTTAACGCATTCCAAATTGTTTGTAAAAGTTCCATATTTAAAAACCTCCAAAAGTTTATTTTTATATTTTGCACCTATAAAACAGGTTACATTATGGTCAAAAATAATAGTATTTTCGTTAGCCGTCAAATTAGCAATATTATTAACGTTTATAATATAACTTTTATGACATCTAATAAAATTGTCTGGCAGGCAACTTTCGATTTTTGAAAAAGAACTATATATTTCATAGTTCCTGTTTGCAGTACAGAAAATAAGCTTCATGCCATCCTTTTTTATATAATTAATATCATTTTCATTAATAATAGTGTTACGATCAATTTTTACAAATTTTTTTCCAATATTTTTTCTATCTTCAACTAAACGGAGGATAGTTTCTTCCAGACGTTCATCACAAACAGGCTTAGAAAGATAATCAAATGTTTTATATTTATAAGCCATTAGAGCATACTCTAGATGACCAGTTGAAAAGATAATATAAGCATCTTTATTCTTTTTTCGAACAGCATTTGCAATATCAAAACCGGTTATTGAAGCTTTTAGATTTATATCAAGAATTAAAACATCAACTTTATTCGTACTTACATAATTTAAAACGTCATTAGCAACTGTTGACTGGAACGATATTTCAGCAGAAATATCATTCCTAAAAAAAATTCCTTCTAATGATTTTGCTAGCCTATTTAAAATTTGAAGATTATCATCACACAATACAAAACTTATCATATGAAAACTCCTTATTAACAATTTTAAATACAATTTTTAAATATTCTAGACTAAACACTAAAAAAATTCAATTACCAAGTATAATATACTCCATCATTTCCAAAATGTCAACAAAAAAACACTAAATTTTTATAAAATGAAATCTATAAGTAAATATCAACAAAAAGACGTGAAACACTGTATTTCAAAAGGAAACAGGAACATCGATGCAAGACAAAAAACGACATTATTAGACAAAACACATCCATAAAGACAATATCAAAGAAGGGAACATGTATAATTTTTAAAAATAATTCATATTTATAATTATAATAAAAAATTAAGGAGAGTGAATATGAAAAAGAAACTTTTATTTATTTTAAGTGGGATTATAATTTTATTAGTACTAATTTTATTCTTAGTGAATAAAACAAATGAAGGAAAAATCATTCAAACGAGTAATGGAACAGTACTTAGTAACAAAAAGATAGGCTGGGGAATAAGAAGAAATGATAATCACGAACAGCCAGATTTAGGCGCAACAAATAAGAAACTTATAGACGAAAACGATGATATAGCAATGGGAAATAACAATGAAAAATATGTATATTTAACATTTGATGAAGGCTATGAAGCCCGGATACACACCACAAATTTTAGACACTTTAAAAGCAAACAACGTAAAAGCAGCATTCTTCATAACAGGTCACTATTTAAACACTCAAAGTGACTTAGTAAAAAGAATGATAGACGAAGGGCATATTGTTGGCAACCACACAGTAAATCACCCAAGCATGCCAGATTTAACAAATGATAAATTAAAAGAAGAAATAACAAAACTACATATGGCAGTATTTGAAAAATTCAATTATGAAATGAAATATCTAAGACCACCCAAAGGAGAATTTAGCCAAAGAACACTAGAACTTACAAAATCTCTTGGCTATACAACAGTTATGTGGAGCTTTGCATATGATGATTGGGACGAAAACAAACAAGGTAGAGAAGAATATGCAAAAACAAAAATCCTATCAAACACACACAATGGTGCAGTAATACTACTGCACGCAAACTCAAAAGACAATGCAAATATATTAAATGAAGTTATTAAAGAAATACAAAAGCAAGGGTATGAGTTTAAAACATTAGATGAATTTAAAAATTCTCAAAAATATTTAAAAAAATATTGATTATTAAATTCACTTTGTGATAAAATGATACCGTTATAAATTGTATTTAAATGTGCTAAAATTTTACTAATATTAGGAGGGAAAATGAAAGAATTAGTTGAAGAAAAATTCAAGGAAATTTTTGGGACAGAAGGAAGATTTAAAACATATTTTGTACCTGCTAAAGTAAATATAGTAGAGGAAGATGAAGACTATAAAGGAGAAATGGCACCTAAAACTAGAGCTAAAAAAGGTGTTTGTGCAACAATTAGGGAAAGAGAAGATAGAATACTAAACTTCTACTCAGTAAATTTTAGTGAAGCAGGCATAATATCTATTTCAATAGATAATGTTGCATACAATGAAAATGAAACTTGGGTAAAATATCCAAAGGAAATTATTCTTTCCTTAAAAGAGGAAGGCTATGAATTAAAACATGGTTTTGACATAGTATATTATGAAAATATAGTAACAGATAATAGAAAAGATATTTTAAAAATATTAACAGCAATAGTTTTAAAAGACATGTATAACTTAGATATTAATAATGAAACAATAGAAACATTAGAACAAAAAACAGATGAAGAAGATGAGGAAGAAGGCAAAATCCTTACAGGAGAAAAGTTACAAATAGATTAAGGCTGGAGAAAAAATGAGTATAATAGGAATAGATGCAGGAAGTTCATGTATAAAAGCAATTGAGGTAGACCAAGGCGCACAAATAATAAATAAAGAAATAATCTCAAAAACTAGTATTATAAATGCATTAGAGCTATTTTTAAAACATAATAATATAAAAGAAACTAATATTTCAAAAATAGTTCTAACAGGAGTTGGAAAAGATGAAATAAAAGAAAACATACATGGTATACTTACAGAAAAAGTAGATGAATTTGAAGCAATTGCAATAGGAGGATTAGAGCTTTCTCAAAAACAGGAAGCACTGGTTGTAAGTATCGGAACTGGAACAGCATTTGTAATGGCAAGAAAGGATAGTTACAAACATATAGGTGGAACAGGAGTTGGAGGTCGGAACAATCTTAAACTTATGCAAACTAGTTGGAAATACTAAAACGATAGAAGATATAAATAAAGAAATAATTAAAGGAAATTTAGCAAATGTAGATTTAACAATTCAAGATGTAGCAATAAATGAAATTCAAAATTTGCCAAAAGATACAACATCAGCTAATTTTGGAAAGTTAAATGATAAAGCAACTAAGGCAGATATAATTTTAGGAATAACAAACATGGTTTTCGAAACAATAGGAATGATGGCAGTATTTCGGAACACAAAACACAAGCTGTAAGAATATAATTGTTATAGGAAATATTGCTACAATGCCATATTTGAAAACTGTTTTAAACAAAATAGAAAAATTACATGGTGTTATTTTTGAAATTCCAGATTTTGCAGAATTTGGAACAGCTTTTGGAGCAGTAAAAGCAACAATGAACTAGCAACACAAGATACTATAAAGATACAAATGAAAGGATGATTTTATAATGTACATATTTAACAAAGTAACGGTAAATCCACAATTACCAAAATCAATTGAAAAACTAGGAGAAATATCAGAAAATTTGTGGTGGTCTTGGAATACAGAATTTTTGAAAATTTTTAAAGAAATAGATATAGATTTGTGGGAACAATGTAATAAAAATCCAGTGAAATTTTTAAGATTAGTAGACCAAGAAAAACTTGAAAGAGCATCAACTGATCCAGAAATATTAAAGAATTATAGAATCAATGTAGATAATTTTGAAAGTTATATGAAAAGTAGAACAACATGGTTTAGCAAACAATATCCAGAAAATAAAGATGATGTAATAGCATATTTTTCAGCAGAATATGGACTAGATGAAACATTACCAATATATTCAGGTGGACTTGGAATATTATCAGGTGATCATCTAAAATCAGCAAGTGATTTAGGAATACCAATAGTAGCAATAGGTTTATTATATAAAAATGGATACTTTAATCAAAAAATAAATAAAAATGGAGAGCAAGTATCAGAATACTACAATATAGAAATGGATAACTTACCAATAAAACCTTTAAAAGATGAAAATGGAGAAGATGTAATAGTATATATCAAACTTCAAAAAGATAAGCTATACATAAAAGTATGGAAAATATGTGTAGGTAGAGTAAACTTGTATTTACTAGATACAGATATTCCAGAGAACAAAGAAGAATATAGAGGAATAACTTTAAAACTATATGGTGGAGATCAAGAAATGAGAATACGCCAAGAAATGGTTTTAGGCATAGGTGGAGTGAAAGTGTTACAAGAACTTGAAATTACTCCAAAAGTATATCATATGAATGAAGGACATTCATCATTCCTTGTATTAGAAGCTATAAAACAAACAATAAAACAAAAACAAGTATCTTTTGAGATAGCAAAAGATATTGTAACAGCAAAAACAGTATTTACAACACACACACCAGTTCCAGCAGGAAACGATATATTCCCAATTGGACTAGTTGAAAAATATTTTGATGGATACTGGAAAGACCTAGGAATTACTAAAGAGCAATTCTTAGAGCTTGGAATGAAACCAAGAGATGAAAGTAAAAATAGCTTTAATATGGGAATTTTAGCACTAAAAATTGCAGGTAAGAAAAATGGTGTAAGTAGACTCCATGAGTCAGTTTCAAGGGAATTATTCTCAGATGTTTGGCCGGAAATTGCACCACAAGAATCACCAATAACTTATGTGACAAATGGAGTTCACACATGTTCATGGCTTGCACCAAATTTAAAAGAACTATACAACCAATATTTAGAACCATATTGGCAAGAACGAATATATTCAGATGAAACATGGAAAAGAATAGATAAAATTCCAGATGAGGAATTATGGGAAGCACATAAACAAAGAAAAATAAAATTATTAAAACTTGTTAGAGATAATGTAACAGCAAGACTAAAAAACAATGGAGTGCATTATGAAAAAATAAGAGAAATAGTTTCAGGACTAAACCCAGATGCTTTAACAATTGGTTTTGCACGTAGATTTGCAACATATAAAAGAGCAACATTAATATTTAAAGATTTAGAAAGAATAACACAAATCTTAAATGATACAAATAGACCAGTACAAATTATATTTGCAGGAAAAGCACACCCAGCAGATAAAGAAGGGCAAGATTTAATTAAATATATACATGAAATATCATTAATGCCACAATTCAAAGGAAAAATATTCTTACTAGAAAATTACAATATAAATGTAGCAAGGCATTTAGTATCAGGTGTTGATGTATGGCTTAACAACCCAAGAAGACCAATGGAAGCCTCAGGAACAAGTGGAGAAAAAGCATCTGTAAATGGTGTAGTAAACTTTAGCATACTAGATGGTTGGTGGGCTGAAGGATACAATACAAAAAACGGTTGGGCAATAGGAACAAACGAGGAATACTATTCATATGAAGAACAAGACTTAGCAGATAGTGAGAGCATATATAAAACACTAGAAGATAAAATAATACCAACATACTATAATAAAAATGAAAAAGGCTTATCAGAAACTTGGATAAGATTAATGAAAAACTCAATAATGTCTACAGGAGGGAAATATAGTACAGCAAGAATGGTGGTAGACTATACAGAAAAACTATATATGCCATTATTAAATTTAACTAATAAATACTTTAACAGCTTAGAAAATGTTACAGAATATAATAAAATAAAACAAGAACTATATGCAAACTGGAATGATATAAAAATAACACAAGAAAACAATGCAGACAACATTACAGTAGATGCTGGAAACA
>OQVL01000505.1_pt1 | contig 20839 bp, 13 predicted proteins | sample 1691501 | NCBI WGS metagenome assembly OQVL01 (sample SAMN03418253, study PRJEB22391) | human gut metagenome | biome: human-gut; feature: organic feature; material: feces | host: Homo sapiens | place: Tanzania | collected 2013-01 | reverse complement strand
ACGGTATCGATCCGCATGGTTACATTATCCTTGGTGATTACGGGCTGGGGAGGGAAATCCGCTACCTGCTCTTTTAAGTTGACTTTTCTGGCTACCTTATCGATGAACGGAATCTTCAGATTAAATCCTACATTCCAGGTGGCCTGATAAGCACCCAGACGCTCGATCACGTAAGCCTGTGCCTGAGGCACGATCTTGATACAGGATACACAGATCCATAATATTAATACGACAATAATGATTAATGCTGCCATTTTTCCTCCTTCTGCGTACGTTTGTGTACGCTGCGTACCTCTGTACGCACTTTTCCCTCATGCATCTGTCTTACACGACTCTTAATTCTGTGACTCCGGTACATTTTCTGTGACCTTCGCCATCTGGGGATCCACCTTCACGATCAGCTTGACACCACTGACTGCTACGATATCCACCACGGTTCCGGGCTGTAAATTCAGTCCGTCTTCTTCCGTTCTGGCACTCCATTCCTGTCCACCTACCGTCACCTGGCCGATGCCCTGCAGATTGTCGATCTCACTGGTCACGATTGCCTGTCTGCCGATCATGCTTTCCACGTTGGTCCTTATGCGGTCCTTGTTGAAATACCGGACTGCAATCGGTCTGGTGAAAAACAACAGCAACAGAGATACTGCAAAAAATAACAGAATCTGCAGCCAGACCGGTGCGTGCAATGCAGCTGCGATCACAGCCACGACTGCGCCTCCGGCAAACCAGATGGATGTCAGACCAAGTGTTGCGACCTCCACTCCGATCGATACGATCAATACCACAAGCCACAAGGTTATCATTTCACTCATGTAATCACTCCTTTGGTTTTGTAGTTGTTTCCAGTGTACTACAAATCATACAGAGGAGCAACTGTATTTACTGCACGATACCGCTTTCTATTGTGCAATCGCATTACCTGTATACAACTGGTAATATCTGCCCTTCTGGGCGATCAGTTCGTCATGGCTGCCGCGTTCGATGATGCGGCCGTGGTCGAGGACCATGATGCAGTCGGAGTTGCGGACCGTGGACAGCCGATGGGCGATAACGAACACCGTGCGCCCCTTCATCAAAGCATCCATGCCGGCCTGCACCAGAGCTTCCGTATGGGTGTCGATGGAGGAAGTGGCCTCGTCCAGGATCATGACGGGGGGATCGGCCACCGCTGCCCGGGCGATGGCGATCAGCTGCCGCTGCCCCTGGGAAAGGCTGCCGCCGTTTGCCGTCAGCATGGTGTTGTAGCCGTCGGGCAGACGGGTTATAAAATCGTCCGCATTGGCGAGCTTGGCGGCCCGGATGCACTCTTCATCGGTGGCATCCAGTTTGCCGTAGCGAATGTTATCCATGACCGTGCCGGTGAACAGATTGGTCTCCTGAAGCACGATCCCGAGGGAATGCCGCAGATCGGGCTTGGCGATCTTGTTGACGTTGATGCCGTCGTAGCGGATCTTGCCGTCGGCAATGTCGTAAAACCGGTTGATGAGGTTTGTGATCGTGGTCTTGCCCGCACCGGTAGCGCCAACAAAGGCGATCTTCTGCCCGGGGTGGGCATAGAGCGTCACGTCATGCAGCACGGTCTTGCCCGGCACATAGCCAAAGTCCACATCCTCCATGGTGATGTCGCCCTTCAGCTCCGTGTATGTCACGGTACCGTCCGTCTGGTGGGGATATTTCCAGGCCCAGTGACCGGTGTGTTCGGGGCATTCATGGATCGTTCCGTCCGGATCCACATGGGCGTTGACAAGCGTCACATAGCCTTCATCCTGCTCGGGCTCCTCATCCATCAGAGCGAAGATGCGCTCGGCGCCCGCCAGCGCCATGACGATGGCGTTGATCTGGTTGGAGATCTGGGAAATGGGCATATTAAAGCTGCGCGAGAGCACCATGAAGGCCATCAGATTGCCCAGCGTCAGCAGAGAGCTGCCGGACGAAACGCACAGCAGCCCGCCGACGACTGCCAGAACCGCATACTGCACATAGCCAAGATTGTTGTTGATGGGGCCGAGCATATTGGAAAATTTTCCGGCGCTGTAGGCGTTGACCCGAAGCTCCTCGTTGAGCTTATCAAAGTCTTCCTTGCATACCTCCTCGTGGTTGAAGATCTTGACGACCTTCTGGCCGGATATCATCTCTTCGATATAACCGTTTACCGTGCCCAGAGCCCGCTGTTGGCCGATGAAAAAGCCTGCGGACTTGCCTGCCAGCACTTTGGTCACATAGATGATCAGCCCCACGGTGAAGAACATGACGAGCGTTAAAATCCAGGAGGTGTCGATCAGATTCCACAGCACGACCACCAGCGTCACGGCGGAGGACACGCACTGCGGAATGGACTGGGAGATCACCTGCCGCAGCGTGTCAATGTCGCTGGTATAGCGCGACATGATGTCTCCGGCGGCGTGGCTGTCAAAGTAGCGCAGGGGGAGACGCTGCATCTTGGCGAAGAGGTCGTCCCGGATGGTCTTTTGAACGCCCTGGGTAACGCCGACCATCAGATAGTTGAAGAGGAAGGTGCCGAGAATACCGAAGCCGAAAATGCAGGCGAGCTTCACAAGATAGGCTTTCAGCGGGCCGAAATCCGTGGAGCCGTCTGCCACCATGGGCAGGATATAGTCATCGACCAGAGGGCCAAGGGCACGGCTGCCCTGTGCCTGCGCTACCGATGTGGCGATGATGCACAGAAAGACGAAAACCAGCAGCGGGATGTACTTTTTCATATAGCTGAGCAGCCGCAAAAGGGTTTTTCCGGGATTGGCTGCCTTGCGGCCATCGCCGCGCATTCTGCCGGGACCTGCCATCAGTCCTCACTTCCTTTCTGCTGCGATTTATAGATGCCCCGATAGAATTCGGAGCTTTTCATCAGGGTCTTGGTACGTCTTTTCACCTCATCACTCATACGCTCTTTGCTGGGAGGAACACTGCTGTTGTTGCTGTCCTTGTCTGGAGACTCATATTTCGCTAAGCGATTCTTCAGAATGCGGTTTTCCTTGCGTAGACGGTCATTTATGCGGGTTAAGTTACAGATACACTCCTGTTGGTCGTCAACGGTTTTTTCCAATGACGAAATCTTACCCTCCAAATTCTTGAGAGCCTGGAATATATCTGTAACATTATTGTTCATGACAACAAAATTAGTGATTTATTATCATATATGCAACACTTGTAAATGACCTTACTGATACGAAGCAGAATGATATGATGTACAAAACGATGGAAAATACGACACAGTGGACATGTACAGGAATACTGAAAGTTTTTTAAAAAAAATCACATACTGCCTTTAGCGATACATATTCGCTGAATAGTTACTACCTCAAAACTTTTACCCTAAAAAATAGTAAATACAAAAGCATTAAACTCCAGTACCGCTTCAGTTTTGCATAACTGGTACTGGAGTTTCATACGGCTGGTACTGGAGTTTAAGTTGACTGTTACTGCAGTGTAACTCAATAGGTACTGTAACGTCACTGTATGATGATTTATAAGCTATAATAATGAGCATACAAGAAATATCCTGCATGCTCATTACCTTTTTACAATGAAAATGCAATCATTATTTCACCATTACCTTTCGTGTGGTTCCATCAGACATTTTCAGAATGTTAATACCCTTCTGTGGAGCAGAGAGTTTGGTGCCGTCGGCAGCGTAGCAAGCCTCTATGACAACATTGTTGTTATGATTGATGCTACTGATGCCAGTTGTATTACCATTAACTAATGCCTTTCCTGCATTGACAATCTCGTCAGTTTCATTGTCTATGACAATGGCTACAACATAAATCTGCTTGTAGTCGAGAGCTTTTACAAGTTTGTCTTTTGTTGGCATAGTGATGGTGTAATTGCCTTCTGTAATGCCATTCTCAACAAGATCGTCAAATGTCGCTTGGTTTACAAAGTTTTTGTAAGAGCTTGCTATGAGCACATCATTATACACTTGGTCCATTTGTGTGGGCTCGTCTGCAAGAAACATCAAATCCTCCTCGTCAATGTAGTCGTGCATACCTGAATAGCTGTTTGTTTGCTTCCAAGAGGAACCCGTGCCAGTCAGACCATCTGCAACAAGCATGTATGCAACCTCATAATCACCACCAGAAGTTAATGACTCAATAGAGGCCGTTACGTCCACCTCGGTAGAATCGCTATTGTATGTGCCGCTCACACTAACATTTAATAGAGGTAATTGTTTCAGCTCTTCGGCAACAACAATTGGTGCGGAACTGTATGGGTCCATCTCAGTATTGCCACGATTGACGTAACATGAAGGAGCACCATGGAAATTCAAGGTGTAGTCTGCTATGAACATTGGGTCTTTCTGATTATACTGGTGCAGGGCAATGCCAATGAACTGGTCGCCAAACTGCTCGTGCATTTTATGCATGCCTACATGACCACGTGGACAATATCCACATCCTGTGCCGGTGAACTCTTCGACTACGGCAACTCTCTTGAACTCCTTGGCAATGGTCTTGTTTAGACCATTGGCGATGGTTGAGGTAGCTTGGTTCTTCTCGCCGTTAACTTTAGTGATATTCAATTCTACCGGATATTCGCCTACTTGTGATGCTGCTTCAAAAGGAATAACTACAGAATATGAACCACCAACTCCAAGGTCTCCGTCAAAATCAACATGACGCTCCTCGGTTGTCTTTCCATCTTGAGTTATTGTATAGTCGAAGTCAGTAAGCTTTGTGCCACCATTGGTTACATTGACAGTAACGTCTTTTGTCTTTCCAAGTGCAACGATGAATTTTCCAAAATCGGAAGGAATAAGCGCATTGGTGGCAAAGTTGTCGTTTTCTACTATAAGTTGCACACTAAGCGCACCATATTTCTCGCCGAAATTATACCATCTGTTTTCGCCATTGCCGTCGAAATCGGCGAAAACATAAAGATTGCCCGAAACCTTTGAATACAATCCAAAAGGATTGTTGTCACTTGTCTGCTTGTATGAGAATCCTATGAGTAGATATTTATAGTCGGTGGTAAGCTCAAACTGTTGGTCGTCATCAAACATAATAGTATGCCACTCACCCTTCTTGTCTTCGGGAGTTGTCGCGGCCTGTTCCTTGCATGCTATTTCTTTAAGATATCCATCGTCAGTAAGGTTTGACACAAAGACATCTGAGGCAGAGCAGTTGCCTGCAAGGTTAAAGCGCACTCCCACTACCTTTGAGCCATAATATGGGGCGTAGTCGTCGGGAAAAAGAAGTATGGCTGCTTTGTTGTCGCCTGGCCATCCAGTGGCTCCCATATACTTGTCGCAATCGTCTGTAGCGTAAAGACCAACATAACGCTGGTTGTCCGCTGCCGATGCTTTAGTCTGGCTTCTCTGCATTGCAGAAACTGGCATGTATTTTCTTGTGTGAAGCTCTTTCTTTACATCAAGCTGCCTCTTTGGTGCAGTAATGCCAATACTTTGAGCATTTACTGTCAAACTGAATAACATCGCTAAAGCGGAAAGTAAAAATTTATTCATAAAATTAAATTTTTAGTTAGCAATAATGGTTTTACATTTTACAAATGTATGAAATTATTTAGAAAAGAGCAAACAAAAGAGAAAGAAAAGACCAATTTTTGTGCGTTACGTAATAATATACTTGGAAATGACACGTTTCCTCTATATAAGAGGTTACACGGTTTCTTCGTTTCACCCTCATTAGTTCTTCGTTCATCCTCCGTAGTGAACTCGATCTGCCTCCGTTAACGAAGCGAAGGCATAACGGAGGATTAACGAAGGAATATCGAAAGGAAATATATGAAAAGTGCCGATAGTGGTGCCAAAAGTGGAAAAAAAAAGGACTTTTGGCACCACTATCGGCACTTTTTGCTGTGTTATTCATCATATTCACAGTATTTTGTTCTATTTTTGCATTGCTATCATGCAATACTAAAACAGAAGTAATATGCTACAGTCAAAGTGAAGTGGCGCTGGATGACTTGTTTGTGGAGAAGGAATAGAAAGAAAAAAAGGGTGTAGCAAAAGGGTTGTTGTGTGATAACGCCCTTTTGCCACACCCTTATTGTTTTAGGAGTGTGAAGACTGATGGATTAAAGCAGTTCGTCGAACTTAGCCTTAAGGTCGCCCTCGGTGATGGCACCTACGTGCTTGCCTACGAGTTCGCCACCCTTGAAGAAGAGGATTGTAGGGATGTTGCGTACGCGATACTCGGCAGCAACGTCGTCGTTCTCCTCTACGTCGCACTTGCCTACAACGATCTTGCCATCGTACTCCTCGGCGAGCTTAGACACGATAGGAGCAATCATGCGGCAAGGACCGCACCATGTAGCCCAAAGGTCAACTACCAATGGCAATGAACCATTCTTGTACTCCTCAATGTTCTCAGTTGTGATTTTTACTTCCATTTTTCTTGATTTTTTATTGGGTTTGTTAATGAATAATTAATATCAAAGTTTGTGCCAAAATATATGGCAGTCATCAGTTGATGGCATAGCGCACGCTGTTCTCTTCGCCAGCCATAGCGTTCATCTCGTCGAGGAAGCTGAGCAGCTTCTTGTTGACGTCCACTGTCACGTTGCGGCTGAACATCTCTATATTAGTGTTGTGCTCGGTGTCGTGGATATTGAAGTAGAGAGGCACGTGACCCTGACAGCTGCGAAGCATTGTCTCGAGGTCGGTCATGGCTGCTTCCTTGAACATGGTGGAGTCGATGTAGATGGTAAACTTGTCTATCGACTTGTCCTTGACATCGGTGAGGAACTCTATCTTCTTTATCACCAGGTCGTAGGCATCGGGATTGTTGCGGAATCGCTGCTGACAGCGGGCCGTGATGTAGACGGGATATTCCTCCTGAAGCATGCTTTGCCATTTTGTCCACTCCTCGCCGAAGAGAGCAAGCTCGCCAGAACCGTCGAAGTCCTCTATTGTCACTATGCCGAAAGGTTTGTTGGTCTTGGTGAAGCGTGCCGATACTGCCGTGACGATGCCACCGAAGGATATTTCCTCGAACTTTGCCAATTCCTTCTTGTCCATCTCCCTGCCCACTTGCGAACATTTGAGGTTGCACATATGGTTGAGCACCACAGCATAGTCGTCGAGAGGATGAGCCGAGAGATAGATGCCTACAAGGTCGCGCTCTTTCTTCAGCAATTCCATTGTGCTCCACGGTTCTGTCTCGGGAACGGGTGGGGTAGTTATCTCTACTCCTCCCATATCGCCGAACAAGGAGTTCTGCATTGACGACTGCTCGGTCTGGTAGACCTGGCCATAGCGAAGGAGAGTCTCGATGAAGGTATCGCCTTTGGCATTTGTGCCGAAGTACTGTTCGCGTTTGATGCCAAACGAATCGAAGCCTCCGCTCAGAGCCAACGACTCGAAAGCCTTGCGGTTGACAGCAGAGAGGTTGACGCGTTGCACGAAGTCGAAGATGTCCTTATAGGGTCCGTTCTTCTCGCGTTCGTCAATGATGTTGATGGCAGCCGCGTCGCCCATACCCTTGATGGCAGACAGACCGAAACGCACCTCACCCTTCTTGTTGGCAGAGAATTTGCGCTGACTCTCGTTTACATCTGGACCCAAGCAGGGAATTCCCATGTTCTGACACTCAGACATAAGCTTGGTTATCTTGCCTATATCGTTGATGCATCGGCTCATGTTGCCCGCCATGAACTCGGCAGGGTAGTGGGCCTTGAGATAGGCTGTCTGATAGGCCACCCATGAGTAGCATGTGGCGTGAGACTTGTTGAAGGCGTAGGAGGCGAACTTCTCCCAGTCGGCCCATATCTTCTCAAGCACCTTGGGGTCGTGGCCGTTCTTCTTGCCACCCTCGATAAACTTAGGCTTCATGGCATCGACGATGGCCTTCTTCTTCTTACCCATAGCCTTACGCAAGGCATCTGACTCGCCACGGGTGAAATTGGCAAGCTGTCGGGAGAGAAGCATCACCTGCTCCTGGTAGACGGTAATGCCGTAGGTGTCCTTAAGGTACTTCTCCATGCAGGGAATGTCGTACTTAATCTCCTCCTTGCCGTTCTTACGGGCGATGAACGAGGGAATGTAGTCCATAGGTCCCGGACGATAGAGGGCATTCATGGCGATGAGGTCCTCGAAGACGGTGGGGCGTAGCTCGCGCAGATACTTCTGCATGCCAGCCGACTCAAACTGGAAGGTGCCGATGGTGCGGCCCTCCTGATAGAGTTTGTATGTAAGCTCGTCGTCGATAGGTATGGTGTCGAGGTCGATGATGATGCCTTTGGTAAGGCGTATGTTCTCCACCGTCTCCTTCATAATCGAGAGGGTGGAGAGTCCAAGGAAGTCCATCTTGATGAGGCCCGTCTCCTCGATGACGTGTCCGTCGTATTGTGTGGCAAGAAGCTTATGGCCGGGGTCGCTTTTGTCCTCGGCTGTAGACACAGGCACCCAGTCGGAGATGGCGTCGCGACAGATTATAGTGCCACAGGCATGAATGCCAGTGCCACGCACTGTGCCTTCGAGCATCTTGGCGTATTTTATGGTGTTGGCAAGCAGAGGGTTGGCACTTGCCTCAGCGTCGCGAAGCTCGGGCACGCACTTGATGGCGTTGGGCAGGTTCATCTTTAGTCCGTCGGGCAGCTTGTCGGGTATAGCCTTGCACAGGCGATTGGACACATCAAGCGGCAGCTTCTCCACACGAGCCACGTCCTTAATGGAGTTCTTGGTGGCCATAGTGCCGTAGGTGATGATGTGAGCCACCTTGTCGTGGCCGTATTTATCCTCAACCCATTCCAACACCTTGCCGCGTCCGTCGTCGTCGAAGTCGGTATCGATATCAGGAAGAGAAATACGGTCGGGGTTGAGGAAACGTTCGAACAGCAAGTCGTACTTGATAGGGTCGATCTTGGTGATGCCAAGACAATAGGCCACCACCGAGCCTGCAGCAGAGCCACGACCCGGACCCACCATAACGCCAAGCTCCTTGCGGGCAGAGTTGATAAAGTCCTGCACTATGAGGAAGTAGCCTGGGAAACCCATGGTCTTCATAATGTGAAGCTCGAACTTCACGCGCTCGTGCACCTCCTCAGACAGTGGGTCGCCATAGAGTTCCTTGGCTCCGTCGTAGGCAAGCTTGGCAAGATAGTCGGCCTCAAACTTGATACGGTAGAGTTTGTCGATGCCTCCAAGTTTTTTGATTTTATTCTCTGCCTCCTCGTGCGACATAATCTCGTTGCCATTTTCGTCGGTTGTGAACTCGCGGAAGAGTTCTTCGGGAGATATGCGTTTGCGGGTGTCCTCCTCGGTGCCGAACTCTGCCGGGATGGGGAAGAAAGGCATGATGGGCGAATGGTCGATGGAATAGAACTCCACCTTATTTAATATCTCAAGGGTGTTGCTGAGAGCCTCTGGCACGTCGGAGAAGATGTCGTTCATCTCCTCGCGGGTCTTAAACCACTCCTGCTTGGAGTAGAGCATACGGTTGGGGTCGTCCAGGTCTTTGCCCGTGGCGAGACAGAGCAGATGGTCGTGTGCCTCGGCATTGTCCTTGTCCACGAAGTGTGCGTCGTTCGTACAAACCAACTTTATGCCGTATTCCTTGGCGAGCTGTATGAGTACGCGGTTTGCCTTCTGCTGCAGGGGGAAGGTCTCACGGTTGGCGCGCTGGTTGGGGTCTTTCACCTCGTGGCGCTGCAGCTCCAGATAGTAGTCGTCGCCGAACACGCGCTGATACCATTCAATGGCCTCCCGCGCTCCGGCTATGTCGTCCTTCAGGATCTTTGCCGGCACCTCTCCGGCGATACATGCCGAGCATACGATAAGGTCTTCGTGGTATTTCTCCAGATCCGCGCGGTCGGTTCGCGGACGCATGTAGAATCCGTCCACCCAAGCCCTCGACACGAGCTTTATCAGGTTCTTGTAGCCGTTGTAGTTCTTTGCCAGCACGATGAGGTGGTATCCGCTCTTGTCCACTTTCGGGTCGGAGCGCTCCAGTTTGCTTCTCCTCGCCACATACATCTCGCAGCCGAAGATGGGCTTGAACTCCGGCTTGCCTTCGTCGCGGAGCTTGCCGTTCACCTTGTTGCAGTAGTTGAACAGCTCCTTCACTCCGAACATGTCGCCGTGGTCGGTTATCGCCATACCCTTCATGCCGTTGGCTATCGCCTTGTCCACGAGCTTGGATATGCTCGACTGTCCGTCGAGGATGCTGTAGTATGTATGTACGTGAAGATGAATGAAGTCTTGCATGCTGATTGTGAGTTGTATTTATCTGGAAAGCAGGCCCGACACGCCAAATTGACAAGCCCGACCCACCAAAATGAGCCTCAAAGTTACGCTTTATACATGAAACGGCAAAAGAATAAGAGTAAAATTTGTGGAAATGCGAGAAAAACGGTAACTTTGCAGTCGCTTTTAATAGGCACTCTTCACAAGTCAGTAATACTATGGGTAAGAAAATAAAGAAACTTAAAAACGTAAGGATACACCGTGAGGGTACCGACACCCTGCTCTACGGAATAATTTTCATCGCCGCCGTGGCATCAGCGCTTTGGCTTTCCATCGACAACAAGATCCCGTTCTGGGTCTTCGTTGGCGTGTTCGGAATCGTATATGCCATCGTGCTCAACTTCTTCCGCTGCCCCAAGCGGTTCTTCGACGGCGAGACGGAGAACATCGTCGTTGAAAGAGTAGCTGTTGCCAGGAGCGTAAGCTGTGGTGTATTTGACACCATAGCCGGTGAAGAAATGGCCGTAGAACGAGTTGGCGTATAATCTGAGGCTCTCTTCACTCTTCCAGTAGCTCTCATCTTCAGCTGTGGTTCGTGACGGCCTGTCCAGGACATCGCAACTGCCCATCAGCAGTGCAAGTCCCGTGAGTATATATATAAATCTGTGTTTCATGTGATTCCTCATTAGAATGATAACTGTACACCGAATGATACTGACTTGAATACAGGTGTTCCGGTACCGGTACGTCCCATATTGTAGTTGGTTGAGAACATAGAGTAACCTGAAATAGCCTCAGGGTCGATAGGAAGTCCTCTCAGGTGGTCAAATGTGAAGAAGTTTTCAAGTGAGAGGTAAACTCTTGCCTTGCTGACCTTGACCTTGGAAAGGTAACGCTCTGGCACTGAATAGCCGAGGGTTATGTTCTTGATTCTCAGGTATGCCATGTTCAGCATATATCGGCTCTGTCTCTGCATGCTGAAACCTGTATCGCTGCCGTTGAGGTTCCATGCGCGCGGATAGAACGCATCGGTGTTGTCCTCAGTCCAGTAGTCCTTGGTGAAGGTCTTAGGCAATGCGCCTTCCTTTGCCGAGTATCCCGGAATCGCGAGCTGTCCGCTTCCCCATATCTTGCGCTTTCCGATGCCCTGGAAGAAGATGGAGAAGTCGAATCCTTTCCAGTCAGCGCCGAGCCTGAAACCGTATTCATATCTAGGGGTAGAGTTTCCGATGACTACCTGGTCTCCAGGATTGCCGTTGGTGCCGTCTCCAGGTGTGATATATCCGTCACCGTCCACATCGACGAACTTCGTGTCTCCAGGGGCGAAGATGAGTTTGTCGCTGTTCTCGTAATGGACCTGATATACAGGATATTTGGCGGACTGCTTGAAGGTCGTGCGGGCTGTGCCCTTATAGATTACGGTAATCTTTTCGATTTCTCCGTCAGGTCCATATACGAAGTCGTCCTTCTGGAAGAGACGGTCTGTCACGAATCCGTAGATGTCGCCGTAGCGTCTGCCGGTAGAGTATGCGTTGGAAAGAAGTCTGTTTTCCCAAGGTGTTGCCCAGTCGGCACCCTTCGTGATGTCGGTTACAGCATCCGAGAGGGTAGCCATACCGTTGATTCCGAGACCGTTTTGGAATCTGAATCCGAAGTCGAGTGCGAACTCCCATCCGCGTGTGCGGAGGCTTCCGTAGTTTCCTCTAGGAGCTGTTGTTCCGAGGGTTACAGGGAGGTCTTCACCAGGGATGATCATGTTCTTGGTGTCTCTCTGGAACCAGTCGAATGTGATGCCGATCTGGTTCTTCCAGAATCTGAGGTCGGCACCCAAGTCGAGGGTCTCGATTCTCTGCCATGTGATGTCATAGTCCACAAGTGACGGAGTTCCATACTGTGTGGTCTTGTTTCCGGAACCGTCAAGCCAGTTGGACTGCGAACCTGAGAGTGTGGAAAGATAGAGTGTGTTTGCTACGGACTGGTCTCCGATGCTTCCCCATGAAGCCCTGATCTTACCGAAGCTGAGCACCGGTTCTACCTTCTTCATGAACTTCTCGTTGGTGAAGATCCAACCTCCTGAGAATGAAGGGAATGTCTGCCATCTGAGGTGTGAAGGGAACTTGGAAGAACCGTCTCGGCGGATATTGGCCTCGAGGAAGTATCTGTTGCCGAATGAGTAGTTCAGACGACCGAAGAATCCGAGCTGTGAATTCCAGTTGGTGTTTCCGTCTGCGAACTGGTCTCCTGTCGCAGTGTTGAACTGAGGATTGTCAATGTTGAGGAGGTTTGTCTTGCTTGCCTCTACTGACTCCCAAGTGGTTGCGACCCTGTTGAGTCCGGCCATGATTTTGATGTCATGCTGACCGCCGGAACCGAGGAGGAGATTGTAAGTCGTATATGCGTTGATGGTATTGGTAGTGTTCGCATATCTGTAGCGGGTAATGCTGGTGGAAGTGACGTTCGAGAAGTAGTCCTGCACAGGGAAGCAATATCCCGGCATTGACCCGTCTGCTGACGGATCCACGATCTGTCCTGCTTCATTGACATAAACCCTTGAGCCGTCCTCTCCGAACCATTCGGTAGGCGAGTACCACATCTGTCCGCCTCTGAACTGAGGGTTTGAAGAGTTCTTCTCCTGTGTCCTCTGGTCGTAGGTGTAGTCGAACTTCACGTCCCAGTTCTTGGTGATGTTCACTGTCGCACCGAGATTGACATTGAAATATCTGTTTCTCAAGTTGTCGGTGTTGGCTGCCCTGAGCTCGTATGCGGCCTCGCGGAGGTCGTTTCCGTTTTCCTTGACTCCGATAGGGAAGAGCGGGCTCCATCTGTAGAGGTAGAGCCATGGGTCGGCTACAGTCGTGCCGACACCCGGATATCTCTTGTTGCGGTCCGAGAAGATGGAACTTGCACGGATGCTGAGGAATTTGTTCAGGTTGGATGTGACGCTGATGGATGAGTTGTATCTGGTGAAGTCATCGTGCTGCGCGGTTCTGGACATACCGCTCTGTCTGAGGTAGCCGAGTCCCACGTTGTACGATGTCTTGCCTGATGTTCCGCTGATGGAAAGGTTGTGTGACTGGCTAGGAGCCCATTCGCGTATCATCGCCTTTGCTCCGTCATAGAGACGATAGCCATATTTGTTGACGCCGTCGTAGTACCAGTCTCTTCCATAGACGACAGGATCTCCGTCCTTGACTTTTCCGCCATAGAGTTTCTGCCACTCGACAGCCTTCTCGTAACTTTCAGGGCTGATTCGCCAGAAACCGCCGGCAGGCATCGCCGCACCCATGTTCTTCTGTGCGTCGAGGGTATATTTCAATGCTCCAAGTCCTCCGATTTCGATTTTCTTGGCTGTGTTCTGCCATGAGAAGTTGTCGGAATATGTGACTTCGATTTTTTCTTTTCCCGCTCCTGTCTTGGAGGTTATGAGAATTACACCGAAGGCGGCCTTGGAACCGTAGATTGAAGATGCCGCGGCATCCTTCAGGACTGAAATCGACTGTATGTCGTCAGGATTGACCATCTGGATACTTGGAATCTCCACGTTGTCGAGGAGAATCAGAGGGTTGTTGTTACCTGAGATGGAACCGATCTGTCCGCGGATATTGATGATAGGGTCGGAACCGACTTCACCGGTCGGGATTCTGATGTTCACTCCAGGAACTGAACCCTGCAGTCCTCGTCCCACGTCAGCGATAGGACGGCTGTCGAGAGTCTTTTCTACATCGACTACTGCGATGGAACCTGTGAGGCTGGCCCTTTTCTGGCTACCGTAACCCACGACAACGACTTCTGAAAGCAGCTCGCTGTCATCTTCGAGAGTAACCCTCATTCCAGGGGCTGCAACTACTTCTTTATCCGTGTATCCAATGGATGAGAACTGAAGCACGGCTCCTGCTTTCACTGTAATGTTGAAACGGCCGTGGCTGTCTGTAATGACACCGTTCATGCTTCCTTTCTCAATGACGCTTACGCCCACTAGCGGTTCGCCATTGGAATCCAGGACGGTTCCTGAGATTTCTTTTTTCTGGTCTTGCATGAGAGTGCTTGCTGAATTGGACGCGACATTTCCCGGACTGTTTGCAAAACAGTCGGCTCTTCCGGCTGGAAGAAGTGTGAATGCCGCTAAAGCAATAAGTAATCGGCGTCCAGCCGATCCCTTTTGATTGTTTGCTTTAATCATAAGCGGTAGTGTATAAAAATTATTATGTGTCGTTTCTCTTGGAAACTGTAATGTCTGTTGGTTATTCTAGTAACGCCACTCGGTCCGGCTCCAGATTAAAGTACTAAGATAAGCCTATTTTACCGGCTTTCCAAATCGTTTTGTAACGTTTTTGTTAAAAATGGGCGTTTTTGTGTTGTCCTATAGAATATTACACAAAAACGCCCATTTAATAATCTTAATATGTTTATGCGCTGAAAGTCACATCATCGAAAGCCAGAGTCGGAACCTGTCTGCTGAAACCGTCCATCGGGTCAGAAGCAGCCACCAGCAGATTGCTCCAGAGTTCTTTCATGTTTCCGGTTATCAGCATTCCTGAAACGGGTGCCTTGAGTTCCCCGTTTTCGAAGACAAAGCCCTCCACGCCGTAAGAAAAATCGCCGGTGGCAGAATTGCAGTTGCCTCCATTGAAATCCGTCACCAGAATGCCGGAACCGCAAAGCGCAAGCACATCCGCTTCCTGAAGAAGAGTAAGGTCAATGTTGACCTCCGCTCCGGTTTTCTCTGAGACAAAAGGCTGGACGACCGGCCTGTTAGCACTTTCCGAAGTCGCAGGCATTCCCAGCTTGCCGGACATGTAAGTATTTATGAAATACTCCTTTACGACTCCATTGACAATTATGTCCCTGTCCAGACATGCCCTTCCTTCACCGTCGAACAGGATTGACCCGCTCTTTCCTTTTTCCCTCGGCCTGTCGAGAATCGTTAGTCCGTCGCTGAAAATCTTTTTGTCCAAAGTGTCAGTCAGGAATGATGATTTCTGCTGGATGGCCCTGCCCGAAAGGGCATTGAGGACAGGCTGCACCAGTCTTCCTGAGACCCTTCTGGAAACGACCATCCTGTATCTCCCTCCATTGACATTGACCTGACCTATCTGGCTCGCAGCCTGCATTACGGCCTTGTGGCCGCAGTCGGAGGCAAGCACCTTTTCCGGACTGATGCTGTAATCCCACCACAGGCCGCTGTATTTGTTGCCCTCCTTGTCCTCGACTGTCACGTTGCTGCAGACCTCGAAAGATGTCTCGATTTGTCTGCAGCCGATTCTGTCGGAGCTGGTCAAGTATGTGTCTGTCAATGTGTTGTTGTATTCCACTTCTTCGGAAACCAGTTTCCAGTCCCTATCCGGTGATTCCGTGGAGAATTCATTGAAAACGGAAACACGCCTTGCCATATCCAGTCTCTGTTCTGCCGTCACTGAATCATACCCGTCCCAGCAAAGTTCCATTTCATCTCCGCGGATGGCGTCTTTGGCCGTCTCCTCCCTGTCCGGAAGTCTGCGGAACTTGTCCGGCGCAAGCAGTCTGACATTCTCCACGGCCATCTTCAGAAGTTCTCTTACGCTTTCCGCTTCTAGTCTGTTTGTGGAGAATACTCCATATTTTTCGTCAGCGAAGACCTTGAAAGTCAATGCCCTGTCTCCAGTCTGCCTGATGTTGTCGATCTCTCCGTCCAGAAGTGCGATAATCTCAGTCTTGGCCTTGTCCAATGTCACCTGAACCGCAGAGGCGCCGGCTTCAAGAGCCATGTCAATGCTGCTGTCGGCCAATGCCTTCTCTTCTTCCGTTATCATTCCGTTGATCATATTCTCCATTTTATTCTCCTCCTACAGTAAGATTGTTGATGAGCACGGTCGGCATTCCGCAGCAGACCGGAACTGACTGTCCCTTGCCGCAAGTCCAGGCGCTGTCGTCTATCACACAATCGTTTCCGACCGCAACGATATCTTTCAATGCCTGTGGGCCGTTTCCGATGACATTGATGTCCTTCACAGGTGTCGTCAACTTTCCGTTTTCGATCAGGAAGCCGCTCTTCACGAAGAATGTGAAGTCGCCCTCGCCGATTTTTACCTGTCCGTTGCTGAATTCATTGACATAAATTCCCTTTGATACAGAGGCGATGATTCCCTCCGGTTCGGCGTTTCCGCTTTCCATATAAGTGGCTCTCATTCTTGGGATTGGACTCGAGCGGAAGGATTCACGGCGTCCGTTTCCGGTAGGAGCGACTCCGTAGAATTTCGCGCTGATCCTGTCATGTAGATATGAGGTCAGAATTCCGTTTTCCACCATGAGCGTTCTCTGTCCCGGAACTCCCTCGTCGTCGAAATTCAGGGAACCTCGGTTTCCGCGGATTGTGGCATCGTCAGCGATATTGATTCCCTCCGGACAAACGCGCTGTCCCATCTTGTCAGAGAAAATGGACTGTCCCTTTCTGTTGAAATCGGCTTCAAATGCGTGTCCCATGGCCTCGTGGAGCAGAATTCCAGAGGCTCCCGCGCCCATGACCACCTGCATCTGACCGCCTTTCGGACGCACAGCCTCGAAGGCCTCATCAATGCCGCAGGTGATTTTCTCCGCGATTTCTTCTATCAGTTCGTCTGTAGCCATCTCAGCTCCTTTCCTGAAGCTTCTGGATACATTCTTCTGAATCTTTCCATTGCCGTTGTCAGCCACGAGCATAGCCTGGACAGTGGTCATCGGCCTGGTCTCGTATTTCAGTTCCCCGAAGGAATTATACATGAGGTAATCGCTTGTCTGACTGGATAATACGCAGATGACGCTGCTGATTCTGCCGTCTCTCTTCTTGATGGATTTCTCCAGTTTCCCTAGATATTCCACGGCGATGGCGGGGCTGGTTTCTCTCCAGTTCTGCAGAATAGGATATCTGTCCGCACGCGGATTAGGCTGTCCAGGGTAAAGTCTCCTCACGAGTCTGCCGCCGTTGTTTTCCTGAGCCGTATATGTCGCTCCGATGCTTCTTGTGTCTCGTGGCTTGACCGCCTGGCCCTGAGATATTGCGGAAGCGGCTTTTGCGGCGCTTTCCATGTCCGCCCACTCTGTGCTTTCCGAATATGCGTAGCCTGTCTTTTCTCCGCAGAGGACCCTGATTCCGACTCCGTAGTCGATGTTTAGTCCGCTTGACGAAACTTCCCCGTCCATCAGCTGATGGGTCTGGAGCATCGTGTTTTCGAAATACAGGTCGCAATAGTCTCCTCCGTGGGACAATGCGGTGACAGTGAGTTTCCTCAAGTCGTTTTCATCGATGTTGAATGTGTCTAAGTAAAATTGTTTGTCTGATATCATGCTTTTAGTCAGTTTTCAGCGGTGGGGAACTCTGAAGGATCATTCCCCGGAAAGAGTTTTCTCAGCAACGTCCGCCAATTCTTGAATCTTTGAATATGTCTGTTCGTCTTTAATGGTCAGCCTGCCGGCCTGTCCTTCGGCAACGACCCTGAAAGGTATCTGGGAATTGTCCGCAAGAATCCACCGGTCTGCCGTATTCCTATATATATTGAAAAAATAGTGCAGCCCGGCCATATATCGCCGTCTTATGGTTTCTTCCGGGATGTTGTGCCCACCGGCTGCGACTCTCGCCCTCACCCTTTCGACGGCAAGTTCCGGGGAGTTCAGCCAGAAGTACAGTATGGTGATTCCGTAGCCCTGTGCCCTGGCCTTGACAATCGTCTTTTTCAGACTCCTCGTGGCCAGCGTCGTCTCTATCGCAAAGTCCTCATTGCGCTTGAAAAGATAGTTCATTTTCAATAACATAAGCTTGCTGGCCTGAATGGATACAGCGTCAGGGCTGAATGGGGAAAGGCTCTTTGCGAATTCGTCGGAATTGACGAACTGGCTGCATCCGAGCATCTCGGGAAGCAGCGCATAGGATGCCGTAGTCTTTCCGGCACCGTTGCATCCTGATATGACGTATAGCTGTGGCATGGCTGCGTTTTGTTCAGATTTATCAATGCCAATATACGAAAAAATCCTCTCACGTACAAAACTTGTATTCGCAGCCACGGAAATGCCGGCAGGAAAGTCCCGCAAATGTCAATCCTGATGTGTCACGCCGTACCCGAACAGCGCGAAGTCTCCCTTGCAGGGGTCGCCCGGAAAAATGTCGCGGAAAGAATCGGTTATTTCAATGACAGTCTTTATGTCCTTGGGCTTGCGTTCTGTGAGCCCAAGCTCCGTAGCTTGCTGATATACATGGACATCCAGCGGAATCAACAACGTGTCCGAGGATGTGTTCTTCCAGAGGCCGAGGTCCACCTTGCCGTCATCTCTGACCATCCAGCGTCTCATCATATTGATTTTCTTGTTGGGCGCCTTTGTGTCTTCTTTCTGTCCGAAAACCAATGTCCTGATTTGCGGCACTGTCAATGTCTCTATGCTGTCCTGTTTTTCGTATATGTCTTTCAGCCTTTTGCAGATAGCCGCCACCTCGCTCCATTTGATGGTCCTGTGTATGCTGACCGGGTCGTCACGCCATTCGCCTTTCATTACGTAATCGTATGGTTTCCAGTCCATTTCATCGAACAGGCGTCCGCTGTCGCGTACTATCATTGACCTGCGCCCCCAAGCGAAATGTGCTGCGAAGACGGCAGCTATCTCCACATCTTTCAGGTTGCATTTTCCGGCTTTCATCATTTCAGTGAACCTCGTCGGGAATGCGATCGGGTCTTCCCTGAAGTATTCCGGATTGTTGTATGTCTCGGCCCATTCTTTCAGCAGAGCTATAGTTTCTCTTGTCATTTCAGAATTGCATTAAAGCAGATGAGGAAAGCCTGTCTGACTTTCCTCATCTGCTATGTCTGTTTATTCTAGCACTCGGTAGCTGATTCGAGCTTCTTCATGATAGAGAAGATGAAGAGGGCTGAAAGGAGGCAGAGTGTGATGAGAAGTCCCCAAACACCCCACAGTGGAATCTTGTTCCAGAGGAGACCAGGGATGGAAACCAGATAGTTTCCGAGGGCGGTAGCTGCAAACCAGCAACCCATCATAGCTCCCTTGTATTTAGGAGGGGCAACCTTCGATACGAATGAGATACCCATCGGTGAGAGCAGAAGCTCTGCGAAGGTAAGTACCAGATAAGTCGAAATGAGCCAGTCAGGTGAGATGAGGTCAGGGCTGACTGTTCCGCCGAGTTCCTTAGGTGATGCGAGATTGAGTGACGCGAATGTGAGGATAGAGAAACCTACCGCTGCGACAATCATTCCGAGACCGATCTTGCGTGGAGCTGAAGGCTCTTTGCCCTTCTTTGCGAGTGCGCCGAAAATCGCGAGGGATACCGGTGTCAATGCTACCACGAAGAATGGGTTGAACTGCTGGAAGTCTGAAGGAAGGATGTTTACGACTGCAGGCATACCTGAGAAGATAGCGTATGCAACGCCCCACAAACCGAGGGTGGCAACGCCGCAGATGGCTTTTCCGCTTGTCTTTTCAGACTGGAATACTCCGAACAGTGTATAGACTGAAATTGCGATCAGAACAAGGCTCCAGATGTTGAATCCGATTCTTGTCGCACCTGTTACTGTGCTGGCTGTGTAGTCTCTTGCAAACAATGTCATTGTAGCACCGTTCTGGTGGAATGCCATCCAGAAGAAGATAACGACAGCGAATACGAGCATAAGGGCTGTGATACGGCTCTTTGTCTGCTCCGGTGTGAGCTCGACCTCATTGCTGTTGGCGGCTTTTGCCTGTTTTGCATTGACGTCAGCATGTTTGAACCATGAGCGGCAGCTGAAATAGATTGCTACCGAAATGATGAGTGAGATGCAGGCGATTCCGAATCCGTAGTTGTATGCGGTCGAGAGTTTCTCGATGTACATCTCGCTGAATGAAGTCATGTCCATTCCTGATGCGCCTGACATTGAAGCGGCAAGGCCCTGAAGCTTTTCTGCATTCTCAGGGGTGATGGTGCCGTTCATCATCTGATGGGCGAGGGCAGGAATGTTTGCGTTATATACGAGACCTGATTTGCCGAGGAAGAAATTGGTTACAGCCTTTGCCATCGAAGGGGCGAACATGGCGCCGATGTTGATGGCCATGTAGAAGAGGCTGAATGCGGAGTCTCGCTTTGATGCATACTTAGGATCATCATAGAGGTTTCCGACCATGACCTGGAGGTTACCTTTGAAGAGTCCGGTACCGATGGCGATGAGAGCAAGCGCTCCGAACATCAGAACTTTACCTGCGATATCCGGTCCTGTAGGAATTGCCAGACAGAGGTATCCGAAGAACATGACGGCGATACCTGTGGTGACGCACTTGCCGTAACCGATCTTGTCGGCAAGCATACCACCGAACAACGGCATGAAATATACCGCTGCCAGGAAGATGGAATAAATCTGGGTGGAAACGGCTGCGCTGAATCCGAATTTTGCCTGGATGAACAGGAGGAAAATAGCGAGCATGGTGTAGTACCCGAATCGCTCTCCTGTATTGGCCAGAGCGAGGGCGAACAATCCTTTCGGCTGATCTTTGAACATTGTTATGTGTTTTTAATAGTTAATTAATTCCATGTGTGGACTTACAAACTTAGCAATTATCGTTGAAAATGTCAAGAAACAAAAGCCTTTTACATGCAAATTTTAATCGTTTTGTGCAGAAAAGTGTCATTTTGTGAGTTTGTGCCCGAAAAATCAGCGGAAAATCATAAAGGTGACAGTGTGTATTTTCAAT
>OQVL01000503.1_pt1 | contig 20854 bp, 28 predicted proteins | sample 1691501 | NCBI WGS metagenome assembly OQVL01 (sample SAMN03418253, study PRJEB22391) | human gut metagenome | biome: human-gut; feature: organic feature; material: feces | host: Homo sapiens | place: Tanzania | collected 2013-01 | reverse complement strand
CCGCGTTTTTCCAATAAACGTGTTCGCCCGCTTTCAATTTAATCTTCAACGCCAGAAAAAACGATTCTCCCGCCGCGACGGTTTCCTTTTGCGCCAACAGTTCGGCATGCGGCGTTTCCTCTCCCCCCGCGCGAAAAGGAAACAAAAGCAGGAAAAAAGAAAAAACACATAAAATCCGTTTCATTTTTCGACCGTTTAGATTAAAATTTTCGCAAACGGCGGTTTTGCGACCGCCTGTCGGACAACACCATTATTTAAGGATACGACCCAGTGTTCAAGGCATTTCTTTCTTTTGCGTTGTTTTTCGCCGCGGCGTCCGGCGTCTGCGCGCAGGCTCCCACCGCGTTCAAGGAAAGCGAAGGCGAACAGGAAAACACTTTGTCAAAATACATCAACGCCAGCTCGGTCTGCGCCAAAATGACGGATCCCGAAGCCTTGTACGAACGCGGTATGCTGTTAATCAGCGACGCGAACAGCGACGCGTTCATGGCGGCGGCTGACTGCTTTACGTCGGCGGCGATGCGCAATCACACGCCGTCCCAGCTGGAATTGGGAAAACTTTACGAAATGGGCAACGGCGTCAGCCAAAGCAAAATTTTTGCCTATAAATGGTATCAAACGGCTGTTTTATTGGGAAACCAAGACGCGATCCCCTATCGAAACAAGCTGGAAACGAACATGTCTCTGGACGAAATTTCGCTGGCGAATCCGATGATTCAAAGCACGCTGAAACTGATTGACCTGTTTGATCAGAAACAACAGGACGAAGTCGACAAACTGGATATGAAAGTCGCAAAGGAATACAAGGATTTCGGCGTCGATATCGCCAAATACGACATCAAAGAGGAAAAGAAGAACACCGTTGAAAACCCCTTGATTGAAGCGTTGATCCGCGACCAGCAGAAAAAGATGAAAGCGGCGTCATTGAAAAACAAAGCGAAAAACGCAAAAACGGAACAGACCGCCTTCCCGTTCGCGGGCGGCGCGCCCGACGGCGAAAACGACGACGAAGGTTTCGCTCGCCGCCGACGCCGGAGAAGCGAACAGGAAGAATCGGCGGAACAGAAAGAAGACTGGCGGAATTTCGGCGATGACGCGTCTCCGGCGGCGCCCGATTCCGGTGGCGAAGCGAATTTCTGATATGCGAAAAGCCCCGCCGAAGCGGGGCTTTTTCACAGACATTGCAAATAAACGATATTGTTTTCGTCAATCCGGCGAATCGTTTCCGGCGTGTCTTTTTCATAATCGGGATAAACGGGACGGTAGAGCGCGCAGAAATCACCGTTTAAACACGTCGTGCAGCCGCTTGACAACAGCATCGTCACGCAAACCGCGGCGAACGCGGCGCGCGAACGCCGCCGATTCCGATTTTTTCCTTTCGCATTCGGCTTCTCCGCGCGCTTTGCCGAAACAAAACGCCAAAAAGCAAGACGCGCCGATTGAAACAACGGCGATAAAACCCAAAACGGCATCGTTCATTCTTTCGCTTTGTCTTCCCTGATTTTCGCGTTCACGACGGAAAACAAATCCAGCACCTTGACGATTTTCGCCAAAACGGCGTCGTCTTTTTGCGTAGGCGTCGCTTTGACGATGATCGACGCCGCGGCGACAACCGTTCCGAACCAAAACAAAGCCTGTTCCATAAAATCCGCAATCACTTCCATGTTCATTTTTTTTCCTTTCTTTGCAACGATGAAAAAACGGAACGTTTTTGCCGTTCCGTTTTCTTTTGACAGGTGGCGGGCGTTTTGCCGGAAAACCAAAACGCTTCCGCCCTGCGGCGTTTCACCAATCCGGCACAAATTTTCCCGTTCGCATAAACCCAGCGCATCATCTGCTGCGGCACCTGATCGTAATGTCCGGCGTTTAAAACACGCCGCAACGACGACAGAAAAAAAGCGCGCGCGCCGACGTTAAACGCAAAACTGACCAAAGCCTCGCGCTGGCGGCGGCAAAGGTCGACTTCCACGCCGCCGTCAACGACCGCTTCCGCGGCGGCGACGTCTTGCGCCAGCAGAATTTCCGCCTGTTTTTCAGTCACGCCGGCGACATAGTTTTCGTCCGGTCGCAAAACATGTCCGTATCCGATGGTTCTTTTCCCCGCGACGCAAGTGTATTCAAGCGGTGCGAAGCCTTCGAACCTCTTTATTTTGTTCAGCGCGTCACGGGAGATCATTCGGCTTCCCCCGAACGGCGCAACAGGACATACGTTTTGGCGCAGATGTAAATCAGCGTCGCGATGCCGATCAAGCACCCGATCCATTCGTTGAATATCGGCATCCACGCGGGTGCGGTCAGCCCTGCCGATATTGTGACGCCTTCTTTGACATTGTCCATTTTTCCCTCCCTTATCCGCCGATGTTTTTCAAAAGATTGACGGAAAACGCCAACGCCCGATCCGTCGCCCCGACGCGCGAACGGCTTGCCTTGCGCCGCAGAACGCCTGCCTTTTCACGCGCCCGTTCCCGAACGTCAAAAGCGTCGCGCGCCGCCTTTAAATCGTTGTAAAGCAACGCGTCGTTATAGGACGAAACGTCAATGCCCGACGATCCCGCGCGGGCGATGTTTTCGCCTTTTTCCTCGGCGTTTTTACGCCGGATTTCACGAACGTCCCTATCGGCTTGACGCAATGCTTCATCGGCTTCGGCGTTGTAATCGTCGGCGTCGCCGTTTCCGCCGTTCCAGTTTTTCAGTAAAGTCAGCGTCGTTTTCGCGCTATCGGCGAAAGACGATGCCGCGTTTTTTTTCGTTGTCATGACAAACCTCCTTCATTTATTAAAGTTTATGAACGGACACCGTCGGAAATATTCCCGACACCGTCAGCGGCAAAGGCTGATCCTGTTCGATTCTGATTCCCGCGACTCCGTCCCACGGTGCGGAAAAAGACACTTTTTTGTCACCGGTGAACAAATCGGGCGGCGCGTCTGTTTTCCCGCCGATGCGGCGAAAGCTCTGACGTTCGACATCGCCGCGCGTTCCGACGGAAAATCCCAGCGATCTGTACAGCCGCAACAAAACACCGGACACCCGCTTTTTGGACGTTTCGGAAATGCCGTCCCCGACATTCGAAATCGGCATTGTTTCCAGAACGGACGTGAACGGCAGCCCCGCATGAACGACCGAAGCCGGAGCGTCCAGCGCGATTTCCCCGTTTTGAACGACTTTTTCGGTCTGAACGGCGCCGTTTGCCAGCACGGCGACGGTTTCCCCCTCCAAATGATCCAATCCGGCGATTTTTGAAACGGCTTTTCCGTGATAAGACAGCCCGCAATCGACAAAAAAGCATTCCGTCGTATCCGTCGCGCTTTCCTCTATCCCCGCTTCCATCACTTCGACATAGCGGCGTTCCCGCCCGTTCACGACACGGCGCACCAGCAAAAACAGCTCGTCGCGACCGCCGTTTGACGCGGGCAGAGCGGCGACGCTTTCGACACGACCGCCGGCGATTTCGTGACGATGCCACGCCGTGACGGATTCAGAGGCTTCGTAAGTCAATCCCGCCAGCGCGCCGTTTTTCAAAACGCACCAAATCACGGGAACGGGTTCCTGCTGCAAAGCCATTTGAACAATGCCGCTTTGCGTGACATGAGGCGCTAAAATCGTCAAATCACGCGCGACATAGTCGTCCGAATTACTGTTGTACGCAAACGCGCGCAGTTTTCTGCCGCAACGTTGAACGAACAACGTCGCGCTGCCGACTTTGACGGGAGCGACGGCTTCACTGCCGTACGCCGAATGCCGGCGCGCTTTGACCGTCATGGGAATCGTTCCTTCGCCGCCCGACGTTTCCAACGTAAAATCAGCCCCGACCGTGCCGATCGCCAAAACGCGCCCCGGCGACAGCCAGCACACGTCGTTGATCTGATCCGACGACAATTCGTAATTGTAGCCGTACTGCGACGATACGGACGCGTCCGCCGCCGTCGGCGAAAAAACGTCGTATTGTCCGACTTTCGACCCGTAGACGCCGTTTCCCTTGCCCAGAACCAATCTTTGTTCGAAAAAGCTGACGACGGCGGGATAACCCGTCGATTCACAAAAAACGCCCAACCGCCAAGCTTTCGACGCCGTTGTGTTTAAAAACGGGTAATCGCCGAAAACCGTCGCCGCGACTTGACGCGCGTTGACAAATTGCGTGATTTTCGCCGCGCCCCACCTTACATCGGGATTTCCCGGTTGCATAATCCTCACGGCGCGTCCGACGTCCGTTTCGCGAAAAACGTCCGCCGTCGCCGTGATTTTAACGCTTCCGCTGATGGCGGAAGGTGTCAATGCGACATCTCCCGTATGCACGGGCAGATAAGGACCGTCGATCAATTCCGTTTCGACGGTACGCCAATCCGTCCGCCCGTAACGCGTCAGCGTACGCAAAGGATAGGACGGATGGGCGATATAAACGACATCGCCGGACTGCGCGAAACACAACTCGTCCAAATCTTTTTCGGCATAGGGAACGGCAAGCTCCAACGGTTGACCGCGCTCGTTCAAAACGGGTTGACGGTCGGCGAAAAAACGAACGTACCCGTCGCCGAATTCCAGCAAATACGCCTGCGTCGCCGAAAATTGAAAAGCGAACAGCCGTGATTTCGCAGATCCGTTTTTCGTTTCGGCGACAAACCGCGTTCCGCCGCGACGCGTCGCGGGTCCCTGAACCGACGGAATAAAATTTTTTAAAACTTTACACGCGCCCTTGTATTCCTCGGTATCGACGCGACCGCCCATCAAATCGGAAATTTCGCCGACGTTAAACCTGACAAAAGAAACGGCACAGGACATCACGCCCTCGCTTCCAGCCAGCCGACGGGACGGCAAACATCTTGCGCGCCTTCCATCGCGGACGCCGTTTTCGCCTGTTGGACAAAGTCGCGGTATTCCCGATACAGCGCGTCTTTCAGCGCCGTCGACGCCGCCAAAGGAACGGCGAGTTCCGCCGCCAAGCGCAACGCCAAAGCCTCGACGAACATCGGATCGAACCGTTCGGCGTCTTCGACGCGGGAAATGCCGATAAAGCAAAACGCGTCGCCGTCAGCCAGAATATTCCTCCCTTCGGTCTGATAGCTGTCGCAATCGACGGTTTTCCACACGCGCAAACAGTCGGACGGCATGGCGAACGCGGCGGAAAACCCGAACAACGGCTTTTCTTTCAGCGGTGCAAGAACATAACGTTTCAAAGCGAAACGCCACGGATACGATCGCAACACGAAATCACGCGTGTCATTAAACAAAGCTTTGCAATATCGTGCCGCTTTGGTTTCGTCGTCCAGCGACGAAACGATCAATTCGTCGCCGATTTTCGACAAAGCCCGATTGCAAACGGAAACAGTCGAAGTCATTTTCAATCCTTTCAAAAAATCGGCGGCGAAGTTTCCTCCGCCGCCGCTGTTGCGCCGATTATTCCTTGCAGTTGATCTTCACGACCAATTCTTCCTGCATGCGCACGGCGCCGATTGACATTTCGTAATAGACCTGCGTCGCGAAACATTTATCGTCGCGTTCGGTGATTTTGCCGACGATATCCTGACCGATACCCAGCTTGACGCCATCGGACTGGAACGCGAAGCACGAACGCCCGATTACGGCGGGCGTCTGCGCCGCGGACATCACATCGGGCAAAATCGGCGAACCGTCGCTTTTTTTAGCGTTCAGCTGGACGAATTTGAATCCCATAAAGGTGTCCAATTCGCCCCGCACCAAAGCTTTAGCGGACGCGTAATCGGCTGAGGTGACCTTTGTTTCGCTCAACAAATCGTCCAACTGTTTTGCGGACAGAACGATATAACGCCCTTCCCCCGGTGCATCGCACGAATCGAACAGACGCTTGACCTCGCGCAATTTGTCGAACGTGAATTTCGTTTCGCAATCGGCGTCAACGATTTGCGACGACGGCAAAGCGACGGACACGGCGCCCGTTTCACCCGTTTTTGCGGCGCCCAGCGCGGCTTCGACGATGGCTTCGTCAATCGCGCGCCCCATCGCCCAAGCGGCGGCGTTCGCGTAGTCGCTGGTCGGATCGATCAACATTTTGATTTTATCGTCATTGTCGATCAAATCCGCCCAATGATAAGTTTCCAAACTCAGACAACGGCGTTTGTGCGGCGTGTCGGCGCGGGGCGTGTCGGCGTGACGGGTCGTTTTTTTGACTGCGGCGACCTGCCCGATCTGGTCGATAAAGGCGGTTTTGCCGCGCACGCTTTCAAAACCGACCAAATCGCGCAGCTTCGATCCTTTCTGCTGAACCAAAGCCTGCACGTTGGCGCTGTACTGGCTGACAAACGAATTAGTAATCTGCGTACTCATGTTTTCTTTCCTTTTTCAAATTCAAGACATAAAAAAAGCCCCGTTTTTCACGGAGCGACCGAACCGTTTCAAACGGCGGATCAATTTTCGCCGAACAGACGTTTTCGCAAACCGTAGACCTGCCGGACGACGGAATCGTGATCGGGGTGACTTGCCTGCATATAGGCGGGAACGGCTGACAGACGGGCGATTTCGGCTTTGATGCGGTCTTCGTTTGAAACGATCTGCGCTTTTTCACCGACCAGCCCGCGGTCTTCGGCGGCGGCGTCCGCGATTTTCATCAAAAAACCGACCAGTTCGCCGCAGTTGGCAAGTCCGCTTTTTTTCAAAAAAGACGCCAGTTCATCGCCGCCGTATTTATAAACCATTGCGCGGGCGGCTTTGATTTTCGCATCGTATTCGCCGCCGAATTCCGCGCGCAGCCGTCGTTCGGCGCAATCGCAATATCCGTGTGCGCAATCGTTGATTTCTTCGACAAAGCGCGTCGCCCCGTCAACGATCCAATCCCAAATGCCCTGCGCCTGTTCGCCGGACAGCTTCAATTCCTCCGCCAGCGTTCCAAAGTCGTCAAAAACGGCGTCGTCAATCAAATCTTCCAAATTTTCATTCATCATTGTTCCTTTCAGTTTCTTGCAACAAAGCGACCAGCTTTTGCCCGTCGCACGCTGACATTTTCAAAATGTCCAAAAAAGCCGCCCGCTTACCGTCGTAAAACGCGCTGGCGGCTGAAAAGCCGTTCGGATTGGAAACGTCCGTCACGGGTGAAAGCATGTGGCATTTGCGCGCCAAATCACGCAACACCGCCTGTCCGTCGTCCGTTTCGAAAACGGCTTTATAGGCGTCGACGATCTGCAACGCCTTGCGGATTTTTTTTCGCCTGACGCAATCATTCATCGTCTTTTTCCTCCTTTTTCGCGTTAAACAAAGCCGCGCCGACGCCGTACATTTCGCCGATTTTGCGAATGGCGGCAGGAACGTTGAACACGCTTGCGGCATCGGGTCGAATCGCCAGAAACCCTTGCGCCAATTCCAAAGTGCGCATTACGGCGCTGGCTTGCAAATGTTTCTGCGCCAGCGACAACGGCGACACATAGTCGATTTTCACGTCATCGAAAGCGACCCCCGCCGGCAAAGGCATCTTGCCGTGACGCACCAGCAATCCGAACACGCGCGCCATCATCGGCGACAACATTTCGGTTTGCAGGCGACCGAACACGGGACCCAGCAGCCGCATTTTTTCCTCCGCGCGCTGCAAAACTTCCGTCGCGGTCATGCGCGCGTCGTCCACGGTCGTTAAACGGTCGTTGTAGAAAGCCTGCCGGATTCGTCCGCGAATTTCGTTCATAATTTCCAGTCCGACTCCCGAATCCGCACCGCTGACAAACGCTTTCGGCGCCTCGCCCGTATATCGGATAACCCCGCCCGGAACGGTCGCCGCGGGCGCGAATTGATCGTCGTCCCGAACCAGTAAAGGCGGACGGTTCGCCAACTGCGCGGCAATAATGGTTTCCTTCATCATTTCCTGAATCATTTTGATATCGGGCAGAACGGACATGGCGGGAGAACGCCCGTAGACCTCGGCGCACGCCTTTCCCCAACGGGCAACGAACAGCGGCATTTCGTCGAATCCGCCGGAAAACAAAACGGTGCGTTCGTTTTTCAGAACGTACACCGAACTGATTTTCTTGTCGAAAGCTCCGCCGCGCCCGTAAAAAGCATCGGGAACGACCGCATGCACGATTTCAAATTCCCCGCCCGCACCGGCATCGATCATCGCCGCCAGCTTTTCGGGCAAAGCGGCTTTTCCCCATGTTTTGACGATTTGATCCGACGTCATTTTGAAAACACGATACACGCCGCAAACGCGTCCGGCGGCGTTTTCCTCCAAAAACAACTCGCCCGGAAAGCGCGATTGAAACAGCAACCCGTTGTTTTCCTCGTCCCAACCGACATACAAACCGGCAGTCCCCAACACAGACAAATCCAGATAGACTTCGTGAATGTTGGTTGCGAATCCCGCCGTCGGACGGACGATTTCGTCGGCGACAATCTGCTCCGCCCGTTCAGTCCATTTTGAAACGGCGGGATCGTCCCTGAATTTCGGAACGGTCAGCGAAAACCATTTTCCGGCGGGATTCGTCATCAGTCCGTGCAGTCCCGCCGCCAAAGTTTCAGCGGCGTTCACCGCCGTCGTTTCGAACAGCTTCCGTCCGCGGGACGCGCCGGCGGGCGAAACGGACGTGAAATCGGCTTTGCGCGGCAAAACCAGTTCGGAAACCTCTTGCCACAGCTTTTCGAAATTTGCGCGCTTGGATTTCAATTCGTCCGCTTTGCGAATGATTTGATCAGCCAAAGATTCCGCGTTCATCACAACCCCAACAAATTTTTCCGTCCGCCCAATCCGACCGCGCCGCCGTCACCCAAAACACCGCCAAAAACGACATTCGTTCTTTTCGACGCGCGGCGGGTGCGATCCAGATCGTCTTCAAACGCTCTGTTCGCCGCTTCGATTTCAGCCGCCGCCAAATTTTCGGCGCGAGCGTCTTCCGCCGCTTTTTCCTTGCGGCGATCATCTCGCACACCATTCATCAATTCAGTCACGGACAAATTCGGATTGACCAGCATTTTCGGATTCGTTACGGCGGATACCATTTGCTTGCCGATTTTTTTCAACCCCTTACCCAATCCCATTGCGATTCTCCTTTAAAATAAATTTCCGACAAAAAAGAAGCGCCCCGAACGGGACGCTCCTTTCATTTACACCACTTCAAGTGTAATCACACTATGTCATACATTTTTTCAAATGTCAACACATTTTGTTATAATTTTTTATTTTCCCTGATTGGCTCTTTTCTGCAACAGCGCATTAAAGGGGATTTTCGCTTTGTTTTCCGCGGCTTTTTCCTGTTTCGCAGCGGCGATTTTTTCAGCCGCCTGCGCCTGACGGGACGCGATGGTCGGGATCGGCAGCGGTTCGGTTTTCGGCGGACGCGGCATAAAATCGAAATGCGGGCGCATGGTCAGCCCCAGCCTGTTTTTCATTTCGTTTTCCATATCGTCATATTTCAAACCGAATTTCATGCAACAGTTTCCGAATATGTTGTTGAACCGCTCGAACGACACCGTGCTGGCATCGGGAGTCGAGAAGAACTCTTCGGTTTCCTGACGGCTCATGTACGGTTTTCCGTTGCAGGTGCAAACTTTTTCAACAACGTCGGCGACGGGAACGACACGCTCGAATTTCTTGTCTTCTTCCTCGCGCGTGCAGTTGGAACGGCGTTGACGCGCCATTTTGATATACAGGATATCATAGCTGTCGCGCGTGCAGTAATCGGTGAACCAGCCTTTGAACCCCGCCCGATAAGCCGAACCGTCCGACAAACCGCCCCGGACGGCGGCGTTTTGGAACGGATTGACGATATGCGGATCTTTCTGACGCAAAGCCTCCAACGGCTTGTCGTTGCCCTGCAAAGCCAGCTCGTAGCAGACGGCGCATGACGTGGCGGACGCGTCGGCTTCAATCGCCGCCTGATTTTGAATATAGGTTTTCGGCGTGTCCAGATAGGCGTCCAGCAAGATGCCTTTCTGGAACTGCTGAGCGTGGCGCAATTCGTGCGCCAAAGTGCCGACCATGCGGTGTTCGTCATTGTTGGCGTTGATTTTCAAATCGTTCGTCACCTCATCGTACGAACCGTAAGCGCGCATCGCCCCATTCAGACGGATCGGCGTTTTGTGTTCGGTGGCATCGGCGATCAGCTGCGCCCCCGTTTTTGTTTTGCGCAGTTCCGTCAAAGCGGCTTCCAACCTGTCCAAATCCTGCTGGCTTTCATAGACCAGATAGGGATAGGACGGTTCAACGTCTTTTTTAACGGGCGTGACGGTTTGCTGATTTTCAAAAGCGTTGCTGATGACTTCGGACATGTCGAACTCCTAAAAATACTCTTGTTAAAATCAACCTTACAGTTTTTTGTCTGTTTTGTCTATAATTTTTATCAAAAACTTTTCAGGCAAAAAGCTTGACTTTTTCCCGTAAAACGGTTTGATTTCGACAGTTGTTTTTACAGGAAAGCTTTTTCATGCTGAAATTCGAAGTCGAAAAAACCTGCGGACGCGCCCGTCTGGGCAAACTGCGCACGGCGCACGGCATTGTTGAAACTCCGGCGTTCATGCCCGTCGGCACGGCGGCGACCGTCAAGGCGATGATGCCCGAATCCGTCGCCGAAACGGGCGCGCAAATTCTGCTCGGCAACACCTATCATTTGATGTTGCGCCCCGGCGCGGACATTGTGGAACGCCAGAGCGGACTGCACAAGTTTATGAACTGGAACAAGCCTATTTTGACCGACTCGGGCGGATTTCAGGTCATGTCGCTGTCGAAACTGCGCAAAATCACCGAAGAAGGCGTCGCGTTCCGTTCGCACCTTGACGGTCATTTATGCCAACTATCGCCGGAAATTTCGATCGGCATTCAGCACAAACTGGACAGCAACATCACGATGTGTTTCGACGAATGTCCGCCCTATCCGGCGGAACGCAAATACGTCGCGGATTCGACGCGCCGTTCGATGCGCTGGGCGAAACGGTCGAAAGACGCCTTTGTCGATCGCGACGGCTACGGTATTTTCGGCATTGTGCAGGGCGGCGTCCACCCCGACCTGCGCGCGGAATCCTGCGCCGCCCTGACGGACATCGGCTTTGACGGCTACGCGCTGGGCGGATTGGCGGTCGGCGAAGGTCAGGAACTGATGTTCGACACGATTTCGGTCACGACGCCGCATTTGCCGGACGACAGACCGCGTTATCTGATGGGTGTGGGCAGACCGTCCGACATTGTCGGCGCTGTTTTGCGCGGCGTCGATATGTTCGACTGCGTGATGCCGACGCGTTCGGGCAGAACGGCGCAAGCGTTCACGCGCGACGGCGTTTTGAATCTGCGCAACGCGAAATACAAGGAAGACTCTTCGCCCTTGGACGCGCAATGCCACTGTCCCGCGTGCCGCAACTACACCAAAGCCTACCTGCACCACCTGTTTCGGGCGCAGGAAATTCTGGGCGCGATGCTTTTGACATGGCACAATCTGACGTATTATCAGGATTTGATGCGCGGCATTCGCCAAGCCATACGCGAAGACAGGCTGGAAGAATTCGCCCGCGGCGACTTCGCATGACGGGAAAACGGAACGGCAACGGCGGCGAAAAACAGCAAGATCCGCCCCGCCGCCGCGGAGGATTGATGTCCTTCGGCGCCGACGTCCGCCGTCTTGTGTCGCCGATTTTGGGCAAAAAAGGGTTTATCCAAGCCGATATTCTCGCGCATTGGGAAGAAATCCTCGGTGCGGAGCTGGCAACGGGCGTCCGCCCCGCGTCGGTTTCGTTTTCCAAATCGACACCCGATCAAGCCGTTTTAACGGTTTCGGCGTACAGCGGCGCTTTTGCGGTCGCCTTTGCGGCGCGCAAAGCGCAAATTCTGGAACGGATCAACACCTATTTCGGCTATCCGGCTTTGGCGGATATCAAAATCAAGCAGGGAAGCTTCGCGCCGAAGTTGCCAAAATCCCGTCAAGAACCGCCGCTTTCTCCGGAAAAACGGGCTGAAATCGACGCCTTGACAGCCGGTATTGCCGACGACGCCCTGCGCGAAACGCTGAACGGTTTGGGCGTTTTAGTCGAATCGTCCAAAAAATAGTTAACAGGCGATTCTTTTTGGTTTATAAGTGAAAATCGTTTTTTTGATAACGGAGCTTGCGAAATGCGAAAAAATATCAAAGGATTCCTTGTTCTTTCTTTGGCGCTGACAGTGTCGTCCGCCCCCGCCTTTGCCGCCGACGGCTGGCTGCAAAAGATTAAAAACTTTTTCTCGCGTTCAAACGAACAGACCGTCGTCGAACAGCCTGTTCCCGTCGTCAAATCCGAACAAACGGCGGAAACGGAAATCAAGCCCGTTTTCGATTTTTCGGAAAAAACGATCGGCGATCCGAAAGCGCCGCTGAAAATCAATATTTTCACATCGCTGACGTGCCCGCATTGCGTCACCGTTCACACCCGGCTGGTGCCGTACCTGAAAAAAAACTACGTCGCCAACCGTCAGGCGCAAATTATTCTCAGTGATTTTCCTCTGGACGAGCGCGCTCTGCGGGGATCGCAAATCGCGCGCTGTCTGACGGGCGACAGTTACGACGCCTTTATGGACACACTGTTTGAAAACCAGATGAAATGGGCTGTCGCGCCGAACGTGTTGGAAGCTTTGATGCCCTATGCCCGTCTTGCCGGTTTGTCCGAAGACATGACAGTCGCCTGCGCCACGGACGAATCCGCGACCAAACGCCTGATTCGCGACCGCAACCTGATGACGATGAAATACAAATTGCACGCGACGCCGACTTTGATTTTCACGCTGGGCGGCGTAACCGAACGCATAGAGGGCGCCCCCGACGGACAAGCGGTCGACGCGCTGATCGACAAACTGAAAAAAACGTACAAAGGCGAATGGTTGCCCGAATATCCCGACGAACCCGCCGCGCCCGTTATGACGGCTCCGTAAAGCGGAATCCCTTGACTTTGTTTTTTCCGCTTTATAAAATACAACCGCTTCGGACATGAAAACGCCGCAGGAACAACGTCCGCTCCCGAATGATTTGCGGGAAATCGAACAGCGTTTGAACGCATTACGCGCACAAACGCTTGACGAATCGGCAAATCGGGAAACGCATTCCCCTCACCCGATCGGACGGGCGATATGGATAGCGTTTAATGTTGTTTCGGACTTGATTGCCGGGGTGATATGCGGCTTGGCTGCGGGATACGGATTGGACAAATGGTTGAACACCCGTCCCGTTTTCATCGCCGTGTTTTTGATAACGGGGTGCGCGGCGGGCGTTTTGAACGCGGTGCGTTTTTTGCGTTTATACGACGAACGTCAACGTGAAAAGCGGGAAACCTCGGGGGAAAAGGAATAAAACGTGTCGGGTCCGATAGAACAATTTGAAATCAAGCCTGTCGTCAAACTGCCCAAAGTGGACGGAATCGACCTGTCTTTCACAAATTCGTCCTTGTTTATGGCGCTGGCGGTTATTGTTTGCGCGGCGTTTTTCATCATCGCGATGCGCAAGCGCAGCCTGATTCCGACAAAGCTTCAATCCGTCGCGGAAATCGTGTACGAACTGGTGACGGGCATGATTAACGAAATGGTCGGTCCCGAAGGTCGAAAGTTCGTTCCGTTCATTTTCACGCTGTTCATGTTTGTCGTTTTGGGCAATCTGCTGGGGCTGTTGCCGTACAGCTTCACCTACACCAGCCATTTCGCCGCGGTCGGCTCCCTGTCGGTGTTCGCGATTTTGGTAACGGTCGTCGCCGGATTGAAAAAGCGCGGTTTAAACTGGTTCACGAACTTTTTCCCGTCCGGAACGCCGTTCGCGATTGCGCCGATTTTGGTGCCGATTGAAATCATTTCGTTTTTTTCAAAGCCGTTCAGCCTGACGGTGCGTTTGACCGTGAACATGATGGTGGGTCACATCATGCTCAAAGTGATTGCCGGCTTTATTTATTCTCTCAGTTTTTGGGGCGGGTGGTTGCCGTTGGGTTTCATCTCGCTGTTGACGGTGTTCGAAATGGGAATTGCGATTTTGCAAGCTTACATCTACACCATTTTGACCTGTGTTTATCTGAGCGATGCGCTGCATGCGCATTAACTCGTTGTTTTGTGAAGTGCTTTATTTGGGAAGGATACGAACATGGAAGCCGAATACGCAAAATACTTCGCCGACGCCGCGAAATTTTTCGCCGCCGCTTTGTGCGCTTACAGCATGAAGACCGCCGCGGAAGGCGTGTATAAAATTTGGATTACGATGATTGAAACGGTCGGTCGCAACCCGACCGTGAAAAACGACGTCAACGCGTTCGGTCTGATCGGCTTTGCCGCGACCGAAGCGATCGCCCTGTACGCGCTGGTCATCGCGTTGATCATGTTGTTCCTGTAATTTTCAAAAGGACTGACGGACATGTTGCCGCAACTGGATCCGACATGGTACGCTTCGCAAAGCGTATGGATGTTGATTACGTTTTGCGCGATGTTTTTGGTGGTGTGGCGTTTTGTCATACCGGCGATGCGCGCGACGGTTGATGTGCGTCGGTCTCGCATTGAAAACGACATTCGGGAAACCGAAAAGCTGAAAACCGAAGCCGCCGACCTGCTCAAACAACTGGAACAGGCGCAGGCTTCGGTCAAAGCCGAAACGCAAGCCGTCATCGCGCGGGCGCAAAGCGAAGCGCAGGCGTTGATGAAAAAGACCGAATCCGAATTCACCGACCGTTTAGCGGCGTACACGGCGCAAAAAGAACGGGAATTGACGGAATCGAAAAAGGCGGCTTTGCGTGAAATCGCCGCCGTTTCGGGCGCGCTCAGCGCGGAAATGACGCAAAAATTGGCGCGGATCGCCGTGTCCGTCGAAGAAACGGACAAAGCGGTCGCCGCCGCGATGAAAGAAAAACCATGATTTTCACTCCCGCTTTTGCCGCGACGACGGAACACGCCGCCGAACATCACAGTTTGTTTCAAGATCCGACTTTTTGGGTCGGCATCGCGTTTTTCATTACGGTTCTGGCACTGGTGAAACTGGCGGGCAAAGCGATCGGCGGAATTTTGCAAAAACGCGCCGATTCCATTGAACATAAATTGAACGAAGCCGCCGCCCTGCGCAAACAGACGGGCGAACTGCTGGCGCAATACCGCAAACAGCTGGCGGCATCTGAACAGACCGCGCGCGACGCCGTGACGCAAGCGAACGAAGACGCCGAAAAGCTCAAAGCGACCTTGATCGCCGAATGCGAAGAAAAGCTGAAACGCCGCGAAGTCGATACGCGCCGCCGTTTGGATCGCGCCGCCGAAGAAGCGGGCGCGGAAATTCGCGCGCTGGCGGTTGAAATCGCCACACGGGCGACGCAAAAACTGCTGACGGAAAAATTGTCTGACGAAACGGAACAACGTCTGATCGACGAAGCGATCGACGCCCTGCCCGCTTTGTTCGCCCAAAAACACATCGCTTGATTTCCCGCACGCATTCGATACTTATCTGCCAATAAAGCGCTTTTAAAAATCAACGCCGTTGAAAGCCGTTTTATAATTGAACGGTTGTGATTCGCCGATATCCGCCCGCGATTTTCATAAACCTAAACCGCATGAAAAACCGCCGCTTTACGCGGCGGTTTTCTTTTCGATAAAGAAGAATTAATAAAACAGACTGGTGACGGAACGTTCCTCGCTGATGCGCAAAATCGATTCGCCCACCAGTTCGGCAACGGAAACGACGCGAATATTTCCGGCGTCCAAAACCGCCTGCGTCGGCGCGATCGTGTCCGTAATGACCAGCGATTCCAACGGCGAATCCGTTACGCGCTTGACCGCTTCCCCCGACAAAACGCCATGCGTGACATAGGCGTGAACCGATTTCGCCCCCGCGTTCGTCAGCGCGACGGCGGCGTTGCACAGCGTACCCGCGGAATCCACGATGTCGTCGACCAGAATGCAGTCCTGACCTTCGACTTCGCCGATGATGTTCATGACTTCGGACACGCCCGCGCGTTCGCGGCGTTTATCAATGATCGCCAAATCGGCGTGCAAACGTTTTGCAATAGCGCGCGCGCGCACGACACCGCCGACGTCCGGAGAAACAATCATCGGCGTCTTGTCGCGGAAATGATACATGATATCCTTGACCATCACCGGCGCCGCCATCAGGTTGTCGACCGGAATATCGAAAAAGCCCTGAATTTGTCCCGCATGCAAATCCATCGTCACAACGCGGTTCGCGCCCGCCGACGTAATCAGATTGGCGACCAGCTTCGCCGAAATCGGGGTGCGCGGCGCGGAACGGCGGTCTTGGCGGGCATAGCCGAAATAAGGAACGACCGCCGTGATGCGGCGGGCGGAAGAACGCCGGAACGTATCCAGCATAATCAGCAATTCCATCAAATGATCGTTCACGGGCGTACTGGTCGGCTGAATGATGAACACGTCCTGACCGCGCACGGTTTCCTGCACTTCAACGAATATTTCGTTGTCGGCGAAGCGGCGCACGGAACATTTTGACAACGCCGTGTCCATATAATTGGCAACCGACTGCGCAAACGGTAGATTGCTGTTTCCTGAAAAGATTTTCATTTTCTGTCCCTTAGTTATTAAAACAAAGTTTCGTCCAACAGACCGATGACGGAGATTTGCCGTCCGCTGTTTTCGCCCTTTTGCGACGAACGGCGATGCGAAAAGTATTCTTTTTCCAAAGCATACGTGTCTTCGCCGACCCATTCGGCCGCCCCGATTCCCCGCCGTTCCAGCCGCGCCAGAACATAACCGGGCAAATCAAACCTGTATTTTCCCGTTCCTGCGGGAACAAAGAACAAAGACGCCTTCGCGTCCGCTTGTAAAAACGATTCGCGCATGTCGTCGCCGACTTCGTAGGACTGCGGCGCGATGCACGGACCGATCAAGGCGGAAATATTGTCGATATCCGCCCCCATGTCGATCATGGTTTGAACCGTGTTTTCCAAAACGCCGCCGACCGCGCCGCGCCACCCCGCATGCGCCGCCGCGACGATTCCGTTTTCGGCGTCAGCCAACAGAACCGGCGCGCAGTCCGCCGTCTTGATTCCCAGAAAAACGCCCGCCTGATTTGTTACCAAGGCGTCGGCATAGGGTGTTTTTTCAAACGGCTCGCATGATGTCACGGGAACGACGATTGACGAATGCGTTTGATGCAAAACAAACAGTTTTTCCACCGTGCACCCCAGATAGCCTGCGACGCGGCGCATGTTTTCGCGCACTTTGGCGGGATCATCACCGACTTTGACGGAACAGTTCAGCGACGCGAAATCGCCCGTCGACACGCCGTTTTTACGCGTAAAAAAGCGTGAACGGATATTTTCGGAAAAACACAATCTTGTTTCCGTCATGCGTTATCGTCCTTTTGCCGATCCGTCACAGCGTTCAAATCCTCGGAAATTGTCGTTTCCAATTTTTTTTCGATGGCTTTGCGCTTGTTTTCGAACCGCTGGCATTTGATTTCCATTTTCTGTCCGACTTTTTCGATTTTATGTTCGAATTTCTTTTGCGTCGTTTCGATTTTTCTTTCAAGCTTTTTCTGCTTGTTTTCCAAACGCCGCGCCAAAGTCACGCGCCGTTTGCGAATATACCACAGCGTCCACGCGTACGCCCCCCAGCCGCCGAACACGATCCACGGTATCGACCCGATCATCATGGAAAATCCCCAGTCTTTGATTAAAACGGCGACGGTGGCTTTCAGAGCCTCGACAACGCCGTTTTCGTTCACGATTTTCATGATCAAGTCGTAAAATTTGGCGTAAGTCGTCCGTTCCGCGAACGTCCCCGTCATCATTTTCCCCGTAACGTAAAAGGCGTAATAAAAAGGCGGGACGGTGAACACGTTTGTCACCCACGTCCACGCCAATCCCACGGGCAAACTGAAATCCCACTTGCACACTTTGCGGGAAAACAGCCACGTCATAAACACCAGATACATCTGTATGCCGACCAGCGGCGTCATCGCCCACGCCATGCCCACCAACGCCCCGCGCGCGGTGATTTCGGGCGCGGATTTCGATCGCAACATGGGAACGACCAGCTTGACGCGCAACAGCAATCCCAGCGTTTTAAAAAAACCACGTTTTCTGAAATTTATCGGCATAGTCCCTCAAAGCTTCGAGTCTTCGCGTTTCGTCCTTATGAAATAGCAGAGAAACGCCCCGATGTCTAAGCTTTTTTCGCCGCCCACGCCATAATGACGATCCCTGCCAGCAACATCGGCACGGTCAGCATTTGTCCCATTGTCACCCGCGCGAACAAAAAGCCCAGTTGCGCATCCGGTTCGCGGAAATTTTCGACAACGCCGCGCGCGACGGCGTACCCCGTCAAAAACAACCCCGACACGAATCCGGGTCGGATTCTGATCCACACGCACCGTGTCCATGAAAAATAAAGCGCGAAAAACAGCAAAAGCCCCTCGAATCCCGCTTCGTACAACTGACTGGGGTGGCGCGGCAGGGGACCCCCGTTCGGGAAAACGACCGCCCACGGCACGGAAACGGTCACGCGCCCGTACAGTTCCGAATTGGCGAAATTCGCCAATCGCCCGAAAAACAACCCAATCGGCGTCACGCAAGCTAAAATGTCCGTCAACCTGAAAAAGCCGACTTTTACGCTGCGGGCGTATAAAGCGACGGCGACAATCACGCCCGCCAACCCGCCGTGAAACGACATGCCGCCTTTCCACAGCGCCAAAATCTGCGACGGGTTTTCCAGATAATAACCGAAATTGTAAAACAGAACGTAGCCCAGCCGTCCGCCCGCGATCAACCCGACGGTCGCCCAGAAAACGACATCGTCAATCATGATTTCGGTCACGGGGTTCGGAAAGCGCCGAACCATTTTGCGCGCCAGAAACCACGCGCATAAAATCCCCGCCAGATACGCCAAAGAATACCACCGCAACCCGAACGCCCCGATATGAACGGCGACGGGATCTATGTCCGGAAAAGCCAGCCCCCGATAAACCATGCCTTTTCCTTATCTGTACGGATCCGCCGCTTCCAAATAGTCGTGAATGTATTTGGAAACGCCGTCTTCCAGCGACGTGAACGGCTTCGTGTAGCCGGCGGCGCGCAGTTTTTGAATGTCCGCCTGCGTAAAATACTGATACTGCTCTTTCATTTCGGCGGGCAGTTCCATAAAATCCATTTCCGGTTTTTCCCCGACGGCTTCGTACACCGCGCGCAAGACATCGGCGTACGTCCGCGCTTGTCCCGTTCCGATATTGAAAAAGCCGCTGATTTCAGGGTGTCGCAACATCCACAAAATGATATCGACGGCATCGTCCACCCACATGAAATCGCGCATTTGTTCGCCGTCTTTGTACGCGGGATTGTCCGATTTGAACAGCGGAAACAGTTTGCCGTTTTTCGCGGCGTTGTAGATACGGGGAACAACGCTTTGATGGCGCGATCCGTGATATTCGTTCGGTCCGTACAAATTAAAACAACGCAACCCGATCCATTGCGGCGGAACGGTTTCCCCGCGGTTGATCGTATCAATGATTTTGCGATCCAGAAACAGCTTCGTCCACGCCGCGGCGGACAAGGGCTTCAGTTTTGCCAGCCCTTCGACGGAATCGTCGTCTTTGAACCCCAGCGAACCGTCTCCGTACACGCCGGCGGTCGAATCGTAAATAAACGGCACCTGATGATGCGCGCACCACGACCACAGCCGCCACGTCAGATGAATGCGGTCTTCGATCAGCGCGTCGACGTCGTCTTCTTGGATAAACCCCGTATAGTTAATGTGCAAAACGGCGTCGATGCGTCCCGCGTGACGGTCCAGATATTCAAACACGTTTTCGGGGAAAACGATTTCGCGCAAAGAACGCTTGGCGATGTTGCGCCAGCGGTTATCGTTTGAAAACCGGTCGACAATCGTGATTTCGCCCATTCCGCGTTCTTCTATGCCGGCGGCAAGGTTTGATCCCAAAAAGCCGGCTCCGCCCGTGATTACGTACATAGCACCCTCGCAAAAATAAAATCTTTTACAGTTATAAGCCCAATCGGTGCTTTTTCTCAAATGTTTTTCTTTTAAAAAAGCGGCGACGGGCTTATTTTAAGGAAAATTATACGGAATAAAGGAGTTTTGCCATGAATGAAAATCTGTCGATTCTGCTGATCGGTTGCGGCAAGATGGGCGGCGCCGTCCTGAACGGACTGCTGAAACGGGGCGTTTCGCCTCGGAACATTCGCGTTGCCGAACCGAATGCGGAAACCCGCGCGGCTTTGACGGGAAAAGAGATCGTCTGCGCCGCGGACGCCGCGGAACTGACGGATTTCGCCCCCGACATCGTTTTTCTGGCGGTCAAGCCGTTTATGATCGCGCAAGCCATCAACGGCGTCAAACCCTTTACGGACAACAAAGCCGCCGTCCTTTCCATCATCGCGGGGCGCAGAATCGAATGGTTCAGGGAACGGCTGGGTAAAGACGCCGTCATCTTCCGCGCCATGCCGAACACTCCCGCCGCGATCGGCGCGGGCATTACGGCGGTCAAGGCTTCCGACGGGGCGACCGACTGGCAGAAACAAACGGTTGAAGACATTTTGTCCGCATGCGGCGAAGTGGTGTGGCTGGACGATGAAAGCCAAATTGACGCCGTGACGGCGGTTTCCGGCAGCGGTCCCGCCTATGTGTTTTATCTGACCGAAGCGCTGACCGCGGCGGCGAAAGCGGTCGGATTGCCGGACGAAACGGCGGAAAAGCTGGCAAAGGCGACTGTAATCGGGTCGGCGCGCCTGATGGCTGAAAGCGCGGAAACGCCGGCGGAATTGCGCCGGAACGTGACGACGCCGAACGGCACGACCGCCGCCGCGCTGGACGTTTTGATGAACGGACAAACGGGTTTCGAACCGCTGACGATCCGCGCCGTCGCCGCCGCGAAAACCCGATCCGAGGAATTATCGCGCGCGTAGAAATCGCTTTTTCTCCCGCCGAAGTGTGCTAACATAGCCGAAA
>OQVL01000494.1_pt1 | contig 20978 bp, 19 predicted proteins | sample 1691501 | NCBI WGS metagenome assembly OQVL01 (sample SAMN03418253, study PRJEB22391) | human gut metagenome | biome: human-gut; feature: organic feature; material: feces | host: Homo sapiens | place: Tanzania | collected 2013-01 | reverse complement strand
TTGATGCTGCAAGAAAGCAGATCACAGAAGAAGGCTTCAATGTATTTGACGGCGTGCTCGACAAAGTCGGTGCACCTTTCTAATAAAGACATAATGCAAGCGCCCATTCAATCGATGACGGCGGATTTTGTGCGTAAAGATTATAAAATTGTCGGCGTGGTGTCGGGCGATTATGAAAAAGTTTGCTTTTTGTTTAACTTGTTTTGTTCGAACGAGATTTTCATTTACGATGATTTAATGCGCAAGGCCGAAAAGAAAGGTGCTAATGCTGTTATCAACGTTGTGCGTGACAGCCAAAATTCATTTTGGTTATGGCAGATTTTGTACGAACATCAACATTATCGCGCAAACGGCTTAGCGGTGATTTTAACGCCAGAAGATTTGGCACGAAAACGTGGCAACAAATAAATAAAAAAGGCAACATCATGGGTGACGTTGCCTTTTGTTTTGCTTTCAATGCGTTTAATAGCGTCTTTGCTGCGGCTGAGGCACATTTTGCCCGCGTGGCATAGGTTGTTGCGCTGGCTGCAAAGATGGCGCTTGATAGCCCACTTTTTGACGAATGCGCGTCATACCGTCCACCGTGACCAAAATAACGCGATCTCCGACTTGCAAATTCAGCTCGTTCGATTGAACGATAGGAATTAACTCGTCCGTTTTGTCTTGTTGAACGATAAACTCGACCGCATTGCCGCCTGTGGCCGCTTTTTGAACGGCGCCACCAATCAAACCGCCTGCGACCGCTCCACCAACACCACCGATGATGTTAACGGCTGTGTTTCCTCCGACCATAGAGCCTGCTGCTGCACCCGCAACACCGCCTGCGATCACGCCAATATCGCTGTTGCCATCGATTTTAACGTTTTCCATCGCTATAATGACGCCCAAAGAAGCTTTGCCCATTTGACCGACTTGCGCACGCGAGTAAGTCGTGTTCGAGTTTTGGAACGCGCAAGATGCTAAGACCAAAGCCGAAATACATAACGTAAGTAATTTTTTCATCAGAGTCTCCTTTTTGTTTTTATCGTATAATGAATTTTGCCTTCATCATAACAAAATAATAAAGCTGATTATAAAAATATCAAGCAAAAAGTGAGAAAAGCCATTTTTTGTCAAAAAAGCATAATAAAAGGCCGCAACACTTTGCGCTTGCGCGGAGAGGTCTTTTGTGATATAACGTGCGTAAAAAGGGATAGATATGGCTGCGTTGGCGCATAATAAAAGGAGGTTAAAATGGATAATCGTAATTTACTTTTAACGGCTTTAAAAAGCTATCAAACGGCATTCGAGGAAGAAAAGCCTTTTATTCAAGAGATAATAAACTTTGTCGAAGCAAACCCGAATTGCTTTGAGCGTACAAACTTAAAAGGCCACGTTAATGGCTCTGCGTGGCTGGTTAATCCAGACAATACAAAAGTCCTTTTGACGCATCATAAAAAGCTGAATAAGTGGCTTCAACTCGGAGGCCATTCTGACGGCGATCCCGATACGTGGAAAGTGGCGTTAAGAGAAGCAACTGAAGAGTCTGGGATTGAAAACATCGCGTTTGTGACAAGGCAAATTTTCGACATTGACATTCACACGATTCCCGAAAACTTGAAGAAAAATGAGCCCGAGCATAAGCATTATGATGTGCGTTTTTTGCTCAAAGCGCCAACAGAAGACTTTGTCGTCAGCGAGGAGTCGAATTCTCTGAAGTGGGTTGATGAAGCGGGTTTAGCTAAAATGGCGGCGCAAAACGAAATAAGTCCAGCAATGCAACGTATGATGCAAAAGTGGAAAAACCGAAAATAAACTCGATATTGTCAATTACTTCAGCGCTAGTATGTGTATTTAGGCGTCTGGCAAATAAAACAATTCGTATTTTCCACAAGAGCCGCCGCGCCGCGCGACATTCTCGTGGCGGCTTTGGGGCATGAGAATGGGTTTTCTTTTGGGAGCTTTTATGATATGGTAATAACTTTGAAATAAACATTTATAAGGGCTGGCGCGTTGGCGCGGGGAAAATCCGCGCCAGCCCTTAAGGATTATTTAAAGCGCGAAGCGAGGGCGCATAAATGGGCGCCCCGCGCTTTATCTTAAGAGCCATTGTGCAATTTTTGATGCGTTAGCACGTGGCGAATTGGGAGCAATGTAAAATATGCTTTGATTCAAAAAAATGATTTTGCCGCTTCCGAACCCTATACCAAAAATCATTTTTTTGAAAAAAGGGGAAGAGAGACTCATAAAAATAATTCCTTAATGTCACTATTATCATTTCTTTGAAGAGCCAGCGCGAACGCGCGAACATTTTTCGCGCTGGCTCTTTGTGAAAAGTAATTGTTATTTGCAAAAAACAAGGGTCGCTATGCGGATTTTATTTAACAAATCATTTTTTTGAATAATTGGATTGGAGTTGTTTTGTTTTCAGAATCTTAGGAACAAAGAGTTTTTTCTTTTAAAAGCCATTTTATTCGCCGCGCGATTTTCAACGCGCTCGCGCGCGGCGAATATGGAAAAAAAGACATTTTAGAAAACAAAGCGCGGGGCGTCCATTTTCGCGTCCCAACCCAGCGCTTTAAAGCAATTCGAATGAAAAAACGCTACTTTCCCAAATAAACTAAGCCTGTCATTATTACCACAAGAGCCAGCGCGCCATTATTCGCGCGCTCGCGCTGGCTCTTAGGAATGTAAACACGCATAAAAAAAGGCCTCCCGAACAGAGGCTTTTTATTTGGCGATCCTAAGCAGGATTACGCCGCCAGCGGCTCTGTCACAATGTCATCTAAATTGGTGCGCCTGTCTTTGGCAAAGCCAGACCGCCGCGCCAAAAGATGCCATTGAACTTGCAGACAAAAACAGGTCACAGGCAAGTTTTTGCTTAGCGTTCCTCTCGGTTCGAATCCGCCTTGTCTCACGCATAAAAAAAGGCCTCCCGAACGGAGGCTTTTTATTTGGCGATCCCGGCAGGATTCGAACCTGCGACCCACAGCTTAGAAGGCTGTTGCTCTATCCAGCTGAGCTACGAGACCAACCATGAGCCATAACATAACTGATTCTAGGGCTTTTGTCAAAGACTTTTTTAAACTGTTGACTTTGATACGCCCGTATGATAAAATGCCCTTCATTTAATGAAAGGATTTCTTTATGACAGATAGAAAATTAGTCACCGTCACAGCGGGTGTTATTTATTATCAAGGTAAAATTTTGATTGCACAACGCCGTTTAGATAAATCACTCGGCGGTCTGTGGGAATTCCCAGGCGGTAAAATTGAAGCGGGTGAAACACCGCCTCAAACACTAGCGCGTGAAATCAAGGAAGAGTTTGATATCGATATCACGGTCGGAAAATACTTGTTCGAGCATACCTATGCGTACGAAAACTTTGATTTAAAGATGTATGTGTACCAGGCTGAATGGGACGGCAAAGGCCAGATTAAAATCTGTGACCACGAACAATACGCGTTTGTCACGCTGGATGAAATGAGCGATTACCAGCTCGCTGGCGCCGACTACCCCGTCGTTGATTTTTTGAAACAAGCGTAAATAAAAGGCCGCCCGTCAAAGGGACGGCCTCTTTTAAAATCACGTCGACCAGCTGGTCGCGCATAAAACGAATGTGCGACCTTTTGCCTGTCAGCGTTTGCTTTACTTCGTCATATTGATAGTCATCATTTGACAATAAGCGCATTGGCACAAGCCCGTCCGCGCCGTATTCGTCCAGACTGACAAACAACCCAAACGCAGTGACAGAGGAAATGCGAGCTTGGAACATCTCGCCCACGCGGTCGGCAAGGTACGAGGCCACATAACGATCTGTCGCATCTTGTTCTGCGGCGGCTGATTGGCGCTCTGTGGCCGAAATGTGCTCGGCAATTTGCTCAAATGCGGCGGCCTCGTCATCACTCAACGCACCGTCACCTAACTTCAAACCCTTTATCAACGCGCGGTGAATAAGAATATCCGCATAACGGCGAATAGGCGATGTAAAGTGCGCATACTTGTCTAATGAGAGCCCAAAATGGCCGATGTTTTCGGGGCTGTATTCGGCTTGCGATTGCGTGCGCAAAACCATTTCGTCCAACGATGATGATAATGCGGACGCCGATTCATGCCCGCTTTGCAAAAGCGCATTAAAATCATCGGGCTTAGGGTTGTTTGCATCGGGTAAAATCAATCCGTAAGATTTTAAAAAGCTCTTTAAGCTGGCCAATTTTTCATCGCTAGGCCTGTCGTGCACACGATACATTGTGGGCAGATTCAGCTTTTCCAAAGTCTCGGCCGCCGATACGTTGGCCAAAATCATCATCTCTTCAATCATTTTGTGGCTGGCATAACGAGCGCGGGGACGAATGGAAATAACGCGGCCTTTGTCATTTAAAACAACTTGGCGCTCGGGCACGTCTAACTCTAGCACACCCCGCCTTTGGCGATTGATCAGCAAGCTTTCATAAGCGCCTTTAAGATTGGAGAGCAAATCACCTAAGCCTTCGATTTTCTGCGTGCCGTTAAAGTCGGCTTCGACTTCGTCATACGTCAATCTGGCCTTTGACTTAATCATCGCGCGCATAAAATGGTGTTTGAGCTTTTGCCCATTTTTATCAATCCAAACTTCGCATACCATAGCAGGGCGATCTTCGTTCGGGTTCAGCGAACACAAACCATTCGATAGAGCCTCGGGCAACATCGGCAAAACGCGGTCGGGAAAATATGTCGAATTGCCCTTTAAAAAAGCATCTTTATCTAGCGCATCGCCATAGCGTACAAAATGCGCAACATCAGCAATAGCTATCATTAAATGCCACCCGCCAGCGTTGCTTTTGTCAAAGTCGGGTTCGGCGAACACGGCATCGTCAAAGTCTTTTGCATCCGCGCCATCCACCGTCACAAAACAAGCCGTGCGCAAGTCCGTGCGCTTGCTGAGCGCGGGCAGTTTTGCCTTTTCGGCTTGCTTTAATGCGGCGCTTGTGAACGACATAGTCAAGTGGTGGGCAAAGATTGCAATCAAGCTGGCGGCGTGTGCGTCTGTCGATTTGCCTATTTTTTGGATAAAGTGCGCATGTGCGTTTTTGGTATAAACGGTAGGTGTGGTGACCAAAACTAAATCACCGCTTTTTAAGTCGTTTGGAAAAGAGGAGTCGGGCAAAAAAGCTTCTTTAAAGCGTCTGTCAACCGACATAATGCGCCCTTCGAACAAAATCCCCACCATTTGGTTGTCGGCTGATTGTAAACGCTTAAGAGCAACGCCGTCATAAAGCTTGCGTGAAAGCGGGCGGACTTTGGTTTGTACAATATCACCAATTCGGATTTTGGGCTTGACATTGCTTTTTGAAATTAAGATTTGTGGCGCTTGTACGTTTTCTTCCCAATGTGTGGGGCGCGCGATAAAGCGTCCGTCCGAGTCTTGTCCCGTCACTTCAACGGGCAGTATTTCAGGCAATACGCCCCGTGCAACGAATTGGCGACCTTGCTTGCGCAAAGCACCGTCTTCGACAATTTGTTTGAGCATTCGCTTTAAATACGCTTTTCCTTCGCCTTTTAATCCAAAGTTGCGCGCAATGTCGCGCTTGGATACTTTTTGCGATTTATCATTTAAAAAATCGATTAATTCTTGTGCTGTAGGTAATTTTTTCGTTTGTTTTTGGGCGGGCATTTTTATCTCCTTTTTTTTGATAAAATAACACACTTATCCCAAAAAGCAAAGAAAAAACGCGAGACGTTAAAGCCCCGCGTTTGTCAGGTGAAAACACTTATCTTATTGTTCAGATTGACGCATATAAGGTTCAAATGCTTGGTTGATCACGTCCCAATCTTCAACAATCTTGATTTGGCGTTGGAAATCGCGCAGCATTTCGATCGTTAATGCGGCCGTTGTTTGTTGCTTTAATTGATAGCCAAGCAAACGCTTTTCAACGGAATCTTCCATATCAGCAGGAATGATTTTGTTGACTTTGACCACAGCGTAATCAGTGTCCGAGATTTTGACAAGCTCGAAAGCACCCGCTTTCGCGTTAAACAACTGAGCCACAACATCGGCAGGCATTGTTGCCATATCAACACGGCGCACGTCCTTGAGCGGCTTTTCTTCCAAATGATAGAACAAAGCAACCGACTTTAAGGATTTGTCCTTTAATGCAGCGTTGTAAACATTTTTTGCAAACTCAGGCGCGTTTTTCTTTTGCATATCGGATTTCCATTCCGCCAAAAGCGTGTCTTGCACGGTATCAAATGGCTTGAGATAAACAGGCTCAATCGCTTCGACTTGACCCACTAAATAGCCATTTTGATAGTCGATTAAACGGGACGGTTCATTTTCTTTGGACATAAACAATTCTTGCACCAGCTCGACAGGCAAGTTCACAGATTGTCCTTTTTTGTCAACGCCAGAAGCGTCAATAAAGCCAACATCTTCGACTTTTAAGCCAATCAATTCAGCGGCTTGCGCTAACGTTTTTCCCTCGCCCAAAGCTTCATCAAGCTTTTTAGAGTTTTCATACAAAATATCGTAAGCTTTTTCGGCTTGCGCAGTTTTCTTCAGCTCGTCTTTGACTTTTTCAAACGGTGTTTGAGTTGCGGCTTTGATGTCGCGCACAATTAAAATGTGCCAGCCATATTCGGATTGTACAGGCGGTAAAACTTCGCCGACTTTGGCATCAAAAGCAACTTCACCCAGCTCGGTAGCAATGCCGTTTTTCGCAACCCAGCCCAAGTTTGTTTGCTCGTCTGTTTGCTCGGCTTTTTCTTTGGCCAGCTTTTCAAAGTTCTTGCTTGTCAATTCTTTGTATAGCGCTTGAGCCTTTTGCTCGTCTTGCAAAAAGACTTGTTGCAAACGGCGTGTTTCTGGGGTCGCGTAAACGTCTTGACGCGCTTCATACATTTCTTTTAAATCTTCATCGCTGACGGGGATTTGCGCCGCCACTTTGTCAGGCGTGAGTTTTAAGATTGTCACGCGGCGATATTCGGGCGCATACAATTGATCTTCCATCGCATCATAATAGGCTTGCAGCGTGTCCGCATCAGGCTTGCCCTCTACGCGCACGGACGACAGCGGAATTAAAACCGAGTCCATATCGCGCGCCTCATTGGTGTAGCGATACATCAGATTTGTTAAAGTGTCAGGTGTTGCCATAACGGCGTCAATCGCGTCCGTTAAGTGCTTGCGTGCCAGTTCTTCCTGAAGGGCAGCGATAAACTCGTTTTCGCTCATTTGCATTTGTTGCAAGTATGCGCGGAACATCGAGCGATCAAAAGCACCTGTGATTGTTTGGAACGCTTGGTTGTTGATGATGTGATTGCCTACCGCATCTGTCGAGGCAATCAAACCCATTTTATCGGCAAATAATTGGAAAGACAAGCTGTCCACTGTCGTTTGGACTTTTTGTTGCAACGCACCGTTTTGAATGGCTTGTTTCATTGTCAAAGTGCCACCTGTCATTGAGGCGGCGCGGCGGACATCTTTATCCATTTGACGGACGAGCTCTTGCGATTTGACCACGGAGTGTTCCACAACAATCGCGTCTTGCTTTTTGCCCCACATGCTGGTAATCGAGCCCAAGCCAAATAAACCGCCCATGCTGAGCGCAACCAACAATAAAATCACTTTAGTGATGTATGAGTCACGAAAATTTTCCATATTCATTTGCTTCATATCCTTTACGACTTGAATTAATCTTTTAAGATAGGCTCAGAGCATACGCCACTTTTTATTTTTTTTCAACAGAAAAAAGCACTCAGGCCAGCTCTTTTTTCAAAATAAGTGCATCTTGCGCGCCCTCTTTTGTTTGGTAATAGCCTTTGCGGCAAGCAATTTGTACAAATCCCGCTTTTTCATACAGGCGTTTTGCGGGGGTGTTGAATGCGTTGACTTCCAACAATAACGCCCGAACGCCCAAGTTTTTTAAATGCGTTTGCATTTGATCGATAAGCTTTAAGCCAATCCCTTGCCCCCGCGCTTCAGGCAGGACGCCCAGCGTTAAAATCTCGGCCTCGTCCTGACAAACCGAGCACAGAATAAAGGCCTTGTCGTTAATCAATCCTTGCGTTGTCGGTAATTGCAAAAGCGATGTAAAATCTGCCTCATGCCACGGCTTTTCAAAGCACATTTGGTGCATCTTTGTCAAGACGGGAACGTACGAGGGCGTGATTTTATTAAATGGTGACATCAGCTTCCCTTAAATACACGGGCTCTGGAGGCAGAGGCGTTGCTTTGCGCGCAAAGGCAATTTGACCCACCGCAGCCGCCAAAGGCAATGATTTTTGAATAACCTCGCAGCCTATTTCATCATGCAAAGCATCAGCAGCCGTGCCTATTGCCGCAAACGGTAATTGCGCTTTTAAAGCTTCTGTAGACTCTAAAGCAGGTGTGCTTTGCGCTTTTCCCTCCGCATCAAAAGCCTGTACAAAATAATCATCGCGCTTGCTGTCCAAAACGACTTTGCAAGGTTTTGAAGTCTGGTAAGCCCACGCTTCAAAACACGTGACGCCCCACACGGGAATGTTTAACGCAAGCCCGAATGCGCGTGCTGTGGCAAGCCCAATACGCACGCCCGTAAACGAACCTGGCCCTACAGTTGCAGCGATAGCTTCGATATTCTTCATTTTCAAGTTTTGCTTTTTCAAAAGCGCGTCAATCATCGGCATAAGCATTTCGGCTTGTCCGCGTTGCATTTGCTCTTCCACAAAGCCGATCACTTGGTTATCCTCCAAAACGGCCAGCGAGATGAAATCCGATGATGTGTCTATAGCAAGTATTTTCATTTTATAACCTCTTATGGTATCTTTTTATAGCACATTTAAAAGCGCTTGTAAACATTAAATGCTTGCAAAGATGCACAGAAAAAACAGGCTGACAATCATCATCAAGCCTAGTTTGGGAGAGGTATAATCTTCGTGCCTGATCGCGTGGTTATAAAGCATAATCCACAACGGCGAGGTCAAGGACAGCGCATTAACAAAGCCCGTGTTGGGTGTAAAGTCAAGGGATATGCCTTTGCTGACGATAAGCAGCGCGCTGAACAACACCAACAAAAAGCCAATATTCATCACTTTGGGATTAAAGACGTCTTGCAATGCTTTTTCCTTGCTCGGGTGTTCTGTTTTGATGTAATAGTAAAGGTTATAGATGCCGCTGATAAACGTGACGTAAAACAAATAGTAAACAATGCCCTCCGTTAAAGAGTGGCGTTGCATAATGGTTTGAGTCAGTGTGCTCATCAACGACCACACAACGACAACAGGAATCATAAATGTGGCAAGCTCTTTGGTTATGGGTGTTTTAAGCATTTTCCAATAGCAAATAATTGCGCATGCGACAGCCACCAAAATCCCAAGCAAGATGAACGGCTTGTCCCACAAACGTAAAAAAACGCTGGGGTGGATCAGCCACCACAACACCATTGAAATTAAAATAGAAAACACCAGCATTCTGGAAGTGCCGGCCGCCCCAAAGCGCGCAGAGGCAAAGAAAATGTGCGAGTCATAATAGCCCGTCATAATGCCTTGTAAAACCAGCATAAACAAGTAAACAATATCCCATTCCTGTGGCGTGATGAGCATCAGCGGAAAGCACGCAAAGCAAACGCCAAATCCGCGCCACAGTCCCAAAACATAGCCGTTAATTTTATTGTTTTGGTTGATGTAGGTGTAAAAGCTCATAAACAGCCCATAAAAAAGTCCGCTGATAATCCAAACCATAGCTATGTCTCCTTTTAATAAAGTAGAGGGCAGAGCTTTTAAAATCAATCTTTAAAAAATCAAAAAAAGGTATAGCCTTTTTATTTTTTTTGTATTATATCTTATCGTATAGAGTATCGTTTAACAAAATAGAGGGAAGGGCTTTAAAATGCATATACTTGTAATCGGTGGCGCAGGCTATATTGGTTCGCATGTCGTCAAAGAATTGCTGGATCATAACCAGCAAGTGACTGTTTTTGATGATTTATCAACGGGACAGAAAATCAATTTATTTGATAAGGCAAGGTTTATCGAGGCCAGCATTTTGGATGTCGAGGCTTTGCGTCAAGCAATGAGCCAAAACGTGGACGGCATTGTCTTTTTGGCGGGAAAAAAGGCTGTGGGCGAGTCTATGCAAAATCCTGCAAAATACGCATCAACCAACTTGATTGGCGTGATTAACGTTTTAAATACAATACTTGAGTATAACGTGAAAAACTTTATTTTCTCATCCTCCGCATCCGTTTATGGCGCGCCGCAGTACTTGCCAATCGATGAAAAGCACCCGCTTAATCCGCTCAGTTTTTACGGCTTTACAAAGCTGGAAACGGAACGCTTGTTGCATTGGTACAGCGATTTAAAAGGCATTCGTTATGTCGCGTTGCGCTATTTTAATGCGGTTGGCTATGATGAAACGGGCGCGGTGCAGGGTATCGAAAAAAATCCGCAAAACTTGTTGCCGATTATTATGGAAGTCGCGTGCGGGATTCGTCCATTGCTCAGCATTTACGGCGATGATTATGATACCCCAGACGGCACATGCATTCGCGATTATATTCATGTGACGGATTTAGCCTCGGGTCATTTCAAAGCTTTGGAATATCTGGCGCAAGGTGGTCAAAGCGTTGAGTTGAACTTGGGCACAGGCAAAGGGCTTTCAGTGCTTGAAATGGTGCAAAAGACGGAAGAGGTCATCGGCCATAAGATTAAAAGCGTTATGGATTTGCGCCGACCTGGAGACCCGTCCAAAGTCATAGCCAGTGCGGATAAAGCACGCGATTTGTTGGGCTGGCAAGCCACGCACAGCGATTTAAACCACATTATCAAAACAACATGGCATATTTATAAACGTTTGGAAAAATAAATTACAAACGCTTTGTTTTGTTGAGTTGTTCGGACATATCGGCAAACAGGGGGACTGTAATCAGTCCTTCTTCCAACCACTGCGACAGCTCTGGAAAAATGTGCGACAGCTCGACAAACAAGTGCAGCTGGTCTGTTTGATAGCGCTTGAACGTTTCGTCAAACAAAGACTGTATAATCAAATGCGTGTGACGTTTTTTAAGAGAATTGATAGGTATTTTATTCATTTCTTAACTCCTTGTTTGTGGAACGCCTTGGTGCACAGGCGGCTGGAAGTTAAGAGCTACTTACAAGTGTAGTGCGGCATATTAGCACAAATGCGCATATTTTGCCACTTTCCAGCCAAAGAGACTGGATTTTTTACGCCTTATTTTAGGCAACTTGTAAGAAGGCTCTTACCCCTTCAGAACGGGCACCGTTTATCCGCTCCACCAAAAAGTATATAGGATTAAAAACAAAAAATCAAGAAAAAAGAGAGCCACTTAGTTCAAGTGACTCTCTTGGCTATGTTTACACGCTGATAATGCCGCGTGCCATTGCATAGATGGCAAACAAAGCGACCAAAACCAACCCAGCAACGATAAAGTATTCATACTTTTCAAAGGTGGATTGACCTTTTGCATTTTCTTTGCGCGCCCAAATATATACGGGAATGCCAACTGCGATAAAAATTACCGCCATTAACAAGTACGATAAACCCGCGGCATAAATGAGCCAACAAGCGTAAACCGAACCCATAATGCTGGTGAAAAGCGCGGCGGCTCGACCTGTGGTGATTTTGGGATACTCGCCATCTTCACACAGTTTCCACAAGTACGCACAGCTTGTTAAGTATGCTGGCAACACCATAACGCCCGTAATCGACAACATTGTGTTCCACGCGTTGTTTGAAAAGTATACAACAAACATACCGATTTGCATCACGGCGCTTGTCACCCACAAAGAAACGGAAGGCGATCCTTTGGCATTTTCTTTTTCAAACGCTTTTGGGAATGTGCCGTCTTGCGCCATAGATTGAGGAAGTTGAGCTGTAATCATCGTCCAAGCAAGCCAGCTGGCCAACACGGCAATAATTAAGCCGATATTCATAATCCACGCGCCCCAAGGGCCAATTGCCTTGGCTAAAACACCCGCGGTAGATGGGTTAGCGACTTTGGCCAATTCGGCTTGGCTCATAAAACCAAACGGCAGCACCGACAACAGTACGTAAACTGTTAAGCACCCGATAAAGCCGATTAAAGTTGCTTTGCCGACATCGGATTGACTTTTGGCGCGGTTAGAAAGCACGACTGCGCCTTCAATACCGATGAACGCCCACAAAGTCACTAACATTGTGCTTTTCAGCTGAGCCCCGATCGAGCCCAAAGACTTTGTCTTGCCAGCAATTGCTTGACCAAAAAAGTCAAAATCGAACTTGTCGATATGAAAGACAAAAATCATGACGATGATGAATAATGCCAATGGAACAAGTTTTGCGATTGTTGCAATCAAGTTAATGACTGTGGCTTGCTTGACGCCCCGTAAAACGAGGAAGTTAAAGCACCAAATCAAGATTGATCCGCAGACGATAGACGCAAGGTTGTTGCCGCCCGTAAAGACCCCAGGAAAGAAGTAATCAAGTGCGTCCATTGTAATTACAGCATAACCGACATTACCGAAGATTTGACAAAGCCAATAACTCCAGCCGATGTTAAAACCCATATACGAGCCAAAGCCCTGTCTTGCGTACATATAAATGCCGTTCGTGAGGTCTGGCTTTGCCATGGACAAAATGCGAAACGAGCTTGCGATAAAGTAAATACCAATGCCTGTAATCAACCACGCCAACAGCACTGCGCCGACTGACGCGCCTTGTGCCATATTTTGAGGCAAAGAAAAGATACCGCCGCCAATCATCGAACTGATGACAATAGCGGCCAGTCCTAAAACGCCCACCTTGCTTGCAGCAGCACTTGCGGTGGACGTATTGAGGGTTTTTGTTTTTTGTTGTGCCATTTTATTCTCCTTTTAATGTTCTTTTAAAGCGAAAGGGAAAAGCCAGAGCCGCTTATCCCCTTTCGTCCCCCTCCTTATTTCTTCGGTGTTGCAAGAGGCGCGTACTCGAAGTTTAAGAAGCCCAACGCTGTCAGCGAATACGCAAAGTTTTGAGTAATGTTGACATAGTTGTGGAAGAATTGGAACTCGCTGTGTTTGTCGACATTACGCAATTCCAATTCGTGGTTCATTGATTTTGTCAGCCACATTTCAGCATGAGCTTGAGCGATTTGGTCGTCAATATACGTGTCAAAGAATTCGACATATTCGGCCGCCCAACCACCCAAGAAATTACCTTTTTTGTCTTTGCCCCAAACAACGCCTACGCCTGTGGCAATCGCTTTATGTTCTTGAATGGACGCGCCGTGGCCCGCCATAATCACTTCCAAAACTGCGCCGTGCTTGAATTGATCTTCGACTTGTTCAACTGGAACAATGTTGCCGAACAATTCAGGCGGCAAAACGGATGTGTAAGGAATGACGTTGAAGTCTTGAATTTTGGCTTGTTGCAACGCCGAGTCATAACAGAACGTTTCAAATGGTTGAGGCGGAATACCATCTTGCGCTTGGCCTACACCACCTGTGTGGAAAGCCAAGGTTGGGAAGCGTGTTCCTAATTGCATATTTGTCATTTTTGTATCTCCTTTTTAGTAAAAATTAAATCAAGTTGCTAAATCCCTCGCAACTACAACAGAGGTAGAAAATCCGATGTTTGTTGTCAATGATACAAGAGTCTAGGTTGATTTTGTTTTGCCCCTATCCATATCCTTTTGAAAAAGGAGGATTTTTTATGACAAAAGCATTATCTTTTATTTTGGTTTTAATGTGTGTAGCGGCTTGTCAAAAGTCGGTGTCCAACTATGATGCATTCTTGCGATCGTGGCTCGTCTAGTATTTAAAAGTCCCTTCCACGAAGACGGTGCGTCCGCGTCCGATGACATAGCGGTTTTCATTGACTACGGCGCTGCGGTCGTTGTTGTAGTAGTCATAGTAAAAGCTGTTGAAAACATTTTTTACACCCGCTGTAACCGTTCCCATACCTTTGTTTATATTCACAGTCAAGCCAAAGTCGCTTACCAAGTAAGGGTTGAGTTTTTTCTCTTCTCTTTGGGTTACAAAGATAGGCGCAGGGGTATTAGTTTCAGCGTTCGCCGTGTCTAATTTGCCAGGGATAACATTTATCCTTGTAGAGTAAATGTTTTGGTTGCCGTAGATTGAATTTTGCAGCCAAATGCTTACGCCCACATCGACTACTTCCAAATAACCGCTTATATCCACAGCTGCTCCAAGCGTGGCTTTCCAGTCATAAGTGTAGGGTATAGCCATCCAGCCTAGCTCAGCGTCTTCGTGTTGTGCTTTTAGGTAGGTAAAAGACTCGTTAAAGCCGATAAGCCCACCGAAAAGATACTGCTCGGCTGCTACTTCTGCGCCTATGCGGCGTGATTGTTTGTAGTTGCCAAAGGTCATACCACTCCAAGTGTCGCCCTCAAAGTAAAATTCGTTTTGACTGCCTGTGTAAAAGACACTTGCGCTTAGCATAATGCCCGTTATGTCTAAGTCCATAAGCCCCAAAGGCACTATGCGTCTGCCGATGGTTTCTTTCCAGCCTAGCTCAGCGGTGTAGTAGGTTTCGTTTTTAAGGTCGGTGTTTTCAAAGTCAAAGTCAAATTCAAGCACCTTACCAAAAGGCGTTGCGGCTGGTAGTTGTTGGTTATTGTTATTTTGATTGTCCCATCTTGACATTTGTAGCCAGTTGTCCCTTGTGTTGGTCGCGCCCCACACTATACCGATACGACGAAGCATAGCCCAAGCAGGCGGTGCGTTGTAGCCTAGCTCGCCTCTTGCGTAGATGAGTCCTGTGCCTGAGTAGCGATAAACGGGCGCTAGCTCAAAGGTGAAGTTGTCGTGGTTTTTGCTGTAATCCCCATCTGCCTCGTGTGTGGCTATGCCGTCTGGGTTGTTTTCGCCAGCCTTGTTTGTGGTTTGTAGCACGGTGCCGCTGTCATAATCCACAAAGTCGGGGCAGCTTGCGTTTCCATTGCAGTATGTGCCGTCTGCATTCAAGTCCTTAAAGACAAGTTTTTTGCCCTCAAAGCTATCTTTGATTTTGACATTGTAGTTTTTCATCTCATAGCGTGCGCCTACGCCAAGTGATAGCTCACGGCTCATATCGTAACGCTCTAAGAAATATATGCCTGTGGTAAGGACATTGATATCGGTTTTGTCATCGATATTTGCCATAAGGCTTGCAAAGTTCGCTGAGCCATAGCGCAAGTCAGTGCCTGGGTAGTCGTTATTGTAACCCTTGACACCGCCCATTGCTGAGCCGTCCGCGATGGCTTGCCTTAAATAAGTCTTTGAGTTGCGTTTGCTCATTTCATACGCTAAATCAATACCAAAGACAAACAAGCCGTTTTGGTGTCGCCAGTCGATGCGTGGTTTGACTCCAAATTTATACTCATCAAATTTAGAACCGCTTTGGTCGAGGAACTGCCAGTCGGCACGCTCGCCGTCTGCTTCGATGACATTGCCTTGCATATCGGTGTAGCTTTTGAAAACAGGTCCTGTTTCAGGCACAAAGACATTTTCGGCAAGTGTAGCACCAGCAATTATAGCGGGCGCAGTCGTCCAACCCGAATTTATTACACGATAAGGGTGAGTTACACGGGGTAAAAACCAGTTGTAGCCTTTATTATAGTGTGTAGGCGTGCGTGTGCCGTCCGCTTGGACTGCATATAAAGGCGTGCCGTTTGGTCCATAGTTTTTATCTTTGGGGTCGACATAACCAAGCACGAAAAATGGAGTGTTCATTTTGTGCTCGTTATACTTTTTGCTGTCAAAGTCCGCAAAGCCTGCGAAGTTGAATTCAAGCCTACGGGCAAGCTGACTGAAATAGTTGATTTTCGCTGTGGCGCGGATTTGAGTCGTGTCTATGGTGCCATAGCCCGGAGTCGCTCTGTCCTCATCTGTCGGCTCGAAATCGTTTGTGCCAAAGGCGCAACCGCCCATACCTGCTAAACACATATAGCGGTTTTCCTCATAAGGTGATTGCGGGGCATAGCCTTGCAAGCTTTGTCCGGGCAAAGAAAGCGTGCTGCGCATAAACTCGTTTATGTTGTCAAAGTCCAAAAGCGAGTTGTAGGGAGTGGTTTTTACCTTGCCAAAATAAGCATCAGCGTCAAAGCTGATGGCTTGTCCTACGCCCATTTTATACTCAGCCCCGAGTGTGGCTTGTGCGGCAAGTGAGCTGTCATCAGTGCGCGGTCCGCCCAAAACGCTAGCGGCAAGGGCTGCATTGACTTTTAAATCGCGCCCTAAATTCTCAGCCGCTTGCGCAAAGGCGTTGAAGCTGTTGCCCTTGCTCGCTGTGGTATTGACATAGCCGCCGCCTACTAGGAAGTAAGGGTTTTGGCGCTTTGAAGTGATGATATTTATCGTGCCGCCTTTGGTGCCTGAGCCGTAAAGCACTGCACCGCTACCGGGGAAGACTTCTATCTCTTGAATGTTGCTTGGGATAAGGGTGTGGATGGGCATAGGCTGAAAGTAGCTATCCACAGGCGTAACGGGAACGCCGTTGATAAACATTTTCACGCCGTTGGAGCTTAAACGCCCTTGTCCGCGAATGTCGAAGTTGTAGCCAAAGCCCGCTGTGTTGATGACGGTAACGAAAGGCAAGTAGCGCAAGGCTTGCTCTGTCTCTCTCGCACCGCGAATGGCGGCGGCATCGGCGTGGAATACATTGTGGTTGAGAATGTTTATCTCACTAGGCATAAGCCCTAACTGCTGCTCTTTGCCACGCTTTTTCGCTTGACTGGCTTGGAAATCCTGCTGGAATTCAGTGAGTTTGCTCTCTGCTTCCAATGGTGCGCGCTGAGTGCGCTGCTTGGCTACCTTTTTGGTAGCAACTCTTTTTTTGGCTGTGGTAGCCTTTTTGGCGACTCTTTTGGTCGCAGTCCCTCGCGCTGGTGCGGCAAAGGCTTCACTGATGAAACCTGCGCTAAAAAGCACGAGTGTGATGATGAGAAGTAGTCTTTTCATCGGTTGTCCTTTCATAAAATAGGCGAATTCGTTTCGCCGTGGTTGGTAAGGCTCGCAACGCGCTTGGTGTGTGGCGCGCCCTACTCCGACAAATCTAGCTTTTAGGCTGAACTGCTGCGCTGGGACTGCGCCCAACTCGTCTTGTCTAGCTGTCCTCGATGACGCTTACAAGGCGGATAAATGAGAGTGGCTCATCCGTTTGCCGTTCGTTAGCCTTTATGGGCTAGGTATGTGTCTGCTAGCAAATTTCGTTCCAACTTTTGCTTTAAGCTTTTGTAAAACTTGCTTTGATACTTGGCAAGCCTTGTTTGCTTTAAGCTTTTGCGAAACTTGCTTGACACTTTGCAAAGCTTTGTTTGCTGGTCGCAACCTTGCTTTAAACTCTCGCAAATGCTGACAAATAAGCGCGCGAAGGAAATAGAAAACGGAGCGAGTCTTGTTATGCCACCCGGTTTCCATTCTGCTGCGCGTTGGTTGGATTTATGCTGTGAAGGGATTCAGAAATTAATTTCGAGGGGGGGGGATTGCACGAGTGCGGGGCACCGTGCAATCGGATGGCGGAGGGGAAATGTTATAGATGGGAGATGATGGCGTTGTGGATGGAGGAAAGATTTATCGTTTTTTGGATGGGGATGAAAGTAGGTGGGGCTACTGTTGTGGGGTGTTTGTTGGTTTGGAGTTGGGAGGTGGTGCATTAGGGGATAGTTGCCCTGCTTCTAAGTTCGAAGAGTTTATAAAACAGCACCCTGCCCACATCCCGGATCACGCCCTTTGCCGCCAGGGTACCAAAGGTAACGATCTGAACCACCTTCTCCGGCCCATATTTACGGCTTACATAGTCTATGACCTCCTGCCGTCTTTCGTAGCAGAAGTCAATATCAATATCAGGCATGGAGACACGTTCCGGATTCAGAAAACGCTCAAACAGAAGATTATACCTGATGGGATCGATGTTGGTGATCTTCAGCGCATAGGAAACAATGCTTCCCGCTGCCGATCCACGGCCCGGCCCCACCATGATCCCGTTTGATTTTGCATAATTGATAAAATCCCATACAATCAGGAAATAATCCACATATCCCATGGTCTTTATGACATCCAGCTCATAGGTAAGGCGTTCCCGGAAGCTCTGCCCCGTCACTCCGGCCGGTGCATCCAGATCCTCTCCATAGCGTTCCTTAAGCCCGTCCAGACAAAGCTTATTTAAATAAGTCCAGGAGTCATAGCCCTCCGGCACTTCAAAATGAGGGAGCTTGGTCACTCCAAATTCGATCTCCACATTACATCTGTCCGCAATCCTCTGGGTGTTTTCCACGGCCTCCCAGGCATAGGGAAAGAGCCCCTTCATCTCTTCTTCACTTTTTACATAATACTGGCCGCCCTCATAACGCATGCGATCCTCATCCGCCAGTTTTTTCCCGGTCTGGATACAAAGAAGAATATCATGAGGTTTTGCATCCTCGGCATAGGTATAGTGGGCGTCATTGGTTGTCACCAGCGGAATGGACAGCTCCCTGCTCAGCTTCAAAAGCTCCGTGTTGACCAGCTTCTGCTCAGGGATCCCGTGATCCTGCAGCTCCAGGAAATAGTTGCCCTCCCCAAAGCAGTCCCGGTAACGGATCGCCGCCTTTCTGGCCTCATCGATCAGCCCTTTTTGGATGTACCTTGGAACCTCTCCTGCCAGGCAGGCAGAAAGCGCAATGATCCCCTCATGATAGGTCTGTAAAAGCTCCATGTCCACTCTGGGCTTATAATAATATCCTTCTGTAAAGCCACGGCTGACGATCCTGGACAGATTGGCATAGCCAATATTGTTTTCTGCCAGAAGGACCAGATGATAATAGCGATCCTCCCCGCCTCCAAGCTCCTTGTCAAACCGGGAATCCGGCGCCACATAAACCTCGCATCCAAGGATCGGCTTGATCCCCTGGGCCTTACATTCCTTATAAAAATCGATCACGCCATACATCACTCCATGGTCTGTAATGGCCGCGCTGTTCATTCCCAGCTCCTTGACCCGCTTTACATATTCTTTTATTTTGTTGGAGCCGTCCAAAAGACTGTATTCTGTGTGGACATGCAGATGTGTAAATTCCATGGCGATCCTCCCTGTTTGTCTTCTATCGGTAAGTTATGATTTCACTTTTCGCGTATGTTATAGTATAGCATCTTTTTGTCGAATACAAAACAACAAATCCGCCGCGTGCAAAAAAGAAAAGTCCCCGTCCGGCATTCTCTGCCAGCGGAGACTTCTCTCATCTCATTTCTATTTCTGTCAAACGATTAGTTACCGCTCATCATGAAGTCGATCAGCTTCTCTACGTCGCCCTCATCATAAGCTTTCAGCTCCAGCTCCGGAATGTACGCCTGATTGGAAAAAATATTTGCCAGGGAAACATACTGGCATAATTTGGATTTCAGGTTTAATACATCGCCCTCACTGGTGATCAGCTCTACTTTGCCCTTGCAGCTGTCAATAACTTCGAAAAATTTGTCTACATCTGTGATATTCTGAACTTTCATCTCTTCATTCTCCTTTATTGATAAATTGTGCATCCCAAAACCGGTCCGTGACCGTTCCTGTGATCTGTTTGCAATGATTATAAAACAATTCATATAAAAAGCAAAGCTTTTTCACATTTTTATAACACTTTTCTAACATCTGCGGCTGTCTTTTTGGTTTTGATCCGTCTTTGCAAGCTTTATTTCCTTATCCGAAATAACAATCTTACGTTCCTTGTACAGATGGCCTGCTGCCCGCTTGAATTCATTTTTGCTCATGGAAAGAAGCTCTTTTATCTCATCCGGCGAAGATTTGTCCCCGATGGGAAGCCTTCCGTTGTGCTTTGAAAGAAGCTCCAAAATCTTTTCTCCATCCGGATTCATCTGGATATATGCTTTTTTACGCAGGCTCAGATCCAGCTTGCCATCTTCCTTTACGGCAATCACTCTTGCCTCGATCCGCTCACCGGGATATACCTTTTGCGTCAGCTCCTTTTGCGGGATCATAGCCTGATACCTGTCATCGACTGCCACATAAGCACCAAAGCCCGGGGCGATCTCATATACGGTACCGGCAACCATATCATCCTTTTGATATTTGTCCGCGATCGTCAGATAAGGATACAGCCGCATGGTTGCTGCCAGTCTGCTGCTCTTATCGATATATAAGGCTGCCAAAATCTCGTCACCGGCCTGTACACGTCCTGTCTGCTCTTTATAGGGGAGAAGCAGATCCTTTTCCAGTCCCCAGGAAAGAAAGGCTCCGATCCCGGTAACCTGGGCCACCTTTAATTTTGCCCCCTCTCCGAGCGTCAGCGCCGGGGTATGTACAGTAGCAATCAGACGATCCTGTGAATCCCTGTATAAAAAGACCTCCAGTGAGTCCCCCACCCCAAAATCCTTTGGCACCTGTTTTGCAGGCAGAAGTACTTTTTCAATCCGGGAGGGATCATCGCCTTTTTTTGGCATAAACTCAGCCAGATATACACCGAATGACTCCGTCTGAATGATCGTCAGTCTTTGTTTTTCACCTAATTTCAACATGTTTTTCCGTCCTCTTTTTCAAATTCCACATTACAATATACCTTACCATCTTCATCTAATAATGCAACCCCTATTTTATCCCGGGCTGTATAAACCTCCGGATATAACCGTGTACCGAGGTGTGCCTGCATTTTATATTCCGCACGCAGCTGCCGCACCTTGAAATCCATCGGTAAAAAATCCATCGCAATATTGACATATTGCCCGTTGTTGACATGATGGTTGGTATCCTGATAGTGTTTTACTTTCTGAATAAATTTCTCCAATCGCTCATTCTGACGCTTCTGTTCTTCGATATTCTTCTGAAGCTCTACAGCGTCCATTCTGAGCTTTTTCTGTTCCGCTTCATAGTTGCCACTCATCATAGAAAAACGCTCGTCAGACAGTTTCCCTTTGGCATTGTCCTCATAAATCTTCACGAACAGTCTGTCCAACTCAGCAATACGTTTTTCAGCCTGTGTCAGCTGCTTTCTCCATGCCTGTATCTTTTCATCACTTTCTATTTTTAGCTGTTCCTGCACAACCCAAAGGTTCAATTTTGATTTGCCTGCTTTCCAGCGCACGTT
>OQVL01000490.1_pt1 | contig 21021 bp, 20 predicted proteins | sample 1691501 | NCBI WGS metagenome assembly OQVL01 (sample SAMN03418253, study PRJEB22391) | human gut metagenome | biome: human-gut; feature: organic feature; material: feces | host: Homo sapiens | place: Tanzania | collected 2013-01 | reverse complement strand
CCTTTCGACTGTGACTTCTCTGCGCTTTTTCGGTATATGCAGGGTGCAGAAATCGGGTGGGGATAGGGGACGCCGTTAGCTGCCGGCGCACGCATCCGCATACCGGTGATTTTTATGCCGATTAGCGCTGCCAGATAAGGCAGCATCTGGGTCAACTGTGTGGCAACGCCGAAGCTCTGCAGCCGCATCCGCAGGGCCGACATCACACCAAAGAGCAGCGTGGCAAGATAGCCGCCGACCGGAGACCACTGACCGAATTGGTTCGCGGCAAATGCCATAAAGCCAGTACCAGCAGACATGTCATTGACAAACACGTTGGCAGAGCTGAGACACATTACAGTGCCTGCCATACCAGCAAATATGCCGCCTAGTATCACCGCACGCATTCGTAAGCGGTAGACATTGATGCCAAGCGTGGCGACCGCAGCAGGATTTTCGCCTACGGCGCGAATCCGCAGGCCCCATGCGGTTCGACGCAGGAGGTACTGCATGACCACTACTGCCAACAACCCCAGATAGACGCAGGCAGGGTAGCCGCTGAGCATAGTACCTACCACAGGTATGTCGGATAGCAGAGGAATGTTAACTATCTGAAAGCCCTCGACCCATGGAGAGATGCCGGTGGTGTCCCACAAAGCGCGCATCAGCATATAGGCAAATCCCGGGCCAAAAAGATTGATACCGATGCCGATTACAATTTGCTGTCCATTGCAATAGATGGTCAGTACACCAAGAATCAGTGCCAGAAATGCACCAGCAATACAGCCGCATAGCAGCCCAACCCAGGGGCTGCCCGTATAGTAGGAGCCGACAGCGGCAAGAAAACCGCTGAAGAGCATAGAGCCCTCAATGCCGATGTTAATGACGCCTGCCCGCTCACTGATGGTACACGCCAGTGTGCCCAGTGCGATGGGCGCGGTCAGCCGTATGGCAGAAGCAAAAAAGTTGGCGAATACGATCCAGAAATCCATTATTCAGAAACTCCTTCCTGATTTCGGCGACTGCCGGTGTGCAGCCTGAGCCGTTGCCACAAGTGGCCAAGCACATTCCATACGTCAGGGGAAGCTACCAGCATGACAATAAACCCCTGTAATACGGAGATCATCTCTGTCGTCACCTGACTGGTCAGACTCATACTGATGGAAGCGGAGCGCAGCATACCAAACAGGAATGCAGACAACAGCACACCAATGGGAGAATTCATGGCAAGTGTAGCGACAGTGATGCCGTCCCAGCCGTATCCGGGGGAGAAGCCCATGACGAACCGCTTATATACCGCCAGACACTGGATGAATCCGCCCAGTGCGAACAACCCGCCGCTGATGCACATAGCAGCAAGCGTTCGTCCATAGATCGGCAGCCCGGCCTGCTGCATGGCACGTGGGTTGTTGCCCATGGCCCGCAGCGAAAAGCCAAAGGGGGTTTTATACAGCATCCATGCTATGGCGACCACACAGAACAGCGCCACAAAGATGCCGTAATTGAATTGCGTGCTGGGGAAGAATCGTGGTAAAATACTGCCTTCATTGACCGTCATGGTTTCCGTGTTGCTGGCGCCGGGACGCTGAAAAAAGCTTTTGACGATGTATTCTGTCAGCAGTGCGGCAATGGAGTTCATCATAATGGTCGCCACGGACAGGGAGGTTAGGTTTCGTCCGGCAAGTAACGTAGGCAAAACAGCCCACACAGCACCGGCAGCAAAGCCCGCCACCAGCGCCAGTAACCACCCCCACGGTGCCGGCAGCGGCACGGTCAGCCCGACGATAACGGAGGCCAAACCGCCCACCAGTACTTGTCCTTCACCACCGATGTTGAAAACGCCGCTCTGAAATGCTACCGCTGCACCGAGACCGGTCATGATCAGCGGCAGCATATATGCCATCACGTTGAGAAAGCTTCTTGTGCTGCCAAATGAACCAGTCAGAATACTCCAATATACACTGAACGGGTTTCGCCCGGTAAGTCGTATGGTCAGGCCGAACAGGACCAATGCCAGAACCAATGAAAACAGCGACAGTCGAATCCTTGTTTTTTTCACGGTGTCCCTCCTTGCGCAGATGGTATGGAACTGCTGATAAAGCACAGGGCTGAAAGCCGCACAGGGCTGAAAGCCGCGCAGGCCTTCAGCCCTGTGGCGTGTGTTCGGCGATTTTATGCCGCTTTCCACACTTTTGCGTCTTCAATGGTGCTGGGCACTACGATGGTGCCGTCCTTGATAGCGGCGACCACTGCGTTGTACTGCTCCATCACGTCATCGGGAATCTGATAGGCAGAACCGTCAAAGTCCAGATACAGGCTGTCTTCCGCGATACCCTTTTCAATTGCGCCGGCGGTAAACTTGCCATCGATGACATCCTGAATCGCTTCCTTAGCGCAAGCGGGAAAATCGCGGATGGCGCTGGCAATGTTGGTTTCGGGCGCATCGGTATTCAGATTGCCGTCAAAGAAGATGGTTAGGAAGCCCTTTTCTTTGCCGGCGTTGAGGATACCCAGGCCGCCGGCGCTGGCGGTATGGTAGATCAGACTGGCACCCTGCTCGTTCATAGATGTAGCCAGTTCATAGCAGCCGTTGACCTCTGCCCAGCCGTTGGCGTAGTCCACCAGCACCTCACAGTCAGGATTAACATAGTGGGCACCGGCGATCATACCAGCAGCGCCCAGATTGCACAGGGGAATGTCGTGGGCGCCAATAAAGCCCAGTTTGTTGGTGTTGGACAGGCTGGCACCCAGAAACCCGGCCAGGAATCCCAACTCCTGATCGCGCCAGGTATAGCTACGGATGTTGTCACCATCTACTACGGCGTCCAGGATGACAAACCGTTGCTGGGGATAGTTGGGTGCCACATTTTCCAGGCTGGAACTCTGGCTGCCGCCGAGACAAACAATCAGGTCGCAATCGCCACTGTCGGCATAGCCGGAGATCAGGCCCTCGTATTCGGCATCATCCTTGGGCTCAGAATATACCCACTCGATGCCCATGCTACTTTCCGCTTCCTTCATACCATTAAACAGCGCGTCGTTAAAGGACTTGTCTCCCAGTCCACTGGAGGCAAACACGACAGCGATTTTTGCGGCGGCATTGTCTGTATCACTGCTATCTTCATTTGATGGAGCGTTTTCGGTCTGAGCGCAGGCCACCAAGGCCATCATCATGCAGACTGCCAACAGCATGGCTAGCCATTTTTTTACACTTGCAAATCTCATTTTGATTCCTCCTGCATATTAGTTGTGAGCTGTCGTTCGGCCGACAGCAGGATCAATAAGGGAAAGTCACTGGGCTTCGCCCAGCATCATGCGGCCCAATGCTTCGCGGGTGGCATCATCTGCATCTACACATCCCATGATTCGTCCGCGAAACAGCACCATGATCCGGTCAGAAACTTTGATCAACTCGTCCAGATCGCTGGAAATCAGCAGCACGGCGCAGCCATGTTCAGCAGCTGTCAAAATGCGGTTTTGGATGTAATCCGCTGAGGCGATGTCAACACCCCGAGTAGGCTGCGCGGCGATGAGAAGTCTACAGCCACGGTCGAGCTCCCGGGCAACGACGATCTTCTGCTGGTTACCACCAGAGAGCGTGCCGACCACAACCGATTCGCTGGTGGCGGCAATGCTGTAATCAGAGATCTTGGCCTTTGCATCGCGGCGAGCGGCCGTCCAGTCTTCCAATAGTGCGTTCTTTGCATAGGGCTTTTCGTCGTAGGCGTTTAGCAATATATTTTCAAATAACCGCATACTGAGGATCAGTCCCATGCCCTGCCGATCATCAGGAATGCTGCCTACGCCGGCATCGCGGATCTGCTTGGTAGTACGGCGACTGATCTCTTGCCCGTCCAGCAGAATGCTGCCGGAGGATGTGCGGCAAAGCCCCAGAATGGATTGAGCCAACGGTGTCTGTCCATTGCCTTCGATACCCGCTACGCCCAACACCTCGCCGGAATGAATGGAGAACGTGACATCTTGCACAGCGGCGCCGCCGCGGCTCTGAACGCAGAGTTCTTTTACCTGCAGCACATTTTCCGGGCCAATTGGATGAGGATGACGTCGCCCGGCAGAAACTGCCTTGCCTACCATCATCTGCGTCAGTTCTTCCATAGCAGTTTCCTGTGGGGTGGTCGTGCCGATGATCCTGCCTTGTCGGATCACAGTCATACGATCTGCGAGCTGATAGACTTCGCGTAGCTTGTGTGTAATAAAAATTATGGATTTTCCAAGTTCCCGCAGGCGGCGCAGTACATCGAACAATGCATCGGACTCCTGCGGCGTTAGAAGCGCGGTAGGCTCGTCGAAAATCAAAATGTCCGCTTTACGATACAACAGCTTGACAATCTCAACTCGCTGGCGCTGCCCGATGGTCAGTTTGTCCACCAGTGTATCGGGATCTACATCCAGACCATAGGCCGCGGCCAACTCGCGAATGCTGTGGGACGCCTCCTGTTTTTTCAGCCGTCCACTACGTGTTTTGACTTCCTGTCCCAGCGTAATGTTTTCTGCCACGGTCAGATGTGGGATCAGCATTAACTCCTGGTGCACCATACCGATACCGTGAGCAATCGCGTCCGCAGGGGTTTTTAGCACCACAGACTCACCGAAAAGGAACAGCTGTCCCTCATCGGGCTGCTCGATGCCGTAGAGCATTTTCATCAGCGTACTTTTCCCGGCGCCATTTTCCCCCAGAAAGGCATGTACTTCGCCGCGCCGTAATGAAAAATTAATGTGATCGCTGGCCTGTACAACGCCGTTATAACACTTGCACAGACCAACACACTGCAATACGATTTGAGGCTCTGCGGTGATTTGAGTGTGTTCAGCCATCATAGAGTCCTCCTTTTTTGGGGAGTTACTGTCTTTGTGCCCTCATTATACGCCTGTACCTGCAGAATTTGAAGAACAAATAAGCGATTCAAAGCCATCGGTTGCGCCGATGACTTTGAGGATAACAGTATTTTCACAAAACTGTTTTATATTGTTGGAGATTGTTTTTTAACACAGGCAATGATAAAATAATAAAAAGCGCTCCGCAATTACAGTGGTGTCAGTTGAAGCAGTTGGAGGATACGAATCTCTGCCTGCCAATGCGGTATGAGGTGAAGACAATGACATTAAAGCAAATATTATATGTCCGGGCAGTCAGCAAAGCGGGTTCTATCGGCAAGGCCGCAGAGTCGTTATTTATTTCCCAGTCCAGCCTATCTGAATCAATCCAGAATTTGGAACGAGAATATAACATGGTTCTTTTTGAACGAACCAGCAAGGGCATTTCACTGACTCGTCAAGGACAAGAGTTCCTGAAAGATACACAACTGTTGTCCAATATCTATCAGGATTTGGATGACAAGTATAAGAACCACAAGGGTGAGCGTGAGTATTTCTGCGTATCTTCACTGCACCATGTCTCTGGTATCGATGCCTTTGAACACATTGTATCTCAATCCAAGAATCAAAAATATCATCTGGGATATTTTGAGGGCAACATGGATCAGGTATTGCAGGACGTAGAAACGAACCGCTCCGACGTTGGTGTGTTGTTTTTTACCAGCGATAGTCGCAGTACCATTATCAAAGCATGTAATCGGCGTAATACATTTTTTCAGCATTTGAAATATGATTTGCTGCATATTTACGTTCATAAGGCGCACCCCTTAGCAGTGCGCGAAAGCGTTACGCTGGCCGAAATCCAGCAATACCCTTTTATTTCTTATGAGGAGTGTCATCCCTCTTCTGCCCGATTTACGACTACCAGGCGCCAGTGGGATCCGCAGCAGCAGATCATCTCGGTATCCGACCGGGCGATGGCTTACTCGGTGCTTGCATTGGGCAATGCCTATGTGACTGGTTCAGGCTACTTAACGCAAGAAGATCGTCGCCGCTCCTTGGTCAATATCCCTATCACGGATTTGGGGCAGATTGAGATCGGATATATCTGTAATCCCGCCCGCGTGCTGTCAGAACTGGCACTAGAATATATTGAATGGTTGAAGAAAATTACCGTTTGACAGTAAACGGTAACTAAACCAAACTTTGACAAGTATGCCGACAACCATCATAGAATGGTTACCGGTATTCTGTCGGACACTAAACTGCCACCGCCTCTGCCGGAAAACCAATGACAAGCACGAGGTTTTTCGTGATGGTGATGGCTCGTTTACAGGCGGTAAGGCAGAAAATGCAAGCGGAATAAAATTCAGCGTCCCTTGAGGGCTTCGCCAGTAATAGGTTTGACGTTACCATACGAAAAGGCCCGACACGCATTTTTTGTGTCAGGCTTTTTCCTATAACTATTTAGTCCAACGTGATCATCGCTTCCGCATACATGCCGTATAAAAATTCCTGTACCATCTCCTCACCGCGGAGTAGCGGATTTTCGCCTCTTGCACACGCTTGTTCTACGGTGGGAAGGATTCGGTAGGAGTAGTCGCAGTAAGGATGATTGCTCAGCATACAATCCACATGCTGTTCTGCGCAGAGCCTCCGCAGCTTTTGAGCAGAAGCTGCATAGTCCCTCAGCATCCGCTCATGCCGTGCGTCCGGAACCGCTTCCCGCATGGCATCCGCTGCTGCATTTGTCTCAGGAAGCTGCGAATCGTCTGACCCTAATGTGAAACCTGCGGCCGCTCCGGACACCGCGGACAATATCAAGTTCTTTACGCCGGAGCAAACGGTGTCCTTCCTGCACTATATAGAGCAGCCGCACACATGGGAGGTAAAAGGGCATCAGCGTACGGATGACACAGGGATCCCCTACATGGTGGGGACGTACATAAACCAGAAGCGCGTCAGCCATCAACTGCAAGTGTTGTTCAGCTTGGCGATTTACAGTGGGATGCGTAAAGGAGAGATCCTGGCATTGAAGTGGCCGGATATCGATTTTACCACCGATACGGTAAGCATCACCAAGGCGGTGACCATGGTAGCAGGTAAACCGTTTATCAAGGCGCCAAAAACAAAGAGTTCCTACCGGACGGTTACCATTCCCCATACCCTGACAGTGCAGCTTGAACAGCTGCGGGAAAGTCAGGAAGAATACCGCCGGAAGGTCGGTGACTATTGGAAGGGTGAGGACTTCCTGTTTATTCAAGAGGATGGCCGCATGATGAATTACTCAACACCGTATCATGCCCTGCAAACGATTATTGCGCAGTATAATGCCGACCACGATCCCGAAGAGCAGCTGCCGCGTATCCCGTTCCACGGCCTTCGCCATACGTCCGCCACGCTGCTGATCTCGGAAGGCCATCAGGATCCGCGCACAGTGGCCAATCGCCTGGGCCATGCCCAAACATCAACCACCCTGAATATCTACACCCACGCCTTGCGGGAGGGGGACCGCCGCGCAGCATTGGCGTTGGAGAGCATCCTTGATCCGAAGAAATAGCAGAAATCATAACCTCCGGCTAATGAGGCTTAGCCGGAGGTTATGATTTGGTCGAGTTACATTTATCGAATAGCGCTCTGGTGCTATCTCTCAAATACGGTCTCGCCATAGTCAGCGAAATAAACAGCAAATACACTTCATTCCTCCTTGACTTCGCCGTTCGGCTTATATTATACTGTCACTAGAGTAATATCGCCGTTCGGCTTATTTTCTGCTTTGTTTGAAAGAATCAAGCCGTACGGAGAAATGAGGTCACTATGCGTATCTACGATGCCGCAGATTTTGGTGCGGCGATCCGCCAGCGCCGGAAAGCACTGCATTACACACAAGCCTATGTATCGGAGGCTACAGGTTTCAGCGTCAGCTTTATCTCTGACGTAGAGCGTGGAAAGTCCACTGTCGAACTGGGCAAAGTGCTCTCGCTTGCCAACCTGCTGGGATTAGACTGCGAGATGAAAGTGCGGGGTGAGTAAATGACATACACCGTTATCATTGAAAAAAACGGCGTACCTGTGCCAGTAGGGCATATATCAAACAGCGGCTTCGCTTACGACGATGCTTATCTGCACGGTGAGGATGCACGGCCCATCTCTGTCAGCTTGCCACTGCAAGAGGAAACTTTTTCGCCCCAGCGGACAAAATGCTTTTTTGACGGTCTGCTGCCGGAAGGCTTCACAAGAAGAACAGTCGCACAGTGGATGCACGTCAGCGAAGATGATTATCTTTCTATCCTCGCCGGACTGGGGAAAGAGTGTCTCGGTGCTATCCAGATCATTTGTGAGCCGGATGATATCCCAGCGCATTATCAAAAGCTGACACTGCCGCAGGTACAGGCCCTGGCAGCAGAGGGTGCTACTCAATCAGCTAAGCTGGTAACAGAATCCCACCTGTCCCTTACCGGTGCCTCAGGCAAGGTAGGGCTATACTATGACGCCGCTAACAATGCGTGGTATCAGCCCTTTGGCACCGCGCCCAGTACACACATTGTCAAGCAGAGTCATGTGCGTCTGAGCGGCATTGTGGTCAACGAGCTATTGTGCCTGCATACCGCGAAAAAATGCGGCATTGATGTGCCGGATTGCTTCATTCTGGACACCGGCGGCGTGGCGGATGAAAACATTCTGTTTGCCACCGCCCGTTATGACCGGCCCTTCACCGCAGAGAGCCGCATGATCGACGGGCTTCCCTGTCCCCAGCGGCTCCATCAGGAGGATTTTGCTCAAGCCTTGGGCATCCCCGCCGCAGAGAAGTACGAGCCAACTGGCGGCGCATATCTCAAGGACGCTTTTGCCCTTCTAAAGCATCGGTCGGCAAACCCATTGGAGGATCAGTTGAAACTCTGGGATCTGACGGTATTCAATTTCCTTGTTGGCAACACCGATAATCACCTCAAAAATCTTTCTCTCCTCTACGACACCTCGCTTGCCTCCGTCCGTCTGGCTCCGGCTTACGATGTGATCAGTACCACCGTCTATCCCGGCAGCACCCGTGATCTTTCCATGCGTATCGGTAACGCTGTTACTATAGATGATGTTTCCGAGAACTCTTTCCGTATGGCCGCCCGTGAAGTCGGTATCGGTGAAAAGCTGGCGATAAAGCGTTTCTTCGCCATGGCGCAGCAATTTGAACCGGCGCTTGCTTCCACGACAGAAGAACTCACAGGAAAAGGTTTCGCAAATGCCGCGCAGCTCCGTGAGCAGATCCTTCTGACCGGCGGATACCGGCATATAAACAAGTAGCCTTCCAATCATCAACGACCAGCACTCATTATTGAGCCACAGAAGAATACGATCTTCTGTGGCTCAATTTATAACCTACATATAGCAATTCTTTCACTCTGCCAGCGTTTCTCCTCGGAAACCTTTTGCAATCGCACCGCAGTATGCTGCGGCCGCCCTTCAAGGTTGCAATTCGTTTAGGATATCATGACACTATTTCGGCACATTTCCCTAAGCCACTTCAAAGCCCGCGGCACATTTGGCCTTCAGTTCTGCTTGCTGGGCAAGAATTGCCTTGAAACGTTCAATGTAGTTGGCACTACGGGGTGCCTCCACCGGCAGAGCAGGTGGTTTCCGTATCCAATGAAAAAACACAGTGCACTGCGTTTTTTTTGCTGAATGATGCGCTCCAGTAGTCAAATAGTAGTCAAACCGCATTTTTCCTGTGTTGGCGGATAAAACAAGAGCCCTGTAACCGTTGTGGTTACAGGGTTTGTGTGGAGCTGCTGGGCGGATTCGAACCGCCGACCTCATCCTTACCAATGGGACGGCGGTTTTATTGAAGCGTATTATTGCACCCTAAAACCTGCGTTTAAGGACTGCTTTTCATTACTTTTCGTACCATTTTGTTCCTTATCTGTCAGACCCGTTTTACAGCGACAGTAGTCAAATAGTAGTCAAAAAATAGATGGTTTAAGCAGAGAACGCAGGCCGGATGTCTTGTGATATGCTCCCCCTATGGGAGACAGTGAAATAAAACACTGTTTCCATAGGGGGAGATATTTATGTCCAAAAGCAAGGTTCCGTATGAGAAGAAGGTAGAAATTGTAAGAGACTATCTGGAGGGATGCAAGGGATATGCTTTTCGCCCAGAAATTTGATAGGCACCCAACGAAAGCAACTCGCCGTTTTCCAGCTTCAAAGCGAACTTATCAACAGAAGGCTGGCTCAGATATTCAGACTCCCAATCCGTATGTCACCAAGGGGAGTCTTTGGCAGCGGCAAGATCTTCCGGAAAGCAGGAAGAATCTGTACCCGCACTTTTTCCGTGTTGGAGCCGCGAACCACATATGGTGCAAAAGGCATACAGATTTCCCCCCTGCGATGACATACAAACCAGTTTTCACTTTTATTTTAGTATGAATACACCGTCAATGCAATTGTTTTTCCAGACGAAGCGGTTAAGGTGCCCGTGAGCCCTGTAATCATCGGGGTTTGCGGGCTTTTTTCGTACGACAGACTCACTTCATATACAGTTGGTTCTCATGTTTTGTCATATTTTTGTCGTACAAAACCAGCTTTAATTCTTCCCGGTTATTGGATATTTTTTGTGCTGCTTTGTGCCAACATCCGTCAGACCGTATAGTATTTCTGCTTGCTGCTCTTCGGCGTTTCCGGCAGTGTCATTGCCAGCTTCCCCGCCTGCAAAAGCGGCTGCACATAATGCCCCATGGCATAGAATACCGTCTTTACCCCCAAGTAATCGGCGATCTCACGGCGGGTACGCGGCGTCTGGCAGAAGGTAAGCAGATCTTTTTTCTCCTGCACGGCTTCAATGGGCGTTGTCACAGCTGTAACGCCGTTGAACATCGTCACCACAAACTCGTTGCGCCGGTTCTCAAATACCGGCTCCGGCAGGCCATATTCCTTCATGGCTCTGCGGATGGTAGGAATGCCGGAATAGCGATTTTCGGCTCCGGTCAGCGCCTCCGTCATAACAGCCAGCGCGGGATTGCGTAGATCGGGACGGGCGATCCCCAACTGCTCCACCGTCATACGGCCATAGAGACTGCCGGGACTGTGGATCTCAAGCCGGTCAGCGAAAAGATCGACCTGCACAGGTGTGCCTTCCGTATAGATGCTGTAATCCCGATGGATCAGCGCGTTTAGGACAGCCTCGCGGATGGCCTCCACCGGATACTCCGGACGGTCGCTTCGGGTGCCGGTGTCAGGATCGATGATCGTGCGGTTCTTCATGTTCCGACGGCAGAAACCGACGGCCTCTTCCACCATGGAATCGATCGTACCATCGATCCGTTTGTTATCAATGAAACGGGCTGCGTCCGCGTCGGTATCGCCGATCTGTGTTCCCGGTACGACCACCGCGGTGATACCCAGCTGTGGGAAATAGCCCTGCGGATAGATGCAGAAATTCAGCACGGCGGCCAGTGTCACCTGTCCGTTTCGGGTGATATTCAGCATCTCCAGCGTCTGCTGGCGGGAAAGCTGGGCAAATCCGGGACGATCTGCTCGGCGCTGGAGAATATAGCGCTCCAGCTTATCCGTATCCAACATAGCAAGATCAGCACGTTCCACAGGACGTTCATCGTCATGCAGATGATGGCGAAACGCTTCGTAACTGTAAAGCTCATAGTCCGTCATAGGAAGGTCTGCATCGCCCACGCGGACATAGGAGCCTTTGATACGCCCAGCACCGCGGTAATAGCAGGGGCGTTCCGCCAGATCTACCGCCGGTATCTCGGCGGCACAGATCCAGTTGCCATCGACCTCGGCCAACGTGAATACGGCGCGAACCGGAGGCTCCATCTGGTTGCACTGCTCCGTGACCTTTTTTTGCAAGTCCTGAGCATCGTAGACGCCGACTACCTGAAATCCGGCGGTTTCATCTATGCCGAACAGCAGCACGCCGCCGCTGTCCTGGTTGGAGAAGCTGGACAGCGTATCATACAGCCTTTTCGGGCAATCCACATGAGCCGCCTTGCATTCGATCGTTTGTGACTCGGCTTTTTGTTTGCAAACAGTATTTGCTAATTCGAGAAGTTCGTTTGTTAAAATAGCAAACACCCCCTTCGGATATGCTGATTCTAACACATGTAGTTTGCAAAATCAATCGAAACTTGCGTTTCGCTTGTGCTTTGAGTTCTGTTCGGGCATTCTGGACTTGCTTTTTTGTGCAATTATAAAGTGAATTACCTAACATTATTATAATCAGGCGTGAGCTGCGCACGGTGGGATATACCGACAAGCGTAAATTCTATCTCACGTCAAAAGGAGGCAAACCGCGATGGTGCCATATGTCAACTATAATGAATTGGATGAGTTTTACACATTAAAAGGAGTTTGTGATCTTCTGAAAATGGATAAAGAAGCATTAAGGAAGAGCTGTAAGAAGTACGACATCAACCCGCAGCGCAATGAAATCGGTGACTGGGGCTTGAGCCGTTACGATCTGCGCCGTCTGCATAATTTTTTATACAAGGAGGGCAGACCTGACGCCAATGGAAAGGATGACGATCCGTGGGCATGACAGAGCTTTTGACCGTAGCCGAGACCGCTGCGCTTCTGAAGACCACAAAGCAGCAGGTGAGGAAAATGATTAACCAACAGCTCATCCCTGCGTTGAAGATCGGGAGAGAATGGCGGGTGAGCAAAGAGTACTTAAATGAGTTCCTGCGAGCCAACATGAGCTGACTTTTTTATTGCTGTGACACTCCCTGTCCACGCAATGTGCTATAATAGCTTTTACCACAATGGACAAGGAGGGCGTACAATGACGAAGGATTTTCTGTTACGGCTGACGGAGGAGCATTATGGCGCGGGAGCATTCCCAGTCTACGGACGACTGCTGGAGGAGCAGCGGCTGACGCGGGGTGGGCCGCTGCTGCCCATGTGGTACTGCACGGCAGCGCTGCGGCGGGCGTTCGGGGAGGACAGCGTGCTGGTGCTGGGCTGCACCAACGACTCGCTGCTGGCACATTTGCTGGGCGCGACGCCGGTGAACCCACTGCCGCCCCACTATCACTGCCCCAACTGTCACCACCTGTACCGCCGTTATGCCGATGAGGACGGCGAAAGCACGGCGGAGGATGTGACGGTAGATAGCACTTCAAATCCCGAAAGGCTATTTTTCAGGCAGTGGCAGACCGACGCTCTGTTTGACGCTTACGAAAATCTCGATTACCGTGAGCGCACGATGGTTGCCGATCACCTTGGATTTTGTACGGAGTGTTACGGTATTTATGAGCTTGGCATAGACGAAAGCGGCAAGCCCGTGAAGCTGCTGCGCAAAAGCAAAGCCTACATAGACCTCGCCGCCGAGCATACGCTGTCCTCCCCCGATACCGCTTTCCGCATCGTAAACGGCGCATACGAAAAGATGCGGAAAGAACTGACCGAAAAAGGAATCTATTAAAATGCAAAAAGCCCCGGTGAGTACAGATATAATCTGGTATAATCTGGAACTCATCGGGGCTCTGGTATTGTTTCGGTTAAAGACGATTATTCTGCTTCCGGTATTGTAATAATTGCCGATAATGCTCCGGCATAGCCTTGCTTGTTGGAAAGCTCTTTTGTGCTGACAATGAAAGCATATTCCTTGCCGCTCGCTATTTTACGGAGTGTACATTCCGTCTTACCAGTCACGATCTTTGCCCTGGAGAGTTGGTTCGTGTCCATGTGATATTTATACACATAGTATGTACCGGCCGTGTCACCGGCATTCCAAGAAAGCGTCAGGCTGTTGTTCTCGGCGTTATACGCAGCGGTCGCCATCAGTGTTTCCGCCGGGGTTTCGGCTTTTAAGACCTCCACACTGTATTCCGCAGAAACATTGTCACAGATCGCTGTATAAGAGATCGGCTGCACAATATAACGATAGGAACCGGCGGCGGGAGAGGTAAGTGTGAAGGAGGTATGTGCCGTTCTGCTTAACATCCGCACAAGTCCGGTCTCTTCACAATAATCGAAAATCTGATACTCCACAGCATCCGCTACCGGCTGCCACGAGAGCTGCACGGTATTGTCTGCAAGAAGAACGGCGGAGACCGTCGGTGCTTCCAGCGTGGCAAGCTCCACCTTCTGCTCCGGCTCTTCACCATTCAGGATCTTCAGCACACGAAAGCCCACATCTTCATAGCCGATGTTTTCTGTGCGGCCTTCTTTGCGGTATTCGGTGCGGCAATCGGTTCGTGCGGAATTCCAGGCGCCGCCCTTGACGCCAAGTGTGTCTATACCATTATCGGAGCTGCGTACGGTGGAAGTCCACTCCCATACATTGCCCCAGAAATCTATTGCGCCGTGAGCACCGCGGGTAACATCGGCATATTGATCCACGGGCGTTCTGCCATCATTCACACCGCAGTTGAAATCGGCATCCTTGGGCATATGACCGGCTGCCAGCTCCCACTCGCTTTCGTTGGGCAAACGGTAAGTATCGGTGCCGTCCTTTTCGGTAAGCCACGCACAGTACGCTGCGGCATCCTCATAACTGACAAAATTCACCGGATAGTTTTCCTCTCCGGCAGGATAATTGCCGTCCATCCAATTTTGCGGTGCCGCTTTTCCGGTATCCGCCAAAAAGGCGGCGTATTCGGCATTGGTCACCTGCGTGCGCTTGACATACACCGTAGTTCCTGCACCCATCACAGGAATGTAATCATATTTCGCCGCATCGGACACCTTCCATTTCAGCAGGCGGCTGTCGGTAAAGCGCAGCATACTGCTGTTGATGCGGTTCCAGTAGGTTTTGTACATTTCCTGCACAATATCCTCCATCTCGGCAACCTTATCGGCGCCGCCGGGCTTGCCTGCGGTCTCCTCTTTCAGAGAAGCTAATTTTGCCTCCTTCCGGACGAGCACGGCATCATAGTTTTCGATGACGATGTCCCGCAGATTCAGATAATTCTCCATCGACGGATCTCTCTGATAGAGAGAAATAAGCTGTTTTGTCTCCTCGGTCAGCTCCGGCTGCTCCTTCTCGATGAAGTCACTGTTTTCAAACATATTCATGCTGTCATCTGTTTCTGCCGCCATTGCCGTCGCCGGAATCAGCGAAAGCACCAGAACAGAAGCAAGGGCAATGCTGCAAATTCTCTTTGTCAAACGCATTGTGTCCGCTCCTTTCATCGTTTGTCACCGTTCTTCAATCCGTCTTTCAGTCCATTCTTCAGCCCGTCTTTTGTGCCGTTCTTCAATCCATCCTTCAGGCCGTTCTTTGTGCCTGATTTTAAGCCGTTTTTCAGTCCGTCTTTTACATCGGATTTCAAGCCGTTTTTCAGTCCGGACTTTAAGCCTTCTTTCAGTCCGTCGCTAAGGACAGCCACGCTTTGCGCCACCGGCTCTTTTTCGATCGGCTTTGCTTCCTCGGCAAATGCAGGAACGGACAGTGCCGTTCCGATACAGAGAGCGGCACACGCAGCGACAATCGTTTTCTTGCAGTTCATGATATAGACCTCTTTCAAATAGATTGGTAAAAGATTGATTCCATCTCTCTTTTACACATCTATCGTAGGTGCTTGACCTCAATTGAGGTTCAAAAAAGCAGGTATAGGAGAAGGATTTTCTCCCATACCTGCTTTATGACATGCTCAGCCGCTGATCAGCCAACCGATAAGATCGATATTGGTATCGAGGAAGGTCAGGCTCGGCACGGAAAAATGATCTGCACCGTCAAACACGGTGATCTCGGCACTGCCGCCCGCCGCTTTCAACGCTGCGATAACCTCCTTTGAGGAATCCGGGGGCACAATGGTATCTGCCGAACCGACAAAGGCTCGGACGGGTATGTTTTTCAAGTTGTCGATGATATCGGGTGTATTGCGGATGCTGCCGGAAAGAGGGGCTATGCGGGCAAACAAGCTCGGGTAAGTGCAGGCAAGATTCCAAGTCCCCGTGCCGCCCATGCTGTGTCCCGTCAGTGAGATGTTGTTCCGATTGATTTTATAGGTCGATACTGTATGATCGATCAATTCGGAGATCGACTCTGCGGCATTGACCCAGCCCTTTTGCGTACTCGGCAGCTGCGGAATGACTACATAGGCGCGCACATCGCCAAGCTGACCCGACTGCAAATACTGCGGGAAACCGTCAACAGCCGTAATTAAATTCAGATCATCGCCTTTTCCCGAGCCGCCGTGCAGATATACGATCAGCGGCATATTCTCCGTAGGATCAGACGGTGTATACAGCCAATACCGAAAGGTACCGAGCTGTGAAGTGTTGATGGAGCAGGCAGTAAACGAGGCGGGTGTGTGCTCCTTGCCTGCCACAGAACCGTTTGTCCCATTCGGGGTGGTGTCTTCGCTGCTTTCGTCCGGTGTTATGGCTGGCATACTGTTGCTGTCTGACTCGGTTGTCGGCACTGAGCCAACGCTGCTCGTTTCATCGGAAGAATTCTCCGGCTTGCTGTGACATCCGCAGAGCAAGGCAGCCGTCAATACGGCGACCAGCAGCAGGGCAATCGATGCGTAAAATCTTTGCTTCATATAATCTGCTCCCTTCGCTCTGCCAAATGCTTTAATTTTTCAGCAGAGCCGAAATTTTAATTCTGTTTTCTCCCACAAGCTCCACCGTCAGCTTGCCCCGGTGTGTTTCGCATACCGCCTGCGCCACCGAAAGCCCGATGCCGAAACCCTTGACTTTATCTGAGGTATCGCTTCGGTAAAAGCGCTCGGTAAAGTGGGAAATATCCGATATTCGCTGTTTATCTGCCGTGTTTTCCACCGAAAAACAGACGCCGTGGCCAACAGCGATGAGCGATACCGTGACCGTCCCGCTTTCCGCACCGTACTTAAAAGCGTTGTCCAGCAGTGCAGTCATCAGCTCCCGAATGGCTTTTTCATCCCCGCAGTAGCTGATATTGGGTTCGATTTTTTTCGTATAGGTCTTGCCGGTATTGAGGGCAACTGCCTGATAAGACGATGCAACCTCGTCAGCTATATCGGAAACAGGAAAATCAATTTTGACCGTCCGCTCGTTTTGTTCCTCCGTCCGTGCTAAAAACACCAGCCGGTGGGTCATCTCGGTCATCTGCTCGGTTTGCTTCAGTATATCGGACAGCCATTCGTTTTCGCCGATTTCCGATTCCAATAGCTGCGCGTCGGCATGGATCACGGTAAGCGGTGTCCTCAATTCATGGCTTGCCGAGGTAATGAACTCCTTTTGCTTTTGCCGATTTTTCACAAGCGGAGATACGACCTTGCCGGATACCGCCGCTAAAACGGCTGTCATCAGAGCAATGCCGACGCCGGAAATGATCAGCAGAGAAACGGCGCTGTTACGGAAAGATTCCAAGGCGACCGTGCGGGACAGAAAAACGATCGATATCCCGTTCTTTCCCCGATGCACCAGATAGCGATAGTTATCTTTATATCCCTTGTCCGTTTTATCGGCGATCACCGACTTGGCAAAGCCGGCAGCTTGTGACCGGCTGATCAGCGCTGTATGGCTCGTGTCGGACGACAGCGTTCGGCTGCTTAGATCATAAGTTGCTGTGAAATACCGGGCGTCCGCCACCTCTGAGGAATCGGGATCTGAAATGATCGTCATGATCATCCGATCGGCTTTGAGGGTGATCTGCCGGTAATTGCGCCACAGGCTGAACCCTACGATCAATGATTGCAAGATGAACAGAGCGGCAAGGGACAGCAGGACAAACCGCAGCTGCAATCGGTGTTTCAAGCTTACTGTCATTTCCGCACCTCCAGCGTATAGCCTGCGCCCCGCATGGTACGGATCTCAATATCCGCTTTGATCGCTTCCAGCTTTCGGCGAAGATAAGAAATGTATGTCCAAACGGTATTGTCCTCGGCTTTTGAATCCGGATCCCATATGTTTTCCAATACCCGTGAGGACGGAATAACCACCTTGGGATTGCGCATAAACAGCAGCATCGTCTGATATTCCTTGTTGGCAAGCTTATAGCTGCCGCCAGGTGCAGACAATTCAAATGTCTCGGTATTCAGCGCGGTGTTTCCGAAAGTAAGCGTATTGGTCTGCTGAATATCGCTTTTCCTCGTCAGCACCCGAAGCCGCGCCAACAGCTCCCGCATATCAAAGGGTTTGGTCAGATAGTCGTTGGCTCCGGCATCCAGCCCGATGATTTTGTCGTCGATTTCCGCCTTGGCGGTGAGCAGCAATATAGGTGTGACATTGTGCGCCTTTCGCACCTCGACGAGTACCGAAACACCGTCCATCACCGGCATCATAATGTCCAGAATCGCAGCATCATAAAGCCCGCTGAGCAGATAGTCCAGCGCGTCGCCACCATTATCCACCGCTTCTGCCGTATAATGATTCTTTTGCAGAATGGAAATGAGTGCCCGCCGCAGCGACGAATCATCCTCCGCAACCAGTATTCTCATAGTCTTTCATCCGTCCTTTTGCAAACTTAGTATACTCATTCAACCTCAACGGAGGTTCAAAACAGCAGCGATTGCTTTTTTGCCTTGTAATAAAGCAATCCGGCTAAATCCGCCAGACCCCAGCCGATCGGGATCGACCACCAGATGCCGGTGACGCCAATGGCGGGGATCGCAGACAGCAGATAGGCCAGCGCGACACGGGTTCCCAATGAGATGACGGTAAGCACCACGCTCATGCCCGGCCGCCCCAACGCACGATACAGCCCGTAGAGCAGGAACAGGCAGCCGATGCCGCAGTAAAATGCGCCCTCGATGCGCAGATACCGCACGCCCTCCAGAATGACCTCGGCGTCTCCGGCATCCACAAAAATCGCCATAAGGGGTTTTGCAAATACGAAGACGAGGGCGGATATGACCACGCAGAAGACCATGGAAATGCACACGGCACTTTTCAGCCCCGCGCGTATCCGTGCGCTCTCTTTTGCCCCGTAATTCTGGGCGATAAAGGTGGAAAAGGCGTTGCCGAAGTCCTGCACCGGCATATAGGCAAAGGCGTCGATCTTCACGGCGGCGGCAAAGGCGGCCATCACAATAGGGCCGAAGCTGTTGACCAGTCCCTGCACCATAAGGATACCGAGGTTCATGATGGATTGCTGCACGCAGGTCAGCGTGGAGAAGGAGACGATCTCCTGGATACGTCCGCGCCGCAGGGAGCGGAAATTCCATACCGAGCGCACCTGCGGGAAGCGCACAAGCGTATAAGCGGCGATGCCGATCCCGGAAACATACTGGGCGATCACCGTCGCCTCCGCCGCTCCGACAACGCCTCTATTTAGCCCGATGACAAACCAGAGATCGAGGGCGATATTCAGCACAGCGGAAACAGCCAAAAAGCCCAGCGGGATAACGGAATTGCCGATCGCCCGCAAATAAGAGGCAAAGTAGTTATACAGGAAAACCGCGGGAATTCCCATGAAAATCACAAACAGGTATTCGCGCATATCGCCCCACACCTCGGCGGGAACCCGGAGAAATGTGCGAAGCCCGTCCAGGCAGGCAAACGATAAGATGTTCAGGAGCGCAGTAACGAGCGCGATAAAGAAAAACGATGCACAGAGGTTCTCACAAAGAGCCTTCTCATCCCGCTGCCCAAAGCGCATGGAAAACAGTGCGCCGCTCCCCATGCACAGGCCAAGGATGATGGAGGTCAGAAAGGTCATCAGCGTAAAAGATGAGCCCACCGCCGCAAGGGCATCCCGCCCGAGAAATTGCCCGACGATCAGCGTGTCGGCAATGTTATAGCACTGCTGCAATAGATCCCCTAAAATCATAGGGATGGCAAACAGCAGCATGGACTTGGTGACAGGGCCTCGCGTTAAATCCCGGTTCATGGCGCGCCTCCGTATCGTAAGCTAAAAGCTGCATTTCGTAAGTATTGTAGTGCTTTTAGTTCGCTCTGTCAATACAATGTTTACTTTTTGAAGGAACGGTGGTATCATCAGAGCTAAAGATCACGGAGAAGCCTGATTTACGGAGGAAGCTGTATGTACTTAGATGGACTGGACGGATTGGATCAAAGGATCGTGGGGCTGCTGATAGAAAACGCACGCATCTCCTACTCGGATATTGGTGAAAAAGTCGGCATTTCAAGAGTTGCGGTAAAAGCCCGGATACAGGCTTTGGAGCAAAGGGGCATTATCGAGGAGTATACGACCGTTATCAATCCTCAGAAGATCAGCGGGGCGGTTTCCTGCTATTTTGAAATCGAAACAACACCGCGCTGTCTGGCGGAGGTCACAGAGCTCTTACATCAAAACGATACCGTCACGCAGATCTACCGCGTGACGGGAAAAGACAAGCTGCACGTCCACGCCGTCGCCGCCTCCGCTGAAGAAATGGAGGTTTTTCTGCATGCGGTCATTGACACCTTGCCCGGTGTGGTCAGCTGCAGCTGTAATATGATTTTGTCGCGTATCAAGGACATAAAGGGGCTGCGTTTGTAGAACCTGTCGAGAGAGGACGCGGCGTAAAGAATGCAGCGACTGCCACTCGGCGGTAAGGGGCGGGGAGATCTCCCCTGAACACCACCCGTCGCTGGATGCCGCCTCATGAGGTTTTATGACGAGTCTTTCGTCGTATCAGCTTCAAGTCATTGTGAGCGATTTAGACAGATCACCAATACGCTTTTAATACGCACATAATACGCATTATTTTCGTGATGTGCCTGTAATACGCATTTAATACGGAGATAATGCGTATTAGTTTTTTCGCCGACCCAAAAGCGCGATATATCGGCATTTTCATATTGACAACCGCAACATATTGTGGTATATAAGAATTATTCAGTTATTTGTGCACCGCCCCAACGGGGTTTCCGAATACCTTTCGGATCGCACACGTTGTTAAGTTTGTGCTGAGGAGCATCATGCTCCCGTTTGAGATTAGGGCCATTGCGCCCTCGTGCTTTAATGACTATGCTGCGAGAAGTTTCTCTCGCGGCAGTTTCCACCTGTACGCCGCTTTGCCGCTATGCTATGATGTGCCTGTACTTAAGGCATCAAGCATTTAGGTCGGAGCAGAGCAGGCACGGGTGGAAGGCTATCAACAGCTTTTCGCTCTGATTAAGAACCCGAAGTATGTCAAAATGAACCCTCCCGGAAAAGCGGGGTGTCCATCAGAATTGAACAATACTGCAAACGCAGGAAGGATCGTATGAAGCCGAAATGGCAGGAAGATTCTTCCTGCGTTTTTGCTTACTATTTTTGTCGCGGCACTTGCCATCGCCGCGATACCGCAGGAAAAGAAAGAGTGCCGAAATCAATTCGGC
>OQVL01000489.1_pt1 | contig 21022 bp, 19 predicted proteins | sample 1691501 | NCBI WGS metagenome assembly OQVL01 (sample SAMN03418253, study PRJEB22391) | human gut metagenome | biome: human-gut; feature: organic feature; material: feces | host: Homo sapiens | place: Tanzania | collected 2013-01 | reverse complement strand
GATAGCTTTTACTAATTATGTACAGCATGAACTTGGGTATCTCTTCTGAAAGCATCGGAAATCCCATCCTGGTGGATTTACTCCGGCATTTATCCCGAACATTTACAAAGATAGACAGCGACTTCTTTGTCATAGGCGCAACGGCACGCGATATCATTCTTCAAGCAATCGGAGATACGGCAGCACGGAGAAAAACCAGAGATCTTGACATCGCTATAGCCGTCACCGATTGGGACCGTTATGACAAAATAAAACAAGTTCTTATTAATGAAGGCTTCGAGAAGTCGAAGCAACAGGCACAACGCTTCTATTGGAACGGCTATGAGGTTGATGTCGTTCCTTACGGCGGTGTGGCTAAAGCTGACGACAACATATATTGGCCTCCTGAAGAAGATATTGCAATGTCTGTGAAAGGGTTTGAAGAGGTTCTGCGAGAAGCGATAACAGTAATTGTAGACCGTGAATTTAAGATTCAGATCACATCATTGCCGGGCCTTTTCCTACTGAAACTCAATGCGTGGATTGACCGCAATCTAATAACAAACAAAGATGCCGAGGACATATGGTATATTATTGACAATTATTACCTTGCAACCGAAAATCGCAATACCCACCAAGAGGTATATGATTTGGACGGATTTGATTTCACCATAGGCGGAGCATTCTGGATAGCACATGATATTGCCGATCTATTGAATGAAGAACAAATTGTCTTCTATAACAACGTCTTAAAGAAAGAGCTCTCATTAGCTGAAAACAGTCGACTTGTTACACAGATTCTTGACACGAACAGGTTATTAAAGTCTGAAGACATCGTCAAAGCCTTATCGGTAATAACGGATGTATTCACAGCAAGAACCTCACCACTCAACTAAAAAACATACGACTATGGACACAGACGCGCTGTATTACGATGCGCTCTAACTGCAGGAAACGCTGATAGCCACACCGCGAATATCGCGCGGCGAGGGCGCTGCCGCCGACGCGGTGGCGCGATGGATGGTGCGCCACGGCTTGGATGCACACCGCCACGGCGACAATGTATGGACATTCCTGCAGCCTTGGGACGATAACTTGCCCACGCTGCTGCTCAATTCGCATATCGACACGGTGCGCCCCTGCGACGGATGGACCACGCGACCCATACACGCCCGTGCACGAGGACGGAGGCATATGCGACCCCGGCGACAGCTCTCGCTCGCACTCCGCCAACGAGTACATTTCTACCGACGAAATCCGTACCGCCATCGACACCTACCTCCACGTCCTCCAAGGATTGCATTTTTAAGGCGTCCATTTCGTCGCATACGCGTCGACACCGAACATTACAAAAAAAACAAAAACACTCCATCGCGCGTTCCAGAACGATGCGATAAAAGAAATGCGTCACCAAGTACATTAAAACAGGTAATAAGCACCCGAAAGAACGCTATTTTACAAGTTTTTCTTCGCTTTTGATGTTATTTCCCAATTTTATCACTATCTTTGCAACGTCAACAGATGTCTATGACGCCGCATTTGCTTCACATTATTACACAAAAGCGATTGACACCTCCGACAAAACAGCGCCCAAACAAACCCAAAACAGACTACAACCCTATGAATAAGATAATAGCATTAATTATTGCCTGCACATTCTGCATAGCATCATCCTATGCCGTGGAACCTCGGTTGGTACAGCAGTTCGAATTTGAAGGCCGAACCGGAGTTACAATGCCGTTAGGAGGATATCACGGCGGCAACAATGAAGCGTCTATGACCTTTGGATTAGAATTACGCTACAACACCAAAGGACTACATTGGGATTGTGGAGCCTTTTTGCAGTTTGACGCAGTAGTACGACATTTCGATATGGCCGACCACCCCGGCGGATACTGGTCTCAGACCAACCGCACATTGGCATACGGCATAACAGGCGATTACAACATCAGACAAGGATACAAGGTCAACCCGTTTGTCGGGATTGGCATAGGCGGCGGATCTATTGATCAAGTAGGTTCTTCAAACTGTCATACAGTCTCTGCCAAAAACGCCTTCGTCTTTATGCCGCGAGCAGGCGTCGAATTGTTCCATCACATACGACTAACGGCACATTGTATGATAGTACGGCACGGCTTCCACACGGCAGGCCTTGCCATCGGTGTCGTCATCGGCGGACGGCCCAAGAACAAGGAATAAGCACATTTTACTCCCATACAACAAATCGGCGGACGCTTGCGAGGCATCCGCCGATTTATTTCTGTGTCCGTCAGGGTTATGCCACCGAAACGGGTATTCCCGTGTCGGCGGTTATGCGTTTGGCTATGGCGGACAACTCGTCACGTCCGACCTTGATAAGTGAATGTTCGGGTGTCTGTCGATCGATAGAATACAGCATAATTGAGCGCGGACGGATGCGGCGGTAGGCATCACACAGAGCCTTGATTTCGAGGTCGGTGGTATTGTCTATGGCCGTGCCGTCGTGCGTTCCGCGCGTCAGCAACGTCTGCACTATTGCCTGTCCGGCGAACTGACTGAGGCTGCGGATGACGCTCTCGGGCGTCTTCGCCGGTGACGTAGGGCGATTGAGGGCTCGGAAAGTAGCCTCGATAGCGCTGTCCAATTTGACGATATTATTGTCCACGCGACGCAAGGCGGCGGCAACCGTGTCCAGCCCGGCGCGGGTGCTGTTGGTGAGGACACTGACCTTAGCCTGCGGATAGTAGCGGTCGCGTAGTTCGAGGGTGTCGTCTATGACTCCGGGGAATTCGGGGTGCAATGTCGGCTCGCCGTTGCCGCTGAAGGTGATGACGTCCAAAGGAGCCGATTCGGTCTGCATTTTTTGCAGTTGTGCTTCAAGCATTTCGCGCACCTGCTCGCGCGTAGGCAGTCCGGTAGTTCCGGCGCCCTGGGCATTGTATCCGGCCTCGCAGTACAGGCAGTCGAAGGTGCAGACCTTGCCGTCGTCCGGCATCAGGTTAACACCGAGCGATACGCCCAGTCGGCGGCTATGTATCGGCCCGAATATTGTGGAATGGAATAAAACAGTTTGCATATCGATGTATCTATTGGGCGTCGGCGGTAGTGATGCACGTCTCAGCTCGTATATTATATATTGTTATTTCAAACATTTGGTCTCCGTTCGGCTATCACTAACGGTCATTCGGAGACGACAGCCGTAGGCGGACGGCGGCGCACAAAGAAGCGCGTCGACTGGGCGGCTATCAGCCCCGTAAGCGCGGCCATGGCGGCCACGACAAGCAAGTCCACCGGGTCGAGCCTTACAGGGTACCACGTAATCGACATAATATCCTGTGCCTGTTCGCCGGCGCCGAGGCTGAGAAAATGTCCGTACTGCTGCGCCAGTGTCAAAGTCACACCCAGCACCATACCTATGGCGGCGCCCACAGCCGTAATCAGCCACCCCAAGGTGATGAACACGCGGCGCGTCATGGCGTGCGTGGCACCGAGGCAACGCAGGGTCTCCATATTACGGCGCTTTTCGAGTACGACAAGCGACAGCGTCGAGACTATATTGAACAGCGCGATGACAAGTATGAAAGCTAACATCAGAAAGGTTATCCATTTTTCGATGGCAATCATGCGAAAGGCGGTGGCTCGTTGTTGCAGCCGCGTCTGCACATCATATTGCGACCCTACGACATCGGCCACGACATCGCGCAAGGCATCCGTATCGACATCCGTGTCCGTGAAAACTTCCACGGCCGTGGCCTGCGCTTCATATTCCATAAGGTCGCGCGCCACCGACAGCGGCACCAATATATGGTCACGGTCGATATCGTTTTGCTGTGTGCGGAAGACTCCGCTAACGCTGAGGATGGCGCCGCGGAATGCCGTCATAGGATTGGCGGGATTGATGCGCCCCACCCTGCGCGGCACATACAGACGCACGGGATGATCGGCATCCGGCGCCGCCATTAGCGAGTTGGCCACGCCTACCGAGATGGTGGCGGCGGCAAAGTCTTCGTCCAAGGCATCGGGGACATTCCAAGCCAAGGCGCCGTCGATGATGGACTCTCCAATAGTAGATAGTGTGTCATATCCATGTGGAATACCCTTAAATACTACCGGGACTTGATGCTCGCCGGAGATGAGCAATGCACGCTCGGTGACTACCGGGACAGCCGTAACACCGGACACGCGTGCCGCAATGACGCGACACAGACTATCGGCATCGGCGATGGCTCCGCCGCTACGCGGCGATACGCGCAGCGGCGCATCTAATACGGCCATATTGGCGGCAGCCAAGTCGCCGAAGCCGTTGAATATAGATAGCACCACCACCATAGCGGCTACGGCCACAGCGATACCGGCCATCGACACAAAGGTGATGACATTGACCGCATTGTGCGAGTGACGCGCCCGCAGATAACGGAAAGCTATGCGCAGCACCGGCATCGAAGCCATAGCGCGTCAGTCGTTGGTCTTGGCAGTGTCCGCGCCATCGTCTCCGGCAGCAGCGTCCGCCTCGGTATTGCCTATGCCGTCGGTGGCGAGGAGGCGGTCGATATTCTCGGCATAGTCCAGCGAATCGTCCACGAAGAATGTCAATTCGGGCGTCTTACGCAGCTGATAGCGCACGCGCTGAGCCAATTCGTAGCGTATAGTCTTGGCCGAAGCATTGATACTCTTGATGATTTCGGCAGACCGCTCGGAGGGGAATATGGACAGATAGGCGCGAGCCACCGACAGGTCGGGGCTGATACGCACGGCGCTGACACTCACCAGCGTGCCATGGGTCTTGGCGGTCTGTAGGCGAAACAGCTCGCTAAGCTCCTTTTGCAGAAGCCGCGATATTTTGGCTTGTCGTGTTGTTTCCATATTATGATGTGTTTGTTTATTAATATACAATCTGTGAGGGCTCTGTGTTCAGCGCACGCGCCGCATTATCGTCATGCCGTCGCGTATGGGCAGAATGACTTTTTGAAAGCGCGTATCGGCCGCTACCGCATCGTTGAAACGCGCCAAAGCGCGCGTCTGCGCATCGGCATGCGCGGCATCATCGGCCAGCACCTTGCCGCTCCACAGTGTATTGTCAGCAAGAATTATGCCACCTATGGGCACTCGGGCGGCCACCATCTCCAACATCTCGAGATACAGCCGCTTGTCGGCGTCTATGAGCACCAAATCCCATTGGCCGGGCAGGCGCGGCACCACCTCCATGGCATCGCCTATATGCAGACGGATGTCGACACCGCGTGCATCGGCCGCAAAAAGCATGCGCAACTCGTCCTCGCGCTCATCGTCCACCTCGACCGTGTCCAAGGTGCAACCCTCAGGCATACCCTCGGCAAGGCACAGCGTCGAGTAGCCGGTAAAGGCGCCGATTTCGAGTATACGGCGCGGTGCAACCATGGCCGTCAGCATCTTCAACAGTCGCCCCTGCACATGGCCGCAGCACATGCGCGGATAGACATGCCGCAGATTGGTACGACGCCATAGCGCCTCCAATTGCGGCGGCTCGACGTCTATATGTCGGGCTATATACTCTTCCGCTTCCATACCACAAAGTTACGAATTTTTTCGGCCTCGCGGCATATACGCCATATCCATCATCGACCAACTACCTCAAAAAAAGCGGACACAACCCGAGAGCCGCATCCGCTTTTATTCTTTTATGTATGTCTACAGATTACATCTTAGCTTCTTCGCCTTTGAGCAGAGCACATACAACGCACCAGGCGATGGCTACGATGAGCGTAAGCCACCAGCCGAAGGCCAACGACAGGAAAGTCGTGCCAAGCAAAATGCCGAAAAGCAGAAAAACACCGGTCGTGATATAGGCAAACAGCGGATTCACAACTTTCTTCGAGTTTATCATACAAGCCGATACTATCGGAAGTATTACGATAGCAAGCGACATTATAAGCAGCAATGAGCTGTCTGGCGTAAAGCATTTTATACCCATAACCGAGGCAAATCCTAATACAGATACCTGCGGAAGTATTAGGTATAGAACGGCTACAAGGATGCCGCCTCCGGCGGTGAGCAAAAATTTCTGCTTGGGATCAAGGGCAAGGAGTTTTTTCTTTAATTCGTCCATGTCTTTTGTTGTTATTAGGTGGATAGATTCAGTTAATTGCCTACTCTTTTTAGAGGGGAAATATGTTTCACGGCACTTTTTGCTGTCATTGCAGCCGCACGACTAACATTTCGTGCAAATTAAGCACTTTTCATCATAACATCAAAATTTTTTTGCAAGGATTAACCTATTTTTGCATTCGACCGATTCTGTGCTTTTCTTACCATACAACGTCCGTACCTAACAGCAAAGCGCGGGCGCAGCCATCAAGCCGCGTCCGCGCCATTATACGTGCGTATGTCTAAGCGTTATTTTGCCGTAAAAAAGTGTATCGGAGCAGCGCCGCGCCCCTTATATCCGGCTTCGGTCATATACGCCCATCCAAGCAGTTTGAAGCCATATTCCTTGCCCGGCTCGGTCTTGAGATACACCGTCATAATGCGGCGGTCTTTATCGAATTTAGCACCGCAGATATTCGGAAATATATCGGGATTATTATCGTAATAATCGCAGGCCATAGGACTGTTAACCACCGGTTTGTCAAAGAAAACCTTGACGGCATACCTGTCGGAAGCAGGCACATCGCGAGTTCCGTCGGCCAACGAGCAGCCGAGGATGGTAATCTGGCCACGTCTCAGCTCGCAATAGCGCTGCGTCACATCAAGATTGTTGACAGCTTCCACAATAAGCGGAGCTACCTGTGACAGTGTACAATAGCGGTCGCGGTTGTTGCGATATTCGGTCATCGCACCCACAATTTCCGGCACTACCAAAAATCCTCCGGCCACTTGCCCCTTAATGGCAGTCTCAACTTCCAGGCTGTCTTCGGCGCATCGGGCGTGCGCCAAGGCATATTGTATTTCGACCGAGCGCACCATCGACTCGCACAACATTGTACGAGCGCCGCCATAAGCCTGAGCCGCAAGCTCTTCTTCCATTAGGTCGGCCGCCAATTGAGCGTTACCGTTAAAGGCCGAGATGTTATCTTCTATGATCGGGTTGCACATCGGATGCGAAAACTCATGAACTATCAGGCTTTCAGTGTTATGGAATACCGGTATCCCGTTCTCGTCCAATTTCCAACAGCCGATTATAATGACCGACTCGGCCGGCATCCCGGCACGTTGGCACGTCACCCCATAGTTGCCTATATTGAGCAGACTTACGGACAATCGTCCGCGCAATTCCGTGCCATAGAATTTTTCGAGCCAAACCAAGTCAACATTGGAGAGCATGGCTTCAATATTAGCTATTACCTTATCATAGAATGGCTTATTCGACACATAGAAGTCGTGAAATCCACTATGACGGTAAGCATCATCCAGTAGTCGCGCCATCTCGACATCCTGTCCCGCCGACCAACGACTGTCCAGCTTGGACAAATCCGAGCCAGGCAGCAGCACCAAATGCCCGTTCTGTATCGCCGTATGTGCCGCCAATGCGGCCACTGCGTCATAACTCAGTCCCTGTGCGCCGCGCAATTCGTTGAGCCGCGCCACTGCCGGATGGTCCTTCAACGGCGCCATCACCGAGTCCAGCACGGTCACATACTGCTTATTAACATTATTCACATACTCGTCGAATCCGGCAAGTCGACACATCGCACTGACAAATTCGACATTCTCGTCCACGGATACCTTGACAGCCGACGCTCCAAGCCCCAAGACAAGGCACAGCATCATTAAATACTTTCTCATTGGTAGATTTGTTTAATATACTTATTAGATTGTGTATTCCGGTCAATTCATGTCTTCGGCAAGCCCATTACGGCGACTCTTCGGAGTGCTCCGAATTACCGAGGACGGCTTCCCGGATTGGTTTCATTATTCTTGCACTTGTTTTGTCGTCTTATTATGAATTGTTTCTTTGGATGACCTCCACATATTAGACGCAAAAAGGGGCGTTTTGTGACACCACATCACAAAAAAGTGATTACCGAGCTACTCGACCAATATATTAAGTTCGGCAACACTGCCCTGAGCTTCGCTGTCGGCACAAAGTTAAACAATAGTATCCGATATAATATCATTGAAATACTACTTTTATTTATGATTATACCGTGAGACATAGGCAAGACTCCCGTGCCATTCTCTGACGAATATTCGCGGCTCTCGACTGCCGGAAAACGATAACGCAGACCGGAATCCCTCCAAAATGTGCTTTTTTACGTGTTTTTAGGTCCTTGCAGGCGTTTTTGGCCGTCAGCCGTGGTCCTGTCTCAAGAAAAAAGTGTAAATTTGCAACTTGAATATATGCCACATACCGTGAGCAACGCTTCGCTCCGGCCGACAACAGCCACGCGACACCTGCCGTAAAAACGCCGTGACATACATACGACACACAATTTATAGACAACCGAACCTCATGCGAGTAAAAATACATCACGAAGGCGTCCATATACTGATAGCACTGTTTGTGTTCAGCGCCGCCGTATGCGTGCCCCTGTGGCTGTGCGTACGTCCGCTCACCCTTGCCATCGTATTCACCGCCGTACTGGGCACGCTGTGTGTCCTGGTTACCAACTTCTTCCGGTCGCCCAAGCGCCGTTTTCGCGGCGACCCGCTGCGTGCCGTGGTCTCCAGTGCCGACGGCCGCGTAGTGGCACGCGAGGAAGTATACGAAGACGAGTACCTGCACTGCCGCTGTATCCAGCTATCCGTATTCATGAGCATCGTCAACGTCCACGCCAATTGGTTTCCCGTAGACGGCGAAGTAGTGTACACCAAGCACCACAAGGGTCGCTTCCTGGCCGCATACCTACCCAAATCGAGCACAGAGAACGAGCGCTCGACAGTGGTTATCCGCACCCCGGATGGGCAGGAAGTGCTGATGCGCCAAATTGCAGGCGCCGTCGCCCGTCGTATCGCCACATACGCCGGACCGGGCGTCGAGGCGTCCATAGAAGACCACATGGGATTTATCAAGTTTGGATCGCGCGTGGATCTATACCTCCCCATAGGCACCGAGGTCTACGTCAATATCGGCGACAAGACCGTCGGCGGCGTCACTCAGGTGGGTATGCTTCGCCCTGAAATCGACCCGAGATTGGCGTCCAAATCCACCAAATGACAGCCCGGCTCGCCACATTACCCAAGATTATGAAACGCATCATCGCCCAAATACCCAACAGCATCACCTGCCTCAACCTCCTCAGTGGCTGTATAGCCATCATCTTTGCCTTCAAGGCCATGGACCCCATAGCAGGTCTCTACGGGTGGCAGTGGTGCGCAATCGCCATAGGCGCTGCCGCCGTCTTCGACTTCTGTGACGGAGCTTGTGCCCGCCTACTCAAGGCTTACAGCAACATCGGCGCCGAGCTTGACTCGCTCAGCGACCTGATAAGCTTCGGCGTCGCACCGGCCATGATGATGCTAAACATCTGCCTGCATTACGCTCCCGACAGCCCCTTATGTTATGCCGCACTCGCCATTCCGGTATTCGGAGCACTTCGCCTGGCTCGCTTCAATGTCAGCGATGTGGGCAAAACCACCTTCCGAGGCCTGCCCATACCGGCCAACGCTATATTCTGGATAGGCGTGGCCGGATGGATTGACCAATATCAACGCCTCCCGGGTGGTCCCGTTGTATTGGCTGTACTTTTCGTACTGTTCGGCCTAACAATGGTGTCACACATTCCGATGTTCTCACTTAAATTCAAGAACTTTGCACTGGCCGAAAATTTCCGTCGTTACGTCATTATTCTCGCCACAATAGCCTTTGTAATTACTTACGGCGTCTCCGGCCTGGCTTGGAGCATCATCCTATACCTGATGATTTCACTGCTGGCTCGTAAAGGCCAATAAGCATCCTCCGAAAAGCCGGCAACAGTCGGCACGGACGGATGGCATCACCGAGTGGACGCCGCCATCCCCAAAAAAACACTCTCAAACCTCTTAGATTATGTCGATTTTCGGGATTATATTTTTCCTGCTTTTTATATTCATAATACTGCCGTTTCTCATCATTCTGATACGGACAGCATTCTTTGTACACCGCGCACGCAAGGGCATACGCGATGCCTTTCGCGGCACGAATGACGCTTACGGCCAAAATGGCGACGGACAAGACGCCGCTGCGCCGCGACGCAGCAAGAAGATAGACCCCAACGAAGGCGAGTACGTCGCATTTGAGGATATCACCATATCAGCCACCGAGACCTCGGAAAACAGGCAACAGCACACCCGCTACACTGTCGAGCAGCAAATCGTCGATGCGGAGTGGGAGGACATCCCCGACAGCAAGTAACGCCCACCGGCAAAACGGCGATGGCACAAACACGACGCCGTACAGACACAACCACCACGCGCATACACACCAATGGCACGCACAGATTACTTCAAGTTTTTAGATGCCCTGGCCGCCAATAACGACCGAGCATGGTTTCAGGTGCACCGCGCCGAGTACGAGGCCATACGCGACCAATGGCTCGAAGACCTGCAAAAGCTGATAAATGCCTTGGCCGGCTTCCGTCCCGAATTACGCACCCTTGCCCCCAAAGATTGCACATACCGCATATACCGAGACGTGCGCTTCAGCCCCGACAAATCGCCGTACAAACGACACTTAGGCGCATTGATTGCACCTAACGGCCGCCGCTGCACAGACGCATGCATATACCTGCAAGTGGCCGCTGACGGCTTTGACACGGGCGTGTATGGCGGCCTGTGGATGCCAAATGCAGCACAAAAACGTAAGGTGCGCTCCGCAATAGATGCCGATGCGGACGAATTCGCCGAAATCGCGGACGCGCTGGACGCTAACCCGGCCTTCACCCCGCAATGGTGGGGCGAACACTTGAAAACGGCGCCAAAAGGCTGGCCCAAGGATCACCCTATGATACAATATCTGCGCCTGAACGAATGGGGCCGTTTTGCGCCGATGTCTCGCAAAGATTTTGACTCGCCGGCGTGGATTGACATCGCCGCCGAACACATCCACGCACTTATGCCACTTGTCGATTTTCTCAATTTCTCGATACACGAAGACAACGCCTTATGACCGACGAACACGCCCCGCGCATCACTATATTCACGCCCACGTACAACCGCGCGTACATACTCACTCGGCTATACGAAAGCCTTGTGGCACAGACTTGCCGGGACTTTGAGTGGATAGTCGCGGACGACTGCTCGACGGACGACACCGAGGCACTGCTCAAACGATGGGCCGCCGAAGGAAATATCGACATGCGACACTTCCGAATGGCACAAAACGGGGGAAAACACGCCGCCATCAATCGTGGCGTTGCCGAAGCACGCGCACCCTGGTTCTTCATCGTTGACAGCGACGACCACCTGACGGACGATGCCATCGAATGGGCCGTGAAACACATCGACCGGGCCGCCGCCGACCCCGAAATCGGCGGAATCAGCGGCACACGCATACACCATGACGGCACGCGCATAGGGTCGCCGGCATCCTTCGATGACATCGAATGCCTGCCTACCGAGTTTACATTGAAATACGGTATATCAGGAGACATGGCCGAAATATGGCGTACGGATGTGCTGCGGTCGCTGCCATTCCCGGTATACGATGACGAAAAATTCTGTCCGGAGGCTCTCGTATGGTTCCGCATCGCCGACCGAGGCCTGCGCGTACGATATTACTGTCATCCGACCTATGTCTGCGAATATCTGGGCGACGGCCTCACCGCCTCCATAGTTCGACAACGCGCCCGCTCACCAAAGACTTCGGCCTTGTTTTACAGCGAGATGTTCCACCGTCCGGGTCTATCTAAGGCTCAGCACGCCAAGTCCGCCATCAACTTCTGGCGCTTTGCTCGCGGACCATTAGCCTCACGCATCCACCAAATCGGCGTTCGCGCCCTGCCGCTCCTCCCCCTCGGACTACTCATGCGCCTTCGCGATCGACTACACTAGCCAAAGCGCTCAGCGCCTTAATAGCATCCCGATAAGAATAAGTGCCGTAATAGCTAACCCGACGGGGGGGCGCAATATATTGTGCTCGCACAGCAAAGGAATCTTATTGATATTTATACAGATATACAAAAAACGGGAGATTCAATAGTTTGTACGTCTCGAATCCTGCTGTTTCCGATGCCCTGAATAACATGATAGTCTTTGCAACGTAAACATTGTCATTAAATACTGAAGTTAATTCTCAGTCCTTAGAAATCTACCTATTTTAACTATAATAGGAATGATTTGTCGCGAGGGAATTGGTTATAAATCTTGACTCCCGAGAAATTTATAGGATTACCATCATATTTATATTCTTCGGGATCGCGACTAATTGGGATTGTAAGTTCCCTTAAAGTAGTGGGGATCTTGAGTGTGTTCAATTCATAGAAATCTTGAATATACAACTTCCTAATATTAGTGCCTTCCAAATAAAGCTCCTCCAGGCCATCTCCAAGCATAATTGTGTCCAGTTCATGCAACCAAGGATTGTTGTCAAGACCAACAATTTTAATGGCAGGAAAATAGGCATTAGGTAAGGAAGTAAGTTCATTTCGGAACAAAATCAATTTCTCAAGTTTAGAAGCATGTGGGCGGCTGCTGTTCCATGTCTCTACAAATTTTAAGTTTTTGAGTTTGCAGTACGGACACCTCACACTTTTCACGGAGGCTGCCGGAAGAGTAATCATTGGCATATCACAGTATTCAATGTTTACATCCTCGAGTTTGGGACATTTGCTCAAATCAAGATTAAAAGTTTCGTAGTGGCCATTTTCTATCCATATATGAGTTAATGAAGGATGTTCTATTTTTATATTTCCAGTTGGCTGTGCTCTAATACGATCACCCTTTGCAGTGCTGATCAATAATTTTTTAAGATTAGGAAAATTGGGGAGATAGTCGGCGAAATCCTGGTCAAAAACCTCCATTCGATTGCCATCATAACCAATGTGTGTTATTGCAGCCGCTTCCTGTGCGCTGATGGAACCATCGTTGTTTTTGTCAGCAATATCAAGCAAAAATTCAGTATCTCGTGGATTTACCCTCGTTGAGCTCCCTTTAAAAAGATAGCCATAATCATCATATGCTCTGCGAGTAGTTATCAAATGAGGATAAATAGAGGCCTTGGCTCCTATGATGTGATTGTCGGAAGCTGCGCTGCGATAGTCATTTACATAAATAGTTATGTATTTGTAATTAGGCCAATTTTGACCTTTCCAGCCTTTTTGGTATCGAGCAACATAAGCGCAACCGGGACGTACTGCAATCATTTTAGTCCAGGACAAAATGTCCTCATCCACAGGTCTTTCTATATGAACTGCGAAGCAAAGGCTGCGGCGTTTACCCAAAGATGCAAATTCCCATCCTCTTTTGGATGATGTGAAATTGTTGTCATGGGTCATAGCAATCCCGTCATTAATGTCCTCGTATGGGAAATAGTAATCCTGACCATTCACATCGTTTGAAAAGTTGAAATAGACCGTTCCGGAAGGGTCGCTTTTAGCCTGCCCCCATACGCTAAAGCCATTAAACCCACAACAGGCAAGTATAATGACAAACAGAATCCGCTGAAACATATCTTTTACGTTTTTAAGGTTTATGCCTTCGGGCTCCTGTCGTAGGCCTTTAATCGTGATAAAAATATTAAAAAAGAAAAGCGTGAGAGCCTTACGGTTCGCTCGTTCTACAAACGGAGGCTCTGGATTGCCCGGTAAAGTCGAACGAGCAAACATGCAGAAGCCTCACGCAGAATATGACTATAACGCAAACAAAAGTGCTCACGCACCTATGGCTGGTATATATACATATCCGCAAGACATCTACTATTTGCCTCATTCTTGACTTTGCCATTGAAATTTTCCAGATTTCCGTTTGTCAAGAAAGAGCGTTAGTAAACGCTTTCCATTATGTCTGCCGACCCTCCCCAACGCCCTGACCGGGCTTCTGCAGACGGCCTGCAAGCACAAAGTTAATCATAATTTCTGAAATTCAGACTATTATTCCCCCAAAAATCGATTCTGCAATGATAAACCCGAATTTGAAACCCGAATTTGCTGCGCCAAAAGCCCACAAATTTTCGGTTTGTGCCGAAGAACTCAATGCGTCCCGGGGCTTCGGAGTACTCAGCGCAATCGGAGCTTCGAGGCCGTAAGACGTAAGCCCAATCGAAGTAAGCCGTAGTCCGCAAGCAACGCGATTCCAAGCCCCGATAGAATAGCAAAAGCCGCCAGTTTCAACAACTGACGGCTATGCAATACTTGTAAATAACGTTACAAGTCGTGGTTTTTTTGATTTAAGGACCTTCGAATTTCTTTTAACTCAAACAAATTATCAATCACTTGTGGATGTTCTTATCCGATGCAAAGATACACTATAAATCTTAAACGTAAATGCTTTTTGAAAAAAATTTGCGTTAAATAAAGTTAATCGGTCCGCCTGTACCATTTTTTGGTACACCCTTGCATAAAGGCAGGCCCTACACAAGCGGCAAAACCGGTGTTATCCGCCGTTATACCCACTTATGCAGGGCCGAAATATCACTCGACTGTAAAGGTGTAACTTTCTTTCTTAATGGTCTCGCTTGTGTCGCGGTCGTCAATTTCGACACATAGCGTCATTGTGCGTCCGCGATAGGGACGAAGGTCCGCAGTGGGTATATATATTTCGGCATCGTTATATGCCACGCTGTTGCTTTGCGGCTCGGCGACACGCATGTACAACATCCCGGATTCTGGGTCGCTGGCGCGTTTGGGATTGTCACCGTTTTCATCGTAAATCCAAACAAAAACACCTAGGCGCTTGCCTTGGCAGTTTTCCACATCAAAGTCTATGGTCACTATGGCGCTATCCTTGCCTTGTGCCGTGGTATTCTGTTTCAGATTTACATTCTTCACCACAGCAGAAGGCGTCATAGAAGATGCCGAAGTGCCGTAGTTGTCATACATAGAACCTGCATTGGTGCCGGTTGACGAGCCGCCGACAGAGTAGTCGTAGACTGCGGAGACTATATCTTCGCGGCTTTCGTCTTCATCGATAATAACTCGGAATTGAACATTACGACCAAAAAGTCCGGCTGCGCGCAGCTTGCTGTATGGGATGTACAGCTCGGTATTCGAGAAGGTGGAGATCTCGTAATTAACTTCCGACATCTCAAGGTCGGCAATAGGCGAGTCGTTGACCTTGGCAAAGCTTCCGCTATTGTCCAGTGCAAATATGTAGCAGTTGACCTTACGTCCTTTGCAATTTTGTACCGTGTATCCGATATCGGCCTTGAGACACGTCTCTCCGTTATGTTCGACGTTGTCCGTGAATTTGACAAAGTCAATAAATCCCGAACGTTGGCCGTTGAAGGCGTATGCAACATCTTTCTTGGCCAGCGTATTGCCGTCCGCATCGTCTATCGAAACCTCGACGGTAACGACATTACTGCGGAATTTACCCAATTGATCCAACGGAATATACAGGTCGACGTTCGTAAACTTGGTGCTGTCGTATTGGGGCGTGCTTTCGTCTACCGTACCGACAATAATATCATTGTAGCGATAGTACGTATCGCCGTCCTTGACAATGGCGTAAGTTTTGATTGTCCTTCCCTTGCAGTTTTCGACATCAAAATCCAACGATACGGCGAAGCACCTCCGCCCATCGTGTTCCATCTCTCCTATCCGACTCGTCACAATCGTGGCGGAAGCGCCCATAGCACTCGGGCGATTTACCGTTCTTTCGGCCGTCATCCCGCCACCGGCTCCGGCACTGCCGCGCTCTATGTCAAAGGTCGTGGTGTACACCTTCCGGCCATCCATATATGCCTCATAAGTGTACGTGCCGGCAGGAAATTCGTTGCCACGTCCACGCCCATATATGCGATCAGGCAGGAAATTGCTTTCGCCCGATTTGATTGTCACTTTTTCTTCGCTCGAATATCCGGCAGGCGCAGTCTTCCCCATCTCGCGAAAGACTGTGCCGTCAGGCTTTATAAGCTTGACTCGAAGATTTTTTGTCACAGTCTTACTGAGCGGTGTAACGGTGCATGCTATATACAATTTGTTTATATCATCAACGTATAACGGACCGTTGACCTCACCCACAAAATCATTATTGTCATCAAGGTTTGCAATAATCAGTCCTGTAATTTCGACATTAACAGCCGAGGTTGTCGAGTTGTTGCGCTTGTTACCATTGGATGAACGTGTATTGGACATCTGCGGCTTGGCCGAGCTGCTGTCATTCTTGGAAGCGGCAGTTATGGCACTGTTGCACTTGCTTATACCGGCATTGATACTGCGGTCATGCTCGGAAGGCACATACCCGGGGTCACTCTTGGCCGCCTGAAATTTCTTTTTGGCGTTCTGGTATTGTTGCACAGTCGTAGCCGTTGTCAATAGCGATTGGGCGGCAATGAGGGTGCGGTTGACGCCGGACAAGGCAACGCCCACGCACATCAGGGCCGCAAGGAGCAGAGTTGTTAATCTTTTCATTTTCTGTATTCTATGATGTGAGGTTTTTGTTATGCGTAGTATGTTTATTCTTTATACGGTATAGTAATACATTCGGCGCAATGCCTGCCGATGTTTCAAGGTTTGGTATTATAGAACACCTTGCCTGCGGCACTCATCGATATAGCCGTAGCATCGGTGCCCTCGGGCACGTCTATTACGAGCCTATGACCCGTACCGGGCTCAATCGAAATGGTTGCTTCGCCTTGGCCCAGCGGTTGAGACACATCCCCGATAGTGCGGTCATATAAGACATAGTGTATGGACACATCCCTTATAATACGAGTCGTCAGTCCGTTGTACTCGACTTCGACCGAACGACCATCGGCCGACAGTCCGCACTTGGTCACAGCCATATATACTGCCGGGCACTGTGTAGTGCGTTCCAGCGCTCTGACAGCCTCGTAAGCGCGGTTGGACGTCTCGCGCGACACAACGATGCAATCGGGTACACGCAGATACAGGCTTGATGCGATGTTATAGTATTCGATGGCTGCCGGAAGGTCCTCGGCGATTTCGTACTGGGTATTTGCAGCACGCATCCACGCGTCTATGGCCGGCTCGGCTTTGTCATTGTATGCAGCCACGAGCTTCTCCACTGCCGGTATGGAGTCTTCCATGAACATATTATCCTCGATGAGTACGCCAAGCGAGTCTATTCTCGAGGCGGCCGACAGCAACGGCTCGTACTCGTCATTGGTGGCGACGGCAATGTCACGCGATGCCGAAGCGGTCAATTTGTCGAAGAGTTCCACCACCGGCGCGACTTCCTCGTCTGCAACCTTGGCTTTTTTGCCGTCCCCGTATAGGAAATACCACGCCGCTCCGGCTCCTACGGCGACAACAATGATTGTAGCTATAATACTGACAACCATTTTCTTAGATTTTCTTTGGCTCTTGGAATACCCCGACTCTGCACTTTCATCCACGACATCCTTGGCCGATGGAGCATGGTGCTGAGGCATGGTTCCGGCGGGTATGGTAGCGCCGATGTCGCCGCCATCGCGCATGGTCTGTTCATTGTCCACGCGCACGGTCGACTGAGATTGCTCGGATTGTGTGGTCCAAGGCGTCATGTCGCCGCTCAGATGTGCCGCCGTATATTTCTCGAGGCGTTCGGCCGTGGGGCGATCCCACGGTTCTTTGGCCATACACGCACGAATGACATCGTTCAGGTCTTTGGAATACTTGTTTGTATCTATGTTCGGTAGCTCGGCGCCGGCTTTGAGCATTGCGCCGCCCTGCCCCATGAAAGGCAAGTCACCCGTGGCCAACTCGTAGGCGGACACTCCAAGAGACCAAATGTCGCTGGCATTGACCGTAACCGGATTGGCGGCAAAACGTTCGGGTCCCATATAGGGTATCGCCCCGGACGAGCGGACGCGCTGCGACTGTTTGCGCATGGTGTTGCGCATCTTGCGGCTTATGCCGAAGTCTGTAATCAAGAAGCGACCTTGGTCATCGCGCAAAATGTTTTCAGGCTTGATATCCTGATGCACCACCGGCGGTTCCAGGCCGTGCAGATAACGGAGACCGGCCGACACATCGTGCAAAAAACGCCATATCGTTGCCTCGTCGGCATTGCCGGCTAAGGCGGAGGCATTGCCATTCTCGCAATACTTCATAATCAAGTAGGGGCGATGTTCCCAAACGCCGTAATACTGTGCCGTCAGCAGATTTTCGTGGCTGAGGCCATAGGCGACCTTATACTCGTCCTTGAACTCGCTTTGGCCGTTTTGGTCAAGCGAAATATATAGTTTTATAGCCACATCCAAGCCCAGCTCGGTATCCTCGGCCTTCCAGACCTCGCCAAAACTGCCGCTACCTTTGTATTCCTTGAGCCGGTAACGATCGGCTATCATCGTGCCTTGTCTTAATTCGGGCGTACTCATATCTTATTGTATTGTTTGTTTTCTTTTTCCTTGCTATCCTCGGAAAGCGGATTTGTGCCGGGCTTTGCATCCCGCTTCGGGTCGACTTTGGTCTTTCGATCGGTCTTGGCCTTGTCTTCCGTCTTGGTTTTTTCAGCCGCCGAATCTTGGTGCGGCGTCGTATTGCGCCTCATCTTGTCCTGCACGGCTTGGCTTTCGTTATTACCGGGCTTTTGCTCCTTTTGCGGCACGGGCTTGGGCGCATGGTTCCCCGTATGTCCGGATATGCGCTGTCGCGGCGTGGGTTGTGCGAGCGGCTGCGCCGGCGATGCCTGCGTTCCACGCACATGCTGTACGTCTGCCGTATCGGATTCCGCCGGTTTGGCCGGCGCTGTCTTTATCGGCACGGGCTTGGGCTGCGCGGCATCCGTACCCTTGTTTGACTTGACATATATGGCCACAGCGGCTCCGGCAACGAAGAATATAGCAAATATTATGGCAGCCAATATATAGCGGCGGCGCGACGTCTTGCCTTTCGCGGAACCGTTACCGGCCTTGGAGGAGGCGCCGATCGCCCCGGTTTCGAGCGTCTTGCCCACACCGGCGGAAAGGGGCAACCCGGCGCCCGAACATACGCGGCAAAGCATCACTGTCACATTGTCGTACCAATCGGCCTCGCGTGCCGCCGACATCAGTGCCCGACGGCACGCGGCGGCATCATGCGCATTGGCGGCAATGACACTCTCTAATGTCGGAGTCTTTACATCCCGGTCGAGCGGTCGGTCGCGCAATACTCCGCTGAGGCCATCACTGCACAGCATGATTACATCTCCGTCACCCACTGTATATTGCACGGTTTCGGGCCGAGCCGCTTGACTCGGGTCGCCGAGGCTGCGTGTGACGATATTGCCCTGCGGATGTCCGAAAGTCTCCTCGTAGGTCAAGACGCCGCTATTGGCCAATTCCTGAACATACGAGTGGTCGCGCGACAGCGCAAGTATGCCGGTGCCGGGACGATACAAGTAGGCTCGGCTGTCGCCTATCCAAGTGACCGTAAGCTCGTTGCCTACCAACCACGCCATAATCATCGTCGAGCCCATTCCGGCGTGTTCGCCGTCGTGCGAGGCATCGTCCTTGACTGCCGCATCGGCTCGGCGTATGATATCTTCAAGTATGCGGCCGCGGGAGACGGCATCCTTGGCTCGCGTGCATTGGTCGTTTTCAAATGTTTTGGCAGCCACGTCTATGGCTATGGCCGATGCCACCTCGCCGGCATTCATGCCACCCATGCCGTCAGCCACCACCATCACAACGCCGCCATCGCCGATGGTTACTGTTCCGTCCGGAGCCCCGCCGTTGGCGAAGGACGCATATCCGGGCGTTGCCTCCGAGGACACCAGCAGCAGGCTGCTGTCCTCGTTGCCTTGCCTCGTTGCCGAAGGCTTGAATTTCCCGGCTGCATCGGTATGGCTGTCCAATTGGAGTATAAGTTTCTTGTCCATATTGTTGTTGTGTTATTTTTTGAGAAGTGGTACTCCTTGGGGAGCAATATGTGGAGATGTGTGCGGTATTATGTTGTTACTCCGGGATTGTTTTCACTGCGACGGTCTTCTTCCCATTTGTTGTCATTCGGATTTTTCGGTCGACGGACACGCCTATTGTCGTCACCTGACAGCCGACAGTGGCACTATAAATCCCAGCGAAGACCCCGCTATAGCGCTTACGATGCCCACCACTCGCAGGTTGCCGTCGGCGTCAGTATAGAACACGGGGCCACCGCTATTGCCATGTTCCAAGGATGTCTCGGTAGTATATATAACACCGTCACGCAGACCGGGAACGCTGACCGTGGCCGTACCTAAAAGCGGCTGTATGGCGCCATCACCGGCGCTCCCGAAACCCAGCGGATAGCCCAATATGGTCAGGCGTGTGCCGCGTCCGAGGTCCTTGCTGGCAGCGGCATCGAAATCCAGGCCCGCACCTCCGGCATTAAACCATGCGTAATCGGTTTCATCGGTATTGGCACGACTGACAACAACTCCGTCCTCGGTGGTCATGCGCCGGTCATGTGTGCCGTTGGTATGGAACATAGTAGAATTGAAGCGCATGGTACGACCAGTGGGCGAGGTCGCCACAAAATGGGCAACAACAGCTCCGCCATTGTTTGCCAATAAATTGAGCGTGAAATCCTGTCCCTCCTGGTCGTTCCAGAAGAGCCACGACTCGATGACATGCCGCGCCGTCACAAAACGGCCGTCACGCAGCATGAACCCCGTGCCACTCCATCCGCTCAGCGACTCACTACCGTCCAGCGGCACACGGCGCACAGCGCCATCTTCGTCCGTCACATCTATGGCTACCGCACTGATATAGTACACATAAGCCGAGGCACGATCCAAGGCACCATTATCGTATCGACGCGAAGCTACGCGCGGCATTCCTCCACGCGGCACTATGGTCACCGGCGTCTCGGTAGTGCCGTCTATAGTCTGACCCATAGCGTCAAGGTTGGACATGCGCTCGTCCAAGGTGCCGCGCAAGGCGGCATTATCGGCCGTAAGCGCCGCTATGAGCGAGTCCTGAACCGCCTTTTCGCGCGTATATGCTGCACGAGCCTGTTCCAGAGCCTGTTGCTGTTCTCGTATCAATCCTTGCTGGCGCACGATAAAGTACACGCCGGCTGCCGCGAGCAGCGCGACAAGCACTCCTATG